>Ga0213875_10002369_pt1 | contig 11336 bp, 11 predicted proteins | sample BarmaccomBMRX_R8_FD_160105 | JGI IMG/M metagenome (GOLD analysis project Ga0213875, IMG submission 160105) | Root-associated microbial communities from Barbacenia macrantha in rupestrian grasslands, the National Park of Serra do Cipo, Brazil - RX_R8 | ecosystem: Host-associated > Plants > Roots... | reverse complement strand
CGGCCTGGTGTTGAGTCTGCTGGCCGACGGCTGCCTGCTGGCGGTCCTGTTCACCGCGGCCGTCGGGGCGTCCCTGCTGGCCGCGGTGTTCGTGCTGTCCACCTTCCCGGCAGCCCAGATACCGACAGGCGACCCGACACCGAGCCACACGCACTGTCAGACGCTCAGCGGCGCCGTCAATGACTGCCCAGGCGGCTGACGCGAGCGAGCGGCTCGCCGGCAAGGCGGTAAACCAGCCAACCGTCCCTGTTCGCGGCGCCGAGCGACTCGTAGAAGTCGATCGAGGGAGTGTTCCAGTCGAGCACCGACCACTCCAGACGTTCGAACCCTCTCGACACGCACTCCTTGGCCAGAGCCACGAGCAGTGCCTTGCCCAGTCCCGACCCGCGGTGTTCCGGTCTGACGTACAGATCCTCGAGGTAGATGCCGTGGGTTCCGCTCCAGGTGGAGAAGTTCAGGAACCACAGGGCACAGCCGACGACCTCGCCGTCCACTTCGGCCACATGCCCGAACAGTGCGGGAGACGGTCCGAACAGCGCCGCTCGCAACTGCTCCACCGTGAGCCGGCACTGGTGTGCGGCACGCTCGTACTTGGCGAGATCGTGTACCAGCCCGACAACGGCCGATACGTCGGACTCACGGGCCCGTCGGATCACTACTCTCCACCGAGTGGGGGCACGTTCAGCCGGCGTATCTGCGGTTGACCGTGTTCCTCGCCCAACGCCGTGATCCCGGCCGGATCGAGCCCGAAGTACCCGCCGGCGCCCGGTGCCAGTCCCAGCCAGCGCGCGATCAGCACCCTGCTGAAATGACCGTGGCCGATCAGCACGACGTCCCCCCTGGCGAGGGCGCCGCGGGCGGTGGCGATCACATCGTCGGCACGGTTCGCGACCTCCTCGGCCTTCTCCCCGCCGGAGACCGGATGTGTCCACACCGTCCAGTCCGGTGTCTCCCGCCGGATTTCGGCCGTGGTGAGTCCTTCGTATTCGCCGTAGTCCCACTCACTGAGTGCCTCGGTGGCCATGTCGACACGCAAGCCCGCCAGCTCGGCGGTGCGCCGGGCGCGCTCCCGGGGGCTGGACAGCACGAGCGCCGGCGGCACGGTGGTTCCCCGCAACTCGGTCAGCACCGCTCCGGCCTTTCGTGCCTGCTGCTCCCCGATGACGGTGAGCGGCACCTCGGTGCGCCCGGTGTGCCGGCCCGAGAGCGACCATTCGGTCTCTCCGTGCCTGAGGAGGTATACGGCCGGCTGCTTGTCTGCCACGACCGGATCGTAGCTCTGGTGATCTTCCTCGGCGGGGTCCGACGCGGCGCTTGTGAGCGATGACACGGCGCCCGATCCGATCCTGGCACCTTCGCTGGCACGTTCGTTCCCAGCACTGGGCAAGACAGCGAACGGCGCTGACCAACGGAACGCGTCTCCGCTGGTCAGCGCCGTTCTGGCCGATACCGGCTCAGGCCTGCTTGGTCTCCCAGAAGATCTTGTCGATTTCGGCGATGAGGTCGAGCAGCTGCTGACCCGTTGCCGGATCCATCGACCCCTTGGCGCCGGTCGCTCCCGCGGCCTTGGTCGCCTTGTTGAACAGCTCGTGCAGCTGCGGGTACTTCTCGAAGTGCGGCGGCTTGAAGTAGTCGGTCCACAACACCCACAGGTGGTGCTTGACCAGCTCGCTGCGCTGCTCCTTGATCATGATGGCGCGAGCCCGGAACTCCGGGTCCTCGTTGCCCTGGTACTTCTCCTGAATGGCCTTGATCGACTCGGCCTCGATCCGTGCCTGCGCCGGGTCGTAGACGCCGCACGGCAGGTCGCAGTGCGCGCTCGCCTCCAGACGCGGGCCGAGGATGCGCGACAGAAGTCGCATTGTTCCTCCCTGACAGTGGATGCTCCGACAGCGGAAACCCTACTCTCAGTGCCGCTGCCGGGCAGTCGGAGGTGATTGTTGTCCCTTATGGGAACACCAGTGCTGTCCTGCCGCAGGCTTCGGGTCCGCGGTCCGTCGATGGCGCCGACCTTGCGCGACGGCGACGTCGTGCTGGTCGTGTTGGGCGCCGAACCGGTCGCCGGTGACATCGTGCTGGTGCGGTGGGCGAGCCGGCCCGGGCAGCTGTCGGTCAAGCGCGCGGTCGACCGGACTGAGGACGGGTGGGTGGTCCACGGCGACAATTCGTTCGGCTCGACCGATTCGCGAGAGCTAGGCCCCGCCGAAGTGCTCGGAGTGATCAGGTGGCGGCTGTGGCCCCGGCCGCGCCGCCTCCACTGAGCGAGCCCGGTGTTGACGGCCCGCTCAGTGCCCTGTGCCGCCGCGCAGGCGGGCGCGGTAGGCGAGGCAGTCCTCGTAACGAGGCAGCTGTCCCGCCGCCGCGGCCCCAGCGAGAGTGGGCGCCGCGAGATCCTTGGCCGACAGGATGGGTCGCGACTCGTCCGGCCAGGGCAGGCCGAGCTCGGGGTCGAGCGGGGTGATGCCGTGTTCGGCGGACGGGTTGTAGCCCTGGGTGCACAGGTAGGTCACTGAGGTGTTGTCCCCGAGAGCGACGAACGAGTGGCCGAGCCCCTCGGACACGTATACCGCCCGGAACTCCGCGGAGTCCAGCCGCACCGCCTCCCACTGGCCGAACGTTGGCGAGCCCACCCTGATGTCCACCACCACGTCCAGCGCCGCGCCCCTGGAGCAGTACACATACTTCGCCTGGCTCGGTGGTACATCGGCGAAGTGCACGCCGCGGATGGTGCCGCGGCGGGAGACGCTGTGGTTGACCTGGGCGACCCGCAGCGGGTGGCCCACCGCCTCGGTGAAGGCCGCCTCCTGGAACGGTGCGGCGAACGTGCCCCGTTCGTCAGGGAACACGGTCGGCACGAACTCCCAGGCGCCACTGATGGCCAATTCACGCACCTGCACGGTGGCGCAGGATAGCCGCCCGGCCGGTGGTTCCGCCGGCCGCATGGCCCCCGTGGCCGTGGCCGTGGCCGGCGCCGACGCCGGCCACGGAGTAGTCTGGCGCGCGCCTTCGCGGGCGCGACTGAAGACATGTCCCACAGCCGGGCGGCGAGCTGACGGCTCCGCGTGGTTGTGGACCTGAGCTTGGGGTCGGGATACTGTGCCAGATTCGTGGTCGGGCACGGCTGGGAGTTCGGCGGTCGACGCGATACCGTCGTTCTGTCAGGTGTGCCGTGGAGAGTGTTTCGGGCACGACACACCATTGGGTGTGTGCCCGAAGCGGTCGCCGGTCCGGTCACTCGACGCCGCCCCGGTGGCCGACACGGAAGGGCTGAGCCGTGGCTGAGCGTGTCGGGCGTGCGGACGGCGCTTCTGCCGTCTCCGAGGCACCCCGCGCGGTCAGGACGATCTCGCGATCCGGGATCGTCCGCACCCCCGCCGATCTTGACGGACTCGTGCTCGCCGAGGCGCCGTCGCTGCTGTGCGATCCCAAGGGCGTCGTCATGCAGGCGAACCAGGCCGCCGCCGAACTCGTCGGCGTACCGGACACGAAGCGGTTGATCGGCTACCGGCTCAGCGAACTGCTCGAGGGCGCGGAGCACGACCTGCGACTGTGCCGTACCGACGGTGTCCGGGTGCCGGTTCGCGCGGTGCGCACGGCCGTTCCCGGTACCGGTCTACGCGCTGTCCTGCTGGTGGACGTGTCCGATCTCGCCTCGGCCGCTGAGGCGCTGCGGGACGAGCGCCGGCGGCTCACCCAGGCGCAGAACGTCGCCGGCATCGCGTCGTGGGAGTTTGACCCGGCCACCGGCACGACGGTCTGGTCGGACAGCCACTTCGTGATGCTCGGCCTCGAGCCGGATTCGGTGGTCCCCGGTGCACAGGCCGTGCTTGACCGAGTTCATCCCGACGACTACGACGAGGTGCGCGACTACTGGGACAATCACCGGTACTCAGGTGAACCCATCGGGATCAGGTACCGCATCGTGCGCCCCGACGGCGAGATCCGATGGCTGCTCGGCGAGGCCAAGGCGGATTTCCACACCAACGGCGAGGTACGCCGGGTCACCGGCTACGCCCTTGACATCACCGACCGGGTGCGGACCAGTATCGAGCTCGCCCAGGAGCGCGCGAGGCTGTTGGAGGCACAGCAGATCGCCAAGATGGGCAGCTGGAGCTATGAGGTCGAGACCGGTGTCGTCCATCGCAGCGCCGTCCTGATGGAGATGTACGGCGAGGTCAGCGGCGAGTCCGACGGTGACCTGGCCGGCGGCGTGCATCCCGACGACCGCGTCGTCATCAGCGACATGATCGACACGCTGCTCGAGGCACGCAGCGATGAACCAATCGAGGTCGAGGTCCGCGGCGTTCGCGACGACCAGGTCTACGTCGGGCGGGCGCGGGCGGTGTTGTCGGAGGCCGGCAAGGTGGTGCGGTTGACCGGCACCGTCCAGGACGTCACGGAGCAGCGGGCACTCGAGCGTGACCTGCGCGAGGAGCGCGGGCGATGGTCCGACGCGCAGCGGGTGGCCAACCTCGGCACCTGGGAATGGAACACCGCGACCGACGAGTGCGTCTGGTCGAGGATCATGTGCGATCTGCTCGGTGTCTCCGACGAGGAACGGGCCACCTACCAGAGCTTCATCCGCCTGGTACATCCCGACGACGTCGGCTGGGTCGACGAGTTGTGGCGGCGGTCGGCCGCGACCAACGAGCCCGTCGAGTGTGAACACCGCATCGTCCGGCCGGACGGTACCGTGCGGATCCTGCGGGTCCACGGTGGTGCGGTCACCAATTCCGATGGCGGAGCCCCGGTGCGGGTCGGCACCGCGCAGGACGTCACCGACCAACGCACGGCTGAGGCCCGGATGCGGTTGTCCAGCCAGCGGTTCATCGACCTCTTCGCGGTGACCCCGGTCGGTATTGGACTGTTCGACGAGTCCGAGCGGCTGGTCGACGCCAATGACGCGCTGTGCGACCTGCTCGGGATCGACCTGGAACAGCTGCGCGGGATGACCGCGAGCGCGCTGACCCATCCCGACGAGCCGAACAGTTGGCTGCCCTCGGTCGACACGATGGTGACCGGCGAGGGACGTGGCTACGAGCGTGAGCGCAGCTACAAGATCCCGCAGCGGGTCCTGGTCCGTCCCGACGGCGAGCTGGTCTACTGCGAGCTGCACATCGCGATTTCGGTGCAGGACGACGGGCGCAGCTTCTGGCTCGTGGTCTTCCAGGACGTCACCGAGCGGCGCAGAGTGGCCGAGGCGCTGCGTCACCAGGCCCACCACGACGAGCTGACCGGTCTACCCAACAGGGCCGCGGTCAAGGAGCTGCTCTCCACACTGTTGCAGGGGCCCGACGCCAACCGGGTGGCCGTGCTGTTCTGCGACATCGACAACTTCAAGCGGGTCAACGACTCGCTCGGTCACGACGCGGGCGACGAACTGTTGGTCGCGCTCGCCCGCCGCCTGGAAGGCGGCCTTCCGCCGGGATGCACCGCCGCCCGGTTGTCCGGCGACGAGTACGTGATCATCTGTTCGGACATCCAGGCCATCGGTGGGGTCGATGCGCTCGGCACCAAGGTGGCGAGCCTGTTGCGCGCTGCGGTTCCCGTGCACGGCCAGCTGGTCAGGGTCTCGGCGTCGATTGGCGCCGCGATGCCCAACGGTTCCAGGGTCACCGGCGTCGACCTGCTGCGCTTCGCCGACGCGGCCATGTTCGAGGCCAAGCGCCGCGGCTCCGGCAGGGTGTCGGTGGCGAGCGCGGCGCTGATCGCCTCCGCCGACCGCCAGGTGCACCTGGAGGGGCAACTGCGGGAGGCACTGGCCAAGGACGGTCTCACCCTGCACTTCCAGCCGGTTGTCGGAGTGGACGGCACCGTGGTCACGGCCGAGGCGCTGGTGCGCTGGCCACACCCCGACCGTGGGCTGCTGACCCCTGACGTGTTCCTTCCCGTCGCCGAACAGGGTGATCTGCTGCGCGAACTGGACCGATGGGTCCTGCGCACGGCGCTGCGGGAAGCGGCGAGCTGGCCCGCGCCGAGTGGGCGCTCGGTCGCCGTCGCGGTCAACCTGTCCGGGCTCGTGCCCGGGGACCCCGACTTCGTCGACATGGTGTCCACCTCGATCGCCGAATCGGGGATCGACTGGAACCGCGTCGTGCTCGAACTGGTCGAGACCGCACTCGTCGACCTGCCGTCAAGGACGCGCCAGGTGATGGACGTCCTGGTGGATCGGGGTGTCCGGTTCGCCGTGGACGACTTCGGCACGGGCTACTCGTCGTTGGCCCGCCTGAAGGATCTGCCAGCACAGATCATCAAGGTGGACCGGCGGTTCGTCTCCGGAGTGGGCAACGACCCTTCGGACTTCGCGGTGGCACGAGCGGTGGTGGACATGGCACGGGCGATGGGCCGCAGCTGTGTCGCCGAAGGAGTCGAGACGGCGACCCAGTTCCACGTGCTGCACGGTGTCGGGGTCGACGCGTACCAGGGCTGGCTGTTCTCCCGAGCGGTGCCGGCTCGGGAGTTCCGAGGCATGCTCGCGCTCGGACCGCTGCACGTCCCGCGCGCCGGCTAGCCCGGCATGCCGCCAGCGGCGACTCGTAGCCGGTCGCGGTCCGTCACCCGAGGTCAGCGCGGCGTGACCGAACTCCTGATCACGCGTCCGTCGTAGGCAATCGTGAGAAGTTCACCACGTGGATTATCGTGCCGTTGTCGGTGGCAGCGGCTACTGTCGTCTCACTACGGCGGCGGCCGGCGAGTGGCCGTCACGACCGACAGGGGCCTCGGGTGATCGAGTTCCAGGCCGTGACCAAGCGATTCGACGACGGTACCGTTGCCGTCGACGACCTCAACCTTTCTGTCGATCCCGGCAGAATCACGGTGTTCGTCGGGCCATCCGGTTGCGGCAAGACGACATCGCTGCGGATGGTCAACCGGATGATCGACGCGACGTCGGGCACCATCACCGTGGATGGCAACGACATTCGGCAGTCCGATCCGCCACTGTTGCGGCGAGGCATCGGCTACGTGATCCAGCAGGCCGGCCTCTTCCCACACAGGACGGTGGTCGACAACGTGGCCACGGTGCCGATGCTGGCCGGCTGGCCCCGGCACAAGGCCAAGAAGCGGGCAGTCGAACTGCTCGAGACGGTGGGGCTACCCGCCGAGCTCGGCGAGAAGTATCCCGCGCAGCTGTCCGGAGGCCAGCAGCAGCGTGTCGGCGTGGCAAGGGCGCTCGCCGTCGACCCGCCGGTGCTGCTCATGGACGAACCCTTCAGCGCGGTGGACCCGGTCGTGCGGGAGGGGCTGCAGGACGAGCTCCTTCGCCTGCAGGACGAGCTGGGCAAGACGATCGTCTTCGTCACGCACGACATCGACGAGGCGATCAAGCTCGGCGACAAGGTCGCCGTCTTCCGTACCGGGGGAGTGCTCGCGCAGTACGACAAACCCTCCGAGCTGCTCGCCCGTCCCGCCGACAACTTCGTCGCGTCCTTCGTCGGCCGTGACCGCGGTTATCGGGCGCTCGGCTTCCTGCCCGCGTCCGGCCTGCCGATCGGCGAGCTGGCAACGGTCGAGCTCGGTGCCACGGCCGTCGACGCTCGTTCGGCCCTGCGTGACGGCTGGGCCGTCGTTGTCGACGGGGCACGGTGTCCCATCGGCTGGGTATCCGAGAAGCATCTCGCCACTGTGGACGGCGAGATCAGCAGGGACTCGTCGTTGTCCGGCGGGTCGCTCTACGACGTGGACAACGGTTCCCTGCGCAGCGCGCTCGACGCCGCGCTCAGTTCCCCGTCAGCGCTTGGCGTTGCCGTCGACTCGACCGGTGCCGTTGTGGGATCGGTGACCGCCGACGACGTGCTCAGCGCGCTTGCTGCCGCGAGAACGGCTGGCGAGGTACCGCAGTGACCTGGGTGTTCGACCACCTTGGACTGCTGGGGGGCTTGACCGGTACCCACGTGTACCTCGCGCTCGTCCCGCTCGTGGTCGGCCTTGTGCTGGCCATTCCGCTCGGCTGGCTGGCCAGTCGCTCGCGGCCGGCCCGAGCCGTGCTGCTTTCGGTGTCCGGCCTGCTGTACACGATCCCGTCGCTCGCGCTGATCGTGGTGTTGCCAGGCATCATCGGCACCAAGATCCTCGACTCGGTGAACGTGATCATTCCACTCACCATCTACACCGTCGCACTGCTGGTTCGGTCCATTGCCGACGCGCTAACCTCGGTGCCCGCCACCGTGGTCGCTGCGGCAACCGCGATCGGCTACCGGCCGTTGCGGCGCTTCGCGAGCGTGGAATTCCCACTGGCCGTCCCGGTTGTCATCGCCGGGCTGCGGGTCGCGGCGGTGTCCAACATCAGCCTGGTCAGCATTGGCGCGCTGATCGGCATCAGCGGGTACGGCGTGTTGTTCACCGACGGATTCCAACTCGGCTTCATGACCGAGATCGTGGTCGGAGTCGTCGCGACGCTGCTGCTGGCGCTCGTGGCCGACGCCCTGCTGCTGCTCATCGGCCGGCTGCTGACGCCGTGGACGAGGGCAGGGAGGTAGACGCGTGGACTTCGTCTCGTTCCTGACCAGTTGGCTCTTCGACGGCACGCACTGGACCGGGTCCGACGGTGTGCCGGCCCGTCTTAGCGAACACCTGGGGTACACGGCTGTCGCGCTGGCGATCGCCGTCGCCGTCGGATTCCCACTCGGCGCGGCGATCGGACACACCGGCCGAGGCGGACTGATCCTGGTCGGCGCCGCCAATGGGCTGCGTGCGCTGCCCACTCTCGGTGTGCTCACCATTGTCGTCGGGATCGCCGGTATCGGTCTGGTGCCGCCGATCACCGCGCTGATCGTGCTCGCGATTCCGCCCGTGATGGCCGGCACCTATGCCGGTATCCGAGCCATCGAGCCGATCACCGTCGACGCCGCGCGTGGTGTCGGTATGCGCGAGTGGGAGGTTCTGCTCCGAGTGGAGATTCCCAACGCCCTCCCGCTGATTTTCGGCGGCGTGCGCAGCGCGGCACTGCAGGTCGTTTCGACGGCGACCATCGCGGCCTTCGTCGGGGTCGGCGGCCTCGGCCGCTACGTGTTCGACGGGCTCGCCGTCCAGGATTACGCGCAGGTCGCCTCCGGGGCTGTTCTCGTCGCCGCGCTGGCGATCATCGTCGACGTGTTGTTCATTGGTCTGCAGCGGCTGGTGGTGTCGCCCGGGCTGACATCCGCGAAGAGTAAGGGAACCTCGTCATGAAGCGAACCGTCACCGGAATGCTGACTGTCCTCGTGGCGAGCCTTGGGCTGACCGCCTGCGGCTCCGGCGGCAATCCGCTGTCGCCCGGTACCGGCGGGCAGTCCCTGACCGACACGATCACGGTCGGATCGGCGAACTTCGCCGAGAGCAAGCTGATCGCCGAAATCTACGCGGCCGCGCTCGGCAACAAGGGAATCAAGGTCACCAAACGGTTGGGGATCGGCAGCAGGGAGACCTATCTGCCCGCGCTCAAGGACTCCTCGGTCGACCTTGTGCCGGAGTACGCCGGCGTGCTGTTGCAATACCTGGACAAGACCGTGGACAAGACCTCTGCCGACGACGTCTACTCCGCGCTGCGGGCCAAGGTTCCGGCTGGGCTTTCCGTTCTGGACAAGTCCCCCGCAGAGGACAAGGACTCGATTGTGGTAACCAAGCAGCTAGCCGAGAAGTACAACGCGAAGTCCATCGCCGACCTCGCGCCGCACTGTGGCGAGCTGATCTTCGGAGGCCCGCCGGAGTTCAAGACCCGGCCGGATGGGATTCCCGGTCTGGACAAACACTACGGTTGCCGATTCGCCGACTACAAGGCGCTGGACGCCGGCGGTCCGCTGACCGTGGCCGCGCTCAGGCAGAACTCGGTCCAGGCCGTTGACCTGTTCACCACGGACAGTTCGATCAAGACCAATGACTGGGTCGTGCTCACCGATCCGAAGGGCAACTTCGCGGCACAGAACGTGGTTCCGCTGATCAACACGAAGAAGGCGACCGAGGCCGTCACCAAGGTCCTCAACGCGGTGTCGGCGAAACTGGACACCGCGACACTCGTCGACCTCAACACGAGGCTGGCAGGCGACGACCACCCGGACGCCAGCACGGTCGCCAGTCAGTGGCTGGCCAGCGTCGGCCTGTGAGCCGACATTCGGGATGTCTACCTGATGGTGGGGTTCGTGCGGCAGGCGTACGCACCTGACCTCGCCGTATGGCAGGTGAGGGGCCTTCGTCACCGTCACATTCGAGGCTGGTGTGGTTAGGATTGGGACATGGCGTCTATGGAAGAGCTCGAGGCGCGGGTCACCGCTCTCGAGGACAAGGTCAGGTTGGTGAGGGAAGACGCCGCGGCCGCCCGAGTGTTGGCTGGCGGTGCCGACCGTGATGTCTCGGCTTTCGCGGCACGGCTGGACACCCACCACGCACTGTTGAGCACCCTCCGGGAGACCCAGGTCGAACAGGGCCGCATGCTCGACGAGCAGGGCCGCCGGCTCGACGAACAGGGCAGGGAGATGCGTGCTGGATTCTCCATGCTCGCCACCGGGCAGGCCGAGATCACGGTCCTGCTCGGCAGGCTGAGCGGCAAGGGGCAGGGCGACAGTTGAGCCGTCCCGTTCGCTGAGTCGCTAGCCCAGGTGGTGACCGCCGATACGCGCGGTCAGTTCGGCCGCGGCGCGCCCGACCTCCGAGGCGAGTTCCGGCCACTGCTCGCCGCATTCACTGTTCCGCACGCACAGATGACGGAATGTCACGCTGATCGCCGCGATGGAGCGTCCGCCGTGGTCGAACACGGCGGATGCCACCGAGGCGAAGTTGGCGGTGACGTAGCCATCCTCCACGGCCCAGCCGCGGCGGCGTTCCGCCGCGAGCAGCCGGCGCAGCGCGGGAAGGTTTCGCGGACCGCGGCCCGTCCGGTCGACGAAACTGTCCGGTGTCGGGAACAGTGCCCTGACCTGTGCTGGCACCAGATAGGCCAGCATCGCGCGGCCCGAGGCCGGCAGATGTGCCGGCAGCCGGACGCCGATGTCGGTGACCAGGGTGGTCGGGTGCCTCGGCTGCTCGCGGAGCAGGTACAGCGCGTCGGATCCGTACAGCACACCAAGGTGTGCGGTCGCGCCGACCCGGTCGACGAGGCGGCGCAGCACTGGACTGGCCAGCCGTTCGAGCGGATCGTGACGCAGATACGCCGAACCAAGCTCGAACGCGGTCACGCCAAGCCCGTACCGCTGTTCCTCCGGCAGATGGGTGACGAATCCGGCCTCGGCCAGTTCCGAGAGCAGGTGGTAGGTCGTCGATCTCGGCAGACCCAGCTCTCGGGAGATCGTGGCCGCCGACACGGGGCCCCGGACGGCCAGGAGTCGCAGCACGGCGAGGCCGTTGCGTAAGGCCGGGACGTTGCT
>Ga0213875_10002368_pt1 | contig 11337 bp, 12 predicted proteins | sample BarmaccomBMRX_R8_FD_160105 | JGI IMG/M metagenome (GOLD analysis project Ga0213875, IMG submission 160105) | Root-associated microbial communities from Barbacenia macrantha in rupestrian grasslands, the National Park of Serra do Cipo, Brazil - RX_R8 | ecosystem: Host-associated > Plants > Roots... | reverse complement strand
TGTGCGACACGCAAGTCGCATGAAGAGAGTGGAATTACCGAAGGAGGATCGACGGATGTCGAAGGTGTAAGTCCCGAGCCAGTGCACAGGGCTCGTTCCCGCCTCAGCGTGCGTTGCGAGTAATCGTGGGGTGCGAAGCCTGAGGAAATGCCCAAGGATCCTCGTTCCATCCGGGGGTTACAGGCTGGGAAAGGCCGGACGGGTGAATGCAAGTGAATCCTCGATGATGCCTCGTCAGGATCACTCCCGCAGATGGGTAGTTTCAGCGGGTGATAGGGACTGGCCGCAGGAAAGCGGCAGGCGCCGACTGGAGAGGCCTGGCCGGTCGGGAGTGCACCGCCGTCCCCGAGGTTGAGAGGGCACCCTCCCCGGTCGTATCTCTCTCATGCGGAACGTGACAATCCCGATGGGGTCCAGGCAACAAGTCGAGTCTGGTAAGCCGACCGTAAGGAAGACCCAATTCCCCAGCGGGCGCAGGAAGACCCAAGAAGCGAATGCCGGTGGCCGAAAGGCAGCAGGAAACCGGGAACCACACGCTGAGCCCTCCCTCAGCGGGTCCCGTATAACTGGCCGGATAGGGGCCGAGTGCCCTGCCTGAAAGGGTGCTGACGTGGGTCTGGTGAGCCTGTGAGGAAACGATGACCAAGGACGCCGGAACCGAAGGGCAAGTTGGACGCTATGACGACGCAGTTGGCCGAAGCGGCACAGGCCGCGGCGACCGATGTTGGCACGGTGAACGGACCGGAGGACGAGACCCGCGACTGGCAGTCGATTGACTGGCGGACGGTCGAGGACAACGTACGGCGTCTGCGGCAGCGCATCTTCACGGCCTCGCAGGCAGGAGACCTGGCCAAGGTCAGGAATCTCCAGAAATTGATGCTCCGCTCCCGCGCCAACGCACTCGCAAGTGTGCGGCGGGTCACGGAGGTCAACGCTGGACGCGAGACGGCGGGGATCGACGGAAAAGTCGTGCTGCTGCCCCAGGGAAAGGCCGAATTGGCCGACTGGATACAGCACCGGGCAACTCCGTGGAAACCCAAGCCCGTCAAGCGGGTGTACGTTGCCAAGGCGAACGGAAAGCAGCGCCCGCTCGGAATTCCCGTGATCGGCGACAGAAGTCTTCAGGCTCTGACGCTCAATGCACTGGAGCCCGAGTGGGAGGCGCGACTTGAGGCGAAGTCATACGGCTTTCGTCCGGGTCGCGGCTGTCATGACGCGATCGTAGCCATTCACACCACGGCAAGCGGCAAGAACGCCAAACGCCTGTGGGCGCTCGACGCCGACTTGAAAGCGGCATTCGACCACATCGACCACAATTACCTGCTCTCGGCCCTGGGTTCTTTTCCCGGCAGGGGAATGATATCCGGATGGCTGAAGGCGGGTGTGGTTGAGAAAGGTTGGTTCACCCCTACCGAGGAGGGAACTCCCCAGGGCGGTGTGATCAGCCCCGCGCTACTGACCATCGCTTTGCACGGTATGGAAAGGGCAGCCGGAGTCCGCTACCAAAAACTCGGCAGCGATGTCGCGCTGCTGGAGCGGAACTCCCCGGTCCTGGTCACTTACGCCGACGACCTGATCGCCTTGTGCCACACCAGGCAGCAGGCCGAACAGGTCAAGGCGAGGCTGGCCGCGTGGCTGGCCCTGCGGGGTCTGGCCTTCAACGAGGACAAGACCCGCATAGTCCACCTCGATGAAGGTTGCGACTTCCTGGGGTTCAACATCCGACGCTATCGCGGCAAGTTGCTGACCAAGCCGAGCAAGGATGCCCTGCGGCGGATCCGGAAACGGCTCACCGACGAAGTGAAGGCCCTACGCGGGGCCAACGCCGAGGCGGTGATCTCCAAGCTCAACCCGATCATCAAGGGCTGGGCCGCCTACTACCGGATCGGGGTGTCCAAGCGAGCATTCAACTCGCTGGACGCCCATGTGTGGAAACTGGTCTATAAATGGGCCAAGTTCTCCCACCCGAACAAGCCGAGGCGCTGGGTGGTCGCCCGCTACTTCGGCATGTTCAACCCGTCCAGGCGCGACGCGTGGGTGTTCGGGAACCGCGAAAGCGGCTTCTACCTGCGCAAGTTCGCCTGGACACCCATCGTCCGGCACCGGATGGTGCCAGGCACGGCGTCTCCTGACGATCCGGCCCTGGCGCACTTCTGGGCCACGCGGCGCCGCCGCGGCAAACCCCCGCTGAGTACGGCCACCCTGCGTCTGCTCAAGACTCAGGACGGCCGTTGCGCGCTGTGCAGAGGGCTGCTGCTGCACGCCGACCATGAGCCACAAAACCCCCAGGAATGGGAACAATGGCTCAAGGTCACCCGCAAGGCGATCCGCAAACACGCGATCACCGCCGAACCGGGAAGTGGCACGCCGGACAAACCCGCTGCCCCACGCCTGATACACACCCACTGCCACCGCCGACTGACCACCGGCAACGGACGAGTCCCAGCACAGCGAACAGCCCGCGAGCCATAGGGCTTGCTTGAGCCGTGCTGCGGGGAAAGCCCGCATGGCCGGTTCTGAGGGGGCGGGAACGTAGCAATGCGTTCCCGCTACCCGACTGATGGCCATGCCCCCGGACCGGTAGCTCGGTCGCGGGGGTCTCGCTTTCTGCAGCGATCAACTCACAGAGTGAGACGGGCCGGGTTAGGCTCGCCAGGGGGTAGAAGGTGACAGAGCATTTGTCACAGGGGAGTTGACTTGGTGGGCAGCATTTACGGCGACTGGCTCAAGGAACAACGCGAGGCAGCGAGGCTGACTCAGCAACAACTGGCCGACGTAGCGGTCATGACTCGTTCGCACATCGCGCACATCGAGGCGGGGCGCCGTATCCCCTCCAAGGAGGATGCGCGGCGCCTGGACAAGGCTCTGAACACCGGGAACGTGCTCAGCAGCTTCCTGCCGCAGGAGGACGTGGCGGTCGCCGATTACTTCGAGGCGGCACGGCAGCTCGAACAACAGGCATCGGTGATCCGTGAGTTCGCCCTGTCGTTCGTGCCGGGCATCCTTCAGACGGAAAGGTACGCACGTGCGGTTTTGAGCACGTCCTTCCCTCCCGTGGGTGAAGAGGAATGTGACAGGCTCGTTGTCACACGCCTTGAGCGCGCGAAGATCCTCGACCATCCGGTGACGCCGGTAGTCTGGGCGCTGCTGGACGAGGCGGTGTTATGGCGCGTTGTGGGCGGCCGGGGCGTCATGGCGGAGCAGATCACGCACATGATTCGCCTGGTTGAGAGCGGACGTGTCCGCATCCATGTGCTGCCGTACGGAGTTGGCGCGTATCAGTTGCTCCAGAGCATGCTCACCCTGATGTGGTTCGAAGACCAGCCTCCGTTGGCGTACTCGGAAGGCGTCCAGATCGGGAAGGTGCACGACTCCCCCACTGTGGTCACGCGACTTCAAGGCGCCTACGATCTGGCGCTGAGCGACGCGCTGTCGTTGAAGGAGTCTCTCGCCATGTTGAAGGCGATAACGAAGGAGTACGGACACTGTGACTGAACTACACGCCATCCCTGGCAGCGCTTCACTGCACGGTTGGCGCAAGTCGTCCTACAGCGGCCCCGAAGGCGGTAGTTGCGTCGAGGTGCTGGACGGCTACCCGTCGGGAGTACCTGTTCGCGATTCCAAGACTCCGGATGGTCCCGCCATGATCTTCCCGGCATCCGCCTGGTCATCGTTCGTCACAGCGATCAAGGATGGAACCTTTCCCTCCTGAGCTGATCCGAGCGGTGCGTGGCGTAGGCAACGCACCGCTCAGCTTCTTCGAAGCCCCCGCTTCAGGCGTTCAGGCCCACTTCCCAGTTTTAACCTCGATCTTGACGGAGAGTCCGCAGGAAGGATCCTGCGGACCCTTTCCGGTCAGCTTCATGATCTTTCAAGCGTCGCGTTCGACGTCCGTCAGGTAGCCCATGACGGATCCGCACCACAGTGGTATCGGCTCCTCAAGCCCCGGATAGTCGTCGAACACCACCTTCACCTGAACGTCGCCTTCCCAACCGGCCCAGATCTCGCCGCCGCCGACCGGCTCAACCACGCAGCCGTACACCACGCCCTGCTTTGGGTCGCCCAGTACGAACGACCTCGTAGGGGTGGGCATGCGGCCGGTTAGTGCAGAGTCCGCAGGAAATCTGGCATGGGCCCGCATCTTGATCATTACTCGACCGCCACCTCGGATAGGACTTCTACGGCTTCCGGGAGGAGCAGGTAGGCGTCTCCCTCGCCAGCGATACTGATGCTGTCGGCACTGCTTGCCAAGGCATCTTCGGGGATCGTGGCGCTGGTCACGATGTAGTCGCCGAATCCCGCGTCCTCATACATCTTCGCGAGGGCTTCGGCCTGCTCCTTCGTCGGATACATGTACTTGCCCTGCACGTTAGGGCTGACCGTGTACTTATTGCCGTTTTCGGCGATCAGATTCGCTTCGGTGGAGTCGACCGCACGGTACAACGTGACGACGCCAGCCGCGCCAGCCTGCGGAAGCCCGGGGCCCGGAAGTGAAGAGTCAAGGACGAACGGGGTGTCGTCGGCTCCATAGGAGCTCGAATCGCCCGGCGCCGTCAAAAATATATACACGAAACCGTCGAGTGGACGGTCATCTCTGCCCACCACGGGCTGGTGCGTGCACCCTGAGGGAACCGTCAGTGTCCCTTTGACGCGCTGCATCACGGCGTTGCCGGGGATGTTCGCCGAGTCGCCGGGAACGGTGACGCTCAAGGAAGGGCTGGTGTCGGTGTCCTGAGTGAAGCCATCTGCTTCCGTGCATTGGACTTGGAACTGGACGTTGACGGTGTAGTCGTCGTGGCTGTCGTTGGCCAGCCCCTCCTCATACGGTGATCTTCTGCCCAGGGATGAGCGTGACCTGCGCGGGTGCCTTGTCGGTGCGCACCTGATCAGTGGTCACAGACGCTCCGCCCTGCACCGTCTGGTACTTGGCGAGAGCAGCATACGTATCCGCCTGCGCCGTGCCCGGTACGACCAGCAAGGACAGGATCAGCGACGCCACAACGGCCATGGCATAGCCGAACGAACGTATATGTCTTCACAGTAGCCTCAACACGAGTCCCTTCGTACATATAAACTACAAGAAGATGAAATTTACAGCCTGAGGAGACCTCACTGCCAGGTGGTCCGTGAACCAGGAACCGTGCTATCGGAGCCCACCTCAACCGGGGGCACTGGACCGCTGCTTCGACACGAATCACCTGGATGAAGCACGACCTGTAAGACACTCACCCCATCGACGGAGACTCGTCGATGGGGTGACCCGACCTGTTGACTCAGGGGGAACACTGGTCCACACGAAAGCCCCCGGTGACTCCTGGCCCTTCCCTGACCCAGACAGGGACCTTCACAACGCTGGGCGCCTCATGCCACCCAGCGTGTTCGCCATGAACCCGCGATTTCGCGTTCAACGACTTTCAGTTTCCGCGAACTGGCGAGCATCACGGATCTGTTCTCGTCATCGTGTCAGTCAATGCGTCAGCCAGCGAGTCGGACGCGCCAGCCGGGGAGAAGTTCGTCGAGGAGCGCTTGGGTGCGAGGCGGCAGGCCGCGGGAGCCGTGACGGCTGCCGGCGTGCTCCGCCAGTTCCGTGACCATCGCACGGAGCCGGGATTCGTCGCCGGTGGCGTGCACGGCGCGCAGCGAGGCGATCCAGAGCCGTTCGTCGCTGGGGGCGACTCGCATCGCGGCCTGGGCGGCGTTCACCGCCGCTTCCGCGTTGCCTGCCTGCCGGTATTCGTCGCAGAGCTCGACGCCGATCTCCGCTATCAGCAGCGGTAGTTGGGCATCGACGATCTCGTGGGCGAGCCATCCGTAACGTCCAGCCGGCCGGTCCGCGAGTAGCGGGCCGCGGGCGAGTGCGAGTGCGTCCCCCAACAGGCGGCGTCGCGTGCCGGAATCGTGCCGGCCGCGGCCGTCCTCCGCATCGTGGCGCAACGTCCGCAGGACGTCCCAGTCGGAGACGACCGACGCGGACAGCGACAGCCGTCCGTCGTCGCCCGTGCGCAGACGCGGGGAGCCGTCGGGGTCCATGCCGAGCCAGGTCCTCACCCGTTCGATCACCGCGTCCCGTACGTCGTCCGTGACACCGCGCGGCCACAGTGCACAGGCCAGTACGCGCGGGTGCACCCCCTCGCGGTGCAAGAGCAACAGGGCGAGCGCCTCGTGGGCGAGGGCGCTGCGGTCGGCGTCGAGCGCGTCCACACCCGTGACCTCGAACGCGCCCATCAGGCGGGCGTAGACGGCTGGACGTCCCTGGTCGCTGAGGTCGACGGTGAAGGGGGGCGGCGTCGAGCCACGGTGGCCGGGAGCGCCATCGGGAGCATCGGCCTCGGTTCCGTCGGCGGCTGCGAAGAGGCGGAGCACCGCCTCGTACTGCGTACGCGGAAGGCGCTGCGCTACGAGGTCGAGGCCGAGGGACGGGGCGAGCAGCCGGCCGGCCGCTGTCGCCTCCAGCTTCCACATGGTGCCGAGCAATTCGGGGCGTGCGGTGGCAATGAGGTAGCCGATGCCCAGTGGACCTGAGTCAGCGGCGAGCCCGGCCAGTCGTTCGGCCTGCTCGGGGGTCGGATCGACGGAGAGGAGCACCAGGTGCGGGGCCCATTGCGTGTGCTGGGCTTGGCCTGCACGTCCGACCAGTACGCTCCCCAGTCCTGCCGCGCTGAGGGCTCCGCGCCGCTGGGTGGTCTCGGCGTCCATGGCCTCGAAGAGTTCGTCGAGATCGGGCAGATGGCGCACCCGCGTGGGCGCGAGCGCGCCGAGCCGTTCGCCGAAGCCGACGAGGGTGACCGTCATCCGGTCCGACCAGCCGTTGGTGGCGAGTTCGGCGGCGATGGAGGCGAGCACCGCTTCACGGTCGGCGTGCGCGCCGGAGAGCGCGACGATGCCGGGCACCGCCTCAAAGTTGAGCAGCAGACGCGAACCGTCGAGCGCACCGAGCGAGGCCAGCCCCGGGTAGGGGGCAAGCAGGCTCAGCTCGGCGTCCGCGGGCAGGGCAGTGCGGTCGAGCCGCCAGAAGGACTGGTCCTGGCCGATGCTCCAAGGTGCGGGTGGTTCGCCGTCGGGCCAGGCCAGTTGGAGGTGGAGGGCGTCGTCGGCGAGCCAGGCGGCGTAGACGGTGGGCAGTGCGCGGCCCAGAGCGGCGAGGTCGGCCGACAGCGAACGCAATGCGCGGTCGAGGAAGACGACAGCGTGCGGATCGGCGCCGATGAACAGCGCGTCTTGAGCGTCTACCTCGGCACCGGGGCGCGGGGCGCGTACGGAGGGCATACGCAGGCCGGCCGCCGCTGCCTGGAGCAGCGCAGTGCGGCGGCGACGGCCGAGGGCGGCGAGCAGGCCGGCTGCGAGCAGCGGTGCGGCGATCAGGGCGTCGGGCAGGGCCGAGTGCTGAGCGTCGTGGGAGGGGGTGCCGCTATCGGATGTCGCGGGGGCTGCGGCGGAGGTTGCGGCGGGGGCACCTTGTGTCGCCTGCTCTTGCGCCTCGTGCGTTTGGGTCTGGTGCGTTTGCTGAGGCTGTTGTGTTTGCTGCGACTGGTGCTCGTGCTGCGGGGCCGGGGCCTGAGCCGGGGCCTCGACGAGGTCGCCGCCGCGTGCATCGCCCGGCATCTGAAGGATCCAGCCGGGGCGGATCAGGCTGGCCTGCGACAGCCGTGAACCGTCCGGTTGTACACGGTCCTTGTTGAGCTCGAAGATCTCCTTGTAGCGGCGTCCGTCACCGAGGTGACGCTGAGCGATCTCCCAGAGCGAGTCGTGGTGGCGGCCCTCCGGTGGCTGGATCCGATAGAACTTCGTCGCCTGTGCAGACTGTGCAGACTCAGCTGCGTTGTCAGTGGTGACTGTTACGTTGTGGTCAGTGTGGAGCTGCTGCACATCGGCTGCAGGCGATGCCGAGGCCTGCTGTCGCATGTGCTGCTGCTGGCCGGGGAGTTGCTGGGCGGCGGCAACGGACCCGTGCCGGGCGGGGCCTTGGTGTTGGTAACCGCCCCCGAGGGAGGACAGGCCGGGTGTGAGGCTCGCTGCGGTCGCTCCCACGAGCAGCAGTGCGGCGACAAGTTGGCGTGCGAGCAGCTGGCTCGGCCCTGCGCCGGGGATACGGGACGGTACCCCGACACCGGAGACCGCGGCCTTGGCCTCGACGAGCACACAGGCGGTGAACTGCGCCCAGGCCACCCACACCACTACCGCCAGCACATCGACGAACGTTGTGGAGGTGATCGGTTCCTTGAGAGTGTCGAGCGAGGGTATGGAGTGCGGCAGCGGCCAGCCGATGAAGTAGACGAGTGCGCCGGGCACGCCGATGACGAGCACGGCAAGGGCGAGGAAGGCGGCTCCCGCCCGCAGGAAGTCGCCCGCGGTACGCCGCGGACGACCACCGAGCCCAGCCGGTCCCCTAAGTTGCCGGTGCTCGGGCCCCTGCCCGGGACCGTGCCCGGGTCGTCCATTAGCGGCGATGCGTGCCACGGTCGTGCCTCTGCCTTCTGTCAGTACGTGGTCTGTCAGTACGTGGTTCAGCCGGTGAGGGGTTCGGCCTTCGCCGTGCCGTGGACCTGGAGGGGAGCGTCGTAGAACAGGCCGGTGAGCACAGGACGGTAGGTGAGTTGGATGGTGATCTGAACCTGCTGCGCGGTGGCGGCGGTGCAGCCGGAGGCGGCGAGGTCGGCGCCCGACAAGCCCGACTGCTGAGCGAACTGCCGCACGCGGGCAGTGCAGTCCGCGTCGTTGATGTTGACGGTGCCACCTTTGCGTAGCGCACCCGAGTCAACATCTTCGGCGGCGTAACGGGCAGCCTGCTCGGCGATGTCGGCTGCACGCTCGCGCTGCGAGATCGACAAGCCTCCGTCGATGACAAACGCGGCAAGCCCCATGAATACCACCGCGAAAATGATCACGGCGGCGGCACCGGACCCCCGGTCGTCGTGACGCAGTCGCGCAAGCAGCCGCATGAGGCTTGTCATCACGCCGGTCATGACGCCCTCCGGTACGGATCGAGCGGCGCCGTCGAGCGGCCGGTGAGCTGTGTGCCGATGTTCAGACCGAGCATCGCAAGCCCTCGTACCTGACAGCTGACCTCGACCGTGAACAACCTGCCTGCCTGAAACCCGGCGCTCATCTGCCGTACGCTCACCGGCCCGCTGCATGTGCTGCCCAGATCCGCATCGGCCGCGGCCCGTGCCTGCCCCATGGCGCTCGTCTCGTCGCGCTGCAACGAGCCCGCGCGCGCTGCGTCGCGCGCTGCGCCGTCGATTGCGCCACGCGCGTCCACCAGCAGCCCGAAACCGACGAGCACGAGAATGAAGAGCATCAGCACCGGCGCGAGGACGACGACCTCGATCGTCGACAAGCCCTCATCGCTGCTCAGGTCCTCACCGCTGTCGCGCACCCTCGTCATGAGCCGCATCCGCCCCTCAGCCCCCGTCCGGTACGAAGCGTTCGACCGGCCCCTGCGACAGCACGTCGACGGTCAGGTCGAGTCCGGGGAAAACGGACGGCACGCGTGCCGTGATCCGCAGCCCGACCTGATGCGCGGCCGGCGTCACCGGCTGGACGTTCACGCCTTCGAGCAGTTGCGGCCCGAGTTGCTGGATGTAGCTGTCCGCAGTCGCGTTCGCCTCCGCCTGCCAGCTGCCCGGGTTGGCGTCCGCTTCGGCCCGCGCCTTGCGCGCCCCGGCTTGCGCCGCAGCCTGAGCGACATGGTCGGCGAAGAAGTACAGCGCGAATTGCACCGTCGCGAAGATCATGAAGAACAGGACTGGCGTCAAGAACACGAACTCGATCGCGGTCATGCCAGTATCTGCGGGGACACCGGCATCGCCGCGGGCGGCGTCCAGCCGGCGGCGTACGAGGGCGGTCAAGCGTTCCACGTGGACGAAGGCGCAATCAGCAGATCAGCAGGTGCCATAGGCGTTCGCGCCCTTGATGCAGGTACCGACCTTGGTCGCACCCGTCTTCAGCGCATTCGTGATGATCGCGGCGACCACGCCGACGATCGCCACCACGACCGCCGAGATGATCACCCACTCGACCGCGGACGCGCCGCGGTCCAACTCCTGGCTGCGCACCCGCTGCACGCGGCCCCGCAAAAACATCACCAAAAAATCCACAGCCGGGTGACCGAACTCCGTACGTTCCTTCAGCCTGTTCAGATTCACATTCGGAGTCTGCATGGTGGTAAGTCCTCTCCCAATGACGGTTACAGGTGTCTCAGACCGAAAAGACGCGCATCGCGGCCGGAAAGATCAAAAAGACCAGGAAGCCCGCGCACAGCAGCAATTGGGCAACCAGCATCGACTGCGACTTCTCCCCCGCGCTGCCCTCGATCTCTGCGAGCTCGCGGTGCCGCATCGTCTCGGCCCGCGAGCCGAGCGACTCACGTACCTTCGCTCCGTCGTCCGCGACAAGCGCCAGCGAGGCAGCGAGATCCTTCAGCTCCTCGATACCAAGCTCTTCGCCGAGTTGTCCGAGCGCTTCCCACTGGCTGGTCCCGGTGATGCGGGCATCGGCGAGACAGGTGCGGATCCGCCGCAGCGCCCACCCGTTGCTCACCTCAGCCGCCGCCATCAGCGCCTCCGGCAACCCACGCCCGCCCGCGAGGTTCATCGCCACCAGGTCGAGATACGCACCGACGACTCGCCGCAGGTCGCGTCGCTTGGCGGCGGCGTCCCTGCGCACCTCCACGTCGGGTAGGAGAAAGAAGACGGCAGCGAAGAAGATCGCGAGCCAGATCGGGATGACCGGGCTGCTCCCCATCCCGATCGCCCACGCGACAGCAAAAACGAACGGTCCGAAGAAAACGCCGACGGCCGCCAGCAGCACCTTCTTTGCCAGGAAGGCTTCCCAACTGCGCTCCAGCACCGCCAGGTCCGCGCGCAGCGACCGCTGCTGCCAGCCTTGCTGCATATAGAAGTCGGCGACGCGCTGCCCGATGCGCGCCCGTACTCCGTCGACCCGCCCAGCCGGTGCCGCGCCGATGCCGACGCCGGATGCCGCAGGCCGGGCGGCGCGCAGCGCGTCGATACGCGCCACCTGCGCCACCGCACCGCGCCGACCCGGCATCAGCGCGCGTATGAGAACGAAGAGCCCGAGACCAAAGGCGGCCCCGGCGAGCACGGCAAGCGTCATCGAACCGGTACCCCCCACTGCTGCTGCCCCTGCTGCTGATCCGCCACCGCGCGAGCCCTCTCGTCCCGCTCGTCCCGCTGCAGGAACCGCTCCGGCGTCTCAATCCGTGACAGCTTCCGCAGCCACCCGAACCCGGCCGCGAACAGCGCGCACACGCACGCCAGTACCAGCTGCCCGACCGCCGTTCCGTAGGGGGCGACGAAGCCGCGGTTGAAGACAGCC
>Ga0213875_10002366_pt1 | contig 11353 bp, 11 predicted proteins | sample BarmaccomBMRX_R8_FD_160105 | JGI IMG/M metagenome (GOLD analysis project Ga0213875, IMG submission 160105) | Root-associated microbial communities from Barbacenia macrantha in rupestrian grasslands, the National Park of Serra do Cipo, Brazil - RX_R8 | ecosystem: Host-associated > Plants > Roots... | reverse complement strand
GTTATCGCCCCGGCCGCCACCGAGACCGAGACCCGGCAGCGCTGGATCGGCGACGCGTCGAGCGAGCAGCAATCGCTCTATGCAAGGCTGCTCTCGCACGTCCCGCTCGGCCGCGCCGCCAAGCCAGCGGAGATCGCCAACGCCGCCCTGTTCCTCGCCTCCGCGGCCAGCTCCTACATCACCGGCCACGTGCTGACCGTCGATGGCGGCTGGACCGCCGGCTACTCGCGGGATTTCTGACGTGGAGCGTGGTCCGAGCCTGCTGTTGGTGGGCTGACGCCCACCCTACAACGTCAGGGCGCCCGGCCCTTCTCCGACAGCGCATCATCGCCGCCGCGCAGCATCTCCTCGCGGGTCATCGGCGTCTCGCGCCATTCGCCTTGGTCGGCCACGGACGAGCCTCCCGGGAATTCGCCAAGGTTGTCCTGGATGGCGGCTTCCTCGACGGTGACGCCCGGGATGGGCTCGTTCAGCGTCTCCGGGTTGGGAAGCTGGGCCGCATTTCCGGCCAACTCCATGCGCATCAGTTCGTCCGCGCGCTCCAAATACTCGTCCATGCGCCCGGCCGGGCTGCCGGCCTCGCGCCAGAGCTGCTCGGCGCGCGCCCGCACCGCCGCATCGCGCTCCGGCGAGGTCTCGAGAGGGTTGTCCGACATCCTGTCTCCTATCGCTCCGGTGTAAGCGCGTCAGCGCGGACTTCGGTTGCCGGCAGGTCGATCCAGGAGAGATGGCCGCCCTTGCCCGCGCCCGTATCAAGGAAGATGGCCCGGCCCCCGGCCGCGCCGGTGCGCACATAGGGCCGCCCGTCCGTGCTGCGCTGGTCGTGGCCGCAATAGACGGTGATGCCGTCCGGAATCCGGTCCACCCAGCGCAGGATGCGCTCCGGATAGCCGTCCGACTGCATCCGCCCGGTCGTCTCGCCGAACAGCGCGCGGGACAGCAGCGTATCGACCCGGCCGAGCGCCGGCGGCGGCGGCTCGCTCAGCATGGCCGGATGGAATCCGCCATGCACGAACGCCGTCCTGCCTCGGATCACCCAGGCCGGCGCCCGACTGATCTCGTACAGGGCGCGCTCGCGCAGCCCGCGGTCGAGCTGCGCCATGGTCGCCTGCAGCGCCGCGTCCATCCGCACGGCGTGGCCGGCGAGCGCCCGGCCCAGCTTGCGGTCATGGTTGCCGAGGATGAACAGGCCGCGGCCCTCGTCGATCATCTCGAACATCATCCGCAGCACGGCAGCGCTGTCCGGGCCGTGGTCGCTGAGGTCGCCGAGCTGCAGGAGGAAGAAGTCGGTAGAGGCCGCGGCGGCGAACGCCCTGGCGTCCCCGTGCACGTCGCCCACCACCCGGATCGCCGTCCCGTTCGCGATCAAGCGGCCTCCTTGCGGACGGTGCTCCGGTAGGCGTCCAACGCCCGCTTCCGGCTCGCGGCGAGATCGACGATCGGCCTGGGGTAGGTGCGGCCGAGCGCAACCCCGGCTTGTTCGAGCACGTCGGCCGGTGCGGTCCAGGGCGCATGCAGGGACCTGTCGGGCAGACGTGCCAGCTCCGGCACCCAGCGGCGCACGTAGTCGCCCGCCGGGTCCCAGGTCTGGCCCTGGGTCACCGGGTTGAAGATGCGGAAGAACGGCTGGCTGTCGATGCCCGACCCGGCGACCCACTGCCAGCTCGCGGCGTTGTTGGCGAGATCGGCATCGACTAGCGTGTCCCAGAACCAGCGCTCGCCCTCGCGCCAGTCGATCAGCAGGTGCTTGACCAGGAACGAGGCGGCGATCATGCGCACCCGGTTGTGCATCCAGCCGGTATGCCAGAGCTGGCGCATGCCGGCGTCCACGATGGGGAAGCCGGTTTGGCCGCGCTGCCAGGCCCGCAGTTCCGGGGCGGAGCGGCGGAACGGCAGGGCGGCGAAGGCCGGCCGGAGCGGTTGGTCCGGCATGTCGGGATTGTGCCAGAGCAGATAGGCGGCGAACTCGCGCCAGAGGATTTCGCCCAGATAGGATTGCCCGCCCTCGCCGCCGCTTGCCGCCTCGACGGCGTGCCAGACCTGGCGGGGGGAGAACTCGCCCCAGTGCAGATGGGCGGAGATCATGCTGGTCCCCGGCTGGCCCGGCAGGTTGCGGCCCGTCTTGTACTCGCCGATGGCGCCGGCCACGAACTTCTGCAGACGGGCCTGTGCCGCCTCCTCGCCGGGCCGCCAGGTCTCGCGCAAGCCGCCGGCCCAGTCGGGGTGGCGCGGCAGCAGCTCCCAGCTCTCCAGCCGGTCGGAGCGGGGCAGGAGTGCGCCCTCGATGTGCGATGGCGCGGGGATCGGCTCGGGAACGCCGCCGCGGGCCCGGCAGGCGCGGGCGAACGGCGAATACATCGCGTAGGTCCCGCCCGACCCGGTGCGGATCGATTCCGGATCAAATAGGGTCGCGGTCCGATGCAGGTGCAGCCGCTCCCCCAGCGCGGCTTCGACCCGGCGCGCCCAGGGCTCGTGCATCCGCCCGGCATGCACCTCCTCGGCCCCCGTCTCCGCCATCAGCGCCGGGACCACCTCTTCCGTCGCCCCGCGCCGCAGCAGCAGCTCGGCGCCGCGCTGGTGCAGCGCGTCGGCGAGCGCCGCCAGGCTCCCGTGCAGCCACCAGCGGCTGGCGCCCCCGAGCCGCCATGCGCCGGGGCTCTCGTCGTCCAGCACATAGAGCGGCAGGATCGGGCGTCCGCTGGCGACGGCCGCGTCCAGCGCCGGGTTGTCGGCAAGTCGGAGGTCCCCGCGGAACCAGACCAAAACGGGAGGCTGCTTCTTACGCATCTTGGCGTAAATGTGGCTCGTCCTGGCGAGCCGCTAGAGGACGGCGACCACTCCGGCGCGTTCCAGCGGAAAACTGAATAGGCGGCCCTGGCCGAGGAGGAACGCCCGTCCGCCGCCGGGGAACAGCCGCGCGATCGGCGGCGCGGCGATGTCCAGGCCGCCGGTATAGGCCCCCAAGGCCGGGAGCATGAGGCGATCCTGGCCGAGCACGAAGCAGGGCCGGGTGATGGTGCCGGCCCTGGTCGCGATGCTGGCCTTCGGGTGGTGATGCCCGACCAGCTCCGGTCCCGCGCCTTGCTGCGCCTGGTGACAGAAGCGCAGGCCGCCGAGCGTCCAGCAGGGCGTCGCCGCCCCGGCCAGGCCCGGTGCGGCTTCGCGGTCATGGTTGCCCAGCACCCAGACGAAGCGCGACCTCTGCTCCATCGCGGCCAGCGCCGCCGCGTCCTGCGGCGCCATGCGGCCGTGCCCGTCCCCGTCGTGGAAGCTGTCGCCGAGCGCCACCACGACGACCGGCCGCCAGCGCCGCAGCAGGTCCGCGAGCCGCGCCAGCGTGGCCGCGGTGTCCCAGGGCGGCACCAAATAGCCGCCCACTGCACTCGCCGAACCCTTCTCGAGATGCAGGTCGGCCACCGCGAGCAGCCCGGCATCGGGCCAAACCACGGCGCCGAGCGGGTCCAGCAGCAGGTCGTGCTCGGCGAACCGGATCGGCACCGCCGTCAAGAGGCGGCCCGCCGACGCGCCCCCGGCTTGCGCTGCAGGATCGCCAGGTTGGCCCGGTGCACCGCCGCCACACGCATCGGACGCTGGCTCGGCTCGGCCTTGCCGGTCGCCTCCGCCACCAGCGCTTCGGTCTCGGCCAGCAGGTCATCCTCGCCGCCCTCGGTCCGCACCGACTCCCGCCCGATGTCCAGCAGCACCGGAATCGCCAGCGGCGACACGCGCGACAGCCGCACGTGCCGGATCCGGCCCGCCACCCGCCCCAGCATCCCCGCGACCCGGCCGAGATCGGTCAGCCCGCTCGCCGCGTCCGCCCGCGTCGCCCGCAGCAGCACGTGGTCCGGCTGATGCCGGCGCAGCACGTCGTAGATCAGGTCGGTGTTCACCGTGACCTGGCGGCGGGTCCGTTCGCCACCGGGCTGGTTGCGTTCGACCAGGCCGGCGATGACGGCGACGTTGCGGAAGGTGCGGCGGAGCATGGAGCTTTCGGCCATCCAGGCCTCGAGGTCGTCGCCCAGCATGTCCTGCTCGAACAGGCGCGCCACGTCCGCCGGCTCGTGCGCCGACCAGGTGGCGATCACATAGTCGGTCGCGACGAAGCCGAGCGGGGCGTAGCCGAAGCGCTCCATCCGCCGCGTCAGCAGCATGCCGAGGGTCTGATGAGCGTTGCGGCCCTCGAAGCAGTAGGCGACCAGGAACCAGCGGCCGTTGCGGGGAAAGGTCTCGACCAGGAGGTCATCCGGCGCCGGTAGCTCGGAGCGCTCGCGCTGCAGTTCGAGCCATTCCTGGACCGGTTCCGGATAGTGCGACCAGGTGCGGTCGTCGTGCAGCATGGTGCGGACGCGGTGGGCGAGGTTGGTGGTCAGCGGCTGGCGGGCGCCGGCATAGGCCGGGACCATGGGTTCGCCGGTGCCGCCGTCGGCGACCTCGACGGTGGTCTCGCGGATGCGGATGAAGCGCAGCAGCCGGCCGGCGAACATGAAGGTGTCGCCCTGGGTCATCATGTTGACGAAGCTCTCCTCCACCTCACCGAGATTGCCGCCGCCGCGGCCGGCGTAGCGGACCTTCAGCAAGGGGGCCTCGACGATGGTGCCCAGGTTCATCCGCGCCATCCGGGCGACCCGGGCGCTGCGCACATGGACCAGCCCTTTGGCGTCGCGGAACAGCTTGCGGTAGCGGTCGTAGGCGGCGAGCGCGTAGCCGCCGTTCTCGACGAAGCCGAGCACGTCCTCGAAGTCGCGCCGGGTCAGCGCGGCGTAGGGGGCGGCCGTCCGCACCTCCGCATACATTGCATCCGGGTGGAACGGCCCGGCGCAGGCCATCAGCAGCAGATGCTGGGCCAGTACGTCGAGCCCGCCGGGTCGCGGCAGCTCGCCGTCCTGCTCGCGCGCGGCCACGCCCTCGATCGCCGCCTCGCACTCCAGCAGCTCGAACCGGTTCGCCGGGACCAGGATGGCGTTGCTCGCCTCGTCCATGCGGTGATTGGCGCGGCCGACCCGCTGCAGCAGGCGCGAGACGCCCTTCGGCGCGCCGACCTGGATCACCTGGTCCACCCCGCCCCAGTCGATGCCGAGGTCGAGCGAGGAGGTGGCCACCACGGCCCGCAGCTTGCCCGCCGCCATGGCCGCCTCGACCCGGCGGCGCTGCTCGATGTCGAGGCTGCCGTGATGCACCGCGATCGGCAGCGTCTCGGTATTGAGCCGCCAGAGCGCCTGGAACAGCAGCTCGCCTTGCGCGCGGGTGTTGACGAACACGATCGTCATCCCGGCCGCCTTGATCCGCTCCAGGATTCGCGACGCGCTGGCCAGGCCCATATGGCCGGACCAGGGCAGCCGATCCTCGGGCAACATGATGGAGAGGACGGGCGGCTCGCCCTCGGCCACCTCGATCAGCTCCGGCGCGCCGCCGACATAGTCGAGCAGCGCCTGCTTGTGCGCGACGGTGGCCGAAAGGCCGACGCGCTTGATCCCCGGCACCAGCGTCCCAAGGCGGGCGAGGCCGAGCGCCAGCTGGTCGCCGCGCTTGGTGCCGGCCAATGCGTGCACCTCGTCGATCACCACGGTCTGCAGCCCGCGGAACACCGTGGGCGCGTCCTCCTGCGAGAGGAGGAGGGCGAGGCTTTCCGGCGTGGTCAGCAGGAGGTTGGGCGGCTGCTGCTTTTGCCGGGCGCGCCGGTTCGCGGGCGTGTCGCCGGTGCGGGTCTCGACCCTGATGTCGAGCCCCATCTCCTCAATGGGGGCGAGCAGGTTGCGGGCGATGTCGGTCGCCAGCGCCTTGAGCGGGCTGACGTACAAGGTGTGCAGCCCGGCCCGGGGCGCCGCCGCCAGCTCGATCAGGCTGGCGAGGAACCCGGCCAGCGTCTTGCCGCCGCCGGGCGGCGCGACCAGCAGCGCGCTGCGTCCGGTCTGCGCGGCCGCGATCATCGCGCGCTGGTGCGCCCGCGGCGTCCAGCCACGCCGGGCGAACCAGGACGCGAAAGGTTCTGGCAATGTTCCGCTCACCCCAGAGAGATAGCGTCGGGTTTCCGTTCGCGGAAGGGGGCGCTTAAACAGCTGAATGCCACGTCCGCCTTGGCACCCCGAGAGTTTCGCCGCCCGCCTGCCATTCCTGCGCCGCCGCGTGCTACTGACCCAGGCCACGCGGGCCTTTTTCGCCGCGCGCGGCTACACCGAGGTCGAGACCGCCTACGCCGTGCCGACCCCGGGCGAGGAGGTGCATCTGCGCGCCTGGCGCACGCGCCAGCACCGGCCGGACGGAAGCGGCCGCGATCTGTGGCTGCACACCAGCCCGGAATTCGGGATGAAGCGCCTGGTGGTCGCCGGGGCCGGGCCGATTTTTCAGCTCGCGCGAGTCTGGCGGGACGGCGAGGGGAGCCGCACCCATCTGGGCGAGTTTACCATGCTGGAATGGTACCGCCCCGGCCTCGGCTTCGCCGGGCTGATGGACGAGACCGAGGCCTTCCTCCGGGCCGTGCTGCCGCCCCCTCTCTGGCAAGCGGGCTTCGAGCGTCTCACCGTCGCCGACGCCTTCGCCCGCTACGCCGGCGCCGACGTGCTGGCGACCGAGGGCGACGCGGCAGCCCTGGCCCGGGCCGCCGGCGCAACGCGGCGCGCGGGCGAGGACTGGGAGGACCTATTCTTCCGCCTGCTGCTCGAGCGCGTCGAGCCGCATCTCGGCCGGGACCGCCCAAGCTTCCTCACCCATTGGCCCGCGTCGCAGGCCGCGCTCGCCCGCCGCGACCCGGCCGACCCGCGCGTGGCGCTCCGCTTCGAGCTGTTCCTCGGCGGCATGGAGCTCGCCAACGCCTTCGAAGAATTGACCGACCCGGCCGAGCAAGCCTCGCGCTTCGAGCACGACCGCGGCCGCCGCGCTGCGCTCTACGGGCCGGACTGGCCGCGGGACGAGGACTTCCTCGCCGCCCTACGGCACGGCATGCCGCCTGCCTCGGGGATCGCGCTCGGCTTCGACCGGCTCGCCATGCTGGCCTCGGGCGCGACCCGAATCGAGCAGGTGCTCTGGATGCCCCTGGAGGACTCGTGATTGGGGCCCGCAGCCTTCGCGCCCATGTCGCGGCAAGACATGGAGGCAATCATGCGTCAATCGATTACGCTGCTGCTGCTGTTGGCCTGCTTGAGCGCCTGCGCGAACGGCGTCAACGGCCCGCCCGGTCAGCCGAGCAGCACGAACGTCAACCCGATCGCCGGCAATCGCGGCGGCAGCGGCGCCAGGTAGTCAGCTCCGCCGCCACCGGGTCCGCTCGTCGTCCTCGGCGCCGTATTCGACCACGATCGCGGTGACGTTGTCGCGCGAACCATATTCGAGTGCCGCCTCGATCAGGCGGCGCGCCGGATCGTCGGTCGCGGCGAGGCGGCCGATCAGCCGCTCCTCGAGCGCCTTGTTCAGCCCGTCGCTGCAGAGCAGGAAGCGGTCGGCGGGTTCGGCGCGGCCCGTGACCTTGTCGAGCTGCGGCTCCGGCCCGTCGGCGCCGACGGCGCGGGTGATGACGTTGGCGTGCGGGTGCCGCTCCGCCTCGGCCTCGGTGATCGCGCCCTCGTCCACCAGCACCTGCACCAGGCTGTGGTCGCGCGTGAGCCGTGTCAGCACGCCGCCGCGCAGCCGGTAGATCCGGCTGTCGCCGGCCCAGAGGCACGCATAGTGCGGTCCGCTGGCCAGGAACACTGCGATGGTCGAGGCGATGGTGACCGCGTCCCCTTCGGCTTCGGCGCGGGCGCGCAGCTCACGGTGGGTGCGCGACACGCTGGCGCGGATCTCGGCGACCAGGTCCGACCCGGCGAGGCCGTCCGTACGGGCCAGCGCCTGCGCGAGCAACCCCGAGGCCAGTTCGCCGTGCTGGTGGCCGCCCGCCCCGTCCGCGACCATCCACAAGCCCATCTCGGGACGGTCCACGAACCGGTCCTCGTTGTTGGTGCGAACGGCGCCTTCATGCGTCAGCGCCCAGGAATGCCAGGTCCCTGCCATGGCTAGCCGCTGAGGCTGTACCCCCGCGTCCTCAGGTCGGACATGCTCCACCAGCGCTGGATCGCCGGCCCGTGGCTGCCGTCCGGCAGTTGCGGCGTGTAGTGCATGGTGATGGTCCGGGCGATGAACTTGAACTTCTCCTTGATCGGATCGTCTTCGTCCCAATCGACCCGGACGATCAGCACGTCCTCGAAATCGAAGCGCAGGAACGGCTCGCCCGATTGCGGGCCGCCGGCAGCGCGGCGCTTGATGAGCGTCGCCAGGCGGAAGTTGGTGCGGGCGATGCAGCCCTGCATCAGCACGGTGGACGCCTTGTCCAGGCCGCGGGTGAACTCCACCGGCTGCATGTCCACCGGATACTTGCTCTCCACCCCCCGGCGGAACTTGCTGAACTGGCCGATGGTCCGCGGCTTGGGTTTCGGGATGCCGGTCTCGCTCGCGTCTTCGCTCTGCTCCTGCAGCTTGGCAAACGCGTCGTTGACGTTCTTGACCAGGGTTTGCGTCGCCTCGTGGGCGATGCGTTGCTGCGCCGCGTCGGCGTCCTCGCCGCCGATCCCTATCCGCAGCGAAAACGAATCGACGTCCATGATGCAGCCAGACTTGAAGCCCTTCTTGAGCGCGCTCTTGGTGGAGGACAGATCGGTCGAGCTTTCGGCTTCGACCTGCTTGCCGGTCGGCAGCTCGAATTTCATCAGCAGGTCGCTGCTGTCGCTAGCCATTGGGGCTGCCTCCGAACTTGTACTCCGCTTTCGGATCCCAGGTCGCCATGCTCTCCGAACCGAGCGTGCCGTCCGCGCTCTGCTGGCGGTAGCGCAGCTCGAAGCTGCGGCAGATGAACTTGCAGTTTTCGGTGACCAGGTCGCCGTCGTCCCAGTCGACGCCGATGATCAGTACTTTGGTGAACTTGATCTGCATGAAACCGAGCGGCTGCCGGTTGTGGCCTTGCGCGACCCGCTTGACCAAGGTGGCGCTCTTGAACGAGACGGATTTGAGGCAGTTGTCGAAGAAGATGGGCGAGGCGCTGTCGATCTTGCGCGAGAAGGCGAAGGTGTCGAATTCGAGCGGATACTTGATGGCGCCCCGGCGGATTTCGTCGTCGGTCGCGCTGCGCCAGCTCAGGTAGCCGCCTTTGTAGCGTTGCTCGTTCGCATCGGCCCGCCGTTTGTCCTGGTTCAGGGAGGTCTTCGTCGTGTCCTCATCGACCACCTCCAGGCCGAAGCTGAATTTGGTGACTTCGAAGAAGTTGCTGAACTGGTTGTACGGGGCCGGGGTGAACCCGTCCATGAACTCGTCGTTGTTGTCTTTGCGCAGCGCGCACTCGGCCATCACCGGGCCGCCTTTCTCCTGCACGAACTGCATCACCATGTCGGAATTCGATCTGTCCGGCATGCCCCGTCGATCCTCGCTGTTACGTCGCCGCCATGTTGGAGACGAGCCGCAGCGCCACGCTCGCGCCCTCCAACTGGTAATGCGGCGAGATGAAGAACTTCGCCTCGTATTCGCCCGGCCTGTCCGGCCTGTCGTCGATCACCACGCGCGCATCCTGCAGCGGGTGCGTCGCCTTGAAGTCCTCGGACGACGAGGTGGGCGAGCCGTCCACGTAGCCGATGATCCACTCGCTTAGCCAATCGTTGATCTGCGCGCGCGACATCGAGGAGCCCACCTTGTCGCGCACCATGCATTTCAGGTAATGCGCGAACCGGCACGACGCGAACAGATACGGCAGCCGGGCTGACAGCTCGGCGTTCGCGGTGGCGTCGGGATCGTCGAACACCGCGGGTTTCTGCAACGAGTTCGCGCTGATGAAGGCGGCGACGCCGGTGTTCTTGCAATGCACCAGCGGCATCAGCCCGCAGCTCGCCAGCTCCGCCTCGCGCCGCTCGCTGAGCGAGACCTCCGTCACCGTGCGCCGGTCCACGTCGCCGTCCGCCGTGGGATGATGCAGCACGGGCAGGCCCTCCACGACGCCGCCGCGGTCGATGCCGCGGATGCGGCTGCACCAGCCGTAGAGCGCAAAGGCGCGGACCACGTTGGCGGCGAACGCATAGGCCGGGTTGGCCCAGAGCAGGGTGGAGGTGTCGGCGGCATCGGCGTCCTCCTCGAAGGCGAACGCATCGAGCGGGTCCGTGTGCGCGCCGTAGGGCAACCGGACCAGGAAGCGCGGCATGCACAGGCCGAGGTAGCGCGAGTCTTCCTGCGCCCGCAATGCCCGCCAGGCCACGTAGTCCGGCGTGGTGAAGATGCGCAGCAGGTCGCGCGGATTGGCGATCTCCGACCAGTCGTCCATGCGCAGCAATGTCGGCGCGGCCGCGGCGATGAACGGCGCGTGCGCCGCCGCCGCGATCATCGCCATGTCGGACAGCAGTGCCACATCCTCCGGACTGTGGTCGAAATTGTAGTCGCCGAGCAGCATGGCAAACGGTTCGCCACCGAACTGGCCATACTCGTCCTCATAGAGGCGGCGGAAGACCGGGCTTTGGTCCCAGAGGGTGCCGCGGTATTTGCGCAGCGTGCGCCGCAGCTCGCGCTTGCTGATGTCGAGCGTGCGGACCTTGATCCCCAGCTCCCGATCCGCGCCCTGGACCAGCAGGAACAACGCCCGCCAGGTCGCCTCCAGCGCCTGGAAGTCGGGCGCGTGCAAAATCAGGTTGAGTTGCCGGCTCAGCGCCAGGTCGATCTCGGCGATGAGCGCCTCGATGACCCGGCGCGGCGTGTCCCGCCCCAGCTCCGGATGCACCTGCAGCAGCCGCGTGAGCGTCGCCATCCACTCGGGCGACGGTCCGTCCTCGCCCGCCTCCGGCAGCGTCGCCGTCGGCCGGACGCCGCGCTCGAGCAGCAGGGTGAAGTCGTGATCGTCGGCCATGGCTAGTTGATCATCACCATGCCGCCGCTCAGCGAGAGCTCGCCGCCGCCGTCCACGGTCATCGTGGCCTCGGCCGAGATGGAGATCATCGGCGCGCTGATCGCGATGCTGTCGGGCGAGATGGTGATCGAGCTGGGTCCGCAGGTCAGCGTGATCGACTGCATCGCGGTCACGCTGCTCGATCCGACCGAGACGGTGATCGAGTGATTGCCCGTGGACACGGTCAGGCTGTCGTTGCCCAGCGAGACGGTGGCGCTGCGGTTGCCCTGAGAGACGGTATGCGAGTCGTTGCCGGTCGAGACGGTGACGCTGCGGTTGCCCGTGGACACGGTGTGCGAGTCGTTTCCCTGCGAGACGGTGACGCTGCGGTTGCCCTGCTTGACCGTCGTGGTCGAGTCCTGCGTCACGGTGATCGTTTCGTTGTTGAGCACCTCGCGGTTATAGTCCTTCTGGGCGTGGATGTAGATCTCTTCCGAGCCGGCCTTGTCCTCGAAGCGGAGCTCGTTG
>Ga0213875_10002365_pt1 | contig 11363 bp, 17 predicted proteins | sample BarmaccomBMRX_R8_FD_160105 | JGI IMG/M metagenome (GOLD analysis project Ga0213875, IMG submission 160105) | Root-associated microbial communities from Barbacenia macrantha in rupestrian grasslands, the National Park of Serra do Cipo, Brazil - RX_R8 | ecosystem: Host-associated > Plants > Roots... | reverse complement strand
TCATCATCCTGCTGCTGCTCTGGCACTGAGGAGGGGGCAGATGGCTACACTCGCAAGCGCCGAACCCGGCGTAGCGACGGGCGGTCAGTCCGCCCTTTCCTGGTCACCGGTGTTCGGCGGCGCCGTCGTCATGATCGCGACGACCCTCATCCTGCTCACGCTGGGTGCCGGGCTCGGCTTCGCGGCAGCCTCGCCCTGGCCCGGAGCGGGCCCGTCGGCGACGACCTTCGCGGTCGGCGTGGGCATCTGGCTGATCGCGACGCAATGGGTGGCGTCTTTCCTGGGGGGCTATGTGACCGGCCGCCTGCGGACACGCTGGACGAACATCCATACCCATGAGGTGCTGTTTCGCGACACCGCGCATGGTCTCGTCGCCTGGGCGCTCGCGACGGTGATCGTGAGCGGCGTGGCGCTCAGCGCGACGCTAACCGGCGCGAGCGCGGCATCGAACACCGCCGCGGCGTCGGTGAGCTACGCCACGGACACGATGCTGCGCACTGGCGGAGCTGGCACTCCAGGTTCAGCCGCCGTGCGCGACGAGGCGGTTCGCATTCTCGGCCACGACGGAACGATGGCGGCCGACGATCGCGGTTACCTTACCACCGTTGTCGCGCGGCAGACCGGTGTGTCGCAGGACGAAGCGGCCAAGCGGGTGGATACCGCCGTCGCCTCGATCCGCGCTGCGGCCGACAAGGCGCGCAAGGTCTCATCGGCGACGGGCTTCTTCACCGCGCTCTCGCTGTTGATCGGTGCGTTCATCGCCAGCGTCGCGGCGGCCTATGGTGGAAGGCTGCGGGACGAGCATGCGGATTTGAGCGCGCTTCGCTGACCGACGATCGGAGGCGCCGCATCCGGCGGTGCCTCCGATCCGTTCGATCGTCCGCAGCATTCGCCTTCAGCTGGCCGAGCTGCTCGATCGCAGGAGCTTGGCTTCGACGGCGCGATGCCTGAGCACGCCGAACGCGGTAAGCAGGGAAAGTGGGACGATCTCGTACCACATGAAGCTCTTCATTCGGCCCAGGAAGCAGGCGATGAAGATCGCGATGATCCGCAGGTTCTGGCTGAGCGGCACCATCATGCGCAGCACCGGCACCGCGGCGCGCTCGTAATCGCGATGCATTCGCCCCCGCACCGGCTCGCCGGCGAGGGCGTGATCGAACGGCGCGGATGCCCAATCGAGGCAAGTTGCCACCCAATAGTAGAAGCGCACGCCGGGATTGCGCGACGCACGGCCGACGGGTTCGACGAGGCTTCCGTTCAGACGGCGATGAAAGCGCTCCCGCTCGGCCTCGTAGAGGTTCGCTTGCACGGCGTGCGCCGCCGCCGCCACGAGCACGAGGCACCAGGTCGCCCGGTCGTTGAAGGAAACGGCGAGCGCGACGTAGAGCGCGGCAAACACGCCATGGTCGCAGAGGCCATCGAGTTCGCGTCCAAAGGCGCTCGTGGTGCCGGTGGCGCGGGCCACCATCCCGTCTAGACTGTCGGCGATAAGCCATGCCAGGCTGATCAGGAGGCCCGCCAACGCCCAACTCGGCTGACGCCATTGCTCGTCGGCGATTGCGGCGGCGGCGCCGATGAAGAGGCCCGTCACCGAGACCATGTTCGCCGAAATGCGATGGCGCACCGCCAATGGTACTAGGCGACGGGCGAGGGGATCGATCAGCCAGAGATTGCTGGGGTCTTCCACACGGGGATCGCGCGAGGGGTTCAAAACGCCGTGACTCATCCCGACCGAGTGCGAGGATCGACGCCAGCTTTCAAGCTCTTCGTTGGCGAAGCGCTATCGGGACCTGCATACGCAGGCTATCGGCTCGCCGGTGCTGCACGCTCTCCTCATGCGCTTCGGCTTGCCTGCGCTCTTCGTCGGTGCCGGTGTCGAAGGCGAGCCTTTCGCGATCGCGGGCGGCCTGCTCGCCCATCGCGCTATCGTGCCGCTTTGGGCCGCGGTGCTGCTCGCGGTGGCCGGAGCGTTCGCCATCGATCTCTTCTGGTTCACGCTGGCACGGCGCGCGCGGGCGCACCGCTGGGTTCAGGCGGCGAGCAGGCGGCCGGGTTTCGCCAAATCCACGGCGATGATCGAGCGGCATGCCGTTATCGCGATCCCGCTCTTCCGCTTCGCCTATGGCATCCGCGCGGTCGCGCCCGTCGCGGTGGGGGTGTCGCGTGTCTCGACCTGCAGGTTCGTGCTGCTGGATCTGGCGGCGGCGGCGGCCTGGGGAACGGTGTTCACGCTGATCGGCTACGGCTTCGGCGCGACGCTGAGCCCATGGATTGGGCATCTCGCCATATTTGGCGGACTGCTCGGCGCCGTCTTGCTGATCGTCCCGATCGTCGATCTGGCCCGCCACCGAAGCGGCAGTGCCTCCCAGCCACATGATTAGGTTTGGATAGCCACACTGCCGTCGTGATGGACGGCGGCGTCGATCGCTGGCAGAGCCCACGTCGATGAGAAGAGTGGCTTTTCTGCTCCTGGCGCTGAGCGGCTGTTCGGATGCCGGCTCCTCGCGCGCGTGGACCGGCTATTTGTTTGCCAACGCGGTGAGCGGCGGCCCCTTGCAGGCGTTCTCCGGCTTCCCGAGCCTGGCTGCGTGCCGCGCCGACCTGCGATCGCGGATCAGTCATATGCCGGCCGGTGCTGGCTACAGCTGCGGGCGCGGCTGCCCGGCGCCGCGCCACGGACAGATCGCCGATTGTGCCGAGACGGGTCGCTGAGGATGGTCGCGGCCGACGAACTGCCCAAGGTCGCTGGGATCGAGGCGAGCGTCGAGCGCCGCTTCAACCGGATCGTGCTCGGCTTCATGGCGCTGGCGTTCACGGCCGTGCTCGCAATGGGTCTCGCGGCGGGGCTCGTGATGGCGCTGAACCAGCGGCATGTTGGCTGGGTGGGGCACACTTATCAGGTCGAGCGCCAGATCTCGATCATGCGGCGGTCGCTCTCCGACGTCGAAGCCGGGTTGTGGGAGAACGAGTTCGACGGGAGCGCCTTTTCGCGCGAGCGTGCGCATGCCGGTGTCGCCGAGCTCAACAAGGCGATCGCCGCGATCGATCGGCTTACCGCCGACAATCCGCGCCAGCAGGCGCGTCTGCCGCTCCTGCTGGCGGCGTCGGCGCAGATCGGGCAGGGGAGCGCGCAGGTCGCGGCGCCGGGCGGCACCGCCGCTAAGGACGGCCAATGGCTCGGCGCGATCACGCAGAGCGTCGATCTCATCCGGCAGATCGGCACGGCCATGCTCGCCGACGAGAACCGTCTTCTGGACTTGCGAACCGCCGATCAGCGCGCCAGCGCCGCCAGCTTCTATCTCGTGCTCGCGCTTGCCGGCGGCCTACTGATCCTGATCGGTCTCGCTTCGATCTTCGTCATCCGACGCTACACCGCCGATCTTTCCGCCTCGCGCGCTGCGCTGCGCAGCCTCAACGAGAATTTGGAAGTGGTGGTCCAGGAACGCACCGTCGATCTGCAGCGCGCGAACGAGGAAATCCAGCGCTTCGCCTATATCGTCAGCCACGATCTGCGCTCGCCCCTCGTCAACGTGATGGGGTTCACCGCCGAGCTTGATGCCGCGGCGCGCACGATCACCGAGATGATCGACAAGGTCGAGGAGGCGGCGCCCGAGCTCGTCTCGAAAGACGCCGGGCTGGCGGCCCGCGAGGACCTGCCCGAAGCGATCCGCTTCATCCGTACCTCCACGCAGAAGATGGATCGCCTGATCAACGCGATCCTGCGCCTCTCGCGGGAGGGGCGGCGGACGCTTGCGCCGGAACGCGTCGACATCGGTGCGCTGGTGGGCACGATTGCGGACAGCATGAAGCATCGTGTCGACGAGGTCGGCGCCGCCATCGTGGTGCAGCCGGGCCTGCCGAGCCTCACCACCGATCGGCTAGCGCTGGAGCAGATCCTTTCCAACCTCATCGAGAACGCGGCCAAGTACCTGCAGCCGGGCCGGCCCGGGAAGATCGAAGTGCGCGGGCACACGGCCGGCAATCGGATCATCATCGACGTGGCGGATAACGGAAGGGGCATCGAAGCACGCGATCATCAGCGTGTCTTCGATCTTTTCCGTCGTTCCGGCGCGCAGGACCAGCCCGGCGAGGGGATCGGGCTGGCGCATGTCCGCGCGCTGGCCTACCGGCTCGGCGGAACGATCGGGTTGCGTTCCGAGCTGGGGAAAGGCGCGACCTTCACCGTCAATCTACCGGCGGCCTACGTCGCCGAGCAGGGGGCCTCGACATGACCAAGGATCAGCCGGTCAACATCATCATGATCGAGGATGATGAGGGCCATGCCCGGCTCATCGAGAAGAATATTCGCCGCGCCGGCATCTCGAACAACATCAAGCATTTCACCGACGGCACCACGGCGCTCAGCTTTCTCTACGATGCGCCCGACGGTCCGGCCAGGAACGGCCCCGCGCTGATCCTCCTCGATCTCAACCTCCCCGATATGAGCGGAACGGACATCCTCGCACGCATCAAGGGGGAGGGCCCGCTGAAGCGAACGCCGGTCGTCGTGCTGACCACCACGGACGACAAGGTCGAGATCCAGCGATGTTACGATCTCGGCTGCAACGTCTACATCACCAAGCCGGTGAACTATGAGAGCTTCTCGGATGCGATCCGGCAGCTCGGTCTGTTCCTGTCCGTGATCCAGGTTCCCGACGTCGAGGGCTGATGGACGAAACGCCCGCCCGGATCCTCTACATCGATGACGACGAGGGCCTGCGGCGGCTGACGCGGCGCGCGCTCGAACGGCGCGGCTATGCGGTCGAGCTCGCCGCGTCAGGCGCCGAAGGCATCGCGCGCGCGGCCGCCGAGCGGTTCGACCTCGTTGCGGTGGATCACTACATGCCGGGGCAAGACGGTCTGGCGACGCTGATCGAACTGCGCACGCTGCCAGAGCCGCCGCCGGTCATCTACGTCACCGGATCGGAAGAGAGCCGCATCGCCGTGGCGGCGCTCAAGGCCGGCGCGATCGACTATATCGTCAAGACGATCGACGAGGATTTCTTCGATCTGCTCGCCCGCGCGGTCGAGCAGGCACTCGAGGCGGTGCGAATGAAGGCGGCCAAGGAGCGTGCGGAACAGGAGCTGCGCGAGAGCAATGCCCAGCTCCAGATGATGCTCGACGAGGTCAATCACCGCGTCGCCAACAGCCTCCAGCTCGTTTCGGCCTTCGTCCATCTGCAGGCGCGCAACGCGGTCAGCGCCGAGGCCAAGGTCGCGCTCAAGGATACGCAGCGGCGGATCGCCGCCGTCGGCCAAGTCCACAAGCGGCTCTATGCGTCCGGGGCGGTGACGACGGTCGACATGAGCGACTATCTCGGGGCGCTGCTCCGCGAGCTCGAGGAAGCCTGCTCGACGGGCGCGGCGCCGCGCCGGATCAGCTTCGAGGCGGACCGGCTCAGCCTGCCGATCGACAAGGCCGTGCCGCTCGGCATCATCGTCAACGAGCTGGTCAGCAACGCGTGCAAATACGCCTATCCCGCCGATGCCGAGGGCGAGGTGCGGGTGAGGCTGCAGGCCGATGGGGCCAACGCCTTCCTCCTCAACGTGCAGGACGACGGCTGTGGCATGCCCGCGGACGGATCGGTGAAGGGAACTGGCCTTGGTTCACAGGTGATCGCCGCGATGGCGCGCAGTCTGAAGGGCGTGCTGAGCATCGACTCTACAAAGCGCGGGCTTTCGGCAACGCTCGTGGTGAAATGATCGCGTCGATCGCCCGAGCTGATCGAAATATCAGTGCGGAGCCTCGTCCTCTGCGTCGTCGTGATCCTGGCGCAAGCGGCGATCGGCCTCATCGATAGCCCTCAGCAGACCGTCGAAGCAGGGCGTTTGATCGATCGGCCACGCCCGATCGAAACCCAGTCCGAGCCGGGCAAGCTCGGTTGCCGTCAGCAGCCCGACGGCGACGATCCGTTGGTGCTGCGGCATCTCGCACCTCCTCAACTTCCGCTAACCTGCGTAAGTGCCGAACGCCGCAGTGGTAATCATGTGCCAATCGTTACATGTCCGACTGCATCCGGATGCTTGCGACGGCTGCGCCGTAAGGACCTGCGCTACACAGAAGGCAACTCCCGTGACGCCGTCCGACCTCCTCATTTCGACCTTTACGCAGATGCTGAGCGCCCTGTCCGTGTGGCTGGAAAAGGCAGAGGCACAGATGCCGGAGGGTGGGGCGGAAGCGCTCCTGTCCGCCCGCATCGCGCCCGATATGTTCCCGCTGTCCACGCAGATCCGCTTCGCGTGCGTGCAGGCGCAGGAGAGCGTCTACCGGCTGCGCGATCAGGCCTTTCCCGCTTCGATCGACACGCTGTTGAACGAAGGGCGCAACGCTGATCAGCATCCCGGTTCGATCGCCGAGGCGCGCGCGAGGATCGAGGAGACCATCGCGCTCGTCGAAGCGGCGGCGACGGCATCGCCTGATATCGATCCGGCGATGCCGATCGCCCACGCGTTGCCCACCGGGATGGTCTTCGACCTTACGGCAGAATGTTATGCCCGCGATTGGGTGCTGCCGCAGTTCTTCTTCCACCTCGTGACCGCCTACGCGATCCTGCGCGGCGGCGGTGTCGACCTCGGCAAGGCCGACTATGTCGCGCATATGTTCGCCTATCTGCGCCCCGGCACGATGCCGCCGCCCTGAGGCGAGGCGGCATCGCGCCGGCGCGATCGGTCAGTCGAACTCACCCGAGTGCCGCCCAAGCAGCGTGATCTCGACGCGGCGGTTCTTGCGCATGTTCTCGGGCGTCGTGTTCGGCGCGACGGGGTCGGCCTCGCCATGGCCACGGACGCGGAAGCGGGCGGCGGTGACGCCGAGCTTATCGAAGGCGGCCCTCACACTGTCCGCGCGACGCTCCGAGAGATCCTGATTATGGGCGTCGGTGCCGCGGCTGTCGGTATAACCGTCGATGGCGATGCGGACGCCGGCATTGTCGCGGAGATAGTCCGCGAGCGCCGCGAGCTTGTCGACCGCTCCGGGCCGGAGCTCGGCGCTGTCGGTACGGAACAGTACGTCCTCCTGCAGCGTCAGGCGGGCGCCCTCGGGCGTGTCGCGAAAGCCGTAGCCGTGCATGGCGGCGCGATCCCAATGATGCGAGGGCGGCATCGGCGGCGGCCCGCGATCCGGGCCGCGATCGACCGTGCTCCAATCGAAGCGGGAGCGATCCGGGCCGACCGCGTCCAGGAAGGCATGGTTGGCGGCATCCGCTTCGCGCGGCGTGATGAACCCGTCATGGTGGTAATCGAAGTTGCGCAACACGAAGGCGCGGCCGCGCCGGCTGTCACGAAGCTCGGGGAGAAGGATTCGCACGCCGGGCCCGCGCAGATCGTAGGGACGATCGTCGCCGCGTCCGCCGGACCAGTCCCAATGTCCGGACACCCAGCCTTGCGCAGCAGCGGGCGTGGCGAGGCCGATCGTCAGTGCGGCAGCGGCGGCGCCGACGGTCGACGCGATGCGAAAGCTCATCATGTGTCTCTTCCTCTCTGATCCCCACCGTATCGGTATAGTGCGCGGCGCGCATTGAACCGTTGCTGACCAGGCTCGAAACGCGCGGTTCAGACTGAAGGGCAGCGAATAGGTCCGCCTCGCCACGGCTAAACTCCGCGCGTTTCCGGGGAATGTGCGGCAATCGCGACGAAGCGCCTGAAGCCGTGGCCGGCTCGCGCGTTTACGACACTCCAGATGATGGAGTGAGCAATGAGTATCTTGGGCGCGATCAAACATGCGATCTTCGGCGACAAGGGCATCCTCGGCAGCGGCATCGGCGCCGCACCGGCGGCGACCAACCAGCCCGCGTCGACGGTGCCGGCGCAGCAGGCCGCAGCCGCACCCTCCGCGTCTCAGCCTGCGGGTGAACGGCCGGCGATGCCGCAGATGGCGTCACCGGCGACGCCTGCCGGGGCTCAATCCGGAGGCCAGCCGGTGCCGGAGGCCGCGCCAGCGCAATCGGTCGACGTCGAGCAGCTGCTCACTCAGCGCGCGCACCAGAAGGGCGATCCCCACCTCGACTGGCGCCATTCGATCATTGACCTGATGAAGCTTCTCGACCTCGATCCGAGCTTGAAGAACCGGGAAGAGCTGGCCGGTGAGCTCGGTTACACCGGTGCAAAGGATGGCTCGGCCGAGATGAACATCTGGCTGCACCGCCATGTGTTCGAGGAGCTGGAGAAGAGCGGCGGCAAGGTGCCGGCCGATCTGAAGGCATAGCCGCCAACGGCCGCGACGGTTCAGCGGCTCGGCCGAACCGCTCCGCTGGATCGCACTACTTCAACAGCTTCTGACCGGCTGCGCTCAACTGGCTGCGGACCTTGTTCGCGAACAGCGCGAGCATCGGCGGGAGATCGATCGACGCGTGGACGCGCTCGTCGAGCACATCGAGCGTCGCGGCGACGCGCTGACCCATCGCCTCGAAGACGAAGGAAAGTGTATCGCCACGCCAGCGATGCTCGGTGATCGTGCTTCCCGGAACGACGCCGGCGAGCTTGTCGAGCCCGCCCGCGATCCGCTCGCGCGCCTTGGCGCGGCCAAGCCGGTGCGGAATATCGACCGTGATTGGATCGGCCACCTTTGCACTCCAAAAGCCAGGATCGACCGACGCGCTGACCCGCGCTGCAGCGATCGCGCTAGCGCGCTGGCGTGGGCTGCTGCCGCGCCGCTTCGCGCTTCTGACGCGCGGCGACGGCGGCGCGATGATGGCCAACCGCACAGCCGGCGGCCGCGCCGAGCACCGCATGGCCATGCCCGACATAATGACCCGCGACACCGCCGACGAACGCACCCTTGATGCAGCCTTTCGCGTCTGCTGCGGCGGGCGCGATCATCAGGGTCAGGGCAGCGGGAATCAGCAGCGACTTCGACATGGGAACCTCCTTGGCAGGATCATTTCGCCTTACGCTTAGCACGCTGCTTCGGTTTCTTGGCGCGGCGCTCGCCCGCAATGAACGGCCACAGCCCGCGAATGGCCGCGAAGCCGGCGGTTGCCGCGATGCCGCCGAAGATCCACGCGCGGCTGCCGATCGTTCGTGGCTTCTCATCGTTGCCCATCTCGGCCGCTCTGGCGTGCGGCATGGCTTTCGAGGGTATGTGCGACATCGGTGTCTCCAACGCGGGGCTGCCGGGCCTCAACGCTCAACCGGCAGATCGGACCCGTCGCCGCAGATCGCGATCGACCAGGATTGGCATGCACCCGAGTATCCGTTTGCCAGAACGCGACACGACGCCGGTCTGCGTCGCAGACGATCTCGCGCAAGGTGGTCAGCTTTCGGCGTATGAAGCACGCCGCCAAGTGCGCGCGCCGGTCACGACGGCACGGCCGCAGATTCAGAAGCTCACTATCGTCAGTGACCGCCTTCGATCCACGCGATGCCGGCGTCGCGAAAAGCTTCGGCGAGAGCCGCTTCCAGTTCCAGCGACTCCCATCCGTGCATCGGGTTCAGATGCGACACCAGTTCAGGCAGCAAGCGAACGCCGTAACGTCTGACCGCACCGCTCGCCTTGTAGCCCGTCTTATGTTGATCGAAGCGCCAATCGGGATCGCGGGAGGTCTGACCCACGTAGAGGCCCCACCTGCCGCCGCGCGACGGATCGTGCAGCAGCACGACGTAGACCGAGTGGGCCGCGCCGCGGTTGCGGGCGCTCTCGGCGCGAAAACCGAGCGCGACCCGCTCGGCCTTTTTCATCCACTCAGGTCCCGCCATCCGACCAGCCGAGGGGCGAGAGGTCGCAGCTCAACCTCGCCGATGGGCGCAAAGGCCGATCGGCGGGTTTACCGGCGCGCCTGGCGTGCCTTGCGCGCGGCGTAGCGGGCATCGCGCGCGGCCTTGCGATCTTCTTCCGTCCAGTTCTTTCGCTCGGCGACCTTCTTGGCGGTCGCTTCGTTACGGGCTTGCGCGGCCGCTTCCGCCTTGGCCTTCGCTTCGGCCTCGGCGGCCGCGGCAGCCTGGCGCTCCTGCTCGCGCTTCGCTTCGGCCGCCTCTTCCTTCGCGCGACGTGCGGCGGCGCGCTTCTCCGCCTCGGCGGCCTCGCGGGCCTGGCGGCGCGCGGCGCGTTCCGCCATCAACGCCTGATCGACGGGCGGCTTGGCGCGATATTTGGCGAGGGCGTCATTTCGCGCGCGCGCCGCGGCTTCCTGGCGCTCCTGGAAACTCGGGTTCTTGAAAGCCGGCATCTGTGCTTTGCTGTCCTTTTCTCACGAAGAATGACGCGGCTTGAGCAGGCTCGTGCCGACGATGGATCCTCGCCGGCTGCGTTGCACGCCGATCGCGCGAGCACGATCGAGCAGGTCGCCCAACATGTCCACCGGCCCGCGAGCGGGCGCCGCAGCGCCATATAGGCAATTGATCGCGACTGGCTAGGGGTCTCGCAGCCGCCTTCGCGAAGAAGCGGTTCGCGTCGGTCTCTCGCTACGCAGGAATACCTTTAGAAGGCCCCTTGAAATCGTCGGCAGCCCCGAGAGCGCTGACCGCGTCGAGGTGGGGATTGGAATGCGGGAGCGTGCCAGTTGTGACGACTTCCGGCCGAGCGTCGGCGCTCTGGCCGAATTTATGGTGCGGCTGGCAGTCCGAGTCGAACTGCTCTCTGGCCACAGGGAGCTTAGCTGTGCCTTTGCTGATGGTGGACAGACTCTCGCTTCTGCCGGGCGGCGACGGCGCGCGGTGATATTCTAGTTCGCTTTCGCCACGATAGAACCCGGCCGGCACAGACACCAAATCCTAAAGGCACAAACCCTAACGCCCATGCCTTCCCGCGAATGGTCAGCTCGTCACCATCATCCAAGAAGCTGCGCTGCTCCGCACTTGCTAGCTTAAGCGGTTGGCGGCCAAGCTCCGTGAGCTCACCGCCTCCAGGCGACGGCGATCAGCGGACGAGACGGGGAAAGATACCCCGGTGCTCGATTCAGGTGGCAACCACTAGATCGCGTCCACCGTCTCGTTGGTGCGCTCAGGATAACGGCCATGTGCCGCCACACGCACGCCTTCCGCGCAAGGGAACGGGTAATGGCAGAGCCGATCCCGCCGCCGGAACCGGTCACCAGCGTGGCGTGGCCTTTGAGCTGAAGTTCCACGGTGACCTCCTGTTCGGTCAGGCCGCAATTTGTAATTGATGCACCGTCAGCTTTCGTCATGATAGGCATGGCACAGCCGCGAGTCCAGGTGCCCGGCTCCGCCATCCCGTCGCTCGAGCAGTGATGAGCTTCCAAGTATGGCCTGGGCCGGGCGGAAGAGCAGAGGCGGTTCCTGGTCCGCGGCGGCGAAAGTATTTTGCTGGCGGTCAGCAAATGATCTATGATTGCTTCCTATCACGTCGCCAAGACGCGCATAAGGGAAAGCGGGATGAGAGAAGAGGCCGCGCAGCCGCGGATCCAGGA
>Ga0213875_10002364_pt1 | contig 11366 bp, 9 predicted proteins | sample BarmaccomBMRX_R8_FD_160105 | JGI IMG/M metagenome (GOLD analysis project Ga0213875, IMG submission 160105) | Root-associated microbial communities from Barbacenia macrantha in rupestrian grasslands, the National Park of Serra do Cipo, Brazil - RX_R8 | ecosystem: Host-associated > Plants > Roots... | reverse complement strand
AACGTCGGCCTCGGCATCCTGTCCAGCTCTAAGGCGTTCGGCAGCACGGACTACCGCGCCTTGCTGCGTTCTTGGCTGGACGGGACACCGGAGGAGTGGGGCCTTCGGGAAGACAACGCCGCCGGCCGGATCGCCGGCGCCGCCTTGCCGATGGGTTTCAACCGGGTGCCGCACTACCGGGACGGCCTGCTACTCGTCGGCGATGCGGGAGGCATGGTCAATCCGTTCAACGGCGAAGGTATCGCCTACGCCATGGAATCGGCCAAACTCGCCGCCGAGTGCGTCGTGCAGGCACTGGCCCGCCGGTCGGGCCCCTCCCGTGAGCACGCCCTGCACGGCTATCCCGTGCGGCTGCGGCAGGCGCTCGGCGGCTACTACCGTCTTGGTGCCGTCTTCAGCCGGCTCATCGGCCATCCGACGATCATGCGGACGGCGACGAGGTACGGTCTGCCGCGCGCGGCCCTGATGCGGCTGGTGCTCAAGCTGCTCGCCGGCCTGTATGACCAGCGGGACGGCGACCTAACCGACCGGGCGATCATGTTGGCTACCAGGCTGACCCCCACCGCCTAGTCCCCAGGGGGCACGCCTACACTCGACGGCTGGGGGAACGGTTCGCGCAAGCTTGTGAAGAATTTCACAAGCCGTGCGGCAGTTAGGTTTGCCTTACCGCGAGCGAGGTGAAGGTTACCCCTAGGGTTCCGCCGAAGGTGGCGGTCGCGTCGACCGCGGCCCGCCTGTGGACGAGGAAAGGACGCGGACGCTGTGCACACCTTGCGTACGCTCGAAGCCGCGGGCACATCCGTGGGCCTTGCGCCCTACGTCCCGCTTGTCGCGCTGTTCGTCCTGGCCGCCGCATTCGCGCTGTTCTCGGTGACGGCGGCGCCGTTCATCGGACCGCGGCGCTACAACAAGGCCAAACTCGACGCCTACGAGTGCGGGATCGAACCCTCGCCCCAGCCGATCGTCGGCGGTGGCCGGATGCCGGTGGCCTACTACCTCACGGCGATGTTGTTCATCCTCTTCGACATCGAGATGGTCTTCCTCTACCCGTTCGCGGTTACCTCCGACGCACTCGGGGTCTTCGGTGTGGTGGAGATCGTCCTGTTCATCGCGACCGTCGGGTTCGCCTACGCCTACGTATGGCGTCGCGGCGGACTGGACTGGAACTAGGGGGAGGCGGCGAGATGGGTCTTGAGGAGAAGCTCCCCAACGGAATCCTGCTTGCCAGTGTGGAGAAACTGGTCAACTGGACCCGCAAGTCCTCGCTGTGGCCTGCCACGTTCGGCCTCGCGTGCTGCGCGATCGAGATGATGACCACCGGTGCGCCACGCTACGACCTCGCGCGCTTCGGCATGGAGGTGTTCCGGGCCTCGCCGAGGCAGGCGGACCTGATGATCGTGGCCGGCCGGGTGTCCAACAAGATGGCACCGGTGCTGCGCCAGATCTACGACCAGATGCCGGAACCCCGCTGGGTGCTCGCGATGGGTGTCTGCGCCTCCTCTGGCGGCATGTTCAACAACTACGCCATCGTGCAGGGCGTCGATCATGTCGTGCCGGTCGACATGTACCTGCCTGGCTGTCCGCCGCGTCCGGAGATGCTCATCGACGCCATCCTCAAGATCCACCAGAAGATCATGGACGAGCCGCTTGGCGCCCGGCGCGCGGCGCTGCGGGCGAGCAGTGGCGCGCGGACCGAGCTGGTTCCCTCTTCGGTGCGCTACGCCAAGGCCCGCAACGCCAAGAAGTTCCTTGGCCCACGCGACCCGTCGACCGTTGGCGGCCCGCCCGTACTCGGCACGCGGGAGAGCAAGGAAATCGGTTCTGGGGACAAAGCGGCGCTAGGGGAGTGAGCTGACCCGTGACTGACGACAAGCCGACCACCCCGGCACCGGGCGAACGGCATTCCAGCGCCGAGCACGCCGGGACCGGGCTCGAGCCGGCGGCCAACGGCGCCGCGCCGGCCGCCGACATCCCCTCGACTCCGGTGGTGACCGGCCAGGCCCGCAAGGGCATGTTCGGTGTCGCCGGCACCGGCGACACCTCCGGCTTCGGTGGCCTTCGTCGCCCGGTCCATGTGGCGGTGCCCTCCGAGCGCCCGTTCGGCGGATGGTTCGACCAGGTCGCCGACGAGCTGTTCGCCGCGATCGACGAGCGCGGCCTTCCCGCCGACACGGTGCGGCAGGTCACCGTCGACCGCGGTGAGATCACCTTCTACCTGCGCAGAGAGCACCTGCTCGAGGTTGCGAGGATCCTGCGTGACGAGGAGACGCTCCGGTTCGAACTGTGCAGTTCGGTGTCCGGCGTCGACTACGGTCCCGACGTCGCGGAGCGGCTGCACTCGGTCTACCACCTCACCTCGATGACCTACCGCCGCCGGATCCGCCTTGAGGTGTGCGTCGACGTCGACGATCCGCACATGCCAAGCGTCGTCGCGGTCTACCCGACCGCCGACTGGCACGAGCGGGAGGCGTGGGACATGTTCGGGATCGTCTACGACGGCCATCCCGCGCTGACCAGGATCCTCATGCCCGACGACTGGGACGGACATCCGCAGCGCAAGGACTATCCGCTCGGTGGCGTCCCGGTCGAGTACAAGGGCGCCGAGATCCCGCCGCCCGACCAGCGGAGGTCCTATTCATGACGACCGAACACGAGACGGCAGCGTCGCCTTCGCCCGCCATGGAGCGGGACACCACCGAGGGGCCGGTGTTCACGGTCACCGGTGGCGACTGGGACGAGGTCCTCACCGAGGCCGCGGGGCACGAGCGGATCGTGATGAACCTCGGTCCGCAGCATCCCTCGACGCACGGCGTGCTGCGGCTGGTGCTCGAACTGGAGGGCGAGACCGTCGTCCAGGGCCGCACGGTCATCGGATACCTGCACACCGGGATCGAGAAGAACTGCGAGTACCGCAACTGGACCCAGGGCGTCACCTTCGTGACCCGCATGGACTACCTGGCACCGCTGTTCAACGAGGCCGCGTACTGCATGTCGGTGGAGAAGCTGCTCGACGTCACCGTGCCGACACGGGCACAGGTGGGCCGGGTGCTGCTGATGGAGATCAACCGCATCGGTTCGCACCTGGTCGCGCTGGCGACCGGGGGCATGGAGCTCGGCGCGCTGACCGGTATGACCGCCGGTTTCCGTGAGCGTGAAGAGGTGCTGCATCTGCTCGAGTACCTGACCGGTCTGCGGATGAATCACGCGTTCATCCGGCCGGGCGGCCTGGCCCAGGACTTCCCGGCCGACGCGGTCGAGCGGATCGGGGACTTCGTGAAGCTGATGCGCAAACGTCTCCCGGACTACGACAAGCTCCTGACCGGCCAGCCGATCTGGCGCAACCGGCTCGCCGGCATCGGTGTTCTGCCGCTGGACGCGTGCCTCGCGCTGGGCATGACCGGTCCGATCCTGCGCTCCGCCGGACTGCCGTGGGACCTGCGCAAGGTCGAACCGTATCTCGGCTACTCCGACTACGAGTTCGAGGTCCCGACCTCGACCGACGCCGACTGCTTCGCCCGCTACCTGCTGCGGCTAGAGGAGATCCACCAGTCGCTGCGGATCATCGAGCAGGCCGTGGCCCGCCTCGAGCCCGGCCCGGTCATGGTCGAAGACGCCAAGATCGCCTGGCCGGCTCAGCTGAGCATCGGCGCCGACGGAATGGGCAACTCGCTCGAGCACGTCCGCAAGATCATGGGTCAGTCGATGGAATCGCTGATCCACCACTTCAAGCTGGTGACCGAGGGTTTCGCGGTGCCGGCCGGACAGGTGTACGTGCCGGTGGAGTCGCCGCGTGGCGAACTGGGCTACCACGTCGTCTCCGACGGCGGTACCCGGCCGTTGCGGGTGCACGTCAGGGAGCCGAGTTTCGTGAACCTGCAGTCGATGCCCGCGATGAGCGAAGGCGGCATGGTCGCCGACGTGATCGCCGCGGTGGCCTCGATCGACCCTGTGATGGGCGGGTGTGACCGATGACGACCAGCGAATCCATGGCGGCCCGGGAGTCCGGGACGGACGGCGACGAGGTGTTCGGCAGCGATATCGCCGACAGGGCGAGGGCGCTCATGGCCCGCTATCCGAGGTCGCGCTCCGCGCTGCTGCCCATGCTGCACCTCGTTCAGTCGGTCGAGGGGTACGTCAGCCAGCGGGGCATCGCCTTCTGTGCCGACCAGTTGGGGCTGGCCACCGCCGAGGTCAGTGCCGTCGCCACCTTCTACACGATGTACAAGCGCAGGCCGTGCGGCGAGCACCTGGTCAGCGTCTGCACCAACACGCTGTGCGCGGCGCTCGGCGGTGACGACATCTACGCCAGGCTGGGCGAACACCTCGGCAGCGAGGGTCGTCCCCTGGGCCACGAGGAGACCTCGGGTGTGCCCGGCAAGCGGGGGTCGATCACCCTGGAGCACGCCGAGTGTCTCGCCGCCTGTGACTTCGGCCCGGTGCTCCAGGTCAACTACGAGTACTACGACAACCAGACGCCTGATTCGGCGCTGCAACTGGTGAAGTCACTGCAGGCTGGGGAGAAGCCGCCACCGACCCGTGGCGCACCGCTGACCGACTTCCGAACCGTCGAACGCCAGCTCGCCGGGTTCTTCGAGGGCCAGGGCGGCTCCCTCGAGGACACGGTGAACGGTCCGTCGGCCTCGGCGGAGACGGTGCGTGGCGCGAAGATCGCCGAGGAGCGGAGCTGGACCGCCCCGCCAATGCCTGATTCGGTCGAGTTCCCGCCTCTCGCCGACAAGAAGTAAGGAGGCCTGAGTGAGTGCCGAAGGACCACTTGGTGGCTCGGGTATCGATACGGACGTCAGGCCGCTCACTCCGGTGCTGACCAAGCGGTGGCTGTCGCCGCGGTCGTGGACGATCCAGACCTATGAGCAGCTCGAGGGGTACACGGCGCTGCGCAAGGCCTTGCGGGCTCATCCGGACCAGCTCATCCAGCTGTGCAAGGACTCAGGGCTGCGCGGGCGTGGCGGTGCCGGCTTCCCCACCGGCATGAAGTGGGGTTTCATTCCCCAGGGCGACGGCAAGCCGCACTACCTCGTGATCAACGCGGATGAGGGCGAACCGGGAACCTGCAAGGACATCCCGCTGATGATGGCCGACCCGCACTCGTTGGTCGAGGGAGTCGTCATCACCTCGTACGCGATCAGGGCCAACTTCGCCGCGATCTACGTACGTGGCGAGGCCCTGCACTGCGTGCGCCGGATGCAGGCCGCCGTCAACGAGGCATACGCCGCCGGCTACCTCGGCAAGAACATCCTTGGTTCCGGCTTCGACCTCGACGTGGTGGTGCACGCCGGTGCCGGCGCCTACATCTGCGGCGAGGAGACGGCCCTGCTTGACTCCCTGGAGGGCCTGCGCGGCCAGCCGAGGCTGAAGCCGCCGTTCCCGGCGACTTCCGGGCTGTACGAGGCGCCGACCGTGGTGAACAACGTGGAGACCATCGCGAGCGTGCCGTTCATTGTCAACGGCGGCGCGGACTGGTTCCGCACCATGGGCAGCGAGCGCTCGCCAGGTCCTAAGATCTTCTCGCTGTCCGGACACGTCACCAACCCCGGTCAGTACGAGGCCCCGATGGGCAGCACCCTGCGCGAGTTGCTGGAACTGGCCGGTGGCATGAAGGACGGCATCCCGCTGAAGTTCTGGACGCCGGGCGGGTCCTCCACCCCACTGTTCACCGCCGAGCACCTCGACGTTCCGCTCGACTTCGAGGGCGCCGCCGAAGCCGGCTCGATGCTGGGCACCACCGCGCTGCAGCTGTTCAACGAGACGGTGTCCGTGCCGTGGGCGGTGATGAAGTGGACCGAGTTCTACAAGCATGAATCCTGCGGAAAGTGCACGCCGTGCCGCGAGGGGACCTACTGGCTGGCGCAGATCCTGCAGCGCATGGTGCGCGGGGAGGGTACACCCCAGGACATCGACACCCTGCTCGACATCTGTGACAACGTGCTCGGCCGTTCGTTCTGCGCGCTTGGCGACGGTGCGGTCAGCCCGATCACCAGCGGCATCAAGTACTTCAAGGACGAGTTCCTCGCGCTCTGCCGGGAGAACACGGGCCGGTCGAACTCGGGTGAGTCCACGGTAGATGACAGTGGAAAGCACGTATTGGCGGGAGCGCACTGATGACGATCGCACCCGAGAAGGGCAGCGGCGAGGTGGCTGTCCCGGAGGGCCACGTCAGGCTCACCATCGACGGTCTTGATGTGGTGGCACCCAAGGGAGAGCTGCTGATCCGGACCGCGGAGCGGCTGGGTATCGTCGTGCCACGCTTCTGCGACCACCCGCTGCTCGACCCCGCGGGCGCCTGTCGGCAGTGCCTCGTCGAGGTGGAGATGGGCGGCCGGCCCATGCCCAAGCCGCAGGCCTCGTGCACGATGACCGTTGCCGACGGCATGGTGGTCAGGACCCAGCACACCTCGCCCGTCGCCGACAAGGCTCAGCAGGGCGTGATGGAGCTGCTGCTGATCAACCATCCGCTGGACTGCCCGATCTGCGACAAGGGCGGAGAGTGCCCGCTGCAGAACCAGGCGCTGGCGCACGGCAGGAGCGACTCGCGGTTCACCGAGACCAAGCGGACCTTTCCCAAGCCGATCCCGGTCTCCACGCAGGTTCTGCTCGACCGGGAACGCTGTGTGCTCTGCCAGCGCTGCACCAGGTTCTCCAGCCAGATCGCCGGCGATCACAACTTTCTCGATCTCTTGGAGCGTGGTGCGGACCAGCAGGTCGGGACGGCGTCGACGGCTGATATCTCCGGCGCCGGCGAGGATCGCAACCAGAGTTACTTCTCGGGCAACACCATCCAGATCTGCCCGGTTGGCGCGCTGACCAGTGCCGCGTACCGGTTCCGGTCGCGTCCGTTCGACCTGGTGTCGACGCCGAGCGTGTGCGAGCACTGTGCCTCCGGCTGTGCCCAGCGCACCGACTGGCGGCGCGGCAAGGTGATGCGTCGGCTGGCCGGCGAGGACCACGAGGTCAACGAGGAGTGGAACTGCGACAAGGGACGGTTCGCGTTCCGCTACGCCACCGCGGCCGACCGGTTCCAGCGCCCGATGATCCGCGACGCCGACACGGGAGAACTGAGGGAATCCTCGTGGACCGAGGCCCTTCGCAGGGCCGCGGAGGGACTGCTCAAGGCTCGTGACGGCGCCGGTGTCGGCGTGCTCGCCGGCGGTCGGCTCACCGTCGAGGACGCGTACGCGTACAGCAAGTTCGCCCGTGTCGCGTTGCACACCAACGACATCGACTTCCGGGTCCGGCCGCATTCGGAGGAGGAACTGGACTTCCTGTCCTCCTCGGTTGTCGGCACGTCGCCGGCCGGTGGTGGGGTCACCTACGCGGACCTGCAGAAGGCGCCGGCGGTGTTGTGCGTGGCCTTCGAACCCGATGAGGAGTCGCCGATCGTCTTCCTTCGGCTGCGCAAGGCGGCACGCACCGGAAAGACGAAGGTCTTCCACCTAGGCCAGTGGACGACTCCGGCGGTCGACAAGAGCTGGGGCACGCTGCTGCCCTGCCCGCCCGGAAGTGAACCCACGGCGATCGAGGGGCTGTTCTTCAGTTCCGAAACGGCCCCGGCGTTCACCGCGCTCAGCGGCAACGGTTCGGTGATCCTCGTTGGCGAGCGTGCGGCGGAGGTCCCCGGCCTGCTCTCCTCGGTGCTGAGGCTGGCCGGTCGGACGCAGGCGCGGGTGGCGTGGATCCCGCGCAGGGCGGGCGAACGCGGTGCGCTCGACGCCGGTGCGCTGCCCACCCTGCTTCCTGGTGGACGGCTGGTCGTCGACGCCGCCGCGCGCGCCGAGATCGAGCAGGCCTGGGGACTCGACGCCGGCGTGCTACCGGCAACCCCGGGCCGGGACACCAGCGGAATCCTGTCCGCGACGGCAGCCGGCGAGTTGGCCGGCCTCGTCGTCGGCGGAGTCGACCCGTACGACCTGCCCGACCCGGAGTTGGGGCTGCGTGCGCTCGCGGCCTCGTTCGTCGTCAGCCTGGAGTTGCGGCCGAGCGCGGTCACCGAGCACGCCGACGTCGTGCTGCCGATCGCGCCGGCGGTCGAGAAGTCGGGCAGCTACCTGAACTGGGAAGGTCGGCGTCGAACCTTCGGCACGACGCTGGACGGCACCGGTGCGCTGTCTGACTGCCGAGTGCTCGACACGCTGGCCGTCGAGATGGACGCGGACCTGTTCACCCAGACCCCGGCGGCCGCCATGGCCGACTTCGACCGGCTCGGTCCTCCGCAATCGTCGGCGCTGCGACCGGACCCACCCGTTCTGCCCGCTCCGCCGGCACCGGCGGCGGCCGACGGCGAGGTGCTTCTCGCGACCTGGCGCCACCTGCTGGACAACGGATCGCTGCAGGACGACGAGCCCAACCTCGCCGGCACCGCGCGGCCGGCGATGGCACGGCTGTCCGCGGCGACCGCGGAGCGGTTCGGTGTCACCGAAGGCCATCCGGTCACCGTGTGGACCGAGCGCGGATCGGTCACCGTGCGCGCCGAGTTCGCGGATCTTCCCGACGATGTCGTCTGGCTGCCGGGCAACTCGGGATTCTCCAGTGTGCGCCGCCACCTCGGCGTCGGTCACGGCGCTTCGGTCTCCCTGCGTGCAGGCGGAGGTAACTCATGAGCCCCTTGGCGTCGGCGCCGAGCCCGAACACGGCGCAGCTGCTCGCCGGCGACCCGCTGTGGCTGATCGTCATCAAGACGGTCGCGGTGTTCGCGTTCCTCGTGGTGATGACCCTGTTCATGATCTGGTTCGAGCGCAGGGTCGTCGCGCGGATGCAGCACCGCCCCGGCCCCAACCGGGTCGGGCCGGCAGGTCTGCTCCAGTCCCTCGCCGACGGCTTGAAGCTGGCGTTCAAGGAAGACATCCGGCCGGTACTGGCGGACAAGTGGGTGTACTTCCTCGCGCCGGTGGTCTCGGCGATACCGGCCTTCCTCGCGTTCTCGGTGATGCCCTTTGGGGGCGAGGTCACCGTGTTCGGCCGGCAGACGGCGCTGCAGCTCGCCGACGTTCCCGTCGGCGTGCTGGTGGTGCTGGCCTGCTCCTCGGTCGGGGTGTACGGCATCGTGCTGTCTGGCTGGTCTTCGGGCTCGCCGTACCCGCTGCTCGGCGCGCTCCGTTCAGCCGCCCAGGTGATCTCCTACGAGATCGCAATGGGACTGTCCATCGTCGCGGTCATCCTCTCCGCGCACTCACTATCCACATCGGACATTGTCAACGCGCAGCAGGACGTCTGGTACGCGTTCATGCTGTTGCCCAGCTTCCTGATCTACCTCGTGTCGATGGTCGGCGAGACCAACCGAGCGCCGTTCGACCTCGCCGAGGCGGAATCGGAGCTGGTCGGCGGATTCCACACCGAGTACAGCTCACTGAAGTTCGCCCTGTTCTTCCTCGCCGAGTACATCAACATGGTGACCGTGTCCGCACTGGCCACCACGCTCTTCCTCGGTGGCTGGCACGCCCCGTTGTTCCTTTCCGGCGTGGCCGGCGGGATGCTCAACACCGGCTGGTGGGGAGTGCTCTGGTTCGTCGGCAAGATGATGGTTCTGCTGTTTGTCTTCGTCTGGCTGCGTGGCACGCTGCCCCGCCTGCGCTACGACCAGTTCATGAGGCTGGGGTGGAAGGCACTCGTGCCGGTGAGCCTGGTGTGGATCGTCCTCGTGGTCTGCGTGCGTGCGCTGAAGCTGCCCGATCTGACCGCGGGCAGCCTCGGTCTGATCATCGGGATCATGCTGCTCGCCGTGCTGGTGCTCGTTATGATCATTCCTGACCGCAGGCCGTCGGGTGATCCGGACCGGGTGATGGTGACCGGTGGTGGTTATCCGCTGCCGCCGCTGGATCTGAAGGTCCCGGCCGAGCCGAAACGGCGTCAGCGGGTGGCGCGGTCCGACCGGGAACGTGTCGAGGTGGCCGCCGCGTCCGCTGAGACCGAGGGACCGCTTGCGGGTTCGAGCGTCGGCACCGAAGAACCGCTTGCGGGTTCGAGCGTCGACACCGTAAAGGAGGCCAGCGATGGGAGTGCTTGATCCTCTCAAGGGTTTCGGCGTCACCTTCTCGACGATGTTCAGGAAGGTTGTTACCGAGCAGTACCCGGAGGACTATCGGCCGACCGCCGCGCGCTACCACGGTCGGCACCAGCTCAATCGGCATCCGGACGGCCTTGAGAAGTGCGTCGGCTGTGAGCTGTGCGCATGGGCCTGCCCCGCCGACGCGATCTACGTCGAGGGCGGCGACAACACCGAGGACGAGCGGTACTCGCCCGGCGAGCGCTACGGCAAGGACTACCAGATCAACTACCTGCGGTGTATCGGCTGCGGCCTGTGCATCGAGGCGTGCCCGACGCGGTCCCTGACGATGACCAACTTCTACGAGCTCGCCGACGACGACCGGCAGCGGCTGATCTACACCAAGAAGGACCTGCTCGCACCGCTGCTCGCCGGCATGGAGCAGCCACCGCACCCGATGCGGCTCGGAAAGACCGAACAGGACTACTACGTCAGCGGTCCCGAACTCGATCGCGTGGCGGCAGCGGAGGAGGGCAAGTGACGACGTTGCTCCATGCGACGAACCTCGTGCTCGCCGAAGGCGCGCCGGGGGCGGGTGAGGCCGTCGCATTCTGGATCCTCGGGCCGCTGTCGCTGGCCGGCGGGCTTGGCATGCTGTTCTCCCGCAACGCGGTGCACTCCGCGCTCTGGCTGGTGGTCACGATGTTCAGCCTCGGCGTGCTCTACCTCGTCGGCCAGGCCCCGTTCCTCGGGTTCGTGCAGATCATCGTCTACACCGGCGCGATCATGATGCTGTTCCTGTTCGTGCTGATGCTCGTCGGAAGGGACTCGTCGGACTCGGTGGTCGAGGTGCTGCGCGGCCAACGGCTGATCGCGGCCGTGTTCGGTGTCGGCTTCGCCGGTCTAGCCGTGGCCACTCTGGTCCGTGCGTTCAACCAGGTGCCCTCGGCCGGGCTCGCCGACGTCAACGGGCAGGACGGCGGCAACGTGGCCGCCATCGGCAGGGCACTGTTCACCGACTACCTGTTCCCCTTCGAACTCACCTCCGCTCTGCTGATCACCGCGGCGGTCGGCGCGATGGTGCTCGCCTACGTCGCGCCCGGCCGGCAGGCGCGCATGTCCCAGCGGGACCGCGTCATCGAGCGTTTCCGCGGTGACCGGCCCTCGCCCCTGCCCGGTCCCGGTGTGTTCGCCACCGCGAACTCCGTGGCCACCCCGGCGTTGCTTCCCGACGGCTCGGTCGCACCCGAGTCGCTCTCGGAGCTGATCGAATCGACCTCGACCGAGGTGTTCGCCGCCGAGCGTGCCGAGGTGGCCGGCACCGCACCCCAAGCGGACGCCAGGGCGTTGACCGGCGAGGAGGCCGCGC
>Ga0213875_10002363_pt1 | contig 11378 bp, 14 predicted proteins | sample BarmaccomBMRX_R8_FD_160105 | JGI IMG/M metagenome (GOLD analysis project Ga0213875, IMG submission 160105) | Root-associated microbial communities from Barbacenia macrantha in rupestrian grasslands, the National Park of Serra do Cipo, Brazil - RX_R8 | ecosystem: Host-associated > Plants > Roots... | reverse complement strand
CGGCGAACGCAGCGAGAGCCGGACCAACCAACGCAACGGCTTTCGTGACCGCGACTGGCAGACCCGGGCGGGCACGGTCGAGCTGCGTATCCCAAGCTGCGCCGGGGCAGCTAATTTTCCGCCTTCCTGGAGCCACGGCGCATCGCCGAAAGGACGCTGACGGCGGTGATCCAGGAGGCCTACGTCCAGGGCATCTCCACCCGCTCGGTCGACGAACTGGTCAAAGCGGTCGGCATGGAGGGCATCAGCAAGAGCCAAGTATCCCGGCTGTGCGGCGAGATCGCTATGTCTGGCTGGACGCTACCTCCATGAAGGTCCGGCGCGACCACCACATCGTCTCCGTCGCGGTGATCGTCGGCGATGGCGTCACACCGACGGTCGGAGCGGGTGGTCGGCATGACCGCGGGAGCAGCGAGGCCGAGCCGTTCCGGGTCGCGTTCCTTCGCTCCCTCGCCCGGCGCGGCCTGCGCGGGGTCAAGCTGGTCATCTCCGACGCGCACGAGGGACTGAAGGCCGCGATCACCAAAGTGCTCAGCGCCACGTTGCAGCGCTGCCCGGGTTAGCCCGACCGCGCGTGCCGAAGCTGGCAGCCCTGATGGACGAAGCAGAAGTCGACGTGCTGGCCTACCTGGGGTTTGCCGCCCAGCACCGCGCCAAGTTGCACAGCACCAACCCACTCGAACGATTGAACGGCGAGATCAAGCGGCGCAGCGACGTTGTCGGCATCTTTTCCAACGAGGCTGCCGTCACCCGGCTCGTTGGTGCCCTCCTGCTCGAGGCCAACGATGAGCAGGATCTCCGCATCCGTCGAATGAGCCAACAAAAGGGCCCCTGCCTGCTTCCATTGGCGAGCCTGCTCCGGGCTCGAGACGAGCATCGAGCAAGTCTTGCCATATTTCTTCGCTGCCGCGAGGATCAGTTCGCGTCTCTCGTTAAGGAGGCGCTCCTGCTCTGGGGTGCCGAACACGCCGAGATCCTGTGCCAAGTCAGCGGGCTCCAGTGTCAGCGCGTCGATCCCATCCATGGCGGCGATGCGATCGAGATGCTCGAAGGCACCCCCGGTCTCCAGCATCACGGTAACGAAAACCTGTTCGTTCGCGTAAACGCGTCGTTCCGAGGCTGTTCCCCCGGTTTCGAAATCCGTTGCGGGTGACAGGCCGCCATTGCCGCGTAGGACTATCGGGGCATAGCGTGTAGCCGCGACGATTTCGGCCGCCTGGTCGGCGGTCTCGACTTGTGGACAATGGATGTTCCAGACCCCGACATCAGACAGACGGGTAATCCACTCGCGGTTGGCCTTCGGCGGGCGCACCACAATCGGGAAATCGAGCGCGCGGGCCAGCACCGCCATGTCCGCCACTGTCTCGATCGAAAGTGCGGAGTGCTCCATATCGATGCGAGCGAAATCCACGAGTTCCTGAAGCACTACCCGCCGGAGAGCCTGCAGCCCGGCGGCGACGTCCTGATCACGAACGATCCCTGGATCTGCGCGGGGCACCTGTTCGACATCGCCATCGTCACGCCGGTGTTCCGCAACGGCGGGGTGGTGGCGTTCATCGGTTCGGTTGGCCATGAAGTGATATCGGCGGCACCAAGGACAGGCCGAACGCCCGCGAGATCTACGACCGCGGGCGGCCCAACACCGACCTGCAGCGCATCCTGTTCGCGAACGTGCGCAACCCCAAGCAGGTAGTGGGCGATGTCGAGGCGCTCGTCGCCGCCAACACGCTCGGTGCCGAACGGCTGGCCGCGTTCATGGCGGAATACCGGCTCGACAGCCTCGTCGAGCTCGCGAGCGTGATCCAGGGACGCGCGGAGCGCGCACTCCGCGACGCGATCCGGCGCGTGCCGAACGGGATCTACCGGTCCGAGACCCGGTTCAGCGCGGCCGGGCAGGATCTCTGGGTCTCCGCGCGCATCGTCGTGGGGAACGACAGCATCCTGGTCGATTATGCCGGTTGCCCGCCGCAATCGTTGCGTGGTGGCATCAACTGCACGATGACGGTGACGCGGGCCGAGACGCTGTTCGCGCTGAAGTGCCTGGTTCTCGCCCGGCATCCGGGCGACGGCGGGATGCTACCGACCGTTCGCGGTCGCGGCTCCCGAAGGCAGTCTGCTGAACTGCAGCAAGCCGGCCTCCGTGGGGCTGCGCCGGCTTACCATGTGGCAGTTCGTGGGCACCATCTTCCGCGCGCTCAGCGAGGCCATGCCGGACGCCGTGCAGGCCTATACGGCCCTGCCGAGCCTCGTCGACATTTGCGGCATCGAGGAGGACGGTCGGGTCTATAGCGACCATGTCTTCCTCGGCGGCGGGCAAGGCGGCTCGGCGCATCAGGACGGCGAGTCCGGCATGATCTGGCCGACCAGCGCCGCCAATACGTCGTCGAGGTCTAGGTGGGCGGGGGCGCCGGCTTCGGTCCGCACGACCAGCGCTCGGCGGCCGACATCCAGCGTGACCTTGTCGAGGGCTACATAACTTCGGACGGCGCCGCGGCGAGCGGGACGCAGGCGCCAGGGCGGCGCACCGCCGCCGAATAGGACAGTAAAGCCCCAACACGTGTCGAGGCGGGCCGGAGCGCGCTGGGTGCGGGTCGGATAGGTTGCGCAGGCATTGCCGTCAGCGCATCTTGAGCTGCGGAGGGTGCGCAATGGTGAAGATCGAGCCGGTCCGGGTCGGAGAGAACACCGCGATCGGCGTCACGGTGGAGCTGCCGGGCACGCGCGACCTGACGATCAGCACGAAGCGCGGCTACATCACCGCTGCGCATTTCGATCTGCCGTTGCTCGAGCAGCGGCATCCGGAGCGGCGCATCCTGGCGGCGCGGGTGAGCGGGGTGCGGGAGATCGCCGACCTGCTGTCGGCCAAGGTGTTCGACTGCACCCCGGCGGCCAGGGAGGCGGGGATCGAGCCCGGGATGACCGGGGAACAGGCGCTGAGCCGGATGTTCTAAAGGGAAGAAATGATGCAGAGACGTACGCTGTTCCTCGCCGGTACGGCAGCGCTGGCCTTGGCGGGAACGGCGCGGGCGCAGGAGGCGGGCGGGTCCACGTTCGAGTCGGTGCAGCGGACTAAAAGACTGCGGGTGGCCGCGTTCCCGGGCGCCGATCCCTATTTCCGCAAGGATCTTGCCAGTGGGACCTGGACCGGCGCCGGAGTGGTGATGGCGCAGGACATCGCCGGCTATTTCGACGCGCAGTTGGAGTTCGTCGAATCCACCTACGGCAATGCCGTCCTCGACCTCCAGGCCAACAAGATCGACCTCGGCTTCGCGATGACGCCGACACCGCGGCGTGCGCTCTCGATCGACTTCAGCAACCCGTACCTGATGAACAGCTATGGCGTGATCGCCAAGCCGGGCTTCACCCCGCGCAGTTGGGCCGACCTCAACCACCCGGAATTGCGTGTGGCCATCGAACTTGGGTCGGTGCACGAGACGGCGGCGCGCAGTTTTGCGCCGAAGGCGCAGATCATGGGCTTCAAGCTGGGAAACGAGACGCTGCTGGCGCTGCAGGCCGGGCACGTAGATTGCCTGTGCATCGCCGGGTTCCAAGGGCTGATGGCCGCCAAGCGCAACCCATCGCTCGGAAAGTTCTTCGTCCTGCAGGATCCGGTGCTGGTGCTGCCGAGCTGCATCGGCATCAGAGCGGAGCCGGATGGCCAGTGGCGCCGCTTCCTCAATGCCTGGGCGGACTACAACCGCGGCACGGAGCAGGTGCGCAAGTGGATGATGGACGGGCTTACCGCCAACGGTCTGCAGGCAGCCGACGTTCCGCCTGAGATCACGTTCTAGCTTCGAGATGGATCTAGGCCTTCACGGCAAGCGGGCGATCGTCTGCGCCTCGAGCCGGGGGCTGGGCCGCGCCTGCGCGCTGTCGCTCGCCGAGGCGGGGGTCGAGGTTACGGTGAACGGGCGCGACCCCCGAGAAACCGAACGCACCGCCGCCGACATCCAGACCCGCACCGGCTCGGCGACGAATTGGGTAGCAGCGGACATTTCGCGTCCTGAGGGGCGGACGGCGCTGCTCGCGGGCTGTGCGGACCCGGACATCCTGGTCACCAATATCGGCGGGCCCAGGCTGGGCGATTTCCGCGAGTGGGACGAGGCGGCCTGGTGCGAGGCGATCAACAACCACATGATCGCGCCGATCATGCTGATCCGTGCCGTGGTGGACGGGATGGTAGCGCGCGGGTTCGGGCGGATCGTCAATATCACGTCGAGGGCGGTGCGGCAGCCTATGCCGATGAACGGGCTTTCGAACGGCGCGCGGGCGGGGCTGACCGCGTTCGTAGCCGGATTGGCGCGACAGCTCGCGCGGCACGACGTGACCATCAACAACCTGCTGCCCGGCCCATTCGCCACCGAGCGGCAGCAGGAGTCGCTGCGTCTGATCGCGGCGCGGCGAGGCGAGACGGTTGAGCACGTGCAGGCGGAGCGGCTGGCCGAGGTGCCCGCGGGGCGGTTCGGGCGTGTCGAGGAGATTGGCAAGCTGTGCGCGTTCGTGTGCGGGCGCGACGCCGGCTTCATCGTCGGCCAAAACATCCTGATCGATGGCGGCGCGGTCAACCTCGTCTGAGCGGCAGACGGTCGCGGTGATCGGGGCCGGCATCGTCGGCGTGTGCGCCGCGAGCTGGCTGCGACGCGACGGGCACGATGTCGTGCTGATCGAGGCAAACGCGCCCGGCATGGGCGCCTCCTACGGCAATGCGGGCAACTTCAACGCCTCCTCGGTCGTGCCCACTTCGCTGCCGCGGATGGTGCGGCAGGTGCCGGGTTGGCTCATGAACCCGACCGGCCCGCTGGCGATCCGTTGGACACATCTGCCGTTGCTGGCCCCGTGGCTTGTGCGGTTCCTCCGGGCGGGGCACCCAACTCGCATACGGGGGCAGGCCTTGGCACTGCGCTCCCTGGTCGGGGCGGCGATGGATTCGCTAATGCCGCTAGTAGCGCAGGCGAACTGCGCGCACCTGATCCGGTGCGGTGGCACCCTGACGGTGTACCGGTCGCGTGACAGCTTCGACCGCGCCTGGCTGGCGTATCGGCTCCGGCAGGAGGCCGGGGTGGAGATGGAGCTGCTCGAGGGCGCTGCGCTGCGCGAATTCGAGCCGAGCCTGTCGCCGGACTACGGTTTGGCATTGCTGGTGCGGGAAAATGCGTCCACGACCAACCCGCATGGCCTCGTCACCGCGCTGGTCGATTCTTTCGTGCGGGCAGGAGGGCGATTGCTGAAGGCAGAAGTGCGCGGATTCGTGGTCCGGAACGGCGCGGTGTCTGGGCTGAGCACCAGTGACGGAGAGGTGGCGGCGGATAAGGTCGTGTTGGCGGCCGGGGTGCAGTCCAAGCGCCTGGCCGCGCGCGCCGGAGATCGAATTCCGTTGCAGACGGAGCGCGGCTATCACCTGATGATCCGCGATCCCGAGGTCGTGCCGCGTGTGGCGCTGTCGGACAACGAGGGCAAGTTCGCGGTGACGCCGATGCAGCATGGGCTGCGGATCGCGGGGACTGTCGAGCTAGCATCCGAGCAGGCTGCACCGGACTGGCGGCGCGCGCGCATGCTCGCCGAGCAGGCCCGACGGCTGCTGCCGGGCCTTGCCGCCCATTATCCGGAGGAGCGGGTGTCGATGTGGATGGGGCACCGGCCGAGCACACCGGATTCGTTACCGGTGATCGGACCGGCACGGAGAGTGCGTGGCCTGTTCTATGCCTTCGGCCATGGCCACACCGGGATGGCCGGCGGGCCGATGACGGGGCGGCTCGTTGCGGATCTGGTGGCCGGGCGGACGCCACTCGTGGACCTCGCGCCGTTCAGCGCAGGGCGGTTCCGGTGAACGCATTCGCGACCATCCAGCAGATCGTGCTCGCCGCGAAGGAGAAGCTGCCGCGCGAGGTTTGGGAATACGTCACCTTCGGCGCGGAGAGCGAGACGACGGTCCGGCGCAACCGGTTCGCGCTGGACAGTCTTGCGTTCCGGCCGAGGATCATGCGCGACACCAGCGAGATCGACCCGGCGACGGAGCTGCTCGGGGCGCGGCTGCGCATCCCGGCGCTGCTGGCGCCGATCGGGTCGATCTCACGCTTCGATCCGACGGGCGCGGCCGCCGCTGCGCGTGCGGCGGCAGCGTTTGGGACAACCGCAGTGATCGCGAGCCACGCGAAAAACGAGCTGGCCGGATTTTCGGACCGTGACCATGCGTCGTTGATTTACGGGCTGATCCCGTCGATGGACTTGGGCACGGTTGAGGCGGAGGTCGAGGCGGTGTGCAGCGCCGGGTTCCGGGCCATCTCGGTGGCCACGCAATCCGGCTGGTACAGCCGGCGGGAGCGGGACATCGCGAACCAGTTGTTCGGCAAGGGACAGCCCACGCGGCCCTACGCGAGCTTCCTGGCTCAGCAACGCGAGGAGCGCGAAGCCGGGCGGCCAGCTTCCAAAGAGGGGCTGGGCCGGGCCGTGCTGTCGTGGTCGCTACTCGAGCGGATCGTGGCCCGCGCGACGGTGCCGGTCATGGTCAAAGGGGTGCAGACGGGAGCGGACGCGGTGCTGGCGGTCGAGCACGGCGCGGCGGCGCTGTACCTGTCAAACAATGGCGGGCGGGCGCTAGACCATGCGCGGTCCGCCGTCGAGATCCTTCCAGAGGTCGTGGACGCCGTGGGGGGCAGGGTGCCGGTTATCGTCGATGGTGGGGTGTGTCGGGCCAGCGACATCTTGAAAGCCTGTGCGCTGGGCGCGAACGCAGTCTGCGTCGGCAGGCTTCAGGCCTGGGCGCTGGCGGCCGGCGGCGAGGCCGGAGTGGTGCGGATGCTTGAGCTGCTCGAGGAGGAGATGATCGTCGCGATGGGTCTGCTCGGGGTGAACCAGGTCTCGGAACTGACGCCGGACTACCTGGAACGAGTGCAGCCTTGCACGCCCCCGCACCCGCTCAGTGCGTTCCCGATCGCGATGGAGCGAGAAGCGGCGGGGCTTGCATCTGATCGCAACGTTCGGCCCGTGTGCTAACGCCGACCTGCCGATACGCTTGATGAACTCGAGGCGCTGGAGGCACGGATCGAGCGCCTGGAATACAGGCTCAGGGCGATCTGCCGTGATGATGCGACGTGCCGCCGGCATGAGCCTGCCCGGCGCCGGTCGTCGCGACGCCGCCGAACCGGCGCGCGGCGAGAAGGGAGCCGTTCTCGGACTCGATCTCGAGCGGCAGTTGCACGCAATGTTCACCCTCGCCGAGCGACCTGCCGATCATCGGTTCACGCTGACGCTGACCGGGCGCATGACCGCGTATAGCTGGGCATCGAGGGCGGTGAGGGGTTCTTGTGAGGACCATCGCCCATTGACCGGAATTCAGAAGCTTATTATGGTCTGTATTCAGAAAGGGCGCCGTTATGTCAGCCTTGTCTGATCCCTTCAGTCCCACGGTGTCACGCCCGGAACTGGTCCTCGAGGGACTGAAGAAACTCTATGGTGATTTCAGCGCGGTCCAGGATGTCTCCCTTCGCGTGCAGCGCGGAGAGTTCGTGACTATCCTGGGCGCCAGTGGCTCAGGCAAGACGACCACGCTGATGATGATCGCCGGCTTCGATTACCCGACGGCCGGCAGCATCTTCTTTCGCGGGCAGAACGTCACCTACATGCCGGCCCAGCACCGCAACATGGGCATGGTGTTCCAGAGCTACGCGCTGTTCCCACATATGAGCGTGTTTCAGAACATCGCATTCCCGCTCAAGATGCGCCGCGCTGGCTCCCGCGAGGTCAAGGAGCGGGTGGCAGCGGCGCTTGCCCTGGTTCGCTTGGGTGATCATGCCCAGAAGCTGCCTTCGCAGCTTTCCGGCGGCCAGCAGCAGCGGGTCGCGCTGGCGCGCGCGCTGGTATTCGGGCCCTCGCTCCTGTTGATGGACGAGCCGCTTGGTGCGCTCGACAAATCCCTTCGCGAGCAGATGCAGCTTGAGATCAAACGCGTTCAGGCGGCGACCGGTGTCACGATCATCTCGGTCACACACGACCAGGACGAGGCGCTCGCCATGTCCGACCGCGTCGTGCTCATGGAAAAGGGTCGCGTCGAGACCGTTGGGACACCGCGGGAGATCTACGGCTCGCCTTCGAGTCGGTTGGTCGCCGAGTTCATGAAGGAGACGAATATCCTGCATGGCCTGGTGCGCCGACGCGAGCAGGCAAGCTCGATCATCGCCGTCGGCGAGCGGGAAATCCGCGTGGCACATCCGTCGAGCGAGGCGCGTCAGGAGGCTTCGGCCGCCACGATCTGCCTGCGTCCCGAGCGCATCCGCATCAGCCCTCGCGGTGACGAGACCGCCAACCGCTGGCCCGGCGAGGTCGCCGGCGTGGTCTATCTCGGCGATATCGTGAAATATTACGTGAGGCTCGAGGGCGCCTCCTCCTCCATCGAGCTCGTCGTGAAGCAACTTGCCTCGGGAGATGGCGCGACCTTTACGCCCGGACAGAAGGTCGTTCTTGGCTGGGCCGCCGAAGATGCACAGTTCCTGCAGGAGCGCTGAGGAACAATGCGGTCATCCGACCGAACGCGACGATTGGCCCCCCGACGAGCGCTGCTCGCCGCAACCCGATCATCCACCCTATCGTCTCACAGCAGCTCGCGGACCGGAAGGACATCATGAAGTTTGAGCCCAGCCGCCATTACTTGATGCCCGTGCAGTTCGGGCCGCAGCCAGGATTTCGCGAACCGGTCGGCGGCTTCATGCCCGATCACAAGAACCACCCCAAGCGCCGCACCGCCTTCATCTACTATCTGACGCGCGAGGAGCAGCTGCAGGAGATTCTGCCACCGGGCTTCGAGGTATGGGGTGAGCCGCTGATCAGCTTCGAGATCAGCCACATGACCGAGGTGCAATGGCTGGGGGGGCGCGGCTATTGCGCCTTCGGCGTCAACTATCCCGCCAGATACACCGGCAAGAAGGAGACCGTGCACGGCATGTTCCGCTCGGTCACATTCGAATATCCCCCCGACGTCATCAACAGCGGTCGCGAGGACCTCGGCTGCCACAAGCTCTATTGCGAGCTGCCAGAGCCGCGCGTGCTGTTGGGCAGCTACTACTACATCGCGAGCCTCTATGGCCGGAAGTTCTTCGACCTTGAGCTGCACGACCTCGAGGAGGTGCCGCTCGATGCCAAGGACGGCGACAAACCTTTCGTCGGCAAGCCGGACATGAACGGAGCCAAGAACGAAGGCCTGCTCTATTACAAATACATCCCGCGCATCAATGCGCCTGGTGTCGCCGATGTCGAGCACGCCGTGCTCCTGCCTGGCTCATGGCCGAACGTGACGATCGAGAAGAGTTACAAGGCGAACAGCGGCAAGGCCGGCTTCATCCATTCCAGCTGGCAGGATCTCCCGAAGTACTTCCATGTCGTGAACGCATTGGCGAACCTCGATCTGCTGGAGTTCCGCGGCGCGAGCCTCACCTTCTCGCGCGGTGGCAAGGACCTGTCGGACATGCGCGCGATTGAGTGATGCCTGAACCGGAAGGGCCGGCGTTTCCCGCTTCCGTTAACCCCTCGCAAAGGGCAGGAGATGATCCAGTGACAGAATTGATAAGACGTCGCCTTCTCGGCGCCGGGGCTTGCTTGGCCGGAGCCGGTCTCCTTGGCATATCCACGATCAAGCGGGCATCGGCGGCGACCCAGATCGTCATCACCGATCCAGGCGGCTCCTCGGAGGTCGATTTCGCGAAGGCCTATTACGAGCCTTTCGAGAAGGAGACGGGCATCAAAGTCGCCTATGCGGCGCGACCGAACCTGGCGCTCGGGCAGCTCAAGGCGATGGTGCTCGCCGGCAGGGTAGATTGGAACCTCACCTATCTCAGCGACTATCTGATCGAGGTGGCCGTCGCCGGCAATCTTCTCGACAAGATCGACTATTCCGGCTTCGACAAGGCGCTGCTCGGCCAGATGCTACCCGGCACGATCACGCCCTACAGCGCCGGAGGGTTGATGTTCGCGACCGTCATGGCCCACAGCAACAAGACTTTCGCGCCCGGCAAAGGACCAAAGAACTGGGCGGATTTCTGGGACGTCAAGAACTTCCCGGGTAGGCGGTCGATGATGGGCTTCGGCAACGGACCGATGGAACAGGCCCTGCTGGCCGACGGCGTGCCAAAGGACCAGCTTTATCCGATCGACATTCCGCGCGCTCTGACCAAGCTCGACCAGATCCGGTCGCATATCGATGTGTGGACCTCCTCCTCCGCTCAGCAGGTTCAGCTCATGGTGAATCAGGAGGTCGACATCATCCAAGGCTTTGCCAACCGGCTGCAATCGGCCATCAACGACGGTGCGCCCTATACGATCGTGTGGCAGGACGGCAGCTACCAGGGGGAGCAATGGGTGCTGCCGCGCGGCGCCGGCGAGCGGCCGAGCGCCCTGAAGTTCATCGAGTTCGCACTGCGCCCCGAGCCGCAGGCCAAGGCTGCCGGCGGCGACGGTACGGGCCCGACGAACTCGCACGCTATCGACTTCGTGCCGCCCGAGTTGAGGCCGCGCTTGCCGACCTATCCCGACAACGTTTCGAAAATGTATCGGGTCGACGCGAAATGGCTGGCCGAGAACAATGACACGCTCTCGGCCAGATGGACGGAATGGAAGGCCAAGGCCGGCTGAGCATCTTTGCCGGCCAGCCCCTCGAACCTTAGCTTCACCAGGCGAGCCGCGAGCCGTGCCTCGCCCGCGAGCGCATCATGGATGAGACGGACTACATCATCGTCGGAGCGGGCTCGTCCGGCTGCGTGCTGGCCAATCGCCTGACCGCCGATCCCGCCATCTCGGCGCTGCTGCTCGAAGCCGGCGGCACCGACTGGAACCCGCTCATCCACGTGCCGATGGGTTCGGGCAAGCTCTTGCGCAGCGGCCTGCACGGCTGGGACTTCCGCACCGAGGGCTCTCCCGGCCTGAACGGCCGATCTGATCGCTGGCCACGCGGCAAGGTGCTCGGCGGCACATCGTCGATCAACGGCCAGATCTATATCCGCGGGCACGCAACCGACTACGACGATTGGGCGCGGCTTGGTGCCAAAGGCTGGTCTTACGACGAGGTGCTTCGCTATTTCCTGCGCGCCGAAGACCACCGCAGCCGGCACGGGCCCTATCACGGCAACGCCGGCCCGCTCTCGGTGCAGCAGGCCAAGTCCAAGAACCCGCTCTACGATGCCTTTATAAAGGCGGGCGTCGAGGCAGGCTTCCCGCGCTCTGAAGACTTCAATGGAGCGCAGCAGGAAGGCTTTGGCCGCTTCGACTTCACCATCCGCGACGGGCGCCGCTGGTCCACCGCGAGCGCCTATCTGCGGCCAGCACGCGAGCGCGGCAACCTGCAAGTGGTGACACGTGCGCATGTGGCGCGCGTCCTGATCGAAAAGGGCCGA
>Ga0213875_10002362_pt1 | contig 11378 bp, 6 predicted proteins | sample BarmaccomBMRX_R8_FD_160105 | JGI IMG/M metagenome (GOLD analysis project Ga0213875, IMG submission 160105) | Root-associated microbial communities from Barbacenia macrantha in rupestrian grasslands, the National Park of Serra do Cipo, Brazil - RX_R8 | ecosystem: Host-associated > Plants > Roots... | reverse complement strand
CGGCTCGACACCCGGCTCAACCTCTACATGTTCGGCCGGCTGCTCAGGCTGCCGCTCGACTATTTCGAGCGGCACCCGTCCGGCGAGACGATGTACCGGATCACCCAGATCTACATGATCCGCGAGTTCCTGACCGGGAAGCTGCTGGCGACCTTCCTCGATCTGTTCACGCTGTTCGTGCTGCTGCCGGTGCTGTTCTACCTGCAGCCGACGCTCGCCTGGATCGTGCTCGGCGTGTCCCTGCTGATCTCGGTCGTCATCTTCGCCTTCCTCAAGCCGATGCGGCGGATCATGGGCCGGGTGATCCGCGCCGAGATCGAGAAGAGCGTGGTGATGATCGAGACGGTGCACGGCATCCGCACCGTCAAGTCGCTCGCGCTCGAGCCGCAGCAGAAGGACAGCTGGGACTACAAGGTCGCCAATGCGGGCGCGCTTCGGCTGGAGGCGCAGCGCCTGTCCAACTGGCCGAACACGCTGGTGACCCCGCTCGAGCGCTTCGCCGAGCGCGGCGTGGTGCTGGTCGGCGCCTACCTGTTCCTCTCCGGCAGCGCCAGCATCGACGTGGGCGCGCTGATCGCCTTCATGATGCTCGGCCAGCGCGTCGCCAGCCCGCTGGTCGGCATGGCACGGCTGCTCGAGGACATGGAAGAGGTCCGCTCGGCGGTGCAAGAGATCGGCCTGGTGATGAACAACCCGCTCGAAACCGCGGCGCCGGGCGTCTCCAAGCTGCGGCCGAAATTCGCCGGCGGCATCAAGTTCGAGGAGCTGACCTTCACCTACAGCGGCACCAAGACGCCGGCGCTGAAGGACATCTCCTTCGAGATCCCGCCCGGCACGATGCTCGGCATCGTCGGCCGCAGCGGCTCCGGCAAGTCGACGATCACCCGCCTGCTGCAGGGGATCAACCGCAACTACGAGGGCTTCCTCAAGCTCGACAGCGTGGAGCTGCGCGAGGTCGATCTGCCGCACCTGCGGCGCAGCTTCGGCGTGGTGCTGCAGGACAACTTCCTGTTCCGCGGCTCGGTGCGCGACAACATCATCGCCGGCCGGCCCGGGCTCACGCTCGAGGACGCGGTGCGCGCGGCGCGGCTGGCCGGCGCCGAGGAATTCATCGAGCGCATGCCGCAGGGCTACGAGACCTTCATCGAGGAGGGCTCGGCCAACCTGTCCGGCGGGCAGAAGCAGCGCCTGGCGATCGCCCGCGCGCTGATCTGCGACCCGCGCATCCTGATCCTGGACGAGGCGACGAGCGCGCTCGACCCGGAGAGCGAGGCGCTGGTCAACGCCAACCTCCAGCGCATCGGCCGCGGCCGCACCATGGTGGTGGTCTCGCACCGCCTCTCCTCGCTCACCGAGATGGACCAGATCCTGGTGCTCGAGAAGGGGCGCGTGATGGACCTCGCACCGCACGCCGTGCTGGTCGAGCGCTGCGCCGTCTATCGCCAGCTCTGGCTGCAGCAGAACCGCCATTTGCAGAGCCAGACGCAGCGGCCCGCCGCGATGGCGCCGGTGCTGACCCGCCGGGAGTAACGGGGCCAACGGATCGGCATGCGAACGGCCGCATGCAAACGACTGGCAATTGAACGAGTGCCGAATCTGAACGAGGGACTGGGGCGGCACCGCCCAGCGCTGCGCGGAGAGTGATCTGATGGCCAGAGACCTGGTCGCCCAAACGACCCCCCACTCCATCCTTGAGTTCGAGTCTCCGAGCCAGGCGCTGATCGAGACGCCGGTACGACGCAGCTCGCGCCACGTCACCTGGATCGTGTCGGCGATGGTGATCTCGCTGCTCGTCGTCTCGGCGACCTTCCCGATCGACAAGGTGGTCACGGCGACCGGGCGGGTCTCCAGCACCGAGCGGGAAATCGTGATGCAGCCGCTGGACGTGTCGATCGTGCGCACGATCAACGTCCAGGTCGGCCAGGTCGTGCACACCGGCGACGTGCTGGCCACCCTGGACCCGACCCTGGCAGCCGCTGACGTCAGCAACCTGCAGGCGCAGGTCGCCAACCTCGCACCCGAGGTCGAGCGGCTGCGCGACGAGTCCGCCGGCCGGCCTTATGCGGCGCACAACCCCTCGGATCCCTACCAGGCGCTGCAGCAGTCGGCGTACGAGCAGCGGCACGCCCAGTACACCGCGTTGATGTCGGCCGACACGCAGAAGATAAACAGCCTCGAGGCGCAGATCGCCGGCAACCTGAGCCAGGCCACCTATTATCGCCAGCGCCTCAGCCTCGCGAGCGGGGTCGAGGATATGCGCAAGCAGCTCGAGCAGATGCAGGTCGGCAGCAAGCTGAACACGCTGGCCGCCATCGACACCCGCGTCGAGATGGAGCGCAGCATGTCGCAGGCGCAGGCGGCGGCGGATTCCGAGAAGCAGGACCTTGGCGCGGCGATCGCCCAGCGCGACCAGGACAAGCAGAACTGGTTCGCCCAGGTGTCGCAGAGCATCCACGACGAGGGCGGCAAGCTCGACGACGCGCGCGCCCAGCTCGAGAAGGCGCAGCTGCACAAGAAGCTGGTCGAGATGCGCGCTCCGTCGGACGCCATCGTGCTGAACATCGAGAAGCTGTCGATCGGCTCGGTGCTCCAGGTCGGCGAGCAGTTCATGACCCTGGTGCCGCTGGACGCGCCGCTCGAGATCGAGGCGTTTGTGAGCGGCGACGACGCCGGCTTCGTGCACGAAGGCGATCCGGTCGAGATCAAGTTCAACACCTTCAATTATGCGATCTACGGCGACGCCATCGGCAAGGTTCGGCTGGTCAGCGCGGACAGCTTCGTCCAGCCCCAGGGCGCCGCGACGTCGAGCGGCGGCGGCGACCCGAGCACCACCCAGTCGCAGGCGCAGAGCAGCATGCCGGGCACGGGGGTGTTCTATCGGGACTACGTGACGCTCGAAAAGCTGCGGCTGAGGAACACGCCGGAGGGGTTCCGGCTGGTGCCCGGCCTCAACGTCACGGCCGACATCAATGTCGGCAAGCGCACGGTGGCCGACTACCTGCTCGGCCGCTTCCTGCCGGCCATGCAGGAAGGCATGCGCGAGCCGTGACCGGCCCCGGGCACGCCCGCCGCCCCGCGCTGACGGCTGGCTGAGCCGGATGGCCGCGCTGGCCCGCCTGCTCGGCTGGGTCTCGCCGCGCGCGTTGCTGCGCCGCGCGATCCGGCTGAGCGAAGAGCGCGAGGCGGAAAAGGCATTCCCGCTGTTCGCCCGCGCCGCCGAGGCCGGCCTCGCCGAGGCGCAGTACCGCACCGCCCGTTGCTACCTCGAGGGCGGCGGCGTGCCGTTCAGCCGCACCGAGGCCGCCCGCTGGCTGGAGCGCGCCGCCCGCCAGGGCTTCGTCGAAGCGCAGTCGCTGCTCGCCACCCTCTACATCCGCGGCGTGCCCGGCAGCACCGAGCAGACCCCCGACGAGCTGTCGAGCCACGCCGCGACGGCCCTGTTCTCGGCCGAGGAATCGCTCGCGCCGGATTTCGGCAAGGCGCTCATCTGGGCGCGCCGCGCCGCCGAGGCCGGCTCGGCGGATGGCCAGTCGGTGCTCGCCTACATCCTCTCCTCCGGCCCGGAGGCGGTGCGCGACCCCGCCGAGGCGGAACGCTGGTACGTCAAGTCGGCGCAGGCCGGCTCGCCGCAGGGCGCGCTCGGCCTCGGCCTCACGTTGCTGCGCCGGGCGAGCGGTCCGGAGCTGCTGCGCGAGGCCTCGCTCCACTTCGTCAAGGCAGCCGACGCCGGCCTGCCGACCGCGCAGTACATGCTCGGCGTGATGCTCCAGCGCGGCATCGGCGTCGAGCGCGACCTGGAGACCGCGGCCGAGCTGTTCCGCAAGGCCTCCGAGAAGGGGCTGCGCTCGGCGCAGGCGCGCTGGGGGCTCGCGCTGATGGAGGGGCTCGGAGTCGAGCGCAACACCGTCGAGGGCGAGTCCTGGCTGCGCCGCGCCGCCCTGCAGGGCGACTCCGAGGCCGCCGCCCTGGTGGGCGACCTCTACGCCAAGGGCGGCGACCTGCCGCCCAACTATGCCGAGGCCGCACTCTGGTTCCGCCGCGCGGCCGAGGCCGGCCACAAGATGGCCGCCCGCGCGCTCGGACTGATGTGCCTCACCGGCTCGGGCATGGCGCGCGACGCCGAGGAGGCGGCGCACTGGTTCCGCATCTCCGCCGAGGCCGGCGACCGCAGCGCGCAGGCCGACCTCGCCAACCTCGTGCTGCGCGGCGCCGGCACCGAGACGGACCAGCTGCGCACGCGCGAATGGTTCGAGCAGTCGGCCGCCGCCGGCGACCTGGTCGCCGCGTATAACTACGGCGTCTGCCTCGCCGAGGGCGTGGGGATCGAGCGCGACGAGCGCCAGGCCGTGCAGTGGATGCGTCGCGCCGCGGACGGGGTGGTCAACGCGCAATACTGGTACGGCCGCATGCTGCTGGAAGGGCGCGGCGTCGAAGCCGACCCGCAGGAGGGCCGGCTCTGGATCGAGAAGGCGGCCGGCGCCGGCATGACCGACGCGCAGGTGGCGCTCGCCGAACTGCTGCTGCACGGCCGCGGCGGCCGACGCGACCACCCGGAGGCGCTCGAGCAGTTCCGCAAGGCCGCCGCGCACGGCCATGTCGGCGCGATGTTCGCGATCGGCGCGATGCTCGGCGGCGGCCACGAGGTGCCGACGGACCGGCCGGAGGCGCAGCGCTGGTTCCAGCAGGCGGCGGAGCGCGGCCACGGCGTCGCGCAGATGATGCTCGGACGCTACCTGGCGCGCGGCCTGGCCGGCGAGCGCGACGCCGAGCGCGCGCGGCTGTGGCTGGACCGCGCGCTCGCCCAGGGCCTGACCGACGCGCAGGCCGATCTCGCGGCGCTGCCGCCGGCGCCGCAGCGGACCGATCCCGTCCGCCCGGAACTGGCGAACTGACAGACCCGGCTTGGCCGACCCCGCAGGAGCGCCGATCGGCCGCGCCGACACCCAGGACGGCAGCGCCGCCTGGTGCTTCGGTCCCGACGCCAGCGGCCGGCGCTCGACCGGCCATGCCGCGATGCTCGAGAGCATGCGCGCCAAGCACAGGGCACTCGGGCTGGCCGCGTGGGAGCGCGGCCAGGCCGCCTTCGCCGCCGGGGACATGGCCGAGGCCACGCGCTGGCTCGATCGCGCGCTGCGCGTCGCTCCGGGCAACGACACGATCGCGCTGATGCTGGCCATGGCGAGGCTGCGGCTCGGCGACGCCGCGGCTGCCCCAGCGCTCGAGGCGCTGGCGCGCCGGCACGACCTCCGCCCGGTCTGGCTCGGCCTCGCGGCAGCGCGCCGCCAGCGCGGCGACCACGCGGGCGCCGGGCAGGCGCTCGCCGCCGCGCTGTCGCGCCACGCCGGCCCGGCCGAAGCGGCGCTCGCCGGCCTCGCCGACGTCATCGCCGCCGAGACCGGTGCCGCCGGCTGGTGCGCGCTGGACGGCGACGGCGGGCTGTTCATCGGGCCGCCCAGCCGTGCCGGCGCGCTGCGCCTCGCGTTGGACGGACGGCCGTGCCGCGCCGAACCCGGCGTTCCCTTGCGCCTGCCGCCGCGCTGGCGCCGCGCCGCCTCGCTCGCCGTGTCGCTGGACGGCCGGGCGCTGATCGGCAGCCCGGTCGCGCTGCAGCGCATCCGTCGCACCGAGGGCTTCGTCGCCGTCGAGGCGGGCGGGCTCGCCGGCTGGGCCTGGTGCCCCGGCGACCCCGACCGCGACCCGACGCTGCGCGTGCTTCCCGCGCACGGGCCGGCGTTCGACCTGCTCGCCGACGATGCCGACATGGACGCGCCGGCCGACCAGCCGCTGGCGCGTCCCCGCCGGTTCCGCCTGGCCGCCGCGCGGCTGGCCGGCTGCGCCGGACCGCTGCGCGTGATCGGCCCGGACGGGCGCGACCTGCTGGGCAGCCCGCTCGACCCCGGTGCGGAGGCGCGCGGCACGGCGGCACTCGCGGCCGCGGTCGCCCGGCGCTTTCCGGCGACACCTCCGGCGGCGACCCCCATCGCGGCGCCGGGCTGGGCGGCGATGCCCGCCGACGTGGCCCCGAGCCAGGCGGCCCACCGAAGGGTGCGCCCGCCGCCGGCCAGCGTGGTGATCCCCGTGCACGGTGGCGGCCGGCGCACGCTCGACTGCCTCGATGCGGTGCTGGCGACGGTGCCGCGCGGCACGCCGGTCATCGTCGTGGACGACGCGAGCCCGGAGCCGCCGCTCGCCGCCGCGCTCGACCGGCTGGCCGCGCGCCGCCGCATCCGCCTGCTGCGCCACGCCCGCAACCGCGGCTTTCCGGCGAGCGCGAACGCCGGCCTGCGCGCCGCCGCGGGCGACGTCGTGCTGCTCAACAGCGACACCATCCCGCCCGCCGGCTGGCTCGCCGGCCTGCGCGAGGCCGCGCACGCGGCAGCCGACATCGGCACGGCCACCCCGCTCTCCAACGACGCGACGATCCTGAGCTACCCCTCCGTCGAGGGCGGCAACCGCATCCCCGACGCCGCCGCGACCGCGCGGATCGCCGCGCTGGCGCAGCAGGCGAACGCCGGCCTGCTCATCGACATTCCCACCGCGGTCGGCTTCTGCATGTACATCCGCGGCGACTGCCTCGCCGAGGTCGGCCTGTTCCGCGAGGACGCCTTCGCCCAGGGCTATGGCGAGGAGAACGATTTTTCGCTGCGGGCGCGGCATTTGGGATGGCGGCACGTCGCCGCCCCCGGCGTCTATGTCGCGCATGTCGGCGGCCAGTCCTTCGGCGCCGCCCGCGCCCACCTGATCGCCCGCAACGCGACGGTGCTGAACCGGCTGCACCCCGGCTACGACGCGCTGATCGCCGAGCACCGCGCGCGCGATCCGCTGGCGGAGGCGCGGCGCCGGCTCGATCTGGCGCGCTGGCGCGACGCGCGCAGCCGCCGCCGCGCCGTGCTGCTGATCACCCACGACGTGGGCGGCGGCGTGCGCCGCCAGGTCGAGGTGCGCTGCGCGGCGATCGTCGCCGAGGGGAGGCGGCCGATCGTGCTGCGTCCCGTCCTGCTGTCGCCTGGGCTGTGCGCGGTCGATGACGGCGTGGAGCGCGGCTATCCCAACCTCCGCTTCGCCGTCCCCGGCGAACTCGACGCGCTCGCCCGCTTTCTGCGCGCTGAGCGGCCGGAGCGGGCGGAGCTGCACCACCTGCTCGGCCACGACCACCGCCTGCTCGACCTGCTGGCCCGCCTTGGCGTGCCGTATGAGGTTTTCGTGCACGACTACGCCTGGCTCTGCCCGCGCGTCGCCCTGGTGAACGCCGAGCGCCGCTACTGCGGCGAGCCCGACGCCGAGACCTGCGAGCAGTGCATCGCCGACGCCGGCCGCGCCATCGAGGAGGACATCGCCGTCGCCGCCCTGCGCGACCGCTCGGCGGCCGATCTCGCCGGGGCGCGCCGCGTCATCGCCCCCTCGCACGACGCGGCGCGGCGCATCGTCAGGCACTTCCCGGCCGTCGCACCGGACGTGCAGCCCTGGGACGACGACGCCCGCCTGCCGGTGCCGTCCGCCCCCGCGCTGCACCGGCTCGGCGCCGCGCGCCGCGTCTGCGTCGTCGGCGCGATCGGTATCGAGAAGGGGTTCGACGTGCTGCTCGCCGCCTGCCGGGACGCGGCGCGGCGCGCGCTGGCGCTCGAGTTCGTCGTGGTCGGGCACAGCGTGGACGATTCGCGCCTGCTCGGCACGGGGCGCTGCTTCGTCACCGGCGAGTACCGGCCGGACGAGTTGCCGGACCTGATCGCGGCGCAACAGGCCGATCTCGCCTGGCTGCCGTCGATCTGGCCGGAGACCTGGTGCTTCGCGCTCACCGAGGCCTGGCGCGCCGGCCTGTTCGTCGCCGCCTTCGACCTCGGCGCGCCGGCCGAGCGCATCCGCGCGACCGGGCGCGGCATGCTGCTGCCTCTCGGCCTCTCGCCCCCAGCCGTCAACGACGCCCTGCTCGCCGTCCGCCCCGAGCGCGCCTATCGGGTGGGCGTGTCGGAGCGCGGCTTGCCGGAAGCAACCCCGGCAAGGCAAACTCGCCCGTGAGGCGAACCTTCACCATCCTTCGCCCATACCCCGACTGGGCAGGATCCTTTCCCCCAACCCACGACCGAGTAGAGCGAGTCCCTCCGCATGTCTGAAGCCGGCACCGCGCCAAAGAACGCACCGTCAGCCCCGATGCCCCCCGGCCAGAAGCTGATCACCGAGCTGAAGGTCTCGGGGCATCTGATGAGCCTCGATACCGGCCTGTTCTGCATCGTCCAGACCCCGGCCTCGCGCCGGGCTGACGACGGCACCGGCCTGCCGGGCGTGCGCATCTCGCTGCCGCCCGGCGGGCCGAGCCGGCCCGACGCCGTCTCCATCGTCGCCTTCCGGCCGGACGGCTGGCTGAACGGCCAGGCCGACGCGGCGCTGGTGCGCGTGACCGCCGGCCCGGCGCAGGTGCTCGTCACCGTCTATCAGGCGCCGAGCGGCACCGACACCGCGCCGCGTCTGCAGGTGCTGCGCCTGGCGGACGACGCCCAGGGCGTTCCCGCCGCCGCTCCCGTCGGCGCCGCCGCCGCCCAACCCGGGCGTGCGGCACCCGGCGGCCAGCCCCGGACGATGCCGGAGATGGTTGCCCACGTGCAGGTCCGCGGCGATGTCGGCGCCGCCCTCGGCGACTGGATCGGCGAACGCGGCAGCAAGCGCTGGATCGAGGGGTTCATGCTGCTGCCGCAGAAGCACGTCACACCGCGCGACATCGAGTATCAGGCGGTGCTCGGCCGCGGCTGGCTTTCCCCGTGGGTCGAAGGCGGCCAGCTCTGCGGCAGCCGCGGCATGGCCCTGCCCATCCTCGGCATGCGCGTGCGCCTGCGCGGCGGTGCGGCCCAGTCGTTCGACTGCCGCTACTCCGCGACCTTTGTGGACGGCACCGAGATCGGCCCGGTCGGCGCCGGCGAGCCCTGCGAGGCGGAGAGCCTGGCGCCGATGGAGGCCTTCCAGCTGCTGCTGACCCCGCGCGGGCAGGCCGGCGCGGCGGCTCAGTCCGCCGGGCAGGAGCCTCGCGCGGCCGCGCGGGGCAAGCCGCCGGCCAAGGCGGAGCCGAAGGGCCGAGGCGCCCCGGCCAAGCCGGGTGGACGTCGAGGGCGCTGATAAATGAGTAAAAACGAGTCGGTTGCGTGAAATTCCTCTTCGTCCATCAGAACTTTCCCGGGCAGTATCTGCACCTGCTGCGCTACCTCGTGGGCCAGAAGGCGCACGAGCTGCTGTTCCTCACCGAGGCCAACCAGAACCAGATTAACGGCGTCCGCAAGGTCACCTACCGGCTGCACCGCGCGGCCGCGCCAGAAACCCATCAGGACGTCCGCGAGTTCGAGGGCAGCGCGATCCGCGCCGAGGCGGTGGCGCTCGCCGCCCGCAGCTTCCACCAGCTCGGCTTCGAGCCCGACATCATCATCGGCCATCACGGCTGGGGCGAGCTCTTGAACCTGCGCGACCTCTGGCCCAAAGCGCCGATGCTCGGCTACTTCGAATTCTTCTATCACACCGACGGCTACGACGTGGGCTTCGACCCGGAATTTCCGATGGAACCCGCCCGCCTGCCGAGCATCCGCGCCAAGAACCTCGTGAACTTCCTCGCGCTGAACCTCGGCGGCCATGGCCAGACACCCACCCGCTTCCAGCATGAGACCTATCCGGACTGGGCGCGCCGGCAGATCACCGTGCTGCCGGAGGGGGCGGACCTCGAACTCTGCGTGCCCGATCCCGCGGCGCGCACACGCCCCTTCGCGCTCAAGGACATCGCCGTCGCGCCGGCGAGAAGCTCGTCACCTACGTCGTGCGCGGGCTCGAGCCGTATCGCGGCTTTCACGTGATGATGCGCGCCTTGCCGCGCCTGCTGCGCGAGCGGCCGGACGCGCGGGTCATCCTGGTCGGCCAGGACCAGGTGCACTACGGCATGCGTCCGGCCCAGGGCACCTGGCGCGAGCAGCTGACCGCCGAACTTGCGGGCCGGCTCGACATGAGCCGCATCCACTTCCCGGGCCGCATCGAGTACGCCGACTACCGCCGCCTGCTGCAGCGCTCGGACGCGCACGTCTATCTGACCTACCCGTTCGTCGCCTCCTGGTCGCTGCGCGAGGCGCTGGCCTCCGGCTGCGCGATCGTGGCGAGCGACACCGAACCGGTGCGCGAGTTCGTGGCGCACGGCCAGACCGGGCTGCTGACGCGCTTCCCCGATCCGGACGCGCTGGCGACAACCGTCCTGGAGCTGCTCGACGACGCCGCGCTGAGCCGGCGGCTGCGCGCCAACGCCCGACGCTACGCCGAGCGCAACCTCGGCATGGGACGCCACATCGCCGCCTTCGAGTCGCTGATCGGCTCGCTCACTGGCACCGAGCGGATTGCCCCGGCGGAACGGGCCAGACGGTCTTCGATCGGCTGAGGGGGAAGGTAAGCAAGGCCAGGGGCGCTGCCCCTGGACCCCGCTGGGGCAATGCCCCAGGCCCCGTTACATCCAGCGCGCGAGGATGGCCAGCAGCAGCAGCGCCACGATGTTGGTGATCTTGATCATCGGGTTCACCGCGGGACCCGCCGTGTCCTTGTAGGGATCGCCCACCGTGTCCCCGGTCACCGCGGCCTTGTGCGCCTCGGAGCCCTTGCCGCCGTGGTTGCCCTCCTCGATGTACTTCTTGGCGTTGTCCCAGGCGCCGCCGCCTGAGGTCATCGAGATCGCCACGAACAGCCCGGTGACGATCGTGCCCAGCAGCATCGCGCCGAGCGCGCTGAACGCCGCGCCTCGTCCGGCGATCGCCGCGATCACGAAGAACAGCACGATCGGCGCCAGCACCGGCAGCAGCGAAGGGACGATCATTTCGCGGATCGCCGCCCGGGTCAGCATGTCGACGGCCCGGCCGTAGTGCGGCTTCGCCTGGCCCTCCATGATGCCGGGGATTTCGCGGAATTGCCGGCGCACTTCCACCACGACCGAGCTTGCGGCCCGGCCCACCGCCGTCATGCCCATCGAGCCGAACAGGTACGGCAGCAGCCCGCCGATGAAGAGCCCGATCACCACGAACGGGTCCTGCAGCGCGAAGCGCACGTCGATCCCCGGGAAATAGTGCCGGAGGTCTTCGGTGTACGCCGCGAACAGCACCAGCGAGGCGAGCCCGGCCGAGCCGATCGCGTAGCCCTTGGTCACCGCCTTGGTGGTGTTGCCGACCGCGTCGAGCGCGTCGGTGGTCTTGCGCACATCCGCCGGCAGGTCCGCCATCTCGGCGATGCCGCCGGCGTTGTCGGTCACCGGCCCGTAGGCGTCGAGCGCCACGATCATCCCGGCCAGCGCCAGCATCGTGGTCGCCGCGACGGCGATGCCGAACAGTCCGGCCGCGAGGTAGGCGACGATGATGCCGATGCAGATCACGATC
>Ga0213875_10002361_pt1 | contig 11384 bp, 14 predicted proteins | sample BarmaccomBMRX_R8_FD_160105 | JGI IMG/M metagenome (GOLD analysis project Ga0213875, IMG submission 160105) | Root-associated microbial communities from Barbacenia macrantha in rupestrian grasslands, the National Park of Serra do Cipo, Brazil - RX_R8 | ecosystem: Host-associated > Plants > Roots... | reverse complement strand
CGCTGCGACGCCCTCCTCACCGGCGTCGGCACGGTCCTTGCCGATGACCCCGCCCTCACCACGCGCCTGGGCCACCGGGCGGGGCGCGATCCCCTCCGCGTCATCGTGGACAGCCGCTGCCGCACGCCCCTGGACTCGCAGGTCGTCCGCCGTGCCGCCGAGGACGGCAAGACCCTGATTGCCACCACCGCTCATGCCGATACTGAACGGCGGGAGGCGCTGGCCGCGCATGGCTGCCGCGTCCTCGTCTGCGAATCCGACCTTCCCGGCTCCGACGACATTGGGGGCGGGGGCCGCGTGGACTTAGCTGACCTGATGCGCCGCCTGGGAACCCAGGACGACATCATCGGTGTTTTAGTGGAGAGTGGCGGAGGGTTGGCCGCCGGGCTTCTGGCGACCGGTCTCGTGGACCGCTGGCTGGCCTTCGTCGCGCCGAAAATCGTCTGCGGGCGTGACGCGCCCGGCCCGGTTGGCGGCGTTGGCTTCGCCCGCATGGCGGACGCCCTGCCCGTCCGCGAGTGGCGGACGCGCCGCTGCGGCCCCGACCTCGTCATTGACGCGCGTTTCGGGTAGAATGAGAATAACCCGTAGGCTTGAGAAGGGCGAAATAGGACAGGCGGCTATGTTCACAGGAATTATCGAGGAAGTCGGCACGGTTCGCGCCATCGAGCGCGGCGCACAGTCCGCCCGGTTCACCATCGGGGCGGAGACAGTCACCGGCGGGACGAAGATCGGCGACAGCATCACCGTCAACGGCGCCTGCCTGACCGTTGTGGAGGCCGCCCCCGGCCATGTCGCCTTCGATGCTGTCTATGAGACCCTGCAAAAGACCGCGCTCGGCGCGCTCGCCATCGGCGACCCCGTGAATCTGGAGCGCAGCCTCGCCGTGGGTGGCCGGTTCGACGGCCACATCGTCCAGGGGCACGTGGATGGCGTGGGGACCGTGGCCAGCATCCGCGAGGTGGACAACTCCTACTACATCTACGTCACCGCCTCGCAGAACTTGATGCGCTACATCGTCCGCAAGGGCAGCGTCGCCCTGGACGGCATCTCGCTCACCGTGGTCGAGGCCAACGACAAGACCTTCAGCGTCGCCATCATCCCGCACACCTGGGAGCACACCAACCTCCACGTCAAGCGCGCCGGCGACACGGTGAACCTGGAGACGGACGTGATCGGCAAGTACGTCGAGAAGATGCTCGGCGGCGACCACGCCCGCCCCGAAACCCCCGCCCGCCTCGCCGACCTGTCCCGCGAAGAGCGCCCGCTCCTCGGCGCAACGCTCGCGGACTGGGACTGATAAGGCTCCTCGGACAGACTGGTGCCGCTGGAACAACGCCTCCGGCCACTATCGGCCCTCGGCCTCTGCCGCCGATCAAGCCGGGCTGCCTTTGGAGTTGTTTGAGCCGGGGCGGTTTTAGTTTCGAGGAAGCCTGCTCATATTCCGGCGGAGTGATGTCATGGGCGTAAACATCGAAGAGTACATGAACGGCCCCGCGACACCAGGCGGGAGCGGGCTTTGGCACAGCAACTTCGTCAACTGCCGGAGGACGTGCGCTTTCAGGCCGTTTAGCAACTCCTGGGCTACGATCTGATACAGGGGTTGCAGATTGCTCGCTCCACCTTGCAGGCGCCGCGCTACTTTCAGGCTTTATTAGAAGATGGGCTTCAACAGGCCGATTTGGTTGAAATGCGTCGTCCCCAAACTGGGCTTCCGCCGGGTCATCTCGACGCTGGACAAGAAGTTGGACACAGACCCCGTCGCCGTAGACAAAGCTCTGTATTGGCTGCCCCGGCTCATGCCCAAAGGCGACATGACTTCGGCCCAGGCTTTGCGGGAGTTACAGGACGTATTCGCTCGACGCAAGGACGACGCAGAACGCCTCGCCCATTCCATTAAGACAGTGGTAGAGACCAAGACCGTAGCCGTTCATCCCCTAGGAAAACGCGCTGGAAGGCGTAATGCCGAGATCAAGTTTTAACACAATCGAAGAGGCCCTGGAGGACTTGCAGGCGGGCAAGATGGTCATCCTCGTGGACGACGAGGACCGCGAGAACGAGGGCGACTTCGTCATCGCCGCCGAGCACGTCACGCATGAGGCCATCACGCTGATGATCCGGCACGCCAGCGGCATCATCAGCGTGCCGATGACACCGGAGCGGCTGCTCGCCTTGCAGATCGACGAGATGGTGCGCGACAACAGCGAATCCATGCGGACGGCCTTCACCATCACCGTGGACGCGCGCGAGGGGACGACCACCGGCAGCAGCGCCGCCGAACGCGCCCTCACCATCCGCAAGCTGGCCGACCCGCACGCCCGGGCCACCGATTTTAACCGCCCCGGCCACGTCCAGCCCCTGCGCGCGCGCCCCGGCGGCGTGCTCAAGCGCGCCGGCCACACCGAGGCCGCCGTGGATTTGATGCGCTTGGCGGGCCTCCATCCTATCGGCGTCATCTGCGAGATCATGGGCGACAGCGGCGAGATGGCCCGCCTCCCGGAGCTTGCGGAGCTTGCCCACAAGTTCGACCTCAAACTCATCACCATCGCCGACCTGATCAAGTACCGGCGGCGCACGGAGAAGCTGGTCGAGAAGGTCGGGGAGGCGCGGCTGCCGACCATCTATGGCGACTTCGTCATTCACGGCTACCGGAGCGAGTACGACCCCGCGCCCTACGTCGCGCTGACGATGGGCGACATCGGCGACGGCCGGGACACCCTCGTCCGCATCCACTCCTCCTGCGTCACCGGCGACCTGCTCGGCTCCCTGCGCTGCGACTGCGGCGACCAGCTGCACATGGCGCTGGAAAAAATCTCCCAGGCCGGGCGCGGCGTCCTGCTCTACATCGAGCAGGAGGGACGCGGCATCGGCATCCTCAACAAGATCAGGGCCTACGCTCTGCAGGACCAGGGGGCGGACACCGTCGAGGCCAACGTGGCCCTGGGATTCAAGCCGGACCTGCGCGACTACGGCCTCGGCGCGCAGGTGCTGGCCGACCTGGGAGTCCGTCGGATGCGCCTGATGACCAACAACCCGTCCAAGCGCGCCGGCATCGAGGGCTACGGCCTGGAGATCGTCGAGCGGGTCCCGCTCCTCGTCGCCCCCAACGCCGCCAACCGCCGCTACCTGGAGACCAAACGCACCCGCATGGGCCACCTGCTGCACGACGGCCTCGCTGACCTTTCGCCGCCCGTGGACGAGGCCGCCGCGTAGGGGCATGGCACGCCATGCCCCTACGACTTTGTTGAACTTTTTGCGGAAGACTTGCGTATATGAACTCGTTCGAGGGTAATTTGATCGCGCAGGGACTGCGGTTCGCCGTGGTCCTCAGCCGCTTCAACAACTTGATCGGCGACCGCCTGCTTGAGGGGGCGCTGGACGCCCTGCGGCGGCACGGCGCGGCGGAGGAGGACATCGCCGTCGCCCTCGTCCCCGGCGCGTTCGAGATACCTTTGGCCGCGCAGCAGATGGCGAAGTCGGGCCGCTACGACGCCGTCATCTGCCTGGGGGCGGTCATCCGCGGCGCGACCGCCCATTTCGACTACGTGGCCGGCCCGATGGCGTCCAGCCTGGCCGCCGCCGCCCTGGAGACCGGCGTGCCGGTGCTCTTCGGCGTCCTGACCACGGACACCATCGAGCAGGCATTGGAGCGGGCCGGCACGAAGGCCGGCAACAAGGGCGCGGACGTCGCCGTCGCCGCCATCGAGATGGCGAATCTGCTCAAGGTCATGCGCGCACACCCTTAATTTCTGATGAGGTCCATGAACGAAACCATGAAGAAAGCATTTTCGTATACCGCCGTCCTGGTCACGGGCGCCGTCGTCGGCGCGCTCGCGCTCAAGACGTTCGGCGATCCGTCCGCGCTGTTGCCCGGTGCGGACCGGCAGTCCAAGCAGGCCGTGCTGGCCTCCCTGAGCGTCGTGCCGCCCGTGACCCACAGCGGCGACCCGAACCCCGTCGCCATCGCCGCCGCCAAACTGGAGCCGGCCGTGGTCAGCATCCACACCGTCGGCAAGGCCGTCCAAATGGCCGCCGTCAGCAGCCCGTTCGATGACGATCCGCTCTTCCGCCACTTCTTCGGCAGCCCAAACCTCCCGCACGGCGGGGGCGAGGCGCCCCGCGGCGCGGGGTCAGGCGTCATCATCAGCCCCGACGGCTACGTGCTCACCAACAACCACGTCGTCGCCAACACCAGCAAAGTCACTGTCAACGTCGGCGACAAGGGCTATGACGCCCGCGTCATCGGCACGGACGACGTGACCGACATTGCCGTCGTCAAGATCAATACCGGCGGTACGCAGCTCCCGGTCGCCCAGCTCGGCAACTCCGACGACCTGCGCGTCGGCGACTGGGCCATCGCCGTCGGCAACCCGCTCGATGTCGGCACCACCGTCACGCTCGGCATCATCTCCGCCGTCAACCGCACCGGCCTGGCCGCCGAAGGCCACTCGCTCAATTCCGTGATCCAGACGGACGCCGCGATCAATCCCGGCAACTCCGGCGGCGCGCTGGCCGACATCAACGGCCGCGTGATCGGCATCAACGAGGCGATCTACTCGCCGACCGGCGCCTACGTCGGCATCGGCTTCGCCATCCCGATCAACGCCGCCCGCAGGATCGCCACCCAGCTGATCGAGCACGGCAAGATCGTCCGCCCTTACATGGGAGTTCAGTACGCCGCCCTCAGCACGCTGTCCAAGGACGACCGCGCGCAGCTCGGCATCCCGCTGACCGGCGACAGCGGCGCAGTCGTCTTGCAGGTCTTCCCGAACACGCCCGCCGCGCAGGCCGGCTTGCAGACCTACGACGTCGTCCTGGAAGCCAATCGCCAGAAGATCGTCAAGAAGGACGACCTGGACAACATCATCCAGAAGCAGAAGATCGGCAGCACACTGGCCCTGCTGGTCTCCCGCAACGGCGTGAACCGCATCGTCAGCGTGACCCTGCGCGAGCGGCCCTCCAACTTCGGCGAGACGCCCGCCCAGCCCCAGGAGCAGCCTCAGGAGATTCCGCTGCCGTAATGCGGCGCAAGGCGAGGGGGCCGGAGGCTCATCCTCCGGCCCCCTCGTGCTAGTTTGTGCCCTCTTGTTAGACGCGACCCAGGCTCTTCGGAACCTGTCAACCCCTGGCGTGGCGGCTGGTCTACGCGGTATCATAATCCTGAGCGGCGTTCGTGATGATGCCCGCCTCTGGAACTGCCGTTATGCCCAAGAACCCATCCCCCTACACCGACCAGATCCAGCCGCTGTACTTTCGGTTGGATGCCCAGCAGCACAGGGCCTACTCCGAACGGGCCGTGCAGCGGGTCAAAGACCTGATCGCCCCCGTGTATTCAGTAAAGGTGGGATGAACAAAGAGGCCACCCACAGGATTTGCTGTGTTACGCCGCCACCCGCGCGTAGGCGACTTGCAAGTGAGCCTGCCCTGCGGACTGACGTTTGGGGCGCACCACGATGTCCACGTCTTGATCCAGCGCCAGCAGCCCTTGCAGCAGCCTTTCCAGCGTGAAGCCTTTCAGTCGTCCCCGGACGATCAGCGACACCTCCGGCTGCGTCAGCCCCATCCGCTGCGCCGCCTCCGTCTGCGTCAGGCCGCTCTCCTCGATCAGCCGCTCGATCACAATGGCGATGGTCGCTTTGGCCTGCCGCTCCTCCGCGTTGGGCAGCCCCAGATCGGCGAACACGTTGTCGCTGCCGACGAAGACCTCAACCGGCTCAACCCGCTCGTTCTCAGCCGTCTCGTTTTCCATGTGGTTTCCTTTTGATTTCCCTGTCAGGCGTGACGCTTCCGGGTGCTTGTGCCTGCTCCGCCGCCGTCAGTTCCTGGTAGTCCGCGTCCGCCGCCGCGAGCCGGGTGTGAATCAGGTCAATGTCCTGCCTGGGCGTCTCGGCCCCGTGGCGGCTCTTCTTCTGGAACACATGCAGGGCGTAGACGTATCGGGGGAAGCGCACCGTGTAGACTAGGCGGTAGGTGCTGCCGTCCTCGTCCTCCCTAATTTCCAGCACGGTCGCGCCGCCGAAGCCCTGCATGATCTTGGTGCTGGCCGCCCTGCCGCCGAACTGGGCCTGCAAGAGCGCCTTGCCGAAGGCATCCTGGATGTCTTCGGGCATCTCCGTCAAGTCCTTGCGCGATGACCCCATCCAGCGGACGGGCTTCTTCTCGGCGGGTCTGTCCTCTGAGACAGGGCGGTTGGCGCTTCTCATCGTTGCATTATAGCAAATTTCGGTATTCATATACTTGACACACCGCAGCCAAAATCATTGGCCTCAGCAGGCCATGTGGCTTCAATTTCTGATTGACAACAAGACTCCACGGGCGCATGAGAGGGGCCGGATGTACGCCGGTGCGTCAAGTATATGAATACCCAAATTTCATATAGTTTTGCGATTCCCGCTGTTCGTCTGTCTGTCCATGAATGGCACTAGGAAACACGAAAAGGCCGCTCGGAGAGTTCGTCTCCGAGCGGCCTTAGGGTTGGGAGCGGGTGTGCAGTCAGATACGAACCCGGCAGACGCGCCCGAACCGTTCTCCGAGTGCGGGTCGTTCGCCCGGAATGACAGGCGCACCCGGCCCCGCCCCTTCTCGGTCAGCGTGACCCGCTCAGCCAGCATAGGCATGAGTTGTGTCCACTCCTCATCCGTTGCCGCTTCCCAGACCGCCAGGAACTGCCGCCAGATCGCCTGCACGGTCGGCATCACGCTGTTCGGTGGCATCATGCTGACCTATGCCATCGCCCGGAGCAGCATGCACAAGCAGGCGCTGCCGGAGTACCGGACGGCCTGACCGATCCGGAACAATCTCAGCTAGCCATAAAATCCAGAACTATGATGCTGTGGTTGAGAGCGTCAATTATACGATTGATGTAGCTCTTAGCCACCTCATGCCCATCCGACTCACTGCCGCCCGAGGGAATAGGAATCTCGACCAACGGGAGCCGGTCGCGTTCACCCGGACCGAATACCGCATAAACGGCCAGCCGGTCGGGGTCCTGTCCGAATCCGGCCCGCCCCACCTGAAGGCTTTGCGCCGTATCCAGATTAACGGCAGGAACTTGTCCATTACCGGAGACCAAAGGAACAACCCACATAAATGCACCCTCTCAATAATTTCTCCCGCAATTATACCTGACACAATCATGTTGGGCCGTCCCCGAACGCGTCCCCCGTCAGGCGATCCCGAAGCCGCGCCGGACATATCCTGCACGATGATTGCCAGAAAGCAGTTAGGACTCGCTCTGGAAGGCTCGGAGCAGTTCCTTGCAGGCCATGATGGGAATGCCCAGGTGCCCCATGCTCAGATGCTTCGGCTTCCCGCTCTTATCCAATTTGCCGTGCATGATGTAGTTACGAGCGTTTATGGCATTCTTGACGTTCTTAAAGACCTTTTCTTCCGGCAGGTTCTTCTCCGAGAACAGGAGCCGGGGGAGAGCCTCGACGAGCATGTATGCGCCCTGCTCGCGGATGAAGGTCTCCGCTAGGGACTTACCCAGCTTGGGTTCCAGCCGCTTCCGGGCGAAGACGAACATCGCCGCCTCCAACGCCGCCACCGCCGTAATCACCGCCATCTCCAAGTTATGCTGCTCGTGGTAGGAGTGGCTGAGAAGAAGCATTTGGTCGGCGAGCGACGGGTCCTCGCCATCGCGCAGGCCCCGGAGGAGGCGTCGCCGCTGGGACAGGGGAGCGTCCCGGCGGAACGTAACGCTCAGGTCCTTGTGTTCCGCTAGGGCAAAGGGATTGTCGGAGCGCAGCAAGACCTTGGCGAATCTGTCGGGCAGGGGCACTCCCTGCGGCCGAAGGCACACGCCGAAGACGATGCCCCGCGCGTAGTAATCATGCATCCAGATTGGCCGCACCATGTCGTCGCCCCAGTATTCGGGAGGGCAATACGCATGGTAGAGGTCGATGAACCGACGAATGGCTGCCAGCGGCCTGTCGTGATTGGGAAAGACCAGCAGTTGAGGTCCCGGCTCCCGCGTCAAGAGTTGGGCGGCCTCGGTCGTGAGCGGGAAGGTCGCCTCCCCGCGGATCTGCTCGACCTCGTCCGGCTGGACGCGGAAGACGTTCTCGATCACGATCAGGCGGGTGTTGAGTCGGTCCTGATCCCGCAGGAGGGGCAACTGCTCCGTCGTCAGCCTCTGACTTCGGGGCAGGTCCACGCGGTTCAGCCAGGCGACCTCGACCGCGCCGTCGGGAGACATCGGGCTGCGGCCGTAGCGGCCCAGCCTCAACCGGAACGGCAGATCGATCACGGAGAAGTAGGCAACCTGATCCGCCTGGATGCTGCTCTGATCGACATCCGGCAGGCGGAAGTTCCGTAGGTGCATCGGGTATCCCATCGCTCCATAGTACCCCGGATGCGACGCCGGTTGGACATCGCCGTGATCGAGTCGGCATGTAAATGCAAACGACAACGCCCGCGAGGGTTTTGCCATTGCTGCTTAGGTAAGCGCGGTCGGGTCGGCACTGGGCAACAGAAGTCCGACCGCTTTCCACGCGCGTCACGGCCCCGGCTCGTGCCCCTCCTGACGGTAGGGCCAGGGGATGTGCTTGCGCCTCCTGCCGCCGGTCGGCCGAACAGGTCGGCCTCGGCACAGCGGGGGTTGAAGAGGGGAGGGGGGCCGGACGTGGAAAAGCCGCCCAACTGAGAACCCAGAGAGTGCAGGTTCACAATAAGACGGCTAATGGGAGCGGGGGCAGGACTTGAACCTGCGACCTTCGGGTTATGCGTACTCACTACAGCTTTCGCTGCCCGGTGAACCGGTTTGTGGTCTGGACTTTCTCTTCACCCTTGCCTTGCAGCAAGGGGCCTGCCATTAAGTCTCTACACCTTCTTCAGCGATCTCGGTCGCTGAAGCTTGGCTCGGGATTACCCCGCCAGCGGCTTCCCCGAATTTGACAGGTGAACACGCGCAAGTTACCTCACGCGCTGCCCATTGCGAAATCAACTGCCAAGCGTTGCGAAATGTGGCGGATCGTGGTCTTCGCTGTCGCTTGTCGGCCTCAACGAAGTGGATCTCACTTCCGTAGCCGATGAATACATCCACTGGAAGGACATAGAAGACTTCTAGGTCCGGCAGGTAGACAAGGGCGAAATCAAAATCCTGGGTCGTATACGCCTCACGCAGCATAATGCGGCGGTTGGTTTTTGTTCGGCGGTTGTCGGTCACATAATTGCCAGAGGGCTCATGCAACCACGCCGACTTCACCTGGATTTTGACGAGAGTGCCTCCAACGTCGAAGACAAGATCGTAAGCAAGACGATCCCCTATCGGTCTCAGCACTCCCCAGCCGCGCTTCAATGCCTGAAGTATGGCGGCCTGTTCCGCAATGTCTCCCGTCAGCTTTGTATTCAAGTTGACTCCGCGGATTGAGCCCGACGAGCTACCGGACTGCTCCACCCCGCGTCAACAGGAAGAGTATACCCCGCCGGGGCCGCGTTGTCAAGCGGTCCCGGCGGATTTTTTCACAGCCGGACAAAGAAGGCCGACTGATGCAGCTGGTTCTCTTCCGGGTACAGCACGACCAGCGTGACGGTGGTGCCGGCGGGGAGGGCGGCGACGGCCCGGTCGTAGTCCGCCTTGCTGCTGACCGGCGCTTTGCCCACGCGCTGGACGACGATGCCACCCGGGGGGCCGACCGTTCCCAATCCGGCGAGTTCGGCAGGGCTGCCCGCCTCGATGCCCGTGACGAGAGCCCCCGTCGTGGTCGGCGGCAGGCCTAGGCTCTGGCGGTCATGCGCCGCCAGGTCGCGCACCGTCAGCCCCAGCCTCGGCTTCACCAGCATGGGCGCGGGCGTCGCCGCCGGCGCGTCCTCCGGCGAGACCGGTGCGGCGGCGATGGTCGCCGTCGCGGTGGCGGGGCGCCCGTCCCGCACGTAGCCGATGGCGACCGACTTGCCCGGCGGGGTGGCGGAGATCGCTAGACGCAGGCTGACCTCGCCCGTGATCGGCCGGCCGTCGTAGGAGGTGACGATGTCCTCCGCCTGCAGACCGGCCTTGCCCGCGGGGCTGTCCAGGCTGACGTCGCGCAGGAACGCGCCCTGCTTCTGCCCGTACCTGTCCTGCAGCGCGGGCGTCAGGTCCACCGGGACCACCCCCAGCTGCCCGCGGACGACCTTGCCCTGGGAGATCAGCGCGCCCATCACCTGCTGGGCGATGTCGCTGGGGATGGCGAAGCCGACGCCGGCACTGCCCTCCACGGGCGACTCGATGGCGACGTTGATGCCGACCACCTGCCCGTCGATGTTGAACAGGGGGCCGCCCGAGTTGCCGGGGTTGATCGCGGCGTCCGTCTGGATCAGGTCCGGGTAATAGCGGCCCGAATTGGGCGTGTCGCCGGAGATCGCCTGCTGGCGGCCCGTCGCGCTGATGACCCCCACCGTCATGGTGTTTTGCAGGTCGAATGGGCTGCCGACGGCGATCGCCCACTGGCCCGGCTTGACCGCCGAGGAGTCCGCGAAGGTCGCGGCCGGCAGGGGCGTGGGGCCCGGATCAATCTTGACGACCGCCAGGTCGCTCCGATAGTCGGGGAAGACGCGGCCCTTGAACTCGCGCCCGTCGGCGAGAGTCACGGTGACGAGGCCGCCGCTGGCCCCCTCCACCACATGGTCGTTGGTCAGGATGTAGCCGTCCGGACGCACGATCACGCCGGAGCCGGTGGCCTCCAGGCGGCGCGGCGGGGAGGGGACGCCCGGCGTCGGCAGGTGCCGCCCCCGAGGCGCGGAACGGGGGATCAGGGGCTGGGGAACGTCGTCGCCGTCCGCCGTCCCGTCGGGGCGCAGGCGCTCGGCCTTGATGTTCACCACGGTCGGCTCGACCGTGTCCGCGATCTTGGTGAAGGCGTCCTGCATCTCCGTGAGCATGGACTTCTGCTGCTGGGTGGTCGGGGGCGTCGAGATCGTGCCGGCCGGCAGCCGCCTCACGGGTGCGGATCGTGCGGCCAGCGGCAGTAGGGCCAGCAGGCCGGTCAGCGGCAGCGCCAGCCTGTGTGAGCGATAGAAAGGCGAGAGACTTGTCAACGGGGTACTCCTCAATCTAGGGGACGTTCAGCGTGGAGGCGATCCAGCGGCGCGCATTTTCATCGAGTCGTGTCGTGTCGGCGTGCAGGTCGGCGGCGATCCGGGGCCAGTCCTGTCCGTGCTGCAGTCGGCCGGCGACCGCCGCCTTCTGGTACGGGTGCGCCTGCAGGTACAGATGGAGGGCGGCGATCTGGGCGTAATCCCATCCCCGCCGCCGCAGCGGCGCGGCCTGCGGCGGACCGTCGCCGAAGTCGCGGTCCAGGCCCCGCGCCAGCCGCGCCTCGCTCTCCGGCGAGAGCGCCCGGAGCAGGTCCCCCCCCAGATCATCCGAGAGACTCGCGTCGCCCACGACCGTGATGCGCAGCCCG
>Ga0213875_10002360_pt1 | contig 11385 bp, 9 predicted proteins | sample BarmaccomBMRX_R8_FD_160105 | JGI IMG/M metagenome (GOLD analysis project Ga0213875, IMG submission 160105) | Root-associated microbial communities from Barbacenia macrantha in rupestrian grasslands, the National Park of Serra do Cipo, Brazil - RX_R8 | ecosystem: Host-associated > Plants > Roots... | reverse complement strand
TTTCCGAAGAAAGTTATTTGATTCCGCCGATCCATCTTTCGAGTGGATACGCGATCTCGCTCTCGACCGGCCAGCTCACTGCAATCCTGGTTATCGCGCTGCTCACCTGGACAAACAGCCGGGGCATACGTTACGGCAAGATTATTCAGAATCTATTTACATCCGCGAAAGTTGTGGCTTTGGCCGCACTTATTCTGCTTGGCCTGATCTTCTGGAAGCACACAGCCGTATCGGCGAACTTCGGTAACTTCTGGACGCCTCGGGATGTAACGCCGCTCACTGCATCCTTGAGCGCTTTCACCGCATTTGGTCTTTTTGCCGCAATTTGTGTTTCGCAGTCCGGATCACTGTTTTCAGCCGACGCTTGGCACGACATTACGTTTGCGGCGGGTGAAGTAAAAGATCCGGGCAGAACCATGCCTCGCGCGCTGGCGCTCGGAACCATCTGCGTGACGGGTCTGTATTTTCTGGCGAATGTCGCCTATCTTCTTGTGCTGCCTCTTGGCGCGATTCAGCACGCGCCTTCCGATCGCGTTGCAACCGCTATGCTGCAGGTGATCTTTCCCGGTTGGGGAGCAGTTCTGATGGCCGCGGCGATTATGATTTCTACCTTTGGATGTATGAACGCTTTGATTCTGGCAGGCCCGCGCGTGTACTATTCCATGGCGAATGACGGTTTGTTCCCGAAATCGGCCGGCCGTCTCAATCGTGCTCACGTTCCGGGTTGGTCATTGATGATCCAGGGAATCTGGTCCGCGGCTTTGGTGTTGCCACGCACTTATAACATGGCAACGAGAGCTTACGGGAGTTTGTATAGCAATCTGCTCGACTATGTTATTTCTGCTGCATTGATTTTCTATGTATTGACAATCGCGGGAGTGATTCGGCTGCGGATGAAACTACCGAATGCGCCGAGACCGTACCGCGCGTGGGGCTATCCCGTGGTGCCTCTCGTTTATATAGCCGGAGGGTTGGCTGTTCTAGCCTGCCTTTTTGCGTATCGCCCGGCAACCACTTGGCCGGGATTACTGATCGTTGCCTGTGGGCTGCCGGTTTACTGGGCGACAACGGCGCGCGCCGCCCGGTAACCCTCGATCTCCGATAGCTCCTCTGGAGTAAGTCGAAAATCCAAAGCTCCGAGCGTGCCTTCGACCTGGTCGGCTCGACGTAATCCCACAATGGCGGCAGTTACTGCCGGGTTACTCAGCGTCCACGCGAGAGCTACTTCCCCCGGAGCGCGTCCGTGCCGTTGGCCAATCCTGCGAAGAACCTCGACGAGTTCCAGGTTCCGGCTCAATCTCGGTTCCTGGAAGTCTTTATCGCGGCGACGCCAATCATCTTGGGGGAGATTCTGGGCGCGTTCTTTGGTCATCTTGCCCGTGAGCAGCCCGGCACGCATGGGCGAGTAAACGATGACACCGATTCCGTTTTCTCGCGCGAAGGGAAGGATCTCTTTCTCCGCGTCGCGCGCAAGCAGAGAATACGGCGGCTGTAAAGAGGTGATCGGAGCGATTTTCAGGGCGCGCTTCATCTGCGCGACATTGAAATTGGAAATGCCGATCCAGCGTACTTTTCCCTCTTCTTTGAGGCGCGCCATGGCGGTCCAGCCTTCTTCGATATCTGCGTCCGGCTCCGGCCAATGCATCTGATAGAGATCGATCCGGTCCAGCTTCAATCGGCGCAAGCTGTCCTCGCACTCTTTGCGAATGGAATCTTCTTTTAGAGAACCAAAAATTTTGCCGTTTTCATCCCAGCGCCGCTCGCATTTCGTGAAGACATAAGGTTTGGTCGGGAGGCCATCGAGGGCTTTGGCGACGATTTCCTCGGAATGACCCAGGCCGTAGATCGCGGCCGTGTCGATCCAATTGACGCCTGCGTTGAGCGCTGCGCGAATGGCTGAAATTGAATCCGAATCATCCTGACTGCCCCAGGCGAAGGCCCAACCGCCTCCACCCATGGCCCATGCGCCGACGCCCAAAGCAGTAATCTTGAGGTCGCTGTTTCCTAGTTTCCGAAGTTCGGTCATGCTCTGTGGATGCGGACCGGCCCAAGTTTTGTGCACACGTTATCTATCCAGGATCAGGTTCTTGATGAGGAGAAAGGAACCGCAACCGGTACGGGGGGTTCTGAATCGCCTTAAGCGCATGGGACCAATACCGAAAGTTACTCAGGATCCCTAAGATCAGGTCATGAACTACGTCATGATCACTGCTGGGATGTTCAGTATAGGAGCGTTCGTGATCGCGGCAACGAAGCTCATCCGGCGTCAAAGGAATTCTGCTCCCGTGAGAGTTGGACTCGTGCGAGTCACCTCTCGGAAAGACGAGTAGGGACTAACTGGGGCGAAGCCGTTCCGACGGGCGACCGCAGCATAAAATCGAACTTACCAGTTCCGCAAACCGGAAAGGTCGAGCCTCGATAGAACTCGAGGCCGAAGAGCCAAGTTCTATTAGTTCCTCCGTCGCAGACGCGATCCGCAACCCCTTTCATTCTGCGCCACATGCCGCGCGCGGAGACTTGTTCGTCGAGAATCGGATACGCGACATACTTCATGTAAATTCCTCCCGCCACGACACACAAAACCAGCAGCAAGCCGCTCCAGGACGGCCTCGTGAAAAGTGCGACAAGGATCGGGATGAGCACGCAGAGGAAGTCCAGGAGCGTCAACCCGTGAAAACCTGACGAAGAAAAGTGTCCCAGGTTCAGGGATTCGGGCAGTATCGGCGCAATCATCGGAATGGTTCCAATGAGCAACGCGGAAGCGAGCAGCCACCAACGGGATAACTCACTGATGCTCCTGGTTTCAAATTGCGCACCGATCAGTGTAAAGACGCACGGCAGCAGAGGCAGCAAATATCCTGGAAGTTTGTTTAGGGAAGCGCTAAAGATCACAAATCCGAAAACGAAGATGACGAGCAAGAAACGGCGCCGCTCGTCCCAAACGGGCTGCTTCCATGCGAACAGACCGAGCAATGGCGTCCAGGGAAATAAAGCGATCAGCAACACGGGAACGTAGTAATACCAGGAGTGCACGTGTTGCAGAGCGGGCGAATACAAGCGTTCGAGGTGATGTTTGATAAACAGCTCCTGGATGAAGGGGTAGCCGTTGCGAGAATACGCGGCCCAATACCAGGGGAGAGCGATTATCGTGCAAGATAGAATCGCTAACCACCAATAGCGCCGAAATCGGCGAAGGAACCAGAAAAACGGCAGCGCGAGCGCAAGAGGGACCAGAGCTTTCGCCAGCACCGCCAGGCCAAGGCAAAGGCCAAGGGCAACGAAGCGCAGAGGAATGGACGCGGTTTGCGGTTGCGTACGGAGGAGCGGCAGACTCAGGAAAACGCTGAGGGAAAAGAAGACCGCCAGAGGGAGATCGGTGAGGCAGAGTTGGCTATAGGCCATCCAGCCGGCGGAGGTTGCGAGAAGAAACGTGGTGACGGCGGCGGCTTCAGATCCGAATTCGGAGCGCAAGAGAAAAAAAGAGACGGCGAGGAAAGCGAGGCTGAGCAATACGACCGGCAGTCTGGCGGCGAGTTCGAGATTTAAGCCGGCCAGGGTGCCGGTTGCCGCCATCCAGTAGACAAGAGGCGGCTTCTCAAACCAGTAAGAGCCCCACAGTTTGGGAGTAACGAGGTCCCCGGTATGCGCCATGTCAGCCCCGATGGCGGCATATCGCGGCTCATCTGCGCTCAGGACGCCGACACCGTCCAGCTTATAAAGATAAAGAGCCGATATTGCAGCCGCAAGAAGGGCGAGCCTCAGCGGGCCGCGCAATGAAGACAACCCTCAGTATAGATAGCGCGATGGAATGAAAACGTCAGACCTGCGCGGGAGCAAGTCACGTCCCTTACCGCCATTCGTTCTCCGGACCAGCTCGTTCGCGATATAGCAAATGTCAGAAAATGTACGCGGCTCGTACAGACTTCGAGATCCTGCCGTGCGTTAGATTTGAGGCACCGCCGCCCTAACTGCCCGATACACTCTCATCAGGTCGGTAACATCTGGCCGAACGGAACGTCGGACGAAAATGTTGCAGAGCTCGCGCATTACACCCTTTGGGGTCCCTTCGTGAATATTGATATCCGTTCCAGCCAGATCACTCATCGACTTCAGAATGCGATGCGGCACAGCATCACAGACGAACCAGGAGTGTCGGCGGGGGTTCATGCTGGTCCAGCCGACTGCCAAGCCGAGTTCGAACGGCATATTGAAGCGCGGCGCGCGCGGTCTGGTGCGGGACAGTTGAACTCGCGAAAGGTCGTGAATGGAATACCGACACTCATGCATCAGCGCTTGGATACGATCAAGCCGACGCGTCGTGTCCGGAATTTCCAGCGTTGTGTGAGGGACGAGCCGCAATGCACTGATGCCGACGAGATAGGCGAGGTACAGCCTTTCGAAGGCTGTGTCGTACGGGAGATTCAGGAAAACCCAATCCGCGCGGACGGGCGGAGTGTCAAACCGGGCTACTTTCGGGAAGAGGGTTTCTTGCTGGCAATTTTTCTTGGGGCCTTCTTGGTTTTTGCGCCGTTCTGGCGAGCGATGCTCTCGCGGTACGGTCGCGCTAGCTCCCGAAGAAAAGCTTGCCGCTCCGGCGTTATACCGAATACAGCGGCAACCTCTTCCGGAGTCGCACCGGGACCGGTAAGCTTGACGGGTTGCCTCATGTTTTTCAGTGTAGCGTTCGAATCGATTTTTGAGGTACCAGCTTTGGCTCCTCGCCTGTGCGCGATGGCAGGAGAGACAATTCTCAGTATAATTAGCCCGATGCGAACGAAAACGTTCCGCTTATGGGCCCTCGCAGTGATCCTGGCGAGTGGCGCCTGTGCGGCGGACAAAATTGCGCCTAAGATCGACAAGCAAAAGCTCGAGGCGTACATGCGTTACGCGGAGGGGTACGCAGCGCAAGTCAGCATTTCCATCGACGATCCGACCGCGAGCTCGTTCAAGGGCTATTTCCGTCTACTGGTGCACCTGAGTAACGGCCCTCATAAGGTGGATCGCGTCTACTATGTGACGGCCGACGGGCAGCAGTTTGTCAATGGGAACATTTGGCCCCTGAACGAAAATCCCTTCGCCGACACCTTAGAACATATGCCGACCGATGGACCTTCGTTTGGACCTGAGACTGCCAAAATTACCATGGTTATTTTCAGCGATTTCGAGTGTCCCTACTGCCGCGAGTTTGCGAAAACGATGCGGGACAACATTCCGCAGAAATATCCGGACGCGATTCGGGTTATCTTCAAAGATTTCCCGATTGCGTCTATGCACAAGTGGGCGGAAGCCGCGGCGGAGGCATCGCATTGCGTGCAGAATCAAAAGCCGGAGGCATTCTGGACTTTTCATGATTGGATCTTTGAGCACCAGCAGGAAGTAAATGAGGGCAACCTGCGCGAGAAAATTCTGGGGTTTGTCAAAGATCAGAATCTCGACGCCGCTAAGGCGTCCAGTTGCATGGATACGCACGCAACGGCTGAGGAAATAAATCGCAGTCTGGAAGCGGGCCGGCAGTTACAGATCCAGCAGACACCGACTATCTTCCTAAACGGCCGTACTATCGGGGGCGCGGTTCCTTGGGACACCTTGAATGCCGTGATCCAGCTCGAGCTAAACCGCCCGAAGGATATCCCCGGGCCGACGGCGGCAAAATGCTGCGAGGTCACGATTCCTACGGTCGTCAGTAAGTAACGCGGTATGGCATCAGGCAAGGACCCTGAAATTCGTCATTCGAGAGGCTTAGTTGCCGATACGTTCATAGGGTGCAATTCTTATCACTGTTCTCGAAAAGTAAGGATCAAGCTGGAAATGACTTGCCTGCGCCCTCTGATATTCCGATGAAAACCTCCGGGGCTCAAGCGTTTCGACTCCCGCCTTTGATACTGCATCCCTTTTCAGGGCCGGAAGATACCTCGGTTCTGATGGAAAGCTCACGCGCCAGTCTCGCGCTTCAGGGATTTCTGCCAAAAGCTGAGACCCCCAGCCAAGATCTGGACCAGCAGTTAGTGCGCGGCAGGTACGCCGAGCTTCGAATGTTGTATTACATCGGTAAAGACATCATGCGTTGGACCGAACAGTGCGCGGAGACCGTAGCCATCTCGGGGGCCTTCGAGGGCCGACGTATACGCCCAGAGACGTTCGCAGTATTTTTGGTGCAGCACGTTCCTTCTCACGTCCGCACGAAGCTCGAAGGATGGGGCGTTCTGGATTTCTGCTCGTTATTCCGTCGCTCCCTTGGGTTGCATGCCGTCTTCCATGAGCTTCCTGCCTCTGAAAGCTTCTCTCCAGGCTTCCTGCGCCGCTATCATCGATACCTCGATCAGTGGTTCGAACAGCGGTTGAAAGACGCTCCGTTTGACCGTCCACAAGAAAACGAGTTCACGTTCGACCTCTATGCCTCTGGAGAGTACACGTTGATGCTCGAGCAAAGCTGGGGCACCGAACCGGGTAACTCGTAAGATTCCTCGCGTGCCCATTTATTGCCGGGCTGAAGCGGGAAGTATCCTAATAGCATGAATCTCCCCAGATTCGTGCTCGCAGAGCAGTCATTTCCGGATCGAAGCATCCCCCATATTCGCGAACACATTCTGAAAGAGCTCGCGCAAGCAGATTTCGCCTCTCGCGTTCCCAACGGCGCTCGAATCGCTATCGGCGTGGGCAGCCGGGGCATTTCGAATATCTCGGGAATCGTGCGCGCGGTGGTCGATTTTTGGAAGGAGCACGGGGCTGCGCCTTTCATCTTTCCGGCGATGGGAAGTCATGGGGCCGCGACCGCAGAGGGTCAGGCAGACGTGCTGGCCCATTACGGCATTCACGAGGCGACCATGGGCGTGCCCGTGCTTAGCTCGCTCGAAGTGGTACCGGTGGGGAAAACACCGGAGGGCATTGAGACCTTCATCGACAGGAATGCCTATGAATCGGATGGCGTGTTTCTGGTTGCGCGAGTCAAGTGGCACACCGATTTTACTGGCGAGATCGAGAGCGGCTTGCTCAAAATGATGGCGATCGGGCTCGGAAAATTTGCAGGCGCGCAGCAGTACCACACGTTTGCTTATCGCCTTGGACTCGAGCAAATGATCCGCAGTGTCAGCTCTAAGGTGTTTGAAACGGGCAAGATTCTCGGCGGCTTGGCGATTCAAGAAGGCGCGCACCACGAAACGGCCGGACTGGTGGGCATCAACGCTTCGCAAGGCATCGAAGCGATGATCGCCCGGGAAGAAGCCCTATTACGCGAGGTGAAATCCTGGAGAGCGAAACTGCCCGCACCGGAGATCGATGTCCTAATTGTTGATGAAATCGGCAAGAACATCAGCGGCGCCGGAATGGATACCAAGGTGATCAATCGCAGCGTTAACGGGCATGCGAACCCATTTCCGGACCTGCCCTTCGTTCACCGCATCTATGCGCGCGGCCTGAGCGATCTGACGTATCACAGTGGGGTCGGGCTGGGCATGGCGGACGTGGTTCACGATCAACTAATCCACGATGTGGATTGGACGCCGACTTACATCAATTCGCTGACGGCTTCGACGCCGGCCTGTATTCGGACTCCGATTCACTTTCCCAACGATCTCGAAGCTTTGCAAAGGATCGCTCCCACGGTCGGGAAGATCGATCTGTCGACGGTGACATACTGCCGAATTCTGAACACGTTGGAGTTGGTGAACGTCGTTATCAGCGAGAACCTGATTCCGGCACTATACCCGAACGTGAAAGTGACTTCGAAGCCGTTTGAGTTGCAGTTTGATTCGTCGGGCGATCTCGAGGAGTTTGAAGCGACCGCAGAATTGCCGGAGGATTCTGGCGATTTCGAACCGGGTCCGGAACCACCTACTCCCGAAATGGTGCGAGGCTGAGCTCTCGGGACAGCCTGCAAGTCTAAATGGCAAGGATCCTGAAAGCCTCGGCAGCCGAATGGGTGCCTGCGAGCCACGATCTTTCTCGATTGCGGGCCGCGGCTCCCGCTTGCCGTGGGTGTGAGCTGTATCAACACGCGACACAAGTCGTCTTTGGAGAAGGGCCGCCAGACGCAAAAGTGGTGATGGTCGGGGAGCAGCCCGGCGATGAAGAAGATCGCAGAGGTCATCCATTCATCGGCCCCTCGGGGAAACTCCTGAGCAAAGCCATGCAGGAAGCGGGCCTGGACCGAGAGAAGATCTACGTGACCAACGCAGTAAAGCACTTCAAGTTTCTTGAGCGCGGCAAACGGCGCATCCATGCGAAGCCGAGCGGAATCGAGATCTCGGCGTGCAAGCCCTGGCTCGAGGCGGAATTGGCGGCAATTGAGCCCGAGCTGGTGGTCTGTTTAGGCGCAACCGCGGCGCAATCGCTTATGGGGAGCGCTTTCCGAATTACCGCCTCGCGAGGTAAATTTTTTCCGCATCCTTGGGCTAAAGAGCTCACAGCGACCGTACACCCGTCGGCAATTTTGCGCGCGCCTGAACGTTACGAAGAAGAATATGAGTTATTCTTGCGCGACTTGAGAGTGATCGCAGGCAGGGTCAAGGAACTGGAAAAAGCGAGTTAGTTCATCCCGGCTCTCCAGCGTTCGATCAACAGCAGTTGCTTTTCGACTTGCTCGCGCTCAGGGGTGTCCGGCTCGAGCCGCAGATAAGTTTCCAAATCAGCCTTGGCGGCGCGATGGTTCAATTGCCGCAAATGGACGATCCCCCGATGACGGTACTCCTCCGCATACTCGGGCATGGCGTCGATCAATAAATCGAGCACTTGGCGCGCCTTGTCGAATGCTTCGCCTCGCAGGTAAATCGCCTTCAAGTTACTCAGCATCCGCACCAGGATCTGGCGCTTGCTCACGGGGGCGAGAACGGCTGGATTCGCGCGCAAATCGACCCCGGCGGTCTGCTTGGCGAGAGCCGCGCAATCGGCGAACGAAAGAATCCGGCCGTTGTTAAAAGGATCAACCCAATAGCGCGCCTCAGAATCTTCGTAAGCGACGATGAAATGGCCAGGCAAGCCGACGCCATAAACCGAGCGGTGAAGGCGGCGGGCAATTTCGATGTAGAGGACCGAGAGAGAAATAGGGATACCCAGCCGACGCATCAAAACCGAGTTTAAGCAGCTATTCCGCGGATCGTAGTACTGCTCTTCGTTGCCGCGGAACTGGAGCACGTCGAACAGGAGCTCATTGGCCGCTTTGATGAAATCAAGACCATTGGCGCTCGCGCTGAGCTGGCACGAAATCTGCTCTGCCAAATTGTCCAGGCGGAACAGCGAAGCTTCAAAATCCAAACCAGGAAATTCGATGCTGGCCAGCTCGAGAGCCGCAATATCCAGCGAAACGTGCGATCGTTCATCGCGCAAAGCATCGAGCAGACGCTGCACGGGCAATAGATTACCACTTGACTGGCGGTAAAAACAGATCGAGGTCTAAGCTAAAGCCGAGAAGTCCTCGGCCTCGACAACCGCGTTCCTGTCGACTGGATGTGGTTCTCCGTCGGAAGCGCTTCCGGCTTGCGTGCACACATAATGAACCCCGTCTGAGCCTTCAAAGATCGCAAGCACTGGTTGATTGCCGAAGGCGTGACGATCACTGCCGACCAGGGCGGTATGCTGAGTGCCTTCCTGTTTGAATTTCAGCCGGTAAATTCGCCGGTCTTTGACGGGGCCGGCGGACGCGGCGACGCGCTCCCGGATGGTTCGATACATTTCTTCGGCCTGGTGCAAATCATTCGCGGAGGGAACAAAAAAACGCATTAAAACTGCCTCTAGGGAATACCCTAAAATCGACTTCTAGAACTTATTCTAGCCTGCGACCCAAGCAACCGACAGAGGCAAAGCAGTTAAAATCTCTTCAATTTCGATGGGTAACATCCAGAATGGCGGAATCGTCTTGCGTTGTGTGATGCTATTCGCCCCCTTGGCATCTAAATTCAAGGAGATCACGGATGAAGCCACCCGGAGCGTTAGAGCCGCACCAAACCGATCCACCCGAAGCTGAGACGCGGTCGACCCCGCTTCATCCCAACGAATTTCCCCAAGTCGATCTGGATGAAAGCGCGCCTTCGAAGACGCATTGGTGGGTTTGGGCCCTGATTTTTGCCCTGATCGCATACGGTTGTTATCGGCTGTACAACTACGAAAACGGGAAAAAGGCAGCCTTGGCGGGTAAAAAAGGCGCGGCGATGGCGCAACGAAGCGTTCCCATCATGGCCGCGGCCGCGCATCAGGGCGACATGCCTGTCTATCTGCAAGGCCTCGGAACAGTTACAGCGTTCAACACGGTCACCGTGAAAACGCGCATTGACGGGCAACTCACCCGGGTCGGCTTCAGCGAAGGTCAGAATGTGCATGAGGGAGACGTGCTGGCCGAGATTGATCCTCGACCGTACCAGGTAGCGTTGGATCAAACGCAAGGCAATCTGGAGCAGGCCAAAGGCACCGTCGCCAAAGATCAGGCCGGTTTACGAGACGCGCAGGTGAACTACCAGCGCGACCAGCAACTTTTCAAAGACCAGATCATCGCGAGACAGCAACTCGACACCCAGCTTGCGACAGCGGATCAGATGCGAGGCTCTATTGAAGCCGATCAGGCCGCTGTGACTGCCGCTCAAGCTGCCATTAACAATGCAAAGCTGAACCTGACTTACACAAAAATTACTGCTCCGATCAGCGGGCGCATCGGCCTTCGCCTGGTGGATGCGGGCAACATGGTGCATGCCGCGGACGCGAATGGATTAGCAGTGATCACCCAGCTTCAGCCGATCGCCGTGTTGTTCACGATTCCCGAGGATCAGCTTCCGCCGGTGCTCGAGAAACTGCGGCACGGCGCCAAGCTACGGGCCGAAGCCTACGACCGCGATCTAACCAAGAAACTCGCGGACGGCACGCTTTTGACGGTCGATAACGAAATCGATCCGACAACGGGCACATCACGGTTGAAGGCCGTATTCCCAAACAGCGACTACGCGCTGTTTCCAAATCAATTCGTGAATATAAAGCTTTGGCTCGATACCAAACGTGGAGCCATCATTATCCCGGCTGTCGCCATTCAGCGAGGCCCGACCGGCACGTTTGTGTATCTGGTTCAGGATGACAGCACGGTGACGGTGCGTCCGGTGAAAGTCGGACTGTCGCAGGGTAACGACGTTGCCATTGACGGCGGTCTGCAACCGGGTGACAGCGTGGTTGTGGACGGCGCCGAAAAGCTCACGGACGGCATGAAGGTCAGCGTGCGACAGGCAAATCCCAGCGGTGGGAGGCGGCAGCAAGGATGAGTCCATCTCGGCCGTTTATTCTGCGGCCGGTTGCGACGTCATTGCTGATGGCGGGCATCCTGATCGCAGGCGGAATCGCTTACAAGCAACTGCCCGTTTCCGCGCTTCCCGAGGTCGATTACCCGACCATTCAGTGCCTCACGTTCTATCC
>Ga0213875_10002359_pt1 | contig 11387 bp, 10 predicted proteins | sample BarmaccomBMRX_R8_FD_160105 | JGI IMG/M metagenome (GOLD analysis project Ga0213875, IMG submission 160105) | Root-associated microbial communities from Barbacenia macrantha in rupestrian grasslands, the National Park of Serra do Cipo, Brazil - RX_R8 | ecosystem: Host-associated > Plants > Roots... | reverse complement strand
GTCGAAGATGTCCAAGGCCGAACTGGCCGACGCGATCGCCCGCAAGCAGGACTGAGCTGGGCGGAGCCGGTCAGCCGCCGCAGCCGCAGCCCCCGCCGCAGCAGCCACCGCCGCCGCCCATGGCCGGACCGGGGCCGGCCCCCGCACTGCGGCCGCCGACGGCCACGGTGGACAGCAGCTTGACCGTGTCATCGTGCCCGGCCGGGCAGGCGCACGGCGCCGACGACTCACTCATCGGGCGGGTCACCTCGAACGTGTCGCCGCAGGCGCGGCAGCGGTACTCATAGCGCGGCATGGCGTCAGCCTAAGCTATCCGCGCCGGCCGGGCGCCGACCGCGCTGCCGCATCCCCGCTGGCCGCCGCAGTACCGTTGGCGCCATTGGCATTGGCGCCCTTTTCATGATGGATAAAAAGTCGCGCCAACGCGGGCTTGCCGGTTCCTGCGGGCGAGTCAGCGGCTGCGGACCCGTTCACGGCCGGGTCCGGGTCCGGCCCGACTGTCCCAGCGGCGGCCGGGGCCGGAGCCGAAACAGCCGACGGCTCCTCGTAGTAGAACTGCTTGCCGCGCATCAGCGAGACCAGGGCGCCGATGAACGACATGATCGCGGCGGCCGTGAACACGATGACCAGGCCGTGGTGGAACGGCGCCGAGATGATGTGCGGGAAGAACTGCTTGCCGGTCAGCACGCCGACCTGCTGCGGGCTGAGCTTGCTCAGCACCCCGGTCGGGGCGAGCAGGTTGTGGACCGGGTTGTAGCCCAGCAGGGCGGCGAACATCGTGCTCACCGGGGGCAGGTGGGCCACCTTGGCGGCGATGTCGGCCGGTACCCCCTGACCGGTCAGCCCGGCCGTCAGCGTCTTCGGCAGCGTGCTGGCCAGCCCCGCCACCATCAGCGAGAAGAAGATGCCGATCGACAGCGACATGCCGGCGTTCTGGAACGTCGAGCGCATGCCGGACGCCGATCCGCGCCGGTTGGCGGGCACCGCGCTCATGATGGCCGAGGTGTTGGGCGAGGCGAACAGGCCCGAGCCGACCCCGTTGAAGAAGATCAGCGTGCCGAACGCCCAGTACGGGAACACGATCGGCAGGAACATCAGCCCGATGAACGCCCCGGTCGCCACCAGCAGGCCGAGCGTGGCGAACAGCCGCTGGCCGTACTTGTCCGACAGCCACCCGGAGATCGGCCCGGCGATCAGGAAGCCCGCGGTCAGCGGCAGCATGTAGATGCCGGCCCACAGCGGGGTGTCCACGTAGTTGTAGCCGTGCAGCGGCAGCCAGATCCCGGCCAGCCAGATGACCAGCATGAACTGCAGACCGCCGCGGGCGATGGCGCCCAGCAGCGAGGCCAGGTTCCCGAACGCGAACGCTCTGATCCGGAACAATCGCAGCCGGAACATCGGATCGGGCACCTTGGTCTCGATCCAGCAGAACAGCGTCAGCAGCACCACACCGGCGATCAGCCCGCCGAACACCATCGGGTTGCCCCAGCCGGTGGCGCTGCCCCCGTAGGGCTGGATGCCGTAGGTGATCGCGACCAGCAGCAGGCCCGCGCCCGACGCGAACGTGATGTTGCCCCACCAGTCGATCTTGGCGCGCTGGGTGGTGGCGATCTCGTGCAGGCTCAGGTAGGCCCAGATCGTGCCGAACACCCCGATCGGGACGTTGATCCAGAACACCGCCCGCCAGTCCCAGGCGGCCAGCAGGCCGCCCAGCAGCAGCCCCACGAACGTGCCGGAGATGCCGGCGATCTGGTTGATGCCGAGCGCGGTGCCGCGCTGGTTGGCCGGGAACGCGTCGGTCAAGATGGCGGCCGAGTTGGCCATCAGCATCGCACCGCCGAACGCCTGCACCACCCGCCACAAGATCAGCCACAGCGCGCCGTTGCCGCCCAGCAGCGGATCCAGCGACAGCGCGATCGAGGCCACCGTGAACACCACGAAGCCCATGTTGTAGATCTTGACCCGGCCGAACATGTCGCCCAGGCGGCCGAGCGTCACCACCAGCACCGACTGCACCAGCAGGTAGCCGATGATCATCCACAGCAGATAGCTGATGTTGCCGGGGGACAGCGGGTTCAGGTGGATGCCGCGGAAGATGGCGGGCATGGCGATGATGACGATCGAGGCGTCGATCGTGGCCATGGTCATGCTGAGCGTGGTGTTGGACAGCGCCACCCACTTGTAGCTGCCGCTCTTCAGGCGCCCGCCGCTGTCCCGCTCAACGCGGCCCGAATCGGCCCTGCCCGAATCGATGCTGTCTGACCCGTTCGTCTGGTGTCCCTGCTCCGCCGGTTTCCGCACGTCTCCCGAGCATAGCGGAAAAAGGTTGTGAGAACACAAATATTGCCCTTGCGAACGGCTTTGGTCAGCGCACGGCAAGCCGGATCCGGTAGGTCCACCAGAACGGGACCGAGCCGCGGATGCGGCGGGCGGCGACCTCGCGCAGCCGGGTGAGGCCCAGCTCATCCTCGGACATCCCGCCGTTCAGCAGTTCGACGGTGCCGCTCTGGCTGCGGGCCAGGTTCACCAGCCGGTCCGCGTCGCCCTGCTCCTGGTGGTGCAGCGCGATCTCGGTCACGAACCGGAACAGGCCGCTGGCCCGCATCCGGGCTGCGTGCTCCTCCTTGCCCGCCCGCCGGGGCGGCTCGGGCAGGTGGTCTTCCATCGCCCGCATCCGCTCCTCGTAGGCCAGGTAGGCCGCGTCGGCTTCCCAGTCCACGCAGGGCGGCCAGTCGCAGTCGTAGGCGGCCAGCACCCCGCCCGGCCGCAGCAGCCGGGCGATCTCCGGCAGCGCCCGGTCCGGGTCGAACCAGTGCATGGCCTGGCTGGCGGTGACGATGTCGGCCGACCCGGCGGGCCGCCCGGTCTGCTCGGCCACCGCCTCGACCAGCGTGAACGTGTCCCGGTCGGGCAGCGCCGCCGCTCGCTGGCGGGCGATCTCGCGCATCGGCCCGGACGGCTCGATCCCGGTCACCGACCGCGCCCGGCCCGACCACGGCAGCAGCGAAAGCCCGCTGCCGGTCCCGATGTCGACCACGTCGGGCTCGCTGACCCCGGCCCACTGGCTGATCACCTGCGCCAGCAGGGCCGGCGGCTGCGGCCGGACCCGGTCGTAGTCGCTCGCGAAGCTGGAGAACCGGGTCGTCGCGTCGGCCACTGCTGCTCCCATCACCGAGTTTGCTCCGGAAAACTAACTCGACATCAAGATATCTCACGGGGCGGGGGAGTGGCCGGGCGGCGGGGCGGTCAGGCGGGCGAGCTGCTGCCGTCCCGGAGGCGGGCGAGCTGCTGGCGCTGCCGTTCGTGCACACCGGGCATCCAGTCGAACGTGGCCGCCGGCCCGAGCCGCGGGTCGTCGGGGACCTGGCCGTCCCGCAGCGCCTGTAGGTAGGCCCGGTCCCGGCCGATGCGGGCCTGGGTCTGGCCGGCCTGGCCGGGGATCCGTGGCCGGGGACGACGACGGTGGCGTCGCCCGCCGCCTGCCCGAGCAGCCCCAGCGCGGCCAGGTAGTCCCCGACCGGGTCGGCCGGGCCGTTCAGGTCGAGGAGCGGTATCAGCACGTCCGACAGCATGTCACCGGCTACCAGGACCCCGGCCTCCTCGATCAGCAGGGCGGCGTGACCGGGGGCGTGGGCCTGGTGCTCGATGATGCGGACGGCCGGGCCGCCCCAGGGGACGCGCCCGGTGCCGGCGGACAGGCCGGTGATCGGGCCGAGCAGGTCGAGCGGGACCTGATCGGCGATGTCGGGCGGTATCAGCCGGGCGGCGATGCGGGCCTTGGCCCCGGGGTCCGACAGCCGGTCGCGGGCGAACGCGGCGCCGCGGGCGGTGCCATAGCGGGGCGCCGTACCGAACCCGCCGGCCCACAGCAGGTGATCCCAGTGCGGGTGGGTGGAGAAGCCCGCCACCACCGTGGTGCCCGCGGCCGACAGGTCACCGGCCAGGCAGACCAGCTCGGAGACCGTGATGCCGGGGTCGACGAGCAGCGCGCCGGCCGGCCCCTGGACGACCACGGCGTTGCTCTGGCAGAAGGCGCTCTGATGGATCAGCACACCGTCGGCCACCGAGGTCAGCACGAGGGCTCCTTCCGCTGTGGTTGGCCACGACCGTAATACCGGGTACTGACAGCGGTCGCGGTTAGGCTCCGGTCATGGCTTACGACCAGGAGCTGGCCGACCGGATCCGGCTGATCATCGGCGCTGACCCGGACCGGCTGTCCGGCCTGACCGAGAAGAAGATGTTCGGGGGGCTGGCCTTCCTGATCGGCGGGAACATGGCCATCTCGGCCAGCAAGGAAGGCGGCATTCTGGTCCGGGTCGACCCGGCCGACTCGCAGCAGCTCACCGAGACCACCGGCGCCACCGTGGCGGTGATGGGCGGCCGGGCGATGACCGGCTGGCTGCGGGTGGCGGCGGCCGCGGTCGACGACGACGAGGACCTGGTGCCCTGGGTCGAGCGCAGCTGCGCGTTCGCGCGCTCGCTGCCGGCCAAGCACTGACCGCGCGGCGCGGCCCCTGACAATGAGTAGTCATTAAGTTACTCTTTGCTGGTGCGCATCAACCACCCGGCCGCCATCGCCCTGGCGGGAACCATTCTGGCGGCCGCGCTGGCGGGCTGCACCAGCGTCACCGACCACGCCGCCAACGCGGCGGCGTCGGCGTCGGCGGCGGCCACCGCCCGCACCGCCGCCGCCCCCAGCAAAGCCAGCTGCACCGAGCTGACCGCCTGGAACCAGCGCGGCCAGAGCGCGGTGAAGGCACTGTACGCGGACACCGGGGCGCTGACCGCCGACGCCCACGCCAACAACCCGGTCGCGGTGGCCACGGCCGGCCGCAAGCTCACCTCGGACGCGATCGCCGCCGCCACCTTGCCGGTGCCGCCGGTCGCGGCCGGGTCGTGGAAGACGCTGACCGCCGCCTACGCGGCGGCCGGGACCGCGCTGGCCAAGGGCGACGCGACCGGCGCGGTGCCCCAGTTGCAGCAGGGCAACACCGCGATCAGCGCGTTCTCGTCCGCGACGGCCAGATGCACTAGCTAGAGAGCCCTGGGCGGGGCGGTGCTCTCCCGGACCACCAGCTCGGTGGCCAGCTCCACGTGCTGGGGCTGGGCCGCTACCCCGTCGGCGTCCATCCGCAGCATCCGGAACGCGGCCGCCGTCATCGCCCCCAGCGGCTGCCGGATCGTGGTCAGCGGGGGCGTCGCCCAGGCCGCGATCGCGTCGTCGAAACCGACCAGGCTGACGTCACCGGGGACCCGCAGGCCGCGCTCGCCCAGCGCCTGCAGCGCCCCGAACGCCTGGTTGTCGTTGGCGGCCACGATCGCGGTGGGCGGGTCGGGCCGGTCCAGCAGCACCCGGGTCAGGTCACGCCCGGCCGGGACGACGAACTCGCCCCGCACCACCAGGTCCTCGTCGACCGGCAGACCGGACCGCATCAGCGCCGTCCGGTAGCCGTCCAGCCGCGCGTTGGCCGACCAGAACCGCTCGGGGCCGCCGATCGCGCCGATCCGGCGGTGCCCGAGCTCGGCCAGGTGCCGGGTCGCGGTCAGGCCGCCCTGCCAGTTGGTGGTGCCGACCGAGCGGATGTCCCCGGTCTGGCTGGCACCGCCCGGCTCGGTCGGCGGGTCGACCACGATCAGCGGGATGTGGGCGGCCGCCAGCCGCTGCCGTTCGGCCGGGGCCGGCAGGTAGGCCACGCTGAGCAGACCGTCGGTGCCGCGCCGGGCGGCCCGCTCGAGCCAGTCGGTGAACCCGGCGCCGTGGCTGACGGTGGTGACCACGATGCTGTGGCCGACCTCGCGGGCGGCGTCGACCGCGCCGCGGATCAGCTCCTCCGCCCAGGGCCCGTGCAGGCTGCCGATGAGCAGGTCGACGATCCCGAACCGCATGCCGGGGACGATCTGGTAGCCGCGGCCGCGCAGCAGCTTGGTGATCCGGTCGCGGGTGCCGGGGGCCACGTCGGAACGGCCGTTGAGCACCTTGGACACGGTCGAGACCGACACCCCGGCCTCGGCCGCGATTCCGGTCAGGGTGCTGCGTCCCGCGTCCCGGCGCATAACGCATTCCTTTCGAAAAATTGACCGTCCAAAGGGCCGTAAACACCCGCTTGGAAGCCATTGACCAAGCTAATCACCGGACGTACGTTGGCAAAAGCGGTCATCGGCACTTTTTCGAAAAATTATAGCTATCAGACTAGTCGCAGGGGAGCTCAGCAGGCATGACAGAAACCGCGGGCGAGCAGCGCAGGCCGGGCCAGGGCAGCGAATCACCCGGCCCCGGCGCCGGCGCCGGTCGCCGGCCGGTCGCGCTGCAGCTGTACACGCTGCGGGACCAGCTCGGCGACGACCGGCCGGGACTGCTGCGGCGGCTGGCCGGGATCGGGTACCGGGCGGTTGAGCCCTACGACGTGCTCACCGACCCCGACGCGCTGCGGGCCGACCTGGACGCGGCCGGGCTGAGCGTGTGCAGCGTGCACACCCGGCCGTTCGGGGACGACGCTGAGGCCGCCCTGCGCGGGGCCACTACCGTCGGCGCGGGCACGGTCATCGTGCCGCACATCCCGCCGCCGCGGTTCGCCGACGCCGACGGGATCCGGGGGGTGGCGGCCGAGCTCAACGAGGCGGCCGCCCGGGCCGCCCAGCACGGGCTGCGGCTGGGCTACCACAACCACGACTTCGAGCTGTCGACCCTGGTCGGCGGGCGGCCGGCGCTGGAGGTGCTGGCCGGCCAGCTCGACCCCGAGGTGATCCTCGAGGTCGACACCTACTGGGCGGCCGTCGGCGGCCAGCTGGTGCCCGAACTGCTCGGCCGCCTCGGCCCCCGGGTCCGCTACCTGCACGTCAAGGACGGCCCGGTGACCAAGGAGGACCCCAACACCGCGGTCGGCACCGGCAAGATGCCGGTGGCCGAGATCCTGGCCGCCAACCCGGCCGTGGAGTGGCACGTGGTCGAGTTCGACGCCTGCGCGACCGACACCCTGGAGGCGGTCGCCGACAGCCTGACCTGGCTGGTCAACCACGGCCTGGCCGACGCCCCGGCGGGCAGTGACCCGCTCGGGCCGGCCGCCCCGGCGACCGCGGACGGGAGCTGACACGGTGGCCAGCTCCGGTCCGCTCGGGGTCGCGGTGGTCGGCTGCGGCACCGTCAGCGAAGAGTATCTGCCCAACCTGACCTCGTTCCCCGACCTCGACGTGCTGTTCTGCGCCGACCTGGTCACCGACCGGGCCCGGGACCAGGCCGAGCGGTTCGGGGTGGGCGCCCACGGCCCGCTGGAGCAGGCGCTCGCCCACCCCGGGGTCGAGCTGGTGGTCAACCTGACCCTGCCGGTCGCCCACGCCGAGGTGGCGACGGCCGCGATCGGCGCGGGCAAGCACGTGTGGAACGAGAAGCCGCTGACCACCGACCCCGCCACCGGCCGGGCGCTGCTGGCCCGGGCGGCCGCGGCTGGGGTCCGGCTCGGCTGCGCGCCCGACACCGTGCTCGGGGCCGGCCTGCAGACCGCCCGGCGGCTCATCGCTCAGGGCGCCATCGGCGAGCCGCAGACCGCGCTGACCTTGATGCAGAGCCCCGGCCCGGAGAGCTGGCACCCGAGCCCGGAGTTCTTGTTCCAGCCGGGCGCGGGTCCGCTGTTCGACCTCGGCCCCTACTACTTCTCGGCCCTGGCCACCATCTTCGGCCCGGCCGCGCGGGTAGCGGCGGTCGGCCGCCGGGCGGCCGAGGCCCGGGTCATCGGCTCCGGGCCCAAGGCCGGCACCAAGTTCCCGGTCGACGTGCCCACCCACGTCGGCGCGCTGGTCGAGTACGACAGCGGCGCGGCCGCCTCGCTGCTGTTCAGCTTCGACTCGCCGCTGCCCCGGCACGGGTTCGTGGAGATCACCGGGACCGAGGCGACGATGGCGGTGCCCGACCCCAACCGCTTCGACGGCGACATCCGCATCCACGGCCGTGACCACACCGACAGCTGGCAGACGATCCCGTCGGCGGGCGCGTCGGCCGGGCGCGGCCTCGGCGTGCTCGACCTGGCCCGGCGGGTGCGGGCGGGCCAGCCGCCGCGGGCGTCGGGCGAGCTGGCCGGGCACGTGCTCGAGGTGATGGTGGCGGTGCAGGCGTCACTGGAAGGAGCGGCGTTCGAGCCGATAGATTCGGGTTTCGTCAGCCCGCCGCCGCTGCCTGAGGAATGGGACCCGTATGCCCGCACGCTCTAGCCGGCAGGATCCGCCCGCCCTCGGCATCGGGATGGTGGGGTACGCGTTCATGGGCGCCGCCCACTCCCGGGCCTGGGCCACCGTGGACCAGGTGTTCGACACCCCGCTCCGGCCGCGGATGAACGTGCTGGTGGGCCGGGACGAGGCCGCCACCCGGTTCGCCGCCCGCCGCTACGGCTGGCATCACGTGGAGACCGACTGGCGCACCCTGCTCGAACGCGACGACGTGCAGCTGATCGACATCTGCACGCCCGGCGACACCCACGCCGGCATCGCCATCGCCGCGCTCGAGGCGGGCAAGCACGTCTTGTGCGAGAAGCCGCTGGCCAACTCGCTGGCCGAGGCCGAGAAGATGGCGGCCGCGGCGGCCAAGGCGGCCGAGCAGGGCGTGCGGGCGATGGTCGGGTTCAACTACCGCCGGGTGCCCGCCCTCGCGCTGGCCCGGCGGCTGATCAACGACGGCCGGATCGGCGGGCTGCGCCACGTCCGCGCCGCCTACCTGCAGGACTGGCTGGCCGACGTGTCGGTCCCGCTGACCTGGCGGCTGCAGGCCGAACGGGCCGGCTCTGGCGCCCTCGGCGACATCGGCGCCCACATCGTCGACCTGGCCCAGTACCTGACCGGCGAGCACCTGGCCGGGGTGTCCGGGCTGACCAACACGTTCACCACCGAGCGGCCGGTCTCCGATCGCGGCGACGCCGAGCTGGGGCCGGTCACCGTGGACGACGCGGCCACCTTCACCGGGCGGCTGGCCTCCGGCGCGGTGGCCAGCTTCGAGGCCACCCGGGTGGCCGCCGGGCGCAAGAACGCGCTCACCATCGAGCTCTACGGCGAGCTGGGCAGCCTCGCCTTCGACCTCGAGCGGCTGAACGAGCTGAGCTTCTACGACCGGACCGAGTCCGAGGACACCGCCGGGTTCCGGCGGATCCTGGTCACCGAGCCCGGCCACCCCTACCTGGAGGCCTGGTGGCCGCCCGGCCACACGCTCGGCTGGGAGCACACGTTCGTGCATCAGGCCCGTGACCTGCTCATCGACATCGCCGGCGGCGACGACCCGGAGCCCTCGTTCGCCGACGGGCTGCGTGTCCAGCGGGTACTGGACGCGGTCGCGGCCAGCGCCGCCCACGACGGTGCCTGGACCAAGATCCAGTCCCCCTGATTCCCGGAGGCCCGCACCCATGCCGCACTCGTTCACGCTGTTCACCGGCCAGTGGGCGGACCTGCCGCTGGAGGAGGTCTGCCGGCTGGCCAGCTCCTGGGGCTACGACGGGCTCGAGCTGGCCTGCTGGGGTGACCACTTCGAGGTCGACCGGGCGCTGCACGAGGACGGCTACCTGGCCGGCCGCCACCAGCTGCTGGACAAGTACGGGCTGCGCTGCTGGGCGATCTCCAACCACCTGGTCGGCCAGTGCGTGTGCGACCTCATCGACCAGCGGCACGCCGGCATCGTGCCCCCGCGGATCTGGGGCGACGGTGACCCGGAAGGGGTCCGCCAGCGGGCCGCGGCCGAGCTGGCCGACACCGCCCGGGCGGCGGCCGCGTTCGGCGTCGAGACCGTGGTCGGGTTCACCGGCTCGTCGATCTGGCACACGGTGGCGATGTTCCCGCCCACCCCGGCCTCGATGGTCGAGGCCGGGTATGAGGACTTCGCCCGCCGCTGGCACCCGATCCTCGACGTGTTCGACGCCGAGGGGGTCCGGTTCGCGCATGAGGTGCACCCGAGCGAGATCGCCTATGACTTCTGGACCACCCGCCAGGCGCTGGACGCGGTCGGCCACCGGCCCGCCTTCGGGCTGAACTTCGACCCCAGCCACTTCGTCTGGCAGGACCTGGACCCGGTCGCGTTCCTGGACGCCTACGCCGACCGGATCTACCACGTGGACTGCAAGGAGGCCCGCAAGCGGCTGGACGGCCGCAACGGCCGCCTCGGCTCGCACCTGCCGTGGGGTGACCCGCACCGCGGCTGGGACTTCGTCTCGGCCGGCCACGGCGACGTCGCCTGGGAAGACGTGTTCCGGATGCTGACCGCGATCGGCTACACCGGGCCGATCTCGGTGGAGTGGGAGGACGCGGGCATGGACCGGCTGGCGGGCGCGCCCAGCGCCCTGGAGTTCCTGCGGCGCTTCGACTATGAGCCGCCGCAGACCTCGTTCGACTCGGCCTTCGGTTCCAGCGAGTAGCCGGCATCCAGCCCCGGCGCTGGCCGCTCCTGCTCCCGCCGGCCCGCGCCTGCGCCTGCCAACCGGCCGCCCGCCGACCCTCTGATAACAGCAAGAGGGCCGCCCGCGGTCGGGGGGCGCGGCTACCGAGTGGCTGACCCCGCGGGGCGCCCAGTCCACACGGGGCCCAACCCGCGGACTTGCGGCTGCTGATGGTAGCCGACGCCGCCGGGCAGTAGCCGTTTCACCGCTAAGGTCGTTTGATCAGGTCACACATGGGTCCGGCCACTCGCGCCGGGCGTGGGTGTCGCTGGACTAGCCATTCGGGGGATGCCGGCTCCTTCGCCTGGGGTTAACGTGCCGCGCACGGCCACAATCTGAGTGCTGTGGCGAGTCCTGTAGGTGGTGCTCGATGGCAGGCAGGGAGCCCGGTGCCGGGGTGGTGCCAGTCGAGCGCGCTGAGCTGGTCACCCAGGATATGGAACTGATCGCGGAGCTGATCAGCGAGCTGTACGTCAAGCACCGGGCTCGTTTCAGGTGTGCCGATCCGAGCCGGGTAAAGGGAAGCGTGCGCTCGGCGACGGCAGGCGGGCTGTGCGCAGGCCTGCTGCGCTACGACGGTTTTGGGTATGACGCTCATATCGACCCCCATAGCGACCCGCACGCGGTGGTCGTCCTGCAGGGGGACGGTGTAATCTCCCCGGCCCGAGAAGAGCTGTACTTCACCGGCGGAGATGCGTTCATGCCGCCGCCCGATCTGTCCCACGTGACGAGCATGCACAACGTCGGGCTGGCGATGGTACAGGTCCCATGGACGGTGGTGGGTCAGCTGGCAGAAGAGGCCACCGGCCTGCCGGCCGCGGATCTGCGGTTCGGGTCGATGCCTCCGGTCTCAGCGGCCCGGCAGGCCGGGTGGGCCAGGACAACCGGATTCATCTGCCATGAACTGGTCAGTTCCGGTATCACCGAGGTCAGCCCGCTGATGGCCCAGGAGATGACCCGGCTGGCAGCCGCCGCCCTGCTGGA
>Ga0213875_10002358_pt1 | contig 11392 bp, 16 predicted proteins | sample BarmaccomBMRX_R8_FD_160105 | JGI IMG/M metagenome (GOLD analysis project Ga0213875, IMG submission 160105) | Root-associated microbial communities from Barbacenia macrantha in rupestrian grasslands, the National Park of Serra do Cipo, Brazil - RX_R8 | ecosystem: Host-associated > Plants > Roots... | reverse complement strand
GGCGGCGGGGGCGGCGGCGGAGGCGGCGGCGCAAGGCGCTGCGGCCTGGGCAGTTCGAGCGACGGCAGGTCGGGCGTGGGCACCTCGGCGGGCGCCGGCGCAGGGGTGGGCGCCGGCTTTTCAGCCCGCTGCACCTCGCCGGGCTCGGCCGCGAACTCCATGGTGACGGCGGTCTCGTCGGGCGTCGGGATGTCCGGGCGACTCGGCAGGACCAGGATCAGGGCCAGCAGGAGCGCGAGGTGGAGAGCGGCGGAATAGGCGCCGCCGCGGCGGAGCTCCGGTGACATCGGCGGAAGTGGCCCTCAGCCGCGCCCCTGACGGCGCGGCGCCGCGCTCGACGCGGCGGCTGGGCCGGGCGCGGCGGGCAAGGCCGCGGCCGGGGTCGGCGCTTGCGGGCGCGGCGCGGCGACGGGCCCCGCCTGCTCAGCCAGCAAGGCGACCTTGGTGAAGCCGCCCTGGGTGATGGTGGCCATCACCTCCATGATGCGGCCGTAGGTCAGGCCCTTGTCGCCGCGCACGAAGATGCGGCGATCCATCTTGCCGTCGGCGATCGCCGTCAGCTTGCCCGCGAGATCCGGCAACTGCAGCTCGGTGTCCTGCAGGTAGATCTTGCCCTCGGCGTTGACCGACACGGTGAGCGGCTCGCTGTCCTGGCTGAGCGGCGCGGCGCTGGCCTTCGGCAGGTCCACGTTGACGCCGGAGGTCATTAGCGGGGCGGCCACCATGAACACGATCAGCAACACGAGCATCACGTCGACCAGCGGGGTCACGTTGATCTCGGCGAGCGGCCGGTAGCGGCGCCGGCGGCCCTGGAGCAGCGCCGGCATCAGACCCTCTCTTCCGACTGGCGGGACAGGATGGCGCCGAACTCGGCGCCGAAACCTTCGAGGCGGCCGGCGAAGCGGGCGAGGTCGGAGCTGAGCTTGTTGTAGGCCAGCACCGCCGGTATCGCGGCGACCAGGCCGATGGCCGTGGCAAACAATGCTTCGGTAATGCAGGGAGCCACCACCGAGAGGTTGGTATTGCGGCTGGTGGCGATGGCCGAGAACGAGCGGATGATCCCCCAGACCGTGCCGAACAGGCCGACGAAGGGCGCGGTCGAGCCGACCGAGGCGAGGAACACCATCCAGCGCTCCAGCCCGTCCATCTGCCGCTGCACGGTGACCACGACGGAGCGGTCCACCCGGTCACGCACGCTGCCGCGGCTCATATCGGCGCCGACCACCTGGGCGCTGCGCTTCCATTCGGCCATCGCCGCGGCGAACACGGCGGCGAGCGGGTGGTGCGGCTTCACCCCCTCCTGCGCATACAGGTCTTCGAGGCTGACCCCGGACCAGAACCGGTCCTCGAAGGCGTCGGCGTCGCGGTTGGCCCGGCGCAGCGAGGTGACCTTCTCGAACACGATCGCCCAGACCCAGATGCTGGCCGCGAGCAGCAGCACGATGACGAGCTTGACGACCAGGTCCGCCTGCAGGAACAGGCCGACCATCGACAGGTCGCCGCCGGTCGCCGTGGCTGCCAGGTTCGTCGCGTCAACCGCACCGTTCAACTCACACCCCCATCATCCGCCGCCCAGCGCCGCACGCCAGCGGCCTGGAATTCGCGCCGGCTTGCCGTCGGACGCCCGCACGCAGGCCAATCCGACGTTCAGCCGCCCGGTTTCCTGCCCATCCCTCTCGAACACCTGCCGGACATCGACCGTCGCGGCTCCTAGCGCCCACGGGCCGGTTTGCACAACCAACTCCTGGTCGAGGCGGACGGGGCGCAAATAATCCATTTGCAGCCTCCGCACCACAAAGATGAGGCCAAATTGTGTGACGAGTTCGTAATGCGGGACCCCCGCTGCGCGCAGAGCTTCGGTCCGCGCCCGCTCGGCAAAGGCCAAGTAACGGGCATGATAGACGATGCCGCCGGCGTCGGTATCTTCGTAGTAAACTCGCAATTTCAGCCGGTAGGGCGTCACTCCGCATCCGGCAATAAATCGAGTTGCGGCTGCAGGCGGGGCGGCTGCATGCCGATATGGCGCCAGCCGGGCTCGCCCAGGACCCGGCCGCGGTTGGTGCGCAGCACCAGGCCCTCCTGGATCAGGTAGGGCTCGATCACGTCTTCCAGCGTGTCGCGCGCCTCGGCCAGCGCGGCGGCCAGGGTCTCGACTCCGACCGGGCCGCCGGCGTGGTGGTCGGCGATGCGGTGGAGGTAGCGGCGATCCATGGCGTCGAGACCGAGCCGGTCCACCTCAAGCCGGGTCAGGGCGGCGTCGGCGACTTCGCGGTCCACCGTCTGCTGGCCGGCGACGGACGCAAAGTCGCGCACCCGGCGCAGCAGCCGGCCGGCAATGCGGGGCGTGCCGCGGGACCGGCGGGCGATCTCCGCCGCGCCGTCTTGGGTCAGGTCGAACCCGAGCTTTTCGGCGCCGCGGGAAACGATGAGTTCGAGCTCGGCGGGCGTGTAGAAGACCAGGCGCAGCGGGATGCCGAACCGGTCGCGAAGCGGCGTGGCCAGCAGGCCGGCACGGGTCGTGGCGCCCACCAAGGTGAACGGGGCGAGGTCGATGCGCACGCTGCGCGCGGCCGGGCCCTCGCCGATGATGAGGTCGAGCTGGAAGTCCTCCATCGCGGGGTAGAGCACCTCCTCGATGGCGGGCTGCAGCCGGTGGATCTCGTCGATGAAGAGGACGTCGCGCGGCTGCAGGTTGGTCAGGATGGCGGCGAGGTCGCCGGCCCGCTGGATGACCGGGCCGGACGTGGCGCGGAAGCCGACGCCGAGCTCGCGGGCGACGATCTGCGCGAGCGTGGTCTTGCCGAGACCCGGCGGCCCATGCAGCAGCACGTGGTCCAGCGCCTCGCCGCGGTCGCGGGCGGCCTGGATGAAGATGGCGAGGTTCTCGCGGCTGGCCTTCTGGCCGACGAACTCGGCCAGGGTTTGCGGCCGCAGGCTGGCCTCGGCGGCGTCGTCCTCTAAGCGGTCGGACGAGATCGGCCGGCTACTCACTTGATGGCCAACTCTTTCAGGCTCTCGCGGATCACCTGATCGATCCCCGCGCCATCGCCAAGCCGACCAATGACGGCCGACACGACGGGATAGGCCTCGCCGCGGCGATAGCCGAGGTTGGCGAGCGCCGAGAGCGCATCCGCTTCGATGCCGCCGGCCATGACTGGGACGGCAAGGCTCGGGCCGGACGGGAGGGCGCCGGCCTTGTCCTTCAGTTCGCTCACCACGCGGGCCGCGAGCTTGGCGCCGACGCCGGCCGCGCGGGTGAGGCTCGTCTTGTCGCCGGTGGCGATCGCTTGCACGAGGTCGGCGGGCGAGAGGGCGGAGAGCAGGTTGAGCGCGACCCGGGCGCCGACGCCTTGGACGGCCAACAGGGTGCGGAACCACTCGCGCTCGGCTGCATCGGCAAAGCCGTAGAGCGAGATGGCGTCTTCGCGGACTTGCGTCTCGACGAGCACGCGGGCCGTCGCGGGCGGCGTCGGGAGCGCCGCGAGGGTGCGGGTTGAGGCTTGCACCAGATAGCCGACGCCGCCCACGTCGATCACGCAGCGGTCCGCCTCGAGCGCCTCGAGCCGGCCGGTGAGCAGCGCGATCACGCCATCACCGTCCCGCCCGCGACGCGCAGCCGGGTCGAGCGGTGGTGGGCGTGGCAGATCGCGACCGCGAGCGCGTCGGAGGCATCGGCGCGTTGCACGAGGGCGCCGGGGAGCAGGTGCCGGACCATGGCAGCGACCTGGTCCTTCGCGGCGGCGCCGGTGCCGACCACGGCGCGCTTGACTTCCATGGCGCCGTATTCGGCGACCGGAATCCCGGCCATCGCCGGCGCGAGCAAGGCCACGCCGCGGGCGTAACCGAGCTTCAGGGTCGCCGCGCCGTTGCGGTTGACGTAGGTCTGCTCGATGGCGGTCTCGTCCGGCGAATGCTGCAGGAACAAAGCCGTAAGCGCCTCATGCAGCGCTTTGAGCCGGTCGGGGACGGGCTGGTCGCTATCGGTCGCAATGACGCCGTCGGCCAGGTGGCGCAGCCGGTTTCCGTGCGCCTCGATGACGCCCCAGCCGGTGAAGCGCAGCCCGGGGTCGATGCCCATCAGCCGGGCCATGATCGCCCGCTTCGCCTGGATGCCCGGGTCAAGCCCGGGCATGACGTGCTTTCGTCGTCACCCCCGGGCTTGACCCGGGGGTCCAGTCTTCGGTCACGCCGAGAGGCGCTGCAGCACCGCATCGGGGATCTCGAAATTGGCGTACACGTTCTGCACGTCGTCGTTGTCCTCGAGCGCGTCCACCAGCTTCAGCAGCCCGGCCGCCTTCTCCTCGTCCAAGGTGACGGAGGTCGAGGAGCGCCACTCCAGCTTGGCGCTGTGCGGCGGGCCGAAGCGGGCTTCCAGCGCGTCGCGGACGCCGAAGAAGTCCTCGACGGCGCAGGTCACCTCGTGGCCGTCCTCGTTGCTCTCCACGTTCTCGGCTCCGGCCTCGATGGCGGCCTCCAGCATGGCGTCGGCACTGGCCACCTTCGCGTCGTACTGGATCACGCCGAGTCGCGCGAACATGAAGCTGACCGAGTTCGTCTCGCCCAGCGCGCCGCCATGCTTGCTGAAGGCGGAGCGGACGTCGGAGGCGGTGCGGTTGCGGTTGTCGGTCAGCGCCTCGACGATGACGGCGACGCCGGCCGGGCCATAGCCCTCGTAGCGGACCTCGACGTAATCGTCGCCCGCGCCGGCGCCGGTCGCCTTCTTGACCGCGCGTTCGATCGTGTCGCGCGGCATGTTGGCTTCGCGGGCGGCGGCCATGGCGGCGCGCAGGCGCGGGTTGAAGGCGGGGTCGGGCAGGCCCTGCCGGGCGGAGACGGTAATCTCGCGGATCAGCTTGGCGAACTGGCGGGCGCGCTTGGCATCCTGCGCGCCCTTGCGGTGCATGATGTTCTTGAACTGGCTGTGGCCGGCCACGTGTCGGGTCTCGGGTGGTTGGGGTGGGTGTTTATGGTGGATTGCGCTTCGCTTATCCACCCTACGGGGCGGGGGTGGCCTGGCTGAGGCGGCCGCCTTGGCGGAGGGGCTCGACGGAGAGGGCAAGGCCGGTGCGGTCGTCGGTGGTCACGAACAGGCCGCAGATGGTGGTCTCGCCCTCGGCGGGCTGCAGGCGTTCGCCGGGCATCTTGGTCCAGAAGCGCGAGCTCGAGCCCTGCTTGGCCATGCCGATCACGCTGTCGTAGTCGCCGCACATGCCGACGTCCGACTGATACGCGGTGCCGCCGGGCAGGATGGTGTGGTCGGCCGTGGGCACATGGGTGTGGGTGCCGACGATCAGCGAGACCGCGCCGTCGAAGGAGTGGGCGAAGGCGTATTTCTCGCTGGTCGCCTCGGCATGCAGGTCGATGACGATGGCGGCCACGTCCGCGCCGAGCTTGTAGCGGGTCAGCAACTCGGCGGCGCCGCGGAACGGGTCGTCCAGCGCCTCCATGAACAGCCGGCCCATGATGTTCGCGACCAGGGCCCGGCGACCATCCGCAAGCACGACCTCGAAGGAGCCGGCGCCAGGCGTGCCCGGCGGGTAATTCAGCGGACGGACGATGCGCGGCTCCCCCCCGATGAACGGGGCCAGCTCCTTGCGGTCCCAGGCGTGGTTGCCGAGCGTGATCACGTCGGCGCCGGCGCGCAGGATGGCGGTCGCCATCTCGGGGCTGATGCCGAAGCCGTGGCTCGCGTTCTCGCCGTTGACGACGACCAGCTCGGCCCGCAGCCGGGCCCGCAGCTCGGGGAGCGCCGCCACGACCGCGTCCCGCCCAGTGCGGCCCACCACGTCGCCGAGGAATAGGATGCGCATCAGTTCTCCGTCGCCAGCGGCGCGTGGTTGAGGACGGCGACCAGGGCCACGCCGCCGATCGTGTTGCCGATCAGGGTGGGGACGGCGAAGCGGAACACGTAGTCCGCCAGGCCGTGCTGCCCGCCGATCACGGCGAAGGCCGCCTCGGCGGAGCCGGCGATGATGTGCGAGAATTCGGCGGCGCCGACCACGTAGGTCACCAGGAAGATGATCCAGATCCGGGAGGGGCCGGCGCCGGGCAGCAGCCAGACGGTGAGCGCGATCAGCCAGCCGGCCAGGATCGACTTGACCAGCATCGGCCAGAACGGGTCCTGGATCGCCTCGTCCGCGAGCGCGCGCAGGGCGGCCCATAGCTCGGGCTTGAACAGGGTCTCGTGGCAGATGGCGAACGCGAACAGCCAGGTGCCGACCAGATTGACCACAAGGACCAACGCCCAGAACACCAGCAGCCGCGGCAGGCGGCTCGGCTCAGTCAGGACCGGCAGGACCGCCGTCAGCGTGCTCTCGGTGAAGAGCTGCTGCTTGCCGAGGATGACGATCAGGAAGCCGAGCGGATAGCCGGCGGCGGCGACCAGGTGCCGCCAGGGCGCGTCCGGCAGGCCGGTCTGCAGCACGGCGACGGTGAGGAACGAGAAGCCCATGGAAAGGCCGGCGGCCAGGGCGGACCAGGCGATGGCGCCGAGATGGCGGTCGAGCTGCGCCTCGCCCTCCTCGCGGATGACCCGGTGGATGTCGTGCGAGGGCGGGACGCCCTCCGCCTTTTGGCCGCCATCGTCACCGGCCATCGCGCTGCTGCCCTGCGAAGATCACGCCCCGCTCGGTCGCGATGGCGTCCAGCGCCACATCGTCGGCGTCGGTCGGCACCTCCGGCAGCTCTTGGGCGGCGAAGGCGCAGCCGACCGTGCGGCGGCCGGGCAGCCTGACGAGGGTGCGGTCGTAGAAGCCGGCGCCGTAGCCGAGGCGGCGACCGGCGCGGTCGAAGGCGAGCAAGGGGACCAGCAGGTAGTCTGGGTCGAGTTGGGCGCCTTCGGGGCGGTAGGTGCCGAATTTCTCGCGGATTAGCGTGTCGCCGGGCCGCCAGCGATGGAAGGTGAGCGGCTGTCCACGGGGCGGGGTGGCCGGCAGTACCAGCGCGTGACCGCGCTCGGCGAGTGCGAGCAGCAAGGGGCGGATGTCGATCTCGCCGGGCAGCGGCCAGAACCCGGCCACGACCTGTCCCGGCGCCGGTGGGCACTCGCGCAGCACGTGCTCGCCGAGCTGCGCCCCCCAGGCCGGGTCGCAGCCGGCGCGGGCCAGCAGGGCCGCCTGCCGCGCCGCCATCTTCAAGTGTGGAGCCGCCATGGCCGTTGGCGTGCCATCCTCCCGAGACCTACTTGCGTAGGTGGGCGCCGGTTACCATGACCACGATCACGGCAGCGCCAGCTCCCGCGGGAGTGCTTATCGGCCCCGGGGATGGGCTACCTGACGCACCGGGCAGCCCCACAGGACGTACTTAGTGCCGCTCGGTGGAGGCTGCAATCTCTTCGGCGCGGGCCGCGAGGCGGCTGATCCGCTCGGCCTTCGCGCGGTCGGCGGCGACGGCCTTGTTCTTGCGGGCGTTCTGTAGCTCGAGCTCCATGTCGTGCAGCTCGTCGGCCATGAACAGCGCCGCCATGACCAGCAGCTTCGTCTCGCCGCTCGACACCCCCAGCGCCTTGGCCCGCTCCACCCGCTTCTCGACCTCCTCGGCCATCGCGAGCAGATGCGCCTCCTCGCCGTCCTTGCAGCCGATGGTGTGGGCGTGTCCGTTGATGCGAAGCGTAACCTGGGCCATTACTTTTCGAGCTCCTCGCGCAAGGTGGCGATGATGTGGTCTAGCCGGGTCGCCACCTCGGCGACGATCGGGTCGGGCAGGTTGGGCGGGTTCGCCGCCTCGGCAGGCGGGGGGCGGTTGACCGACATGGCGATCCGCTCCAGCGCGGCCTCGAGCCGGTCTTCCGGATCGTCCTCGCCCTCCACCGAATCCCTCCAGGCCTGCTAGACAGCTTGAACTCAAACCGCGCAACGGCTTGAAGGTCAAGCATGCCGCTCGCGCCGGCGATTGTCATCCATAGCCTGGAGCACGCGAAGCTGGCGCTGCTTCCGGGTCGGCCGGTGACCCTGCTCTCGGGTCATGGGGCGGCGAGCTATGCAGGCTGCCTCTGGTGGCGCGCGATGCTGGCGCGGGCCGGCGTGGGGCCGGAAACGCCGGATCTGCTGGATTGCGCGGACGCGCCGGGGCGGGCGCTCGAGGCGCTGTCGGTCGGTTGCCGAGGCCTGGTGTTGCTGCCCTGCCCGGCCTGGGACAGCGTGGCCGAGCGGGCCTCGATAATGGGCGCTACACTGTACGGCGAGCGCCCCCCTGCCCTCGACCTTGCCGAGCCTGACGCGGCGCGTCGCATTGAAGCCTGGCTCGGCATCGGCTAAGCCGCGCGCATCAAGTCAAGGGGAAGCTCCATGCAGGTCACGCCGGCGGTGAAGGCCATTCTCGACAATTACGAGAGCGACAATCCGGGCACCAAGGCGAACCTGGCCCGCATCCTGATGCAGGGCAAGCTGGGCGGGAGGGGCAAGCTGGTGATCCTACCGGTGGACCAGGGCTTCGAGCACGGCCCGGCCCGCAGCTTCGCGCCGAACCCTGCGGCCTATGACCCGCAGTATCATTTCAAGCTGGCGCTGGCGGCCGGGCTGTCCGCCTATGCGGCGCCGCTCGGGATGCTCGAAGCGGGCGCGAGCACCTTTGCCGGCGCGATCCCGACCATCCTGAAGCTGAACAGCAGCAACAGCCTGGCGACCACGAAGGATCAGGCGGTCACCGGGTCCGTGCGCGACGCGCTGCGGCTGGGCTGCTCGGCGATCGGCTTCACCATCTACCCCGGCAGCGAATACGCTTTCGACCAGATGGAGGAGCTGCGCGAGCTGGCCGAGGAGGCCAAGGACGTGGGTCTGGCCGTCGTGGTCTGGAGCTATCCGCGCGGCCCGGCGCTGGACAAGGCGGGCGAGACGGCGGTCGATATCTGCGCCTATGCCGCGCACATGGCGGCGCTCCTCGGCGCCCACATCATCAAGGTGAAGCCGCCGACCGCGACGGTCAGCCTGGAGGCGGCGAAGAAGACCTACCAGACGCAGAAGATCGACATCTCGACGCTCACGGCGCGGGTCCGGCACGTGGTGCAGGCGTGCTTCGCCGGGCGGCGGATCGTGGTGTTCTCCGGCGGCGAGGCGCGGGACGACCTGGACGCGATCTTCGCCGAAATCCGCGAGTTGCGCGACGGCGGGGCGAACGGCAGCATCATCGGCCGCAACACCTTCCAGCGGCCGGAGGCCGAGGCGCTGAAGATGCTGGAGACCATCATCGGCATCTATCAGGGCAAGTGACGGGCTGCCGCCTCTACCTGATCACGCCGACGACGGCCGACGCCGGCTTCGCGGACACGCTGGCCGCCGCGCTCGACGCGGGCGACGTGGCCGCCGTCCAACTCCGGCTGAAGGACGCGGACGACGAGCAGTGGCGCCGCGCCATCGACGCGCTGCGGCCGGTGGCGCAGGCGCGCGGGGTGGCGTTCCTGCTGAACGATCGGGCCGACCTGGCGGCGGCGGCCGGCTGCGACGGCGCCCATGTCGGCCAGGAGGACATGGCCGCGCCAGAAGCCCGGCGGCTGATGCCAGGGCTGACGCTCGGGGTCACCTGCCACGCCAGCCGGGACCTGGCGATGCAGGCCGGGGAGGACGGGGCCGACTACGTGGCCTTCGGCGCCTTCTTCCCGACCGCGACCAAGGACGCCAAGGCGCGCGCGGAGCCGGATGTGATCCGCTGGTGGTCGGAGCTGATGGAACTGCCGTGCGTGGCGATCGGCGGGATCACGGCGGAGAATTGCGCGCCCCTGGTGCAGGCCGGGGCGGACTTCCTGGCGGTGGTGAGCGCGGTTTGGGAGCACCCGGAGGGCGCGGCGGCGGGCGTGCGCGCGATGAACGCGGCGATCGGGGCTGCCGGGCGGGGCGTCGCCGATGAAGCGGGAGCATAGGAAATGCAGCGGAGAAACCTCTTGATCGGTAGCGCCTCGATGGGCGCGCTGCCTGTGCTGGCATGGGCCCAAGTGCCGCCGCCCGCGCCGGTGGTCGTGCCGCCGGTGGCGGCGCCGGCCGTCGTCCCTCCCCCCGCTCCAGCCGCGGTACGGCCGGCCGCTACGGCGATCGACAAGAGCAAACCGTATTACGTGTTCTTCGAGGGGATGATCGACGTCAACAGCGCCCGGCGACTGCGCCAAGAACTGGCGAGGCTGGTAGAGGCGGGAGTCGCCGAGATCACGCTGGTGTTGGATTCCGGTGGCGGCCAGCTCGACCCCACGATGGTGACCTACGGCTTCATCCGCGCCTTGCCGGCCAATATCCATACGCACGCGCAGGGGTTGGTGGCCTCGGCGGCGACGCTGCTGTTTCTCGCGGGCGAGCAACGCTCGGCAGACCGGATCGCCCGCTTCGTGTTCCACCCGACCCAGTCGCTGGTGGTCGCGGGTATCAACAGCGAGCCGCAGCTTCGCGAGCGGGTGACGTCGTTCGACATGGTCGAGGATGTCATGGCGCAGGTCTATCGGGACCGGACGCAGATTTCGCAGACGGAGATCGAGCGCTTTCGCCGCGAGATGGTCGTCTACGACGCCGAGCAGGCGAAGGCGTCCGGCGTAGTGCAGACGGTGGCCGACCTGCGGATCCCGGGGGACGACAAGGCGAAGATCATCCTGCTGGAGTGACTCGCCCCGCTGCGCGGAAGCGAAGGCGCGGCAGCCAGGTCTGGCGCACGCAGGTCAGGACGAAGCTGGCCACGACCGACAGCAGCAGCGCCATCAGCCACCACCAGGCCAACTCGTTCAGCACGAAATGCACCATGCCGGGCGTGCTGACGTTGCTCTCGACCCGGCGGCTGAGGCCGGTGGCGTAGATCGCGTATTTCAGAGCGGGCGACCACATCACCAACGGGACCGCCGCCGAGCCGAGCCAGAAGCAGGCCCGCGCCCAGCGCGCCGGCAGGGCGCGGGACAGGCTGAGCAGGCCCGGCAGCGCCAGCAGCAGCAGGATGGCGCGGTAGCCGTTGCTGGCGCCGATGAAGAAGCACCCTTCCATCAGCAGCCCGCCGGCCAGGAGCATGCCCCGGTCCCGCGTCGGCATGGCATCGATGCTCCGGCGCACGCCGCCCCGCGTGGCCAGCAGCGCTCCGGCCAGGATCACCGCGCAGCACAACAGCGCCATGATCGCCCCGCGGTAGGGGGCGTCGGGGCTGGCGCCCAAATGCTGCGCCCGCCGCGCCACGAACTCGGCCAGCCCCGCCGGCAGGTTGCCGGCGCCGATCCAGAACTGGTAGGGCGAGCCGGTCGGGACCCCGTGCAAGGCGGCGCGGATCTCGCCGGCATAGCTGCCCACGAACCAGGCCAGCACCAAGGCCACCGCCGCCGCGATCAGCACGGCGTCACGCCGCTTCTCCCGCAACGCCAGCGCCAGCAACACCAGCGGATAGTATTTCAGCAGTCCGGCCATCGTGAAGATCGCATAGGCCGCCAGCCGGCTGC
>Ga0213875_10002357_pt1 | contig 11397 bp, 8 predicted proteins | sample BarmaccomBMRX_R8_FD_160105 | JGI IMG/M metagenome (GOLD analysis project Ga0213875, IMG submission 160105) | Root-associated microbial communities from Barbacenia macrantha in rupestrian grasslands, the National Park of Serra do Cipo, Brazil - RX_R8 | ecosystem: Host-associated > Plants > Roots... | reverse complement strand
AGCGGGGACAGGATTTGAACCTGCGACCTCTGGGTTATGAGCCCAGCGAGCTACCGAGCTGCTCCACCCCGCGTCGTTGTGATCCCCAGTCTAACCAGGCACCACTGGGCAGAGCAAATCACCTGGCCCCGCTGTGCTCAGCCGTAGCCACCCGTGCTCACGCGCTGAACGCGCTCAGCTCTTGGCGCAGCGCGTCTGCGAGCCGGGCAGCGCGCTCGGCGACCGCCGCCGGGCCCAGCTCGACCGCCCGTCCGCACCAGCTCTCGGCCTCCCCCAGCTCGCCATGGCGGGCGGCGAGCAGAGCGAGGCGCAGCGCGGCACGGCCGTGACCGGCCTTCGCAGCGCGCTTCCACCACAGCGCGGCCTCCGGTTCGCTGCCCTCGCGGGCGAGGAGCAGACCGAGGTTGAAGGCCCCATTGCGGCTGCCGGCCTCGGCGGCGCGCCGATACCAGCGCGCGGCGTCCTCGGTGTTGCCGCGGCGGGCAGCACACATGCCGAGCCGGACCTGAGCACGCCGGTGCCCCCTGCCCGCGGCCTGCTCGTACCACTTCTCGCTCTCCGGCGACTCCTGGTCGAGCAGTGCGCCCAGTCGGAAGGCGGCCTCTGCGCTGCCGGCCTCGGCGGCGCGCCGAAGATACGGCTCGGCGGCGGACGCGTCGCCCTCGCGCTGCAGCACCATGGCTACCTGGAGCGTGGCCTCGGTATGGCCCGCGGCAGCAGCCCTTTCGTACCAGCGGTGGGCCGCTGCGGCGTTCTCAGGGCCCTCACGGCTCGCGCAGAGAATGCCGAGGTTGAACGCGGCGTCCACGCTGCCGGCCTCAGCGGCCTTGGAGAACCACGGCTCCGCACCTGCCGCGTCATCGCGCTGCAGCAGCAGCACGGCGAGCGCGTTGGCGGCCTCGTGGTGGCCGGCGTATGCGGCGCGCCGGTACCACTGCTCGGCTTGCGCAGTGCGCCCGCGCTCTGCGCACAGGAGGCCGAGGTTGTACGCGCCATTGTCGTCACCCGCTTCGAGTGCGGCCCGGTACCAACGCTCAGCGGTTTGTGTCTCGCCTTTCTGGGCGTGCAGCGCGCCGAGGGCGTTGGCGGCTTGGCCCTCGCCCTCCCGGGCGGCGCGACGCCACCATTCGGCGGCGCCGTCGATGTCACCTGTGTCACGCAACAAGAACCCCAGAGCGCAGGCGGCCTTCGGGTCGCCGTCACGCGCGGCGGTCAGATACCAGCGCCCGGCATCCGTCACCTCGCCGCGCGCTTCGAGCAGGGTGCCGAGACGCAGGGCGGCGCGCCGATGGCCGCGGGCTGCGGCCTGCCGATACCACTGCTCTGCTTCCGTCTCCTCGCCGCGGTCGGCGCAGATGCGGGCGACGCGATAGATCGCCTCGCGGTGGCCACATTCCGCGGCTGCCCGATACCAGCGCTCGGCACCCACATCGCGCCGATGGTCGAGCAAGTCGGCGAGTGCGTAGGCGCCGAGTACATGGCCGGACTCGGCGGCCTGCCGCAGCCAGTATTCGGCACCGGGCTCGTCACCGCGTTCGCGGTAGTAGCGGCCGAGCGCGTGCGCGGCTGAGGCGCTGCCGGCGACGGCGGCCATCCGCCACCAGACGGCTGCCTCATCGGCGTATCCGCGGTGGTGGAGCAGGAGCCCGAGGTTGTTGGCCGCGGCGCGGTCACCGGCGGCAGTGGCGCTGCGCAGATAGGGCTCGGCCCCGTCGAGATCGCCGCGGCGCAGCAGTGATGTGCCCATCATGCTTTGGGCGTTGGGGTCGCCGAGTTCGGCGGCGCGGCGATAGCGCGCCTCCAGCTCGGCCTCCTCCCGTGCGGAGAGAACATCATCGTCGAGTACGGCCTCGACCTCAGCTTGAGCCTCGGCCTGGGTCTCAGCCTGAGCCTCGGCCTGGGCCGCGTCGCCAACCTGAGCATCAGCGTGCACCACGAGGTAGGGACGGGTCACTGCCCCGTCCCGTGCTGGACCCCGTGGCTCCAGCAGCTTTGCACCATCCCCCATGGGATCCATCGTCGCACCACCTGCAACCGGTGTACACCAGGTATACCGCAGCCCTTGAGGTCACTTCAGCGTTTTGTCGACTTCCCGACTTCCCGACACACCGCCACCTCAAACCACTCGGATCGCAGTCCCCTCGCGCAAGTGATCAGGAAGGGCGCATAGTTGACGCGACATCAACCTGGTCGGCCTTCGTCATCCCTTCGGCATTCTCTGCCCGCTCAAGCGCTACCTGAAGATCGCTCTGCGCCTTGCCGTACGCCGCCCAATCGCCGTTCTTCAGCGCCTGCTGACCGGCGTTGAAGGCCGCTTGGGCAGCGGCGAGCGCCTGTTTGACCACCGGATTCGCGGACTGCGGCCGGCCCGCGCCGGGTAGCTGCTGCGTCGAGGGTGCCGACATGGGCGTCGAGAACACATCGTCGAGCGCCTGGGAAAGGGTGTCGTCGAACGCCGTGTTGTCGCCGTACGCCACCAGCACCTTCTTCAACAGCGGATAGTTGACGCCCGCGCCGCGTACGTACACCGGCTCGGCATACAGCAGTCCACCGTCGAGCGGCACGGTCAGCAAGTTGCCGTACTCGACCTCGGAGTCGCTCTTCTGCCAGATATTGATCTGATTGGCCACTGGCGGATCGGAGTTGAATTTGCTCTGGACCTGCTTCGGACCCAAGGTCGTGCTGGAACTGGGGAGTTTCAGGATTTTGATCGTGCCGTAATCCGGGCTTGTCGCGTCGGCGTCCACGGCCATGTACGCGCTCAGGTTGTCCCGGCCGTTGGGCGTGAACGTGGTGGTGAGCGAGAACTCCTGTGCGCTCTGTCCTGGCATCTTCAAGCTCTGGTAGTAGGGCGGCACCGCGACGCCGTTCCTCTTCGCCGGGTCGTCCGGCACCTGCCACACCTCGCTGCCGCTGTAGAACGCCGAGGCGTTGGTGACGTGATAGCGGGTCAGCATCTGCCGCTCCACCTTGAACAGGTCCTCTGGATAGCGCAGATGTTGCATCAGCTGGGGGCTGATGGCGGCACGTGGCAGGATCATCCCTGGATACGCCTTCATCCAGGTCTTCAGCACCGGGTCACCGGTGTCCCACTGGTACAGTTTCACCGTGCCGTCGTAGGCGTCCACCGTGGCCTTGACCGAGTTGCGGATGTAGTTGACCTGGTTCTGCTGCGCCAGCACCGAACGGCTGCCGCCGCTCAGCGAATCGGCTGTGGTGTTGCTGAGCGTCGTGCGCGAGGAGTACGGGTAGTTGTTGGTTGTGGTGTAGCCGTCGACGATCCACTGGATGCGCCCGTCGACGACCGCCGGGTACGGGTCACCGTCGATCGTGAGCCATGGCGCGACCGACTCGACACGTTCCTTGGGGGTGCGGTCGTAGAGGATTCTCGACCTCTTGCTGATCGCCCCCGAGTACACCAGCTGCGGTTCGTTCATCTGCACCGCGTAGGCGGCACGCGTGAGGGGGTTTGCCAGGCTCACCCCGTTTTTGCCAACATAGGTGTAGCTCTTCTCACCGTTGTCGGTCGAGTAGTCGATCTCCTTGGTCGAGCCGCCGACGATCGACCACTGCGTGGTCTTCTCACCGTAGTAGATCCGCGGCTGGTAAGAGCCGAACTCCCCCTGCGGCGGAAGGTTGGACTCGGCGAAGGAGGGTGCGCCGGTGTCGGTGATGGAGGTGCCGCTCGCCGCGACTATCCCATACCCGTGGGTGTACCTGAAGTGATCGTTGATCCAGTTGCTGTCCGGAATGCCGTGGATATTTAGTTCACGGAGGCCGACCACGGTGTCCTGGGTGGCCTGGGTGCCCTGCTTCCCACCGTCGGCCGGGTAACGGTCCACGGTGAGCTGCGAGTTGAATGTGTAGTAGCTGCACATCTGCTGCAGCTGCTGGAAGGTGAGCGAGACGAGGTTCGGATCGAGCAGCCGGATACTCGCTGTCGTGCCGACATCCACGCGCAGCATGCTGCCGGGTGTCGAGCCGCTGGTGCCCGGGTAATCCGTCACCTGCGTACCGTCGATCCCGTATGCCATGCGCGTGGCATTGATGTTGCGCTGGATGTATGGGCCTTCCTTGGCTGCCTCATCGGGCTGTACCTGGAACTCCTGGACGATCAGGGGGTACAACCCGCCGATGAGGACCGCGGAGAGCACCATCAGACCGAAGCCGATCACCGACAGGCTCCAGGTGCGCCGCCACAGCGTCGCGAAGAACAGCAGCGCACAGATGATCGCAATGCAGAACAGGATGGTCTTCGCCGGCAGATAGGCGTTGGCATCCACATAACGCAGTCCCGTCCAGCCCGTGGTGGCCTTGAAGCTGCTCGAATTCACTGCAAGCCCGTAACGGTCGAGCCAGTAGGCGACTGCCTTGAGCGAGACGAAGATGCCGAGCAGCACGGACAGATGCCCGGTCGCCGCCGAAGTCGCCCGCGCGTCCGGAGCGCTGATCCGCAGCCCCCCGTACAGATAGTGCACGACCACGGCGGCGAGCAGGCACAGCAGCACAACGGCAAAGCCGAAACTCAGCAGGAACCGATACCACGGCAGGTCGAAGACGTAGAAGGAGACGTCCTTGTGGAACTGCGGGTCCCTGGTGCCGAAGGGGACGGCGTTGACATAGCTCAGCCACGTGCTCCACTCACCGGACGCCGACGCGCCGGAGACGAACCCCACCAGTAGGCTCACCGCAAGCAGCACCCTTCCCCGGTACGGCGCGATGCCAAGCCGGTAACGGTCGAGGCTCTGCTGCTCCACTGACATCGCACCGAGTGGCGGACGCAGCCGGTGCGCGAGATGGATATTGAGGCCGACGGCCGCCCCCGCACCCAAGCCGAAGACGAAAAACAGGCCGAGCCGGGCGGTGATCGTGGTGGAGAAGACGGAGGAGTAGCCAACCGACCGATACCATAGCCAGTCGGTCCAAAAGCCGGAGAACATGACAAACGCCATGGCCGCCATCACCAGCACCACGAACGCCAAGAGCAGCGTCCGAGCGTGCCACGACGGTCGTAGGGCACAAGACCACTGACGTGACGGGCCTGCGCCGCGCTCCGGCATCTGGAAAGCCAAGATCGCCCCTTGAAATCCACGTACTACCGCCACGTACTGTCACGTGTTGACCGAAGGGTGTCCGGCTCGGACACCCACCCATGCAACTTACTCACCGATTGCACGGTTCCCGCTCGGGAGCTCGGAACGGGCAGGATGTTGCCCATGCTCAACATTTCCAGCGAAGGCACGCCCCTCGCCGCCAACCCGCTCACCCGCGCCGTACTCGAGATCGACGGCTACGCCTCCACCCTCGGCTGGGATCAGCCCGCACGGCTCTTCGCCCTGGTCGACACGGCGCAGCTGCGCGCTCAGGAGCCGGAGCTGAGCCGACAACTCGGCCTCGGCGAGGAGGGGGACGGGGAAGGGGAAGCCCCGGCCGGCTCACTGACCCCCATCGAGCAGGACGAGATCCCGGCCGATGCCCCCCTCGACGAGTTCCTGGCCACCATTGCCTGGCCGGATGTGGTGGTGGGCTGTGCGCTCACCGTCGAGCGGCTGATGCTGCCGCCATCGGCTGAAGGGTCGCTGCCGGTGACCCTGAGAGCGGAGGAAACGGAGGTCATCGAGGCCGACGAGATGTCATTGGCGAAGTGGGTCGCTGAACACCCGGAGCGGCAGGATGTGCGGATGACCGTAGGCGTCCTGCGCAACGGCAGCCGCGAGTCGGCGCTCAGACTGCGCGAGAAGGACTCGCCGACCGAGGTGCTGACGGGATCCTCGCTGGTGCCGGGGCTCGCCGACGCACTCGCCGCGACTTTCGAGGAATGAGCTTCTGAGCTTCAAGAAGTGAGCTTCAAGAAGTGAGCTTCGGACACCGCGCACCCGCGAACCTCTACGGTCAGCCTGCCGGGCAACTCGGCAGGTCGGCCGTCTTCCCCTCACGGATGTCCGCCAAGGCGCCCAGCGCCTCCTTCAGGTTCGACACCTTCACCAGCTTCAGCCCGGAAGGGGTGTTCTTCGCCGCCGCGCCGCAGTTGTTCTGCGGCGTGAGGAAGTACTGCGCGCCCGCGTTCCGCGCCGCAATGATCTTCAGGGCGATGCCGCCGATCGGGCCGACGTTGCCGTTGTCGTCTATCGTCCCCGTCCCCGCGACGAACTTCCCGCCCGTCAGGTCAGTCGGCGTGAGCTTGTCGATGATGCCGAGCGAGAACATCAGACCGGCGCTCGGACCGCCAACGTCAGCGAGCTGGACATTAACAGTGAAGGGGAACTGATGGGCGGCCTCGGCCTGGATGCCGACTCTGGCCTTGCCCGTGCTGTCCTGCGCCTTCACTGTCTTGATGGTGACTTGGCGGACAGGCGCACCGGGCTTGTTCGCATCGCCCACCGGGACGATGGCAAAAAGCACGTCTTGGCCGGGTTTGTGCTTGGTGACGAGCTTGGCGACATCTTCGGGCCGTCCGACCGCCGTACCGTCCACGGCCTTGATCACGTCGCCGGCGTGGAGCCTGCCCTCCGCCGGAGCGCCCTTGATGACGGTGCCAACGACAACCTGCATGCCCACTTGGTAGCCGAGCTCCTTGATCGCCGCCGCCTTGGCGCTGTCTTGGGACTGGGTGAATTCCTCGGCGTTCTCCTGGTCGACTTGCTGGGCCGTCTGACCGCTGGGATAGAGGATTGCCTTCGGGACGACTTGGTCGTCGCTGGAGAGCCAACCACTGATCGCCTCCAGCAGATTCATCGAATAGTCGGACCCCGTCACCCGGACCGTCGTCATGTTGAGATTGCCGGTGGTCGGGTACGTCTTGTGCCCGGAGATCTGAAGCACCGGCCGACCGTCGTTCTCACTGAGCGTATTGACGGTGGGTCCCGGCGACATCTCGGCGTACGGTACGGGCATCAGCATCCCGACGCAGAGCAACGCTATGAGCAGCAGTGTCGAAGTGAGCATGGCGGCGGTCCGGCGTGGCATGCCACGACAGTACGGGACGAGGCCCTGCGATGTGCCGTCGAACCACGCGCCAGGACAAGCCCTGGACGGAAGGCCAGGACCAGGCGGCGTTAGGGCCCGCCTCGAAATAAGTTGTATGCGAACACCGTGTCTGAGCTGTGGTGTCAAGAGATCCAACGCACAACTTATTTTCCGGCGGGCCCTTACACCACGTCGGAGCCGGAGTGGGTATGCGCCCTTGTCATGGCCTCGCGGAACCGCTCGTATCCCGCAAGCGAATCGGTATCGTCCTGCGCGCGGCGGTTACGGCCCGCCCAGCCGGCCCACAAGGTGGCGGCAATCGCACCGATGACGGGAATCAGCAACCACACGAGCGCCGCCATACCGGCCTCCCGACCCACACACTCACCGATGAATGACCTATGAGCAGATTAACCACTCGTTATTTCAACGCTCAGACTGAGTCGCGAGTTACGCAACCTGGCGCAAAGGAAACACCGGAAAGAGTCATCCATAGAAGCCAGACACCCCACGCGGATGCTCCGCGCCCACCCGGCCACGTCTACAGCCCATGGTGCGCGAAGTCTCCAGCGAGGCTTGTCGCCTTCCCGCAGTCCTCGGCTGTAAGCGCCCCGACATCCGCCGCGCCAGCGGCTGATGTCACAACCTCTCCCGGCACGATCTTCCAGTCGTACGCAAGTCGCGCCTTGCCGATAATAGACCCTCCACTATAACCGACTACCCCACTGTATCACCCATAGGAAGCAGTCGCCGACCAACAGTGATCAACAGTGATCAACAAGCCGATCAACAGTTGGCAACCCATTCTTGGGTTCCATCGGCGAATGTCTGGTGCTTCCAGATCGGCACTTCGCGCTTGAGATCGTCGATCAGGCGGCGACAGGCAGCGAACGCCTCCTGTCGGTGCGGGCACGACGCGGCGACAACGACCGCCAGATCACCCACGGCCAGATCACCCACTCGGTGGACGGCGGCAATCGCCCGTACGGGGAAGTCGGCGGCGACCTTCTCCGCCACCTTGCGCAGCTCCGCCTCGGCGGTGGGATGCGCGCTGTAGGACAGACCCGTCACCTCGCAATCCCCGCCGCCGTCGTGGTCACGCACGGTACCGACGAAGAGTGCCGTGCCTCCGGCCGCATCGTCACCGACCGCGGAGAATACTTCGTCCACCAAGAGCGGGGTGTCGCGAATGGCGAGGAGCCGAATCGGGTCCCGGCCGCTGTCTATGCGTGCCATGGGCGTCATGGTGCCCCACGTCCCCGCGGTACGGAAAGCGGCTTCCGTCCCGCACCCTGTCCTGCCCCCTGTCCCGTGCATCCCACGGCCACCTCACCTCTCAGCCGCGTCGCTTGCGCGCCCGCCTGACCAGAGCCGCTGTGCCGACCAACGCTACGGTGGCGCCGGCCGCGCCGAGGGTTGCCGCGTCCTTGCGACCGAGGCGGCGGCCTCCGAGGGTGTGCCGACCCGCGACCTCTTCCAGCAGTTCGGCGAGCACCTCCTCATTGGTCCACTTCGGCCGCCAGCCCGCCTCATGCAGTCGGCTTCCGCTGACCACCCACGGGTGCATCGTGTACTCGAGGTCGCCGACCGGGGACGGGGTCAGGCCGAGGCGGTGCAGCCGGGCGGCCGCGCCGAGCGCCACCGACTGCGGCAGCTCCATCCGCCGGATCCCGGACAACTCCTCGACCTCCTCCTGCTCCAGCCAACCGTCGCAACCGACCGCCATCTCGCCCTCCACCTTGCCGAGCGCCGCGTACTCCAGCGCCGAGACAAGATCCTCGACGTGGCAGAACTGCCAGCACGGGCGGCTGCCGGCCACCACGAGCAGGCGCGGCGACTCGAAGTAGCGGGTGAGCGCGGTATCGGTGCCGCCGACAAGTACGGCGGGCCGTACGACAGTGACGTTGAGGCCCGGATGGGCACGCGGGGCGCGGCGGCCGAGGCGTTCGATCTCCAGCAGGTCACCGACGCAGGTGGCCTCGGCGGTGGCGCGCAACGGGGCGTCCTCGGCGAGCGGCACATCGTTGTCTTCCAGCGCGCCGTAGACCATCGCCGAGGTGACGAGGACGACGCGATGCACCCCGGCCGCAGCGGACGCGGTGAGCACCGTCTGCGTGCCGCGCACATTAAAGGCGGTCCGCGCCCTGGAGTCGGATTCCAGATCCAGATCGAGGGCAAGGTGCACGACTACGTCCGCCGGGCGACCCTCGACGCGCAGCCGGTCCGCGAGGGCCGGGTCGCGTACGTCCAGGACGCGCCATTGCACGCCGGCGACGTCACCGCGCCGTTCGTCAATTGCCACGACCTTCTTGACATCATCGGACGCGGCCAGGCGCTGCGTCAGCAGCAGTCCGACGCCGGACGCGGCGCCCGTGATCGCGACGACCGGCCGCGACGAGGCGGCAGCGCTCCGCTCAGAGCGAACGTGCGGCGATGGGGAACTCACCAGGTGTCTCCCACTGTTGTTGCTAGTACGAGGTACGTGCAGCTGTGGCATCAGCCGCTGGCGCGGCGGGCGCAAGTCCCATCCTGCCTGAGAGGTGTCTAGGCTGGAGGTACAGGCCCGGCGCGTAACGAGTCGCACCCGCGTAACGAGTACTGACGAACGGCAGCTGACGCACACGATGCACGCGAGGCATGAGATGCATGAGATGCATGAGATGCATGAGATGCACGCGAGATCGGAGCGCAATTCCGTGCGCACAGACAGAATCCAATGACACATAGAGCCGAGGAAGCCCGTGAGTGACACCCCCTTTGGATTCGGCGTCCCTCCTGAGGAGCCTGATGACGGGGACGAGGGCAAGAAGAAAGGTCTGCCCGGCGGTGAGTCCGGTGGGGCCGGTGAGCCGGAGAGCTCAGGCTGGCCCAGCAGCCCCTTCGGCTTCGGCGCCGGAAACTTCGGCGCAGGGCCGGGCCAAGGCGGCGACAATCCGTTCGCGGCAATGTTCGGCTCATTGAACCCGGGTGATCTCGGCGCCGCCTTCCAGCAGCTCAGCCAGATGCTTTCATGTGAGAGCGGCGCGGTGAACTGGGAAATGGCGAAGGACATCGCGCGCCAGACTGTCGCCCGGGGAGCACCGGATGGCTCCAAGGACGCAAGCGTCGGGGACAGCGAGCGTACAGCGGTCGAGGAGGCGGTGCGCCTCGCCGATCTGTGGCTGGACGACGCGACGTCGCTGCCCTCAGGCGCGGGGTCCGCGGTCGCCTGGAGCCGCGCCGAATGGATCGAGGCGACGCTGCCCGCATGGCAGGAGCTGGTGGACCCGGTGGCCGAGCGGGTCGGAGCTACGATGAGCGGGGTCCTCCCCAAGGAGATACAGGCCATGGCGGGCCCGCTGCTCGGCATGATGCGCTCCATGGGCGGCGCCATGTTCGGTACGCAGATCGGGCAGGCGCTCGGCGTGCTGGCGGGCGAAGTGGTCGGCTCGACCGATATCGGCCTGCCGCTCGGCCCGGCCGGCAAGGCCGCGCTCCTTCCAGTGAACATCGCGGCGTTCGGGACAGGGCTCGGCGTTGCTGAGAGCGATGTACGGCTGTATCTGGCGCTGCGTGAGGCGGCGCACCAACGGCTGTTCGCGCATGTGCCGTGGCTGCGGACGCATCTGTTCGGCGCGGTCGAGGGGTACGCGCGGGGGATCACGGTGGATACGGCGAAGCTGGAGGACGCGGTCGGGCAACTCGACCCGTCGAATCCGGAGGCCTTGCAGGAAGCGCTGCAGCAGGGCATGTTCCAGCCGGAGGACACCCCTGAGCAGAAAGCGGCGCTGGCCCGTCTCGAGACGGCGCTCGCGCTGGTCGAGGGCTGGGTGGACGCAGTGGTGCACGCAGCGGCGGCCCCGCATCTGCCGTCGGCGAGCGCACTGCGCGAGACCCTGCGCCGGCGCCGGGCGACCGGCGGCCCCGCGGAGCAGACCTTCGCCACGCTGATCGGCTTGGAACTGAGGCCTCGTCGGCTGCGGGATGCCTCACGGCTGTGGGCTTCGCTCACCGACGCCCGCGACATCGAGGGGCGGGACGGGCTCTGGGAACACCCGGACATGCTGCCGACGGCGCAGGATCTCGACGATCCAGACGGTTTCGTGCACCGTGAGCCGACGCTGGAGGAGGAAGGCATCGACTTCGACGCGCTCAACAAGATGCTGGACGAGGCAGCGGGCGAGGACGACAGCAAGGGTGAAGGTAAGGGCGAGGACGAGGGCAGGGGCGACAGCAAGAAGTGAACCCGGACATCTCGCCCACCCCGCACAGTCTGCATGCGGACGCGGTTCGCGTCCTGACGCACTGGAAGTCACTGCATGACGCCCTCGGGCAGGAGCAGTTGCGGCGGGAGTATCTCGACCATCTCGAGGCGCACCCTGAGGGGGTGTGGAAGTCCTGCCGCGCCGGGCACATCACGGCGAGCGCGCTGGTCGTCGACCCGGAGCACGG
>Ga0213875_10002356_pt1 | contig 11398 bp, 13 predicted proteins | sample BarmaccomBMRX_R8_FD_160105 | JGI IMG/M metagenome (GOLD analysis project Ga0213875, IMG submission 160105) | Root-associated microbial communities from Barbacenia macrantha in rupestrian grasslands, the National Park of Serra do Cipo, Brazil - RX_R8 | ecosystem: Host-associated > Plants > Roots... | reverse complement strand
GGCGCCCAACCTGGACGGCCAGTACACGATCTGGGGCCGCGTCACCTCCGGCATGGAGTATGTCGACCAGATCAAGCGTGGCAGCGGCTCGGGCGGCACGGTGCAGAACCCCGACCGCATCATCCACATGCGCGTCGCCGCCGACGTGAAGAGCTGATCGGGAAAGCTATTGACGCCGGGCCCGCTCTGTCGTTGCTGGCCCTCCCGCCGTGGTGGCCGAGCCCGTAGCTCAGTTGGTAGAGCACGTGACTTTTAATCATGGGGCCGCGGGTTCGAATCCCGCCGGGCTCACCCCGTTTGAACGCTGGCCGAAGATCACCCTCCACCGAGTCTCAGGCGCAGGGCGATGTCGAACGGCTCGCTGGCATGCTGTTGCACGAACAGGCAGACATCCGCGACGAGCCGTTTCGTGCGCAGCGCTTCGGCCAGATGCGCCTCCGCCGCCGGGCGGTAAAGGGCGTGCTCGGCGGGGGTGAGGCGGCGGGTGAGCGTCATGTGGAACATCCACGAGTCGAACACGTCGGGATAGCCCCAGCGGCGCAGCAGCGCCTCGCGCTGCGGCGACAGTCCGCGGCCGCGGCGGCGCGCCAGCTCGGCGGAGTCGGGCGGGGCACGAAAGGGGTCCAGGCCGGCGACGAACGTGTCGGCGAGGGCACGCAGTTCGGGGCAGGGCGCGGTCTCGCTCAGCGCGAGGAAACCATCGAGCTCGGCGACGGCGAGCGGCGGCAGCTCGAAGGGCGCGATCGTGGCGGCGAGCGACGCCGCTTCTGCCGCCAATTCCTCCCAGCTCCGGCCGGGGCGCAGCCGCATCGGCGGCTTCAGCGTGGCGTGGAAGCCGTAGCGGCGGGCGTCCTCGGTGATTGCCGTGATGTCCGGCAGGTCCGGCTGCGCCAGTGTCTTGCCGCTCTGCGGATCGCGGCCCAGCCAGGCGCAGGCCGCCGTCCAGAGCGGATCGTCGGGCAGCGGCGCGTAGTAGAGCGCGACGCGCCCGTCGGGGCCGATCAAGCCACCCGCTCGCCGGCCCGCCAGACCTGCCGGACCACGGCGAGACCTTCATGCACGCGCACGCGCACGAGGTCGGCGCGCAGCCCCGCCGCGATGCGGCCGCGATCCTCCAGCAGCGCCATCTGCGCCGGGCGGTGGGTGATCAGCGCGACCGCTTCGTGCAGCGCGATCCCGGTGAGGCCGACGCACAGGAACGCTGCTTCGACAAGGCTCGCCGGCACGTAGTCCGACGCGAAGGCGTCCACCGCGCCGGCGCGTACCAGATCGGCGGCGTCGACGTTGCCGGCGTGCGAGCCGCCGCGCACGATGTTGGGTGCGCCGGCGATCACCTGCATGCCGCGCGCCCGGGCCGCCTGCGCCGCCGTCATGGTCACCGGAAATTCGGCAATCCGGATGCCGTCGGCGTCGTTGCGCGCGACCTCCGCCTCGGTGCGGTCGTCGTGGCTGGCTAACGCCAGCCGGCGGCCGGCGACGCGGTCGAGCAGGGCGCGGCGGTTCGGCTCGGCGTGCCGGGCGCGCCGCTCCTGGACTTCGCCGATGCTGCGCTCGATGGTCGCGGGATCCCATCCGTCGCGCCGCCGCAGCGTCCGGTAGAGGTCGATATCCGCGTACTGGCCGTAGCCCGGCGTGTGGTCCATCAGGCTGACCATGCGCACGCGAGGATGCTCGATCACCGGATCGAGCAGCTCCAGCATGTCGGACGCCGGCACCTCGCAGCGCAAATGCAGGTAGTGCTCGGCCTTCAGCAGATCGGTATCGGCGAGCGCGTCGAGATCGGCGACGCCGTCGCGAAACGTCTGCTTGCGATCCTTCTCGTAGCCGAGATGACCGAGGCAGAGCGCGTCCAGCACGGTGGTCACGCCGGCGGCGGCGCATTGCGCGTCATGCGCCACCAGCGCCGAGCGGGACGGCCAGCGCGCGTTGCTGCGCGGCTGCACCTGCCGTTCGAGATTGTCCGTATGCACGTCGACCACGCCCGGCAGCAGGAAGTCGCCGTCGAGATCCTCCGCGCGCGACGGGATGCCGGGCCCGGGCTGCACCGCGGCGATGCGGCCGCCGCGCAGCACAAGGCTGCCGGTCGACACGCAATCCGGCAGGACCAGCCGCGCATTGGCGACCACGCTCTCGCCGTTCATGCGGCGTCCTGCAGCGGCAGCACGGGAAATATGCGGTCGGCGACGGCCTCGCGCACGATCCCGTCGTGGAAGATGCCGACGATGCCCACACCGCCCCGCTTGGTCTCGCGGATCAGGTCGATGACGATGTCGCGGTTGGTGTCGTCGAGCGAGGCAGTCGGCTCGTCCAGCAACAGCACGGGATGGCCACCGATGAAGCCGCGCGCCAGGTTGACGCGCTGCTGCTCGCCCCCGGAGAAGGTGGCGGGAGGCAACCGGTGCAGGCGCGCCGGCACGTTCAGGCGCAGCAGCAGCGCGGCGGCGCGGCGGCGTGCCTCGCCGGGCTCGGCGTTCCTGCCGGCCATTTCCGCGACGAGGTCGAGCGCGGCAACGCGCGGCACCACGCGCAGGAACTGGCTGACATAGCCGAGGGTCCGCTCGCGCACGGCGAGCACGGTGCGCGGCTCGACCGCGGCGAGGTCGACCATGTCGCCGTCATGGCGTACCAGGATGCGGCCGCCATCGGCGCGATAGTTTCCGTAGAGGCTGCGCAGCAGGGTGGACTTGCCGGCGCCCGACGGGCCGGTCAGGGCGAGGCATTCGCCTTCCCGGAGCACGAGCTCGACGGCCGTCAGCACGGGAATGCGGGTGCCGCCCTGTAGATGCAGGGTGAAGGTCTTTGCCAGGGCTTCGGTGCGGAGAAGGATCATTGGGCGTTGGGACGCACGGCCCGGCGAGTGTGGTTCCGGTCGGTCCTCGCCCTCAAGCCCTCGGCTGCGCCGACCGCTTCGCGGCTGCGGGGCTTGACCGCGAGGCCCGTCCGAAACCAAGTGCTGACATGCCGTTTATGCTCGACCTCTTCCCAGCGACTGCTTCGTGCCATTGTTGGCATGTCAGCCCTCGGTCTTGGGTGCGGGACGCGGTCAAGCCCCGAAGCCCCGCAGGGGTCGCGCGCAGCGCGAGGGCTTGAGGGCGGCCCGCACCCAGGACCACACTCGCCAGTGCCGTCAGTCGCACTCACGCCTGCAGCACCGAACTGACCAGCAGCTGCGTGTAGGGATGCTGCGGATCGTCCAAAACCTGGTCGGTCAGCCCCGCCTCCACCACGCGCCCGCGCTGCATCACCATGATCCGGTGCGCCAGCAGCCGCGCCACCGCGATGTCGTGCGTCACCAGCACCACCGCCACCCTCAGCCGCGCCACCAAGCCGCGGATCAGGTCGAGCAGCCGCGCCTGCACCGACACGTCCAGCCCGCCGGTCGGCTCGTCCATGAACACCAGTCGCGGATGCGTCACCAGCGTGCGGGCGATCTGCAGCCGCTGCAGCATGCCGCCGCTGTAGGTGCGGGGAAGATCGTCGACGCGGTCCGCATCGATCTCCACCTGTCGCAGCCAGTCGATCGCCTGCGCCCGGATATCGCCGTAATGGCGCGCGCCCTGCGCCATCAGCCGCTCGCCGACATTGCCGCCGGCCGAGACGTTCATGCGCAGCGTCTCGCGCGGGTTCTGGTGCACGAAACCCCAGTCCGAACGATGCAGCGCGCGCAGCCGCGGCGCCGGCATGGCGTGCAATTCGTGCAGATGGTCCTCGGGATCGCGATACCAGACAATCCCCGCCTGCGGCTGCCGCCGCCCGGAGAGCACGTCGAGCAGGGTGGACTTTCCCGAGCCGGATTCACCCACCACGGCCAGCACCTCGCCGGGCCAGAGATCGGCGTCGACCGCATCGAGCGCCCGGATCGCTCCGAAGGCGAGCGAAAGGCCGCGCGCCGACAGCAAGGCCCCGGTCACGCCGCCGCCTCGCGCGCGCTGCGCCGTGTCTCGCAATGGTCGGTGTCGGAGCAGACGAACATGCGCCCGCCCCGATCTTCGGTGACCACCTCGTCGAGATAGCTGTCAGCGGCGCCGCACAGCGCACAGGCATGCGGCGCCCGCGTCGCGCGGAACGGATGGTCTTCGAAATCCAGCGAGCGCACCTCGGTATAGGGCGGCACGGCATAGATGCGCTTCTCGCGACCGGCGCCGAACAGCTGCAACGCCGGCATCATGTGCATCTTCGGATTGTCGAAAGCCGGGATTGGGCTGGGCGCCATGAGATAGCGGCGGTTCACCAGCACGGGATAGTCGTAGCTGATGGAGACATGGCCGTAGCGGGTGATGTCCTCGTAGAGGCGCACATGCATCGCTCCATATTCCGCCAGCGCGTGCATGCGTCGCGCTTCGGCCCGGCTCGGCTCCAGCTTGGCCAGCGGCTCGGGGATCGGCACCTGATAGACGATGATCTGGTCCTCGCGCAGCCGCGTCTCGGGAATGCGGTGCCGCGTCTGGATGATGCTCGCTTCGCCCGTCCGTGTCGTCGTGCGCACATCAGCGGTGCGGGCGAAGAACCGGCGGATGGAGACCGCGTTGGTGGTGTCGTCCGCACCCTGGTCGATCACCTTGAGCACGTCGCCGGCGCCGATTACCGACGCGGTCACCTGGATGCCGCCAGTGCCCCAGCCATAGGGCAGCGGCATCTCGCGCCCGCCGAACGGCACCTGATGCCCGGGGATCGCCACCGCCTTGAGGATGGCGCGTCGGATCATCCGCTTGGTCTGCTCGTCGAGATAGGCGAAATTGTAGCCGCTCATTCCGCCGCTTCCGCTTCGGTGAGCGCCCCCCTCATCGCATCGGCGCGCATGCGGCGAATGGTTTCCAGCTCGCTCTGGAAATCGACGTAGTGCGGCAGCTTCAGATGCTCGACGAAGCCGGTCGCCTCGATGCTGTCGCAATGCGAGAGCACGAATTCGACATCCTGCGCCGGCGCCACGACATCCTCGCCGAGCTCGGCGGCGCGCAGCGAGCGGTCGAGCAGCGACATTGCCATCGCGCGGCGTTCGGAATGGCCGAATGCCAGGCCATAGCCGCGGGTGAATTGCGGCGGCGTGGTCTTCGAGCCCCGGAACTGCGTCACCATCTGGCATTCGGTCAGCGTGATGTCGCCGATACTGATCGGAAAACCGAGCTCGGGCGGGATGATTTCCACCGCCGTTTCGCCTACCCGGATCTCGCCGACGAAGGGATGCGTGTTGCCGTAGCCGCGCTGCGTCGAATAGCCCAGCCCAAGCAGGAAGCCCTCGTCGGCGCGGGCCAGCGCCTGCAGCCGCACGTCACGCGCCGCCGGGAAGGCGAGCGGCTCGCGTGTCAGGTCGCCGGACGATCCCGGGTCGGCCGCGTCCGGCTCCATCAGCCCCTCGGCGCCGAGGATGTCGCCGATGCGCGGCATGGGTTTCGGCTCGCCGGTCCGGCGCGCTGCCGGCGCGGGGCTTGCGGTCGGCAGCGCGAAGTCCAGCAGCCGGTGGGTGTAGTCGGTGGTCGGGCCGAGCATCTGCCCGCCCGGCAGGTCCTTGTAGATCGCCGAGACGCGCCGGCGCAGGTGCATCGCGGCGGTGTCGAGCGGCTCGCCGGCGGCGAAGCGGGGCAGGGTGGTGCGATAGGCGCGCAACAGGAACGCCGCCTCGGTTACGTCGCCCTGCGCCTGCATGAGCGCCAGCGCGGCGAGGCGGCGATCATGCAGCGCGCCCTCGGCCATGACGCGGTCCACGGCGCGGCCGAGCTGCTGCTCGATCTGCGCCAATGTCAGTGCGGGCAGGTCGGGATCGCCGCGTCGCGCGTCGGCCAGCCAGGCATGCGCGTTGTCGATGGCGCGCTCGCCGCCCTTGACCGCGACATAGGCCATCAGAGGCTCTCCACCGCGACGCTGCGCGGCAAAGCGGCGAGCCTGGTTCCGGCGCAGAGGATCAGATCGACGCCAAGCGGGAAGCGCGCGTGGTTGGCCTGCCAGGACGACGCAAATCCGGCGGGCAGGCCGTCGACACGCAATTCAGCGGGATCACGCAAGCCGGGGCCGAACAGGCGCATCGCGCGGCCGCGGCCAAGCGCCGGCACCTGCAGAATGACCGTCGCGCCGTCTTCCGGAGCTTCGTCGCTGCCGGCCTGCACGCCGGCAAGATCGGGCAGGTCGCGGCAAAGCAGAAAGTCGGCGTCCGCCGGGGCGGCGCACACCGGCGCGCCGGTGTGAAAGGCAAGCCACTCGCGCGCCGCGCCGCACGCCGCGTCGAGCCAGAGCGTCGTGTCGCCATCCAGCAGGGTCAGCAGCACGGCGCCGGTCGCCGCATCGAGCGGCGTCGGCGGGGTCAGGCCGGCGCCGGCCTCGCACAGTCGTCCCGGCCGCGACAGCGCATTGAGCACGGCGCGAAAGCAGCCTTGCGCCTGCGCCACCGGATCGGCGAAACCGGGCAGGTCGAGGCTCATCCGCCGCGCATCGTCGCCATGGTGAAGAACTCGACGCTGGTGGCCGCGGCTTTCGCGGCTTCGTCGGCTCGCCGCGCCGCCTGCAAGGCAGCGAGCGGCGCGATCACCGCCTGCTGCAACCCCGCTTGGCGTCCGCCGTCCTGCAGCGCCGCGTCCAGCACCGCGGCGAGTTCCGCCTGCTTGACGTCGGTGCCCGCGACGTAGGCGTGGCCGATCGTGCCGCTTTCGAGTCGAACGGCGCAGCGCGTCACCGTCATTTCACCGAGGTTGAACGGCGCGCCGCTGCCCCCGGCGCGTCCGCGCACCATCACCATGCCGGTCTCCGGCCCGCGCAGCCGGACGTGCGGCGGCAACTCCGGGCCGTCGGCCAGGCGCGCCTCGATCTCGCCGGCGCTCGCCCGCGCCAGCACGGCCATCCATCGGCGGCGCTCCTGTGTCGGATTGGAGCCCGCGATCTCATGAGGCGGCATGGCAGGTTCTCAGAAGATGTCTAGACAGCTAGCCAAGCACCGGAGTAGGCGTCAAGCCTCGTTCGCATGGAGCGGCGGTGGCGAAGAATGAAGTTGCGGTGACACCCGAGCCGGCCGCCCGCGAACCGGTGCTGCGCCAGAGCGGCGTCGCGCTGTGGCGGCAGATCGCCCACGCGCTGCGCGGGGAGATCGGAGCCGGCCATCCCGCCCCGGGAGGCCGGCTGCCGACCGAGGCGCAGCTCTCGAACCGATTCGGCGTCAACCGCCACACTGTCCGCCGCGCCCTCGAGGAGCTGTCGCGGGCCGGCCTGGTGCGGGTGGAGCAGGGCCGCGGCTCCTTCGTGCCGGAGGACGTGATCGACTACACCGTCGGCGCGCGCACCCGCTTCTCCGAGTGGATCCGGCGTCACAACAAGGAGCCGTCCGGCCGCGTCCTGCGGCTGCTCGAGGTCGCGGCTGAGCCGGCGGTGGCGTCGGGCCTCGGCATCCGCCAGGGCGCCAGGGTGGTGCTGCTGGAGCGGCTCGGCCTGGCCGACGGCACGCCGGTCAGCCTGGGGACGCATCATTTCCCGGCTGCGCGACTGTCCGGACTCCTCGAGGCCCTGCGCGAGGCGCCGACCATTACCGAGGCGCTGCGCCGGGTCGGGGTGTCGGATTATCTGCGCCAGGTGACGAGGGTTTCGGCGCGACTGCCCGATGCGCGCGAGGCCGAGCTGCTGCGCACGCCGCGCAGCCGGCCGCTGCTGATCACCGAGAACATCAACGTCGACCGTGCCGGCGCGATTGTCGAGTACGGCACCGCGCGCTATCCGACGCCGCGCGTGCAGATCGTCTTCGAACCCTGAGGAATTGCCATGGCCGAGCTATGCATCCGCGGCGGCCGCGTGCTGCTGCCCGACGGACTCTCCGACGTCGATCTGCGGCTCGAGGCCGGGCGCATCGCCGCATTCGATGGCGTCGGCGGGCGGGTGTTCGACGCGCGCGGCCTGCTGGTGCTGCCCGGCATCGTCGACATCCATGGCGACGCGTTCGAGCGGCAGGTGCAGCCGCGCCCGGGCGTGGATTTTCCCGTCGACATCGCGCTGCGCGATACCGAGGCGCAGCTGCTGGCCAACGGCATCACCACGGCCTTTCACGGCATCACGCTGTCCTGGGAGCCGGGGCTGCGCAGCCTGCCGGCCTGGCAGGCGCTGCTGGCGGCGCTCGCCGGCCAGCGTTGGGTCTGCGACATGCGCGTGCATCTGCGCTGGGAGGCCTACAACCTCGCCGCATCAGACACGGCGCTGGCCGACATCGCCGCCGGGCGCGTGCATCTGCTGGCGTTCAATGATCACACGCCGTCGATCCTGCGCAAGCTGGCCGACCCGGTGGCGGGCGCAAAATACAGCGAGCGCGCGGCGATGACCCTGGCGGATTTCTCGGCGCTTGCGCGACGCATCGAGGCAGGGGCGGCGGAGGTGCCGGCGGCTCTCGAGCGTCTCGCCGCCGCCGCCCGCGCCGCCGGGCTGCCGATGGCCAGTCACGACGACGCCAGCATCGAGGCGCGGACCGGCTTCCGCGCCATGGGCGCGCGCATCTGCGAGTTTCCGATGGCAGAGGCGGTCGGCATCGCCGCGCGCCAGGCCGGCGACTGGGTGGTGATGGGCAGCCCGAACGTGGTGCGCGGCCGCTCCCATCTCGGCTGGGCGGAGGCGGCGCGGCTGGCCGAGGCGGGCGTCTGTAACATCTTGTCGAGCGACTATTTCTATCCCGCAATGCTGCGGGCCGCCTTCATCATGGCGGGCCGCGGCGTGCTCGACCTGGCGCAGGCCTGGGCGCTGGTATCGGCCAATCCGGCCGCGGCGGCCGGCCTGGCGGATCGCGGCGCGATCGCCCCTGGGCTGCGTGGCGATCTGGTGCTGGTAGCGGAGGAAGGCGGACGGCCCCGGCTGGTGGCGACGATCGCGCAGGGTCGGATCGCGCATCTCGGCGCCGAGGGATGGGAACGCTGGCAGGCCCGTGATGACCGTTGCCGTGCCGGACGACGCGCCCATGTGGATCACCGATCAACCCGGAGGCTTCCCATGAACGGCTCACGCGTGATGGCTTGCCTGGCTGCCGGTCCCGTCCTTCTCCTCCTGGGTCTCAGCGCGACATTCGCGCAAACCGGCGCGCCCGCCACTGTCAGAAGCGTGCGCGGCACGGTGGAGACGCTGGACGGGAATGTGCTGACGGTGCGCACGCCGGAGGGCACGGATGCCAAGGTGACGCTCGCCTCGGGATGGGGCGTGCGCGCGGTGGTGCCGTCCTCGCTCGCGGCGATCAAGCCGGGCACCTTCATCGGCACCGCGACGGTCGGGCCGGAGAACCACATGGTGGCCAAGGAGGTGGTGGTGTTTCCGGACGCGATGAAGGGAACCGGCGAGGGCTCCTATCCCTGGGATCTGACGCCGGAAAGCACGATGACGAACGCGACCGTGGATGCGGAGGTGGCGCAGACCTCCGGCCCGGAGCTGAGCCTCAGCTACAAGGGCGGCACGAAGACGGTGACGGTGCCCGAGGGTGTGCCGATCGTGACGTTCGAGCCGGGCGACAAGGCGATGGTGGTGCCCGGGGCGCATGTCTTCGCGCGCGGACCCGCCCAGCCCGACGGCAGCATCGCCGCCACCGGCGTGGCGGTCGGCCGCAACGGGCTCACGCCCCCGATGTGAGTGCTGGCTCCCGGAGCAGGACTCGAACCTGCGACCCAGCGGTTAACAGCCGCTTGCTCTACCAACTGAGCTATCCGGGATCAGCGGGGCCGTCCTATAGCCGAAGCCGCCGGGCGCTGGCAAACGCCGGCGCTGGCCGGGAGCCGGGGATTGTGTATGGTTCGGCCGCAGGCGGGAGTGGCGGAACGGTAGACGCGGCGGACTCAAAATCCGTTGCCCGCAAGGGCGTAGGGGTTCGAAACCCCTCTCCCGCATGCCACGGCCCTTCTATTGCCCGTTTTGCAGCAGGCGGCTGCGCAGGTCGTTGGACCGCAGCAGCGAGTCGAAGTAGGCGATGGTGTGCAGAACGCCCTCCTTGAGCTGCACCTTCGGCTCCCAGCCGAGAAGCTCGCGCGCGCGGGTGATGTCGGGCTGGCGCTGGCGCGGGTCGTCGGCGGGCAGGGGCTTGGCGACGATCGGCGAGGCGGAGCCGGTCAGCTCGACGACCATGTCGGCGAGTTCGCGGATCCTGAACTCGACGGGGTTGCCGATGTTGATCGGCCCGGTGATCGCGGGATCGCTGTCCATCAGGCGGCGCAGTCCGTCGATCAGGTCGGTGCAGTAACAAAATGACCGGGTCTGGCTGCCATCGCCGAAGATGGTGATGGGCTGGCCGAGCAGCGCCTGCACGATGAAGGTAGAAACCACGCGCCCGTCATTGGGGTGCATGCGCGGGCCATAGGTGTTGAAGATCCGGGCGACCTTGATCTCCATCCGGTGCTGCCGGTAGTAGTCGAAGAACAGCGTCTCGGCGCAGCGCTTGCCTTCGTCGTAGCAGGAGCGGAAGCCGATCGGGTTGACGTGGCCCCAGTAATCCTCGGTCTGCGGATGCACGTGCGGGTCGCCGTAGACCTCGCTGGTGGAGGCCTGCAGCACGCGCGCGCGCAGGCGTTTGGCGAGGCCGAGCACATTGATCGCGCCATGCACGCTGGTCTTGGTGGTCTGCACGGGATCGTGCTGGTAGTGGATCGGGCTGGCCGGGCACGCCATGTTGTAGATCTTGTCGACCTCGACGTAGAGCGGAAACGTGACGTCGTGGCGGATCAGGCTGAAATTCGGACTGTCCAGCAGTTTCGCGACGTTGTCCTTGGCGCCGGTGAAGAAATTATCGACGCAGATGACCTCGTTGCCCTCCGCGAGCAGCAGCTCGCAGAGATGCGAGCCGAGGAAGCCGGCTCCCCCGGTGACGAGCACTCTGGTCCTGAGATGCATGAAACCCCCGTCGCGGCACGCGGGAACTAAGTGGATGATCCTCCGCGGCTTGTCCAGTCATGCCCGGGGGTGATTGAGAATGACCGCTGATTTGAGTTTCTGCCCCGGCCGGCGGCGCGGTCAGAGCCGGGCGCGCAATTGGCTGCGGAGGTAATCCAGCACCTGGTCCTCGCTCGCGCCCGGCAGGGCGGGCACGCGCAGCTCGATGCGGATGTCCATCTCCGGATCGCCGTTGCCGGCCGCCGAGCGCAGATGCGCGCGCAGCCGCGGCGGGGTCAGCGGCGTGGTTTTCTGGCCCCGTTCCGCCGGGTCCTCGTGATCCCAGCGCAAGGCGATCAGCTTCAGCTCTCCGGGCATGGGTCGGTCCTCCTCGGTCGTTGCCGGCGGGGTCACATAGCACGGCTAGAGCGTGATGACTTCCGATAGACGAAGTCATCCCGCTCTAACCGGTTGGTTTGAGAGCGTGATTCAGACCTCCGGTGATTCCACCTTCGGTCATCGCGCTCTACGCCGTGGCGTAGGGCACCAGGTCGATGCCGAGCGCCTGGCGCACCGGCTCGTAGAGCGCGGGGTC
>Ga0213875_10002355_pt1 | contig 11403 bp, 11 predicted proteins | sample BarmaccomBMRX_R8_FD_160105 | JGI IMG/M metagenome (GOLD analysis project Ga0213875, IMG submission 160105) | Root-associated microbial communities from Barbacenia macrantha in rupestrian grasslands, the National Park of Serra do Cipo, Brazil - RX_R8 | ecosystem: Host-associated > Plants > Roots... | reverse complement strand
TAGCACGCTGTCGAACCATTCCTGGAACTGCCGGATCTGCTCGGCATTCCAGCCATCCGGCGCATTGATCAGCCCCGGCGGCACGTTGCCTTCCGTGAAGTGCTGCAATTGCATCAGCTGACGCCGCAGCGCGATGTTGACCGTCATGACGATCTGCTCGACCGGGCCGAAACCATAAGCCTTGTGCGGCCGCGGGTTGCGCGGCATGTACAAAAGCTCGTTGCTGGTCAGCAGTTTCCACGGGCGGCCATGGATGACCTGCTCGTAAGCCGGCGCCGGCGGCTTCGGGCGCCGGCCGGTATCGTCGATCAGCAGCTTGATCGTGGCGCCGTCGACGACGTCGAGACCGATCACGGCGCCGGCGCGACTGCGCCGGACCTCGAAAGCGGGCGCATCGAGCACCAGCAGGTCTTCCAGCGCCTCGCGCAGCCAGCTCGCGAACGGCCGCTCTCCATCCGGCTTGCGCCAGAACTCGGTGACCGCGGCGATGCGTGCGGCGGCATCCGTGCCAGGCCCCCTGTCGTTGCGGGGACGAATGACCCAGTCGAGCTTCTCGACCTGGTCCTTGCGGGTCTCGATCGCGAGGCGGGTGATGTCATGGCCTTCGGCGAGCGCGCGCAATTCCTGGAACGACACCGGCTCGTAGGAGCGCGGCGTGTAGGTCGTGTTGATTCCGACCGGGAAGTCCCACAGCCGGACGCGTTCCGCTTCCGGCGGCGCCAGCGGATAGCCGGGGGAAAAAATCCCCGGTTCAGACTGAAATACCGCGGCAAAATGGGTGAGATCCGGCTGGCCCCAGCTGTACGACACCGTCAGCGGGGTGCGATTGCCGCCTTGGGGCATGGCTGTTTCCGATCAGAAGGAGGACCACGCCGACCGCTTCCAGGTATTGGGCGCGGTGCAGGCGTAGAGGTAGTTCGAGTCGAACTGGAGCTGGCCGGTCTGGCAGGTGGCCGAACTCGAGGCGGGAGTGCCGGTGGCCGGAAACATGCCCTGCGCCGAGGCGCTGGCCGGAGTGACGGCAATGATCCGGAAATTCGAGCCGTCAAACATCAGCCCGACAAACTCGTAGTTCTGGCCGTAGAGCGACAGCGAATTCTGGGCCCCGAGAGTGCCCGGCATCAGGATTTTGCCGCCGCTGCTGCCGTTCACCTGCACGGCCATGCTCTTGCCGTTGTCGGTGGCGAGCCCAATCGTCCATCCCGCTGTGATCGCGGTTGTCGCCGGCAGTGTGACCGCCATGTACGAGAGCGGCGTGTTGTAGTTGGAAACGACGTTGCCGTTATCGCTTAGCGTTGCCGCATAGGCGCTGGCGGCGGGAAAACTCCAGCGCCCGAACCCGGCAGTGCCTGCCATGCCAAGCTGCTGCGCCGTCGCCGGTGTTGCATGCTCGACCCGGAAGCTGCCGCTGCCGTCATATTGCAAGATGGCCAGCTCGTACTGATCTGCCGCGAGGCTGAACGAAGCCACGCCGCTGGTGACGCCCCGGGGATAGAGGATCTGGCCACCGTTACTGGAATTGACCTGGACCGAGAGGCCCTTGCCGTTATCGGTTGCGAACCCGATGCTCCAGCCCGACGGCAGGTTCGTCGTGGAAGGCAGCGTGACCGTCAGGCCCGTCGCGGTGTTGTAGCTCGACAAGACGTTGCCGTTGTCGAGCAGTCCCGCGGCATAGCCGGCGCTCGACGGATACAGCCAGTTGCCCGGCCAGTCGCGGCTGACAAACCCGTTGCGGGTTTGCGTGTTGCGGGTCGCGGCGACGACCCGGAAGTTGTTGCCGTCGCATTGCAGCTGCAGGTATTCGTAATTGCCCTGGCCAAGCGTCACCGATGTTGCGGCGCTGCCGCCCGACACGATGGCGCCGCTTGGCGCGATGACAGTCATGCCTTTGCCGTTATCGGTCGCAAACCCCATCGACCAGCCGGCACCGACGACGGTAGGCGGCGGCAAGGTCACCGACAATCCCGCGCCGGGCGCGTTGTAGCTCGACAGCGCGGTGCCATTGTCGAGCGCGGTGGCGGTGTAGTTCGCCGTGGCCGGAAACTGCCACTGCGCCCAGTTGCCGCTGCCGAGGACCTGGATGCCGGTCGATTGCGGCCCGCGATTGACGACGCTGCCGCCGTAGTTCGGATTTATCAGCAGGTTGCGGGTGCTGGCGGTCGCGCTGACCGCGGTGGTGCAGTTGAAATAGGGCGAGATGAAGGTGTTCTGCCCGTCATGGTTGAAGGTGATGGACAGGCAGGTCGGCGCCGCTTCGAAATCGAAGGCGAACACGACGTTTGAAAAATTGTAACCGTTTTCGAGCAGCAGCGCGGCCCCGCCGGTCGCGGCCGCCGAACCGGCGCCGGCGATGCGCGAGAATTGCACCTGTTCGAGCGCGATGCCGGCGGCCCCGCCCGCCGCGTCGCACACCGCGAAGATGTCGCTGTCGAGGACGTAGTTGAGCCTGCAGCCGCCGGCGCCCGCCGCATTGCTGCCGTTGTTGACGATCAGATGGTCGAGCTTGATCGAGTTCTGCGCATCCGAGAAATCCGGGTTCCCGATCTGCACCGCATAGCTGGCCGTGTCGGCGAGCACCGACAAGGTCCCTTCTTCTTTGAAATAAAAGCAGTTGGTCGGGCTCGACGGCGTTCCGCCGGAGCATTTCACCTGCAGCACCGGCGTGCCGCTGACGCTCGTTCCGTCGAGCGTCGCGCCTTGCGAGATCAACCGGAACCCGTTGCCGGATTGACCGGCATAATCGATCGTCAGCAGCGCGGTGATCTTGTATTTGCCGGCCGGAAGATAGACCGGCCAGTTGTTGGCAATCGCGGTGTTGATTGTCGTCTGCAGCGCAGCGGTGTCGTCATGGCTGTCATCCCCGGCTGCGCCGCCGGCCATGGTGGGGCAACGCACATCGATCCACGGGTGGCCGGAACACATCAGCGTGTCGCCGGCGATCGTCGCCGTACCGGTCGTGCTCAACGTCGAGAAAGTGCCGGGCGATTGCGCCAAGGCGGAAGACGCGACCACGCCGCTCGCCAGCAACGCCGCTGCCTCCAGGACGCGATCGAGTATCTTCGTCATGCCTATCTTCGTCATGCCGGGCATTCTCACCACCGCCGCGCCGTGAAGGCCTGGCCGGTGGTCGCGCCATAGAGGCTGATGGCGCCGGCCGGTTTGTAGCCCGGAGGGGTGACGAAGAGCCCGCCATTGGCGGCGATCTGAATACTGGCGCCCCCGGCCGCGGCGACGCCGACTTCAGACACCCACAGCGTCCCCGCAGAATTGTTTTGAACGAGAAAGCCGGTTATCGGCACGATTCCCCCGAACAGGGTCTGCGCCGACCCTCCGGTACCGATCGTGCCGCTCCCGTCGGCCGCCGCGATCACCGTCATCGGCACCACCGGCAGCGGGTTTTGGGAGCTCACCGGCACCGCCACGCCTTGCGCGTCGAGCGCCCCCGGCGCGTGCACCGGAACGAGGTTGGCGCTTTGGTCGAGGACCGTCGAAAGCGACTGCACCGTCGTATTGGCGTCTTTGACGAGGAGGGTCATCGGCTTCAATCTCCTTTCCCGGCGAGCTGGCGGTAGGCCTCGAAGATGCCCTGGCCCGCCATCGGCTCGATCAGCAGATCGGTCAGTGCCCAAACCAGCGCATCGACGCGATCAGGCGAGAAGCCGGCGAGGGCGCGGTCGAAGTTGCTGCCAAACCCGCACATCTGGTCCTCGAGCTGCGGCAGTGCCCCGAGATGGTGGACGCGGCCCTGTTCATAGAGGGCGGCCACCGGTTCGGCGCGCGCGAGTTTGCCGCGCGAGGCCCGGACTGCCGCAAACGGCACATTGGGATCGACCATGCGCAATGTTGCCTCCACCATCTCGCCGCCATTGTTGACCTCGGCGACGATGCGGTCGGCGCGGTTGGCCCGGTAGGCGGCGATCGCCGCGCTCGCCCATTCGGCGGGCCGGCCCCGGCTGGAGACATCGGCGAGAACATAGCCGTGACCGCAGCCATCCGTGCCCGCGACGACGATTCCGGTTTCGTCGGCGTCCTCTCCGGAGCTGACGGCGGGATCGATCGCGACGACGACCCGCGTCAGCTCCGGGACCGCCGCGAGGCGGCCCGCCTCGATCATGGCGCGGCTCCATAAGGCGCCGGGCACGTCCTCCAGGATTTCAGCATCGAGCTCCTGGCGGCCGAGACGCGTGCCGGCGTAACGCGAGACGATCTGGCTGAGAAAAGCCGAGGCCAGATTGGCGCGGTTCTCGGCCGTCGAGCCGCGTGTTGCGGTCACGGTCGGGTCCGCGAGCAGCCCGCGGATCAGCCTGGTCGGGCGCGGCGTCGTCGTGATGACGGCGCGCGGATCGCCGCCGAGGCGCAGCCCCAGCTTCAACATGTCCCAAGCGCCCGGATACCGCCACGCGGCAAGCTCGTCGCACCAGGCAAAATCGTGTTGCGGTCCGCGTAGCCGTTCCGGTTCGTCGGCGGAGTAGGCCGTCGCGATCGCGCCGTTGTGCCAGGTCAGCCGGCGTTTCGAAGGTTCGTAGAACGGTCGCTCTGCAGGGCGTCCGATCGAAAGCAGGCCGCTCTCGCCCTCGATCATGACGTTGCGGGCGTCGGCGGCGGTCGGCGCCACTAGCGCGATGCGGCGAGCCTCGCCCGCCTGTACCCGCGCCCGCACCAGTTCGGCGCCGGTGCGGGTCTTGCCCCAGCCGCGGCCGGCGCACACGAACCACACCCGCCAGTCACCCAGCGGCGCCAGTTGGTTCGGCCGCGCCCAGAAAGGCCAGTGATAAAGCAATGCCTCGGCCTGAGCCGGCCCGAGAGCCGCGAGCAGCTCACTCCTCAGCGCCGGCGGCAGCGAGGCTAGCCAGGCGGCGTGCAAGCACCTCAAGGGCATCCTCCGCTGGATCCGACACGGCATCCTCCGGAAGGCGCGATGTCCGCACGAACATGCCGAGATGCCGGGCGATGGCGTCGAGCGCCGATTTCTTGTCGTACAGCTTGACGCGATAGTTGCTGCTGCCGGTACCGGCAACAATCTCCGAGATCGCCGCGGCATCGGCATCGCTCAGCGATTCCGGCGCCTTGACGACGAGGCCCTGCGGCCCTCCCCAATCCACGACCCGACGCAGATCGGCGAAAGCGATGCGGGCATATTCCTGCAATACCCGTTCGGGCGTGATGCCGAGGCGGGCAGCGCGCGCGGCGATGTCCTCGGTCCGCGGCGCGTCAGGTTCCGCTACGGTGGGCTGCACCTCGGCCCGAGGAGCACGTTTGGCCGCCGCCGCGCGCCGACCCGGGGGACGGGGCTGACCAGTGGAACGAGATGCCAAAGGACGCTCTTGCGAAAGTTGAGGCCGCCGGGCCGCGGCGACCGTCCAGTTTGCCGGTCAAGGCATGGCGCCGCTTGGCCGGATCCACGGACCGCCGGCTTGATCGACGATGAAGCCGAACCAGCGGCGGCCCGTCGGATACGCGAAACCTTGCGCCGCGGCCGCGCCGCCCAGGACAAAATTTGCTGCCGTCGAGATTGGAGCGCAAACCGGCCGGGAGGCGACCGGGTGCCTCGGGCTCGCCCCGGGCGGTTATCGCCAGTGTTCGTAGATCCTATCAGATCGATCCGGATTTGTCAACTCGTAAAATGCTACAATAGCAATTACGGGTTTCTGCCGGCGAGATTTTCGAGAGCGCCGAGGGCGGCGATCAGGATGCCCGACGCGGTCTCCTGGCTGACCCGCCGACCATTCCAGCCTTGCTCGAGCGCCCACTCTTTGAGGCTGCGTTCCCAGCCCAGCACGTGCCACAGACATGATCCTCCCGGCGAGGCGATGCCGCCGACCCCCCGGATCGCTGCCCAGACAGCCGAGCGGGCCGCCTCGATCCGCAGACCCGGCTCGGGCTGATTCGGTCGAATCGGCCCGCGCCCGGCACGCAGACGCGAGACATCCATCGCCCGCAGGGGGTCGAGCTGGGCCACCGCGAAACGCGCGCGAAAATCATCGCCAGCCTGGCGCATCCCGGCCGTAATCGAGCCGCGCCGCTCCATAAGGGCCAAGGTGTCCACCACGCGATAGGGACGCGCCGGGCGGCCATCCTGATCGGCGATCGCAAGCGCGACGCGCTCGATCACGCCATGGTTGCGGCGTTCTGGGAGGATTTCGCAGGACTGCTCGGCCGACCCTCGACGCATGCGGGCGCTGCCCATTTTGCCTCCCCTAGGAACATTAAGTGAACATTCGCTTCAAAAAAAGGCCTTTGCGGCACGCTCAAGGCGGCGAAGAAAGCTCTCGGACGGGCGGGAGTCCGAATTGCTCCGGCGACCGCCAACCATGTCTGCCAACGTATCGAGTTCCCGCAAGCGGCGCCGCTCCGCCCGGCTGCCTGGGCCGATATGGCAAAGCGCGCGTGATGCCTCGCGCAATACGAAGAGCCTCGGCGCTTGGCGGCGCCGCAAGCGCGCGGCGGGGCGGTGGCGATATCGAGAATGTAGGCGCACCCAAGCTCGATCTCGCCCGGCCCGACTTGTCCCGACCTGCCAAGGCGGTTCGCCGGGTCGGCCTTGTCGCAACCGCGTTGGTTTGCCGGCATCGCCCCTCCGCTTCTCCTTTTGCAGCGGCGCAGATAATGCTACACTGGACGAATATTGTCAATATCGCAATAATCAACATCGCATGGAAACGGACTGGTTCGTACAGGCTTTGGAACGCGTCGGCGCCTCTCAGGCGGATCTGGCGAGGCACCTCGGGCTGGCCTCTTCGGCGGTGTCGCGCATGCTGAAAGGCGAGCGCCAGATGAAACTGCTGGAGGCCGTCCAGATCGCCGCCTTTCTCGGCGTGTCCCAGGAGGAGGTGCTGCACCATGCCGGAGGCGGGAGCGGACCGAGCCCATCGCGCGCGCCGGGCCCGCGCGGACGCCCACCGGGCGGCGGCCAGCGTTACGCCGGCGCGGCGCGCGGCGTCGACGCGCTGCCGATCCGCAGCGCCGCCCGGGGCGGCATCGACCAGGAGATGTTTCTCGAGGACGGCCCGATCGGATACACCCCGCGTCCGGCCAATCTCGGCGGCGTCCGCGGCGCTTACGCGATCTACATGGTGGGGGACAGCATGCAGCCGCGCTACGAGCCGGGCTGGCTGCTGCATGTCAACCCGTTCAAGCCGCCGACGCGCGGCCGCGATATCGTCGTCTATAAGAAAGGCCAGGCTGTCCTGATCAAACAGTTTATCGGTTGGGAGGGCGACAATTTGGTGCTGCGGCAGCTGAACCCGGCGGAGACGCTGCGCATCCCGCGCGCCGACGTGCTCGAATGCCATCTCGTCGTCGGGGTCGATCAGGAAGGTTGAGAGACGCTGCGGCGGTCTGTCCCGAGCCTCAGGGCCAACCCGAGTCCGCTATGTCCACCCGGGGTGCCGCGCGCCCGACCGCCTGCGGGTAGGTTTCGCATTTGACCAACGGTGTTCGCATCTGAATTGAGTTCGCGTCCGCGATCGGGACTGTATTATCGCGTGCTGGCATGGACAACGGAGGCGCCGGTGACCGACCTGCTGGAACAGACCGAAAACGGCATCGCCTGGCTGACCCTCAATCGCCCGGAGCGGCTCAACGCGCTGTCGCCGGCGATGACATCGGGGCTCAGCGAAACGCTGCAGCGCTGCGCCACCGACCCCGCTATCGGCGCCGTCGTGATTACCGGGGCCGGGCGCGGCTGGTGCGCCGGCGGCGACGTCAAGACGATGGAAAGCCGCGGCGCCGAGCAGACCATGGAGGACCGCCTCGAAGGGCTGCGCCGGGCGCACCAGCTGCCGCTCTTGATCCGCACCATGCCCAAGGTCGTGATCGGCATGATCAACGGCCCGGTCGCCGGCGCCGGCCTCGGCTTGGCGCTCGCCTGCGACCTTCGGATCGCCGGCCGCTCGGCGCGTTTCGGCACCGCCTTCGTGCGCATCGGCTATAGCGGCGATTATGGCGGCTCCTGGAGCCTGACGCGGCTGGTCGGCACCGCCAAGGCGCGCGAGATGTATTTTCTCGGCGACATCATCGACAGCGCGACGGCCGAGCGGCTCGGCATCGTCAGCCGGGTGGTCGCGGATGAGGAGTTGCGCAATGAAACCGAGAAGCTGGCGCGCCGCATCGCCGACGGGCCGCGCATCGCGCTCGGCTACATGAAGCGCAACCTGCTGGCGGCGGAAACCGAGCCGTTTACGACCGTCCTTGAAATGGAGGCGATGCACCAGGCGCGCTGCGGCACGACCGAGGATCACAAGGAAGCGGTCGCGGCCTTCGTCGAGAAGCGCCCGCCGGTGTTCAAGGGGCGCTGATAGCCGCCGGCGGATTACGGGAGCCCAGCATGGCCGGGTTGTATTTCGAGGAGTTCGCCGAGGGCCAGGTCTTCGAGCACGCGACCACCCGCACCGTCACCGAAATGGACAATGTGCTGTTCACGACGCTGACGATGAACCCGCAGCCGCTGCATCTCGATGCCGAATTCGCCCGCACGACCGAATTCGGCCGGCCGCTCGTCAACAGCATCTTCACCCTCGGGCTGGTCATCGGGCTGACGGTCGGGGACACGACGCTCGGCACCACGATCGCCAATCTCGGCATGAGCGATGTGCGCTTTCCGAAGCCGGTGTTCCACGGCGACACCGTGCGGGCGCGCACGACCGTGATCGGCAAGCGCATGAGCCGGTCGCGCCAGGATGCCGGCATCGTCGAGTTCGAGCATCAGGGCCTCAACCAGCACGGCGACACCGTCGCGATCTGCCGCCGCGCCGCCTTCATGAAATGCCGCCCGGCTGCGACAGGCGGCGCAGTGGAGGTTTGAGCATGCGGTCGTTCCTGTTTGTCCCGGCCGATAGCGAGCGCAAGCTCGCGCGCGGCGCCGAATCGGGGGCCGATGCCCTGATCCTCGACCTAGAGGACTCGGTCGCGCCGGCGAACCGGCCAACGGCGCGCCGGCTGGCAAAGCAGTTCCTCGAAGCGACGCCGGCCAAGCGCGTGCGCCGCTATGTCCGGATCAACCCGCTGGCCAGCGGGGTCGCGCTGGACGACCTCGCCGCTGTTGTCCCAGGTCGGCCCGACGGCATCCTGCTGCCGAAATGCGTGCCCGAGGAGGTACGTACCCTCGACCATTACCTGTCGGCGTTTGAGACCGCCGCGGGCCACCCGCCGGGAGCCATCCGCATCATCGCGATCGCGACCGAGACCCCGGCGGCGATGTTTGCCCTGGGCGGTTATGCCGGCGTGTCGCCGCGGCTCGAAGGCATTACCTGGGGCGCCGAGGACCTCGCCGCCTGCCTCGGCGGCAACAACCGCCGCCTCGACGGCACCTACGAGGATGTGTACCGGCTGGCCCGCTCGCTGTGCCTGCTGGCGGCTGGGGCGGCCGGCATCGCCGCGATCGACACGATCTATACCGATTTCCGCGACGATGCCGGATTGCGCGCCGAAAGCGCCGCGGCGCGCCGCGCCGGGTTCACCGCCAAGATGGCGATCCACCCGGCGCAGCTTGCCGCGATCAACGAGGTGTTCTCGGTCAGCGCCGAGGAACGCGAGTGGGCCGGGAAGGTTGTTGCCGCCTTCGCCGCCAACCCCGATGCCGGCACCCTCGCACTCGACGGCAAGATGATCGACAAGCCGCATCTGACCCTGGCGCGGCGCCTGCTGGGCCTCCCCGCAGCGTGATCCGGCGGCAGCGTGATCAGCGGCAGTGTGATCAGATCGAGCCGGAGATGGCCCCCGGATTCTGTCTGGCCCGCGTCACCGAGATGAAATACGGCGTCGAGCCATTGCCTCTGCTGAAAACGAAGTCGATGGCGACGTCGTCTCCCGAATTCAGCCGCGCCGCTCCCGAACAATGCCGCGCGGCCGGCTCGTCCTTGACGAGGCGCGGACGGAGCACCGCGATCACGCGGATGCCGCGGGTATGGCCGGCCGGCGAGTTCTCGACCGTGCGCTCGATTTCCTTTTCCGCTAGGGTCGACTCGCACCGCGGCAGGCCGCCGCTGGTTTGTGAGACATGCTGGAGCCACGTCTTGGCTGGTGCGATCGCACCGACCGCGATCAGAGCGCCGAGAAAGCCCCAGCGCCGGTAATTTACAGCCGGATGCCCGCAGGTCGGGCAGTTCAGGGCTCTCCGCGCCCGCGCCGCGCCGCACACCTTGCATCTGACCAGAGTTTCCATCCCTTGGTCCCCGGCCCCTGCAGCTCCTTGGTCGCGTCCCGAATGTGTCTCGGGTCGCTTAAGATGCGGTTATCGAGGGAGCGTGGCGTATGGGGGAAGCGGGGCTGTTGACGTGGCAAACCGGGCAGCAGCCAGAGCCCGTGAACGGGGCCGTCGGCGGCGCCCGGAATGACCCGTTCCGCGGGTTTTGCAGAAACTCTAAAGGCCGCTTGGGAACGTGCCGGCGCGACAGTAAACCTTTGGCGTTCCTGCGCCTCATCCCGGTAGAACCGACGACATGAACACCGCCGAAGACGGGCTTCCGGTTCCCCAGCGCTACGGCGCGATGCTGACCTTGATGACGGGGCTGGCGATGTCGTGCCTCGACACCGCGATCGTCAATGTCGCACTGCCGACCATCGCCCGCGACCTGCATACCAGTGCCGCCGATTCGATCTGGGTGGTCAACGCCTACCAGCTCGCGGTGATGATCTCGCTGCTGCCCTTCGCGTCCTTCGGCGACCTGTTCGGCTATCGCCGGGTCTATCGCTTCGGGATCGTGCTGTATACGAGCGCGGCGCTGGTCAGCGCACTGTCGGGTTCGCTGGCGATGCTGACGATCGGGCGCGCGTTGCAGGGGCTCGGCGCGGCCGGGCTGATGAGCGTCAATACCGCGCTGGTCCGCTATACCTATCCGCGCCGGCAGCTGGGCCGCGGCATTGCGCTGACCTCGCTGATCGTTGCCACGTCCTCCGCCGCCGGCCCGACGGTTGCGGCGGCGATCCTGTCGCTCGCGTCCTGGCCTTTTCTGTTCGCGGTCAATGTGCCGATCGGCATCGCGACCTTCCTGCTGGCGTTGCGGATGCTGCCCGATACCCCGGCCAGCGGGCATCGCTTCGACCTGTTCAGCGCGGTGCTGTGCGCCTTGATGTTCGGGGCATTGATCAGCGGCATCAACGGCGTCGGGCACGGCCAGGCACCGCCGATGATCGCCGGCGAATTCGCGGCCGCGATCACCGCCGGCGCGGTGCTGGTCAGGCGGCAGCTGAGCCAGGCGATGCCCTTATTCCCGGTGGATCTGTTCCGGCGGCCGATCTTTGCGCTGTCGGTGACGACTTCGGTGTGCAGCTTTGTCGCGCAAGGTATCGCCTTCGTGTCGCTGCCCTTCTATTTCCAGGATGTGATCGGTGTATCGCAGGTCGCGACCGGGCTGCTGATGACGCCGTGGCCGGCGATGACGGCGATGCTGGCGCCGATCTCCG
>Ga0213875_10002354_pt1 | contig 11406 bp, 10 predicted proteins | sample BarmaccomBMRX_R8_FD_160105 | JGI IMG/M metagenome (GOLD analysis project Ga0213875, IMG submission 160105) | Root-associated microbial communities from Barbacenia macrantha in rupestrian grasslands, the National Park of Serra do Cipo, Brazil - RX_R8 | ecosystem: Host-associated > Plants > Roots... | reverse complement strand
CTCACCTCAACTCGGCGCAGAAGCGCTGGATCTTCGTGCAGGCCTCTTCGAGAAGCGAATTCGACGTGGCATAGCTGATGCGAAAGTTCGGGCCGAGGCCGAACGCCGTGCCGTGGACGGCCGCGACCCCTTCCGTCTCCAAAAGCTCGGTGACGAAATCCTCATCCGTCTCGATCGTTTTTCCGGACGGCGCCTTCTTGCCGATCGTCGCGGCACAGTTGGGGTAGACGTAGAATGCGCCTTCGGGCTTCGGACAGACGATGCCTTTCGCCTGGTTGAGCATCGAGAGGACGAGATCGCGCCGCTCCTCGAAGGCCTTGCGGAAGACCTTGAGATGGTCCTGCGGACCCGACAAGGCCTCGACCGCCGCCCATTGCGAGATGGCCGATGTGCCCGAGGTCTGGTGACCCTGCACCATCTCCATCGCGCGGATGAGCTGATCGGGGCCGCCCGCATATCCGATGCGCCAGCCCGTCATCGCGTAGGCCTTCGACACGCCGTTCATCGTGAGCGTGCGCTCGTAAAGCGCCGGCTCGACCTGGGCCGGCGTCACGAATTCGAAATCGCCATAGACGAGATGCTCGTACATGTCGTCGGTGAGAATCCACACATGAGGGTGGCGCAACAGCACGTCGGTAAGCGCCTTCATCTCCGCATGCGAGTAGGCGGCTCCCGACGGATTGGAAGGCGAGTTCAGGATCACCCATTTGGTCTTCTTGGTGATGGCGCGATCGAGATCGCCCGGCTGCAGCTTGAAAGCGTGCTCGATGCCGCAATCGACGATAACGGGAGTGCCACCGCAAAGCGCGATCATCTCGGGATAGCTCACCCAATAGGGCGCAGGCACGATCACCTCGTCGCCCGGATTCAAGGTGGCAAGCAGCGCGTTGTAGATCACGTGCTTGCCGCCCGTGCCGACGATGATCTGCGAGGGCTTGTAATCGAGCTTGTTCTCGCGCTTGAACTTGCCGCAAATCGCCTCTCGCAATTTCGGGATGCCGACGACGGGGGTGTATTTTGTCTCGCCGCGGCGAATGGCGTCGATGGCGGCAGCCTTGATGTGATCGGGCGTATCGAAATCGGGTTCACCGACCGAGAGCGAGATGACGTTGCGGCCCTTGGCCTGCATGTCGCGCCCTTTTTGCGTGATTGTCGTGGTGGCGGAAGGCTTCACGCGCTTCAACGCATCGGACAGGAAGGCCATCGATCGATCCTTTCGAGATGACGCCGCGATCCGCGGCCGCCACGGCATAGTGCCTGATCGGCCGGTTCACAAGGCAAGCTTTCAGATTTCGGCGCATCCGTGCCATTCGTGCTGCGGCTTCGCTCCTGGATCACCGCGTGCAGGAAAGTCGTGCCGACTTGCGTCGCGCAGCGCTTGCCCGCTAAAGCGCGGGCATGAGCACGGGCGAGAAGGTGCGAACGGCGGTCCGTCCTTGGGCAAATCACCAGGGCCGTGAGGTTTTGGCCTTCGGATGGGCCGGCGTCGCGGCGGCGATCGTCCACTACGCCACGCTCGTCGGCCTCGTGCAGACCGGCACGCTTGCGCCGGTGCCCGCGACACTTTGCGGCTATTTTGGAGGCGGGCTCGTTTCCTATGTGCTCAATCGCCGTCACACCTATCGCAGCGATCGCCCGCATCAGGAGGCGGTGTGGCGCTTCGTCGTCGTTGCCGGCGTCGGCTTCATGCTGACCTGGGCCGCGATGCATTTCCTCGTCGACCGCTGGTCCCTGCCCTATCTGCCGGCGCAGCTCCTCACGACCGGGCTCGTGCTGATCTGGAGCTTCTCGGCCCATAAGATGTGGACCTTTCGCGAGCGCCAGGAAGTCTGAGCAGCTCCAGTAAGCCGTTTCCGGCCTTGGCCGGTCTCAGCCGCGCGCCGCCAGGCACATCCTTAGCGGTGATAGCCAGCTCCCCCGCCAAGCAGTCGCGGTAAGTAAGGTCGATATGCGGGCCGCTTCCCGGCAGCTGTTGGAAACGATGCGCGTAGGCAAATGTGTTAAGCGCAATCGCGGAAAGCGGTCGCCAATCAGGCGCCGGTGGGCTAAGAGCGGCGGCCCGAAAAACCGGAATGGATGGCGAACTTCGATCTCATGGTGATTTCCGATCCCACCACCGCGCGACCGCGAGCCGAGGACGCTCCCGGTGCCGGCTCGGCGCCGCCCGACAGTCCGTCGGCGAGTCTCGAGACGAGGCTCTTCGAACTATTCGCTAAACGTGGCTTGGCGCGGATCGAGCCTCCCGTCCTGCAGCCGCTCGAGCCTTTCCTCGAGCTTTCGGGCGAGGATTTGCGCCGGCGAATGTTCGTGACGGGGGATGCCGATGGACGGGAGCTGTGCCTGCGGCCCGAGTACACGATCCCGGTTTGCCGCTGGCATCTCGAACGGGGAGACAGCTCTCTCTCCGCGGCCTACGCCTATCTCGGTCCGGTTTTTCGGTTTCGTGAGGGCGAGGCCAACGAATTCACGCAGAGCGGCGTCGAGGATTTCGGGCGGCAGGACCGCGAAGCCGCGGATGCCGAAATTCTCGATTTCGCGCTCGAGGCATTGCGCGAAATGTCGGTCGGCGACGTCGCCACGCTCATCGGGGACGTTGGCGTGTTCAGCGCGCTTATTCGCGCCATGCGCCTCACGGGCTCGACCGCGAGGCGATTGCAGCGCGCCTATGCGGCCGGCAAGACGGGCATGCGTATACTCGCTGCGCTCGGCTCGACCGCGACCACCCAAAGCCATGCGGGATTGCTCGCGGCTCTTCAAGGGCAAGACCCCGCCGCGGCCCGGCTTTTCGTCGAGGACATTCTCAAGATCGCAGGCATCTCGACGATCAGCGGGCGCACGGCTCACCAGATCGCGGCGCGCTTTCTCGAGCAGGCCTCAAACGAGCCTTCAGGCCTCTCGGAAGAGCAAATGAAGATCATGGAGCGCTTTTTCGCCATCGCCGGCCACCCCGACAAGGCAGCGGATGCATTGCGAGCGCTCGCCGCCGAGGCGAAGCTCGATCTGGGGCGTGCGATCGAGACGGTGGACATCCGCAACGGCTTCATGGAAGCGCGCGGCATCGATTTGGCGAGCTTGCGTTTCGCGGCAGGCTTCGGGCGCAATCTCGACTACTATACGGGTTTCGTGTTCGAGATTCGGAAATCGCGGCTTGCAGACGCAAGGCCCCTCGTCGGCGGCGGACGCTATGATGGCTTGCTGCGCCGCCTCGGCGCCGCCGAAGAGGTGCCGGCGGTCGGCTGCTCGATCTGGCTCGATCGCGTGACCGACCAGGCGCGACGAGCGGCTCATTCGGCCCAGGCGGACACGCCATGAGCGATGCCTTGAATCCGCTCGTCGTCGCCGTTCCGTCGAAGGGCCGCTTGCAGGAGCGCGCGGACGCTTTCTTTGCGCGCGCAGGCTTGCGTCTCATACGCCAGGGGGGCTTGCGCGATTACCGCGGGATTTTCGAAGGGGTCGAGCATATAGAAATCCTGTTCCTTTCCGCGTCGGAGATCACGACGCAGCTCGCGAGCGGCGGCGCGCATCTTGGCGTCACGGGCGCGGACCTGGTGCACGAAGCGGTGGCGGACGCGGCACGCAAGCTTGCGTTCCTCGCACCGCTCGGCTTCGGCCAGGCCGATGTCGTCGTCGCCGTTCCGCGGGCCTGGATCGATGTGCGCTCCATGGCCGATCTCGACGATGTCGCGGCCGCGCTGCGTGCCAAATCCGGCCAACGGATGCGGGTCGCGACCAAATACCTGAACTTGACCCGACGTTTTTTCAGCGAGCATGGACTTGCCGATTATCGGATCGTGGAGAGCGCCGGAGCGACCGAGGGCGCACCGGCATCGGGAGCAGCCGAGATCATCGTCGACATCACGACGACGGGTGCGACGCTCGCCGCGAACGCGTTGAAGACGCTCGACGACGGCACGATCTTGAAGAGCGAGGCTCAGCTCATCGCCTCGCTCACAGCGTCTTGGGAGCCGGTTCATCGAGAGGCGGCCCGCTCGCTTCTGCAACGGATCACGGCGGAAGAGACGGCGCGGTTCATGCGCGAGATCAGGGTGGATGCGCCAGCGGCAGCAGCCGCGGCTCTCGCGCGCCCGCCGGCGCAATTCGGAGCCAAGCGCGCCGGGACCGGCGATGGCGCGCCTTCACGCTTTTTCGTGCGTCGCGAGGAGGCGCATGGCTTTTCCGATTGGCTCATCGCGCAAGGCGCGACGAGCGTCACCGTCCAGGAGCTCGATTTCGTCTACACCGCGACAAACGTCCTTTGGGAAAGGTTGCGGGCGCGTCTCGACGAAGCGCAAAGAGCTGCCGCGCGCCGCAATCCCACGGCGGAAAGCAAGCTCGCCGGATGACCTTTCCCTCTTCGTGGGCGCTCGTCGTCAACGATGATCACAGATGGATCTTCAAGGATCGGCGATGCTGAGCTGCCAACGTCATCTCTTCGCGATCGAGCACGAGGTGACCTATCTCAACGCGGCCTCCTACTCTCCCCTTCCCCGGCCTGTGCAAAGCGCTGGCGAGAGAGGCGTGAGCGAGAAGGTGAGGCCGTGGCGACGCGACGCGCACGCCGCGCATCTCATCGTCGAGGCGGCGCGCCGGGACGCGGCGCGTCTCATTGGCGCCGGTCCGGACGACATCGCCATCGTCGGCGCGGCGAGTTACGGCATCGCGACGGCGCTTGCCAATCTTCACCTCGCGGCCGGAACACGCATCCTGCTTCTCGAAGGCGAGCACTCTTCCCTTCATCTTGCCCTTGCGGGCTTTGCTGGCTCGACGGGAACGCAACTCGACATCGTGCCGCGGCCGGGGGACGGAGATTGGACGAGTGCGGTCCTCGACCGCATCGAAGACGAAGGCGCGTCGCCGATCGGCCTTGCCGCGCTCACGCCACTTCACTGGACGGACGGCAGCCTTGTCGGGCTTTCCCGGATCGTGCCCGAACTGCATCGTCGCCGCGCCGCCGTGATGATCGACGCGACGCAGGCGGCCGGCGTGATGAAGCTCGACGTCGCCGAGCTGCGACCGGACTACCTCATGTTCCCGGTCTACAAATGGCTGCTCGGGCCTTACGGACTTGCCTTCCTCTACGTCGCGCCGAAATGGCAAGGCGCACGCCCTGCACGGCTTCAATCGCGAAGCATATGATTCGACGACCAAGCATTCCGTCGAGACGCTGCCTTATCTCGAGGGTGCGCGACGCTTCGATCGTGGCGAGCGCGACAGCTTCATCACTATCCCGATGGCGCGTGCGGGCCTGGAGCTCGTCCATGACTGGGGCGGCGGCGAGATCGAGGCGCGGCTTCGCATGCTGACGGATCTCCTCGCGCAAGGTCTCGAGGCATTGGGGATCGAGACCATGCCCCGCCATTTGCGCGCACCCCATATCCTCGGGTTCCAGGTGCCAAATGCGGACGCCGTCGAGATCGGGCGTGAAGCGGAACGCGCCGGTATCTTTCTCAGTGTGCGGCACGGATATCTGCGCGTCAGCCCGCATGTCTTCAACGACGAAGAAGACACGGAGCGGTTCCTTGTCTGGATGAAGAGCTATCTGCGAAGGTGAGGGCCGCCCTGGCGTGTCTGCAATCAATGCTTACATTGCTATCAATGCAATCGGAGGCGTCATGGCTTCGATTACAATCCGCAATCTTGAGAAGCCGCTTAAGGCAAAGCTTCGTATTCAGGCCGCGACGCATGGCAAGTCGATGGAGGAAGAGGCGCGGGACATTCTGCGCAACGCCCTCAATCGCCATGATGAACGGCCCGCCAATCTTGTTACCGCAATACGGGCTCGATTCGCTCCTCTTGGCGGAGTGGAGTTGCCCGAAATGCCCCGCGAGCGCGTGCGGGAACCTCCGCGCCTCAAGCGATGATTCTTCTCGACACAAATGTTTTATCGGAGCTGATTCGGCCAGCGCCCGAACCGGCGGTCACCGGTTGGGTCGGAGCGCAGCCCTCTACAAGCCTGTTCATCAGTGCGATGACCGAAGCAGAGCTGCTGTTCGGATTGGCCATGTTGCGGGACGGCAAACGCCGTCACCAGCTCGCCCAGGCCATCGACGGCCTGCTGATGGAAGATTTCGCCGGCCGAATTCTCCCCTTCGATAGCCCGGCCGCGTCCGCCTATGCGCGGATTGCTTCTGATCGTCGCGCTGCCGGGCGGCCGCTCAGCCAATTTGACGCTCAAATCGCGTCCATCGCCGCCTCACGGAATGCGATCCTGGCAACCCGCGATCTGCACGACTTCGATGGTTGTGGCGTGCGAGTGATCAACCCGTGGCAGGGCGTTCACATTTGAAAGCCCGGCGCCTGAGTCCGGTCTCACTTTTCATTGTTCATCCTCAACTCGCCTCCTGAGTGCATTGGGTTTTATTATGTCATTTGAGTGGCTTGCTGACATTCGACGAGGCATTGAAACTGCGCGGAACCTATCCATTTCTCCTTCGTTTCCGTCGCATCTGTCGCACGAAACGGCAGGCAGGAAAGGATATGAACATGATTACTCTTCGAACGGCCGCCGTGGCCGCAGCGCTCTTGGCCTCCGCACCGGCGTTCGCGCAGGGTCAAAACTATCCGCGCCCAAACGAGAGTCAGGCGGGATGGACGGGCAATAACTATGGCAACCTCTATGGAGCGGGCATGCCAAGCAATGGCGGCTACGTTGCGCCCACAGAGACGGCCCCCGCCCAGGCCTTTGGCGGCGGGACAGTACCTGGTGTCGTCGGGGGTGCAGCTGTTGGTGCCGCGGTGGGCGGGCCGGTAGGGGCGGTGGTGGGTGGCGTGATCGGCGGAACCGCCGGCAGAACCTTGATCCCGGGTCCCGTGCACGAATACGTCATGTCCGAGAATGCAGTGCCTTCGATCCCTTACGAAGGCCAGTTCGCGATTGGACAGAGATGGCCGAGCGGAATGGAACTCTACGCCGTTCCAAATGACCGACGTTTCGGATATGCGCGGGTCAACAACCAGCGCGTCGTCGTCAACCGGCGCACGCATCGGATCGTCGAGGTCGATTGACGGCAAACTGCTGCGTAAGCGTACAGCGTAAGTAAAGCGTTGGAAGGGCCCGGCATGCCAGCCGGGCCCTTTTCCTTGCGCCTCGCAGAGGAGCAGCTATTGAGCGTCGGCTGCAAAGGAGACCCCTCCCGCTTCTCGCTTCATGAGAAAAGCTTTACTCCTCCTGCATGAGTGTCATTGCCCATCTCGGGATGTACGATCTTGCGGAAGTGAGGGCCGCGGCCGATGCGTTTTGGACAGGAGTCGCTTGCCGACTTCGCGACATCGGACTTCCCGAAATCCCGCTCACCCTCTCTCGCACCCTCACCGATCACGAGAGCTGGCGTCATCCCGAACTCCTCTTCGGGCAGAGTTGCGGCTATCCGGCGCTCCATGACTTTCGGGATTCGATCAGGGTTTTCGCCACCCCGATTTATGATGCTCCCGGTTGCGAGGCAGAAAAGCATTGCAGCTTCCTCGTCGTATCGGCCGGCTCGCGCATCCGCGAGCTCGCCCAATTGCGGGGTACCTGTTTCGCGCTCAACTCCTGGGACTCCAACACGGGAATGAATTTGCCTCGCCTCGCCTTTGCTCCCTTCGCGAAGCGAGGGCGCTTCCTGGGGAAGATCGTGGAGACGGGGAGCCATGCGGAGAGCCTCAGCTTCGTTGCTGAAGGCCGGGCGGATGCCGCCGCGATAGACTGCGTGACCTACGCGGTCCTCGCGCGTCATCGCGCGATGCTCGTCGAGAAAACGCGCATCCTCGCGCGAAGCGCGCCGAGCCCATCCTTGCCCTTCGTGACCGCACGATCGACCAGCGAGGCGACCGTGAGTGCGCTTCGCCGAGCCCTCGTCGAAACCCTTGTAGACCCTGCTCTCGAGGCGGCACGCGATGAGCTTTTCCTCAAAGGCGCGGTGCCGGCCCAAGAAGAGGACTACCGTGTCCTCCTCGATTATGAGGAGAAAGCGCGGGAACTCGGTTATGCGCGCCTAGCCTGAAACGACAAGCCAATCCAGGCAAGCCGCGCGCGACCCGCATCACGCTCGTCGCGGCATGTCTTTAGGGCGCGCTCGAGCGCATCGAAGCAGGGTGGCCGGGCAGCTTCAGAACTTTGCCCGTGTCGACGACCTTTTCGCCCGTGACCTTGTAGACCTGGAGATTGTCGTCGTTGAAATTCGCGACGTAAAGATATTTGCCGTCCGGGCTGAAGGCCACGCCTTCGGCGAGCCCTCCGGCATTGACCGATCCCACTTTGTGCACCTTGCCGCCCGCGGTCGAGAGCACCTCCACTATTGTGTTGGGATGCGCGTACCAAACGCCCTTGGGCACGGCGCCGCTCCCGTTCAACGCGAGTGCCACGGCAAGATTGGCGCGGGGGCTGACATCGAGCCCTTCAGGGATTGGAGCGATGCCGACATAATCGATCACGTGAGGGGGTGTCGCCTTGAGATCGATGACGGTGACCGAACCTGCCCCGCCATCCGCGACGCCACCGTTGCCTTGATTGGCCGTGAGAGCAAGCCGGCCGTCTGCGGTGACCTGCACATTGTAGGGATACGGGCCGACGGCGAGATCGGTCTTGTCGTAGGTGACCTTCTCACCCTCGACGTTCAGAAGAGACACCTTGTTGACGGTGTTCTTGGTGGCGAGCGCGTGTTTGCCGTCGGGCGTGAAAGCAACCGCGGACACCGGATCATTCATGACGATCGTGTCGACGAGCTTCACCTCCTGACCCTTGATGGTGAGAACGCTCACGCTCGAATCCGCACGATTGGCGATCAAGACAAGATTGCCGCTCTTGTTGATGGCCAAACCGGAGGGTTGCTTGCCGACATCGACGGTCGCGATCAGCTTGGGCGGCGCGCTCTTGAGATCGATGACGAACAGCTTGTTATCGGGAACTCCCTTCCAACCGGCTCCATCCTGCTGATACGCAATCGAGTTGGCCACGAGCGCCAAGCTCTCGTCGGGAGTGACGGCGAGATTGGTCGGCGGACCGATGACGGTGTTGATCAAAGGCAGGGAAGCCACGATTTTCGGCTCGATCGGGTTTTTGATGTCGACGATGACGACCTCATCCTTGCCGGGCTCGGTGAAGACCGGTTTGCCCGCATCGTCCCAATGCAATTTGTTGTCGTCGCCGATCACCAGGTATTGCGCTCGCGCCATCGTCGGCCCGCCGAGCAGCAGGGCGACCATCGCGCCACAACCGAGCCAGCCCCCAATCCCTCGCCTCATTGCTTCCTCCGCTTTCGCCGACCGTTCGGCCGTCGTTCTCGCCGCTTCAGCAGCCGTCCTGCGATGCCGAGAGCAGCCCGGAAGACATTAGCGCTCGCTCAATGCGGCGAAAAGGCACAAGATCGTGCAATGTGAGCTTCGGACCGGGGCGATGCGAGCAGCAGCCGGCGAACTCAGCGCCCGCTCACGCGGCCTCCTTGCGCTCGGCGAAGCCGCGCGCCTCGAAGAGCCAGCCCAGCGCCAGCAAGGGCCCAAGAAGGAAGAGGCCGGCGAAACCGAGGAACAGAGGCCAGATCGACAGGCCCGTCACGACGTAGGAGTCGCTCCCGCGCAAGCCGATGAAATCCACGCCGCTTGCCGGCGAGGAGCGAGTCACGCTGACGACGCTCGGCAAATGGATACCGCCCGTCGCGTTCGTCGCGATGCGCCGCACGGAGCCGCCGGTCGCATCGGCAATCGGACGAAGGCGCTCCGTGTCGGAGATGACGTCCTGGAACTCCTTGGAATCGGCAGCGCCTGCCGAGACGAGCGCCGTTTGATCGCCCTGCTTCAATCGATAAAGCCCTTCCTCTTCCGCGACGAAGGAGCCCTTCCAAAGCCCCTCTTCGGACTTGGAAAGCGACAAGGTCGAGCTTGCGCCGCTCGGCGCGGTCACCTCGACCGCGGGCAAGCTGTCGCCGAGCGTTTGGCGCTCGACCAGCACCTCGCGCCCGTCCGCGATCGCCCGGAGCGCCTCTTCGTCAAGCTCGGGCTCCTTCATCAACCAATGCGACAGGCGCCGCAGAAGGTCGATGTAAGGCCCACCGCCTTCGTAGCCGCGTGGCCAAAGCCAGAGCTGATCGGTAAGGAAAAGACCCACGCGGCCGTCACCGACGCGCGCGAGATCGAGGAGGGCCGTCTCATCGGGTCCGTCGAGCACCACATGGCCGTCGCGAACCCGTGCGCCCACGGCACGCAACCACTCTCCCCATGGGCTCTCCTTCGAATCCCAGTTGGGAAGGTTGCGCGTCACGGGATGGCGCTGCCCCTCGATGCCGACATGCGCGCGATACGGCGTTTCGATGATCCGCCCATCGGGAATCGCCGGCAGAATGGGTTCGAGCTGCGTGTTCCACAGGCCGCCGCGTCCGATGAACTCCGGTCCCGCCGAGATCAGCAAGGCTCCGCCACCCCGCACATAGTCGGCGATATTGCCGAAATAGCGCTGCGGCAATGTGATGTTGTTGGTGAAGCGATCGAAGATGACCAGATCGAAATCGTGCAGCTTCTCCTCGAAGAGCTCCTTTTGCGGGAAAGCAATGAGGGCAAGCTCGTTGATCGGCGTGCCGTCGGATTTCTCGGGTGGGCGCAGGATGGTGAAATGCACGAGATCCACGGAGGGATCCGACTTCAACAGATTGCGCCAGACCCGCTCGCCGGCGTGAGGCGCACCCGACACGAGAAGCACGCGCAGTCTTTCGCGCACGCCTTCGATCATCACGACCGCCTTGTTGTTGCGCAGCGTCAACTCGTCAGGGGCGGGAGCCGCGTCGATCTCGACGACCATTCGTCCCGCATGCGTCACCGGGATGGGGATCGAAAGAGCATCGCCGGGTTTCGCCTCACTCGACGAGATGCGCTGCCCGTCGACGCTCACGGTGATCGGCACCGGGTCGCTGAAGCCCGGATCGAGCACCCGCGCCTTGATGGTGACGTCCTTGTTGACGAGGCCGAAGCGAGGCGCTTCCACAAGTTCGATGCGCCGATCGCGCTCGCCGGGATGGCCCGTGATGAGCGCGTGAAAGGGACCGCCGAAGCCGAGCGCCGACGGGTCGCTCGGAACATCGTGCACGATCCCGTCGGTGATGGCGACGACGCCCGCGATCCGCTCGCGCGGCAGATCGCCGATGGCGGACGACAATGCGCGGAAAAGGCGCGTCCCATCATCCTTGCCGCCATCCTCGACCTCGACGACGCGCAAGTCGACACCTTCGACCGCGGCGAGGCGCTTTTGCATCTCGGCGCGCGCCGCATCCGTCTGCCGGGTCCGCTCGGCGATGGTCTGCGAACCCGTGCGATCGACGACGAGCACCGCCGTGTCACGCAGCTTCTCGCGGTTCTCGATGACGAGACGGGGATTGGCGAGCGCGATGAGCAGCGCCGCAAAACCAAGCGCGCGCCAGATCGCGGTGCGCCGCCGCGCCA
>Ga0213875_10002353_pt1 | contig 11406 bp, 7 predicted proteins | sample BarmaccomBMRX_R8_FD_160105 | JGI IMG/M metagenome (GOLD analysis project Ga0213875, IMG submission 160105) | Root-associated microbial communities from Barbacenia macrantha in rupestrian grasslands, the National Park of Serra do Cipo, Brazil - RX_R8 | ecosystem: Host-associated > Plants > Roots... | reverse complement strand
GCGGTCGGACGCCGAGATCCGCGACTTCCTCACCGCCCGTTACGGCCAATTCGTGCTCCTGAAACCGGTCTTCGGGAAAGAGACGTTTCTGCTCTGGCTCGGGCCTTTCCTGGTATTGACCGGGGGCGCCGTGACGATCGGCTTTGCCCTTCGCCGGCGGCGCAACTTCCTCGCCCTCGAGGCACCGCTCAGCGACCGTGAGAAAGCGACGCTTCACGGTCTCGATCAGAGATAGAGCGCAAAGCGCTGCGAAGCACGTTTAGCGGAGGCCGGGTTTTTGCAACGGTGCGGCTCCTGATGAGGGGCCGCGAAACCGCAAGGCTCGAGAGCTTTCCGGGCCCCGAACAAGTTTTCCGGTCGGGTCTTGCGGCGCGGCACGCCCTCGAATGTTGTCGCGGCCAATTACAAAGATTTCATCGATCGGACAGGGGCGCGCAAGCGGCCCGACACCATATCCTGGGAACAACAGACCAACGGATGACGAAGGTCAAAAGGAGTTCGAAAACATGGACACGCATCGCACCGTCCCAGTCGCCTCAAGGCGCCGGCGGCTGACGCTCGTCTCGGGGGTCGCCGCGCTGGCGCTGGTGGCTTTTGCAGGTTTCGAGACAGGCATCGCCGTTCCGACCCTGCCCGCCCATGCGGAAACGACGCAGGCACCTTTGCAGGGCTCAGCGATCGGCTCTCCCGCAGCGCTCGCCCCGGTTTCTTTCGCCGATCTCGTGCAGAAGGTGAAGCCGGCGGTTATTTCCGTGAAGGTGAAAATCGTCGAGCAGGACGCCCAGCCGATGGCATTCGGCAATGGCAATAATAACGGCAACGACAACGAATTGCCTTTCCCCAACTTGCCCCCGAACCACCCACTCAACCGTCTGTTCGGACCTTTCGGCCAGAACGGCCTGCCGGGCGGCCAGACGCCCAAGCGCTTCGGCGAAGCTCTTGGCTCGGGCTTTTTCATCTCGCCTGACGGCTATGCCGTGACGAACAACCACGTCGTCGACCACGCGAAGACCGTGAGCATCACCACGGATGACGGAAAGTCCTACTCCGCCAAGGTGATCGGGACGGACCCGAAGACTGACGTGGCGCTGATCAAGGTCGATGGCCGCAGCGACTTCCCCTTCGTCAAGCTTGCGACGGGTTCGCCGCGCATCGGTGATTGGGTGCTCGCGGTCGGCAATCCCTTCGGCCTCGGCGGCACGGTCACGGCCGGCATAGTCTCGGCTCGCGGTCGCGACATCGGCGCGGGACCCTATGATGACTTCCTCCAGATCGACGCTCCGGTGAACCGCGGCAATTCAGGCGGCCCCACCTTCGACCTTTCAGGGAACGTCGTGGGCGTCAACACCGCGATCTACTCGCCATCGGGCGGCAGCGTCGGCATTGCTTTCGCCATTCCGTCGCAGACGGTGCAATCCGTCGTCGACCAGCTGAAGGAAACGGGCTCGGTGACGCGCGGCTATATCGGCGTGCAGATCCAACCGGTGACCGGTGATCTCGCCGATGGCCTCGGATTGAAGGACGCCAAAGGTGCGCTCGTCGCTGGCCTCGCCAAGGACGGACCGGCCGGCAAAGCGGGCCTGAAGTCGGGCGACGTGATCATGTCGGTGAATGGCCAAAATATCGCCGACGCGCGTGAATTGTCGCGAGACATCGCGGCGCTCAAACCAGGCGAGAAGGCGGCGCTATCGGTTTGGCGCAATGGTGACACGAAGACCATCGACGTGGCGATCGCCAAATATCCCAGCGACAAGGTCGCGACTGCCTCGACGAGCGATGAAACCATGAATGCGGGCTCGAAGCTCGGGTTGACGCTCGGTCCCGCAAGCGAAGTCGGCAAGGCCTCGGGCGTTGCGATCACGCGCGTCGATCCCGAAAGCCCCGCGGCCGAGAAAGGCTTGCAGGCCGGTGACCTGATCACGAATGCGGCCGGCAAGACCGTGTCGACGCCGGAGGACGTCAAGAGAGCGGTGGCCGAGGCGAAGCATGATGGCCGCAAGGCCGTGCTTCTTCAGGTCGAGCGTGACGGCAATAGCCTCTACGTCGCCGTTCCGTTCACCGGCTGAGGCGTTACGAATTCGGACCCCGGCCGGTGCATCCCGTCGCCCCCGCGACGGCTGGGTCGTCCGAACGCGCGGCGGGCTGGGTCTCCCAGCCCGCCGTTGCTTTGCCAATTGGCGCCTATTTACAATGGCAAAAAGATACAATTTTCAAGCGTTATTCCGCATCGAAATCAAGTTCTGGAGATCGTGCTGGCGAGCTGATCCTCTCCCAAAGGGTATGCGCGAGTTCATGTCTTGCCAAAAGTATTAACCAATAAAGACGCTGGTTTCTCGTGCCTCTTATCAGTTCGGCATGTTTTGCCCTAGGGAGTCCAATACTTTCTAACTTGTCAGACCAGTACTCGATAAGAGAATCCCGAAAAGTTTTTTGGCTCACGTTCGTTTTAATATGAGCACGCCAACCCGGGGCAAATCTATCGAATTGATCATGGTCGGTTGAGGTATATCGATCTGTATTGCGTTGGAGATCGGAAACGCTGACATGTACGATAATGTCGATACGTTTCAGCATTGCGAGATTTTCAAGAAGATCAAACGAAAGGGTTCCGAGATTGTGGGGATCAAGGAAGGCGAAATGTAGTCCATTCTTATTCAGTGATTCCACGATTTTGGGTATCGCTGAGTTAGCAGGCCCCGGAGTAGCGCGAACCGGCGCACCAAGGTCCGACAAACGCTTTTGCGCTGCTGCCAATAATTCTGGATCAGCGTCAGAAATGTTGATTGAGGTGAAAGGGGCCAAGGAGACTTTGGCCTTCTTGAACGCCGCTACAGGGCTGCCATCGATGAGGGCACCCCTTCGTATTTGAGATCGGCCAGGCCCGCAGAATACATCGATATAGGCAGCCTCGGATCTCAGATAGCGTCGCCGTGCAGCGCTGGAAGCCTGGACATAATCAGTGACGATCTTGAGCTTATCAACCGCCCACGAGCCCACGTCTTCCACGAGTAGGCCATGTTCATCGAGCGAATAGCGCTTCCCCTTCCGAACCATGCTCGGCGCTTCTCCCCACCCCCTGTTTCGAAATCAAATTTAACTATTCGCGGTAGCTGGAAATTCGCGCCAAAGCCGACCGTCCAATTTACCACCTCCCTTGCCATTTTCCGGAGGGTCTATTTCCATAGCCTGTTCCACTGAGTGTCCCGTCTCGACCACGTAGGGGTTATTCCTATAGGTGCCCCACTGCTTTAAGAAAGCTGCCATTCCCAATCGGCGGCATTCAGCAATCGCGTCCCTTGCCCAGTGGGGATCGGTTAGACGAATCAGGTCCGAGCGTACACCGCTCTCACCGCCGATAATTAGCCAGTGAGGGCGGGAACCGTCAATCTCTAGCTCTGCCAATGGGCCTAGAGCAGGCTCGTAGCTCACGAAGTGAACCCTGGCCGGAGTCTCAAGAAGGTAAGGGACGCGTTGCTGATAGCTTTCAGCATCCTCCGCGGTCGTACCTATCCACACGTTCGGATAACCCTCCCCCCAATCGCTAGGCAGCATTTTTCGGATGTTTTGGGGCCGTTTTGTCAGGAGCTGCCAATCAAGTTGATCACATGAACGAATGACGTGGAACAGATCAGCACGCCACTGTGCATCGACCTGATTATCAAATACGTCGGCGAGGGACGCGCAAAATACCCGCTGTCGCCGTTTACTCCTTCTCTGAAATGACGGAGCCTGAGCATTCCAGATTGCTGGATTACGCCAATAGGATTCTGTTGTGCGCCGACGTGGTTGATCCCCCCAACCAACTTGGCCGCTCCGCTTTGCCCATTTTTCTGCGTAACAAAAATCGCATGCGGAAGGGGCGCCCCTTGCTCGTAGCAACTTGGTGCATCCGACCCACGGGTTGAACGTCGAGTCGGTCCATTCAATTTTAGATCGCTCGCCCATGGTCTTGGCCTCACATCTGACCGTTTCAAAGGTAGCGATACCACATAATTCCTAACGGAACAAATAAGGAACATTACTAGTTCTTCACTTGTGAATCGGGGCAGCGGCCTTATTTTGCGCTCAGCCATGAAGATTCTCGTAGTGGAAGACGATCGCGACGCCGCCGCTTACGTCCAGAAGGCCTTGCGGGAGGAGGGGCATGTCGTCGATCAGGCTTTCGACGGGCTCGACGGCTATGCGCTCGCACGCGAGGGCAATTATGATGTCCTGATCGTCGATCGCATGCTGCCGAAACTCGACGGGCTCTCGCTCGTGCGCTCGTTGCGTGAGCAGGAGGTCCACACGCCGGTGCTGTTCCTCTCGGCGCTCGGCCAGGTCGATGACCGGGTGAAGGGGCTCAGAGCCGGCGGTGACGATTATCTCACCAAACCGTATGCATTCTCGGAGCTCCTGGCGCGCATCGAGGTGCTGGCACGGCGTCGTTCGAGCGGCGCGGCGCGCGAGGAGACGGTTTACCAGGTCGGCGATCTCGAGCTCGACCGACTCTCTCGCCGCGTCACCAGAGCCGGCCAGACGCTCGACCTGCAGCCGCGCGAATTTCGCCTCCTCGAATACATGATGCGTCATGCGGGCCAAGTGGTCACACGCACCATGCTTCTCGAAAATGTCTGGGACTATCATTTCGACCCCCAGACCAATGTCATCGACGTGCACGTGTCGCGGCTGCGCGGCAAGATCGACAAGGGTTTCGATCGCCCTTTGCTGCAGACAGTGCGTGGAGCCGGGTATGTGATCCGTGACGGCGCTCGGTAAGCTCGTCCGCACCACGGCCTTTCGGCTGACACTCGCCTACGCCCTCGTCTTCGCGGTCATCTCGGCGGGAGTGCTCGGCTATGTCGCCTGGAACGGGCGCCATCTCGTCGAGCAAGGAATGCGCGAAACCGTGGACGCGGAGGTGAACGGCCTCGTCGATCAGTTCCGCGTCGGCAATATCAGGCGGCTCGTGGCCAGCGTCGAGCAGCGCACGCGCCGGCCGGGATCTTCGCTCTATCTCGTGACCACGTTCGTCGGCGAGGCGCTCGCGGGCAATGTGGCGCGCCTGCCCACGAGCGTGCTCACCTCGGCCGGCGACTACCCGGACACGCCCTATGAGCGGCTCGATGATCCCAACGACGTGACGCACTACGCCTATGTGCGCGTAATCCTGCTGCCCGGCGGATTTCGTCTTGTGGTCGGGCGCGATCTCGCCGAGCTCAATAGTCTCGGCCAGGCCGTGAAGCGCGCATTCTTGTTGGCGCTTGTCATTCTCACGGTGTTCGGGCTCGTCGGCGGCTTCATCGTGGCGCGCCGGGTGTTGGCGCGCATCGATTCGATGACGGAAAGTGCTAACGCCATCATGGCGGGCGCGCTCACCAGGCGCCTGCCGCTCGCGGGCTCAAATGACGAGCTCGACCGTCTCGCCGGCTCGCTCAATGCCATGCTCGATCGCATCGGCGAACTCTTGTCCGGGTTGAAGGAAGTTTCCGACAACATTGCGCATGACCTCAAGACCCCATTGACCCGTTTGCGGAGTGGCGCCGAAGAGGCGTTGCGTACCGCGAAAGATCCGCAAGAGTATCGTCAGGCGCTCGAGCGCACGATCGAGGAGAGCGACAAGCTCATCAGCGTGTTCAATGCCCTCCTGATGATCGCGCGAGCCGAAGGAGGGCGCGCGGCGGAAAACATGGCGCAGTTCGATGCGGCCGAGATCGCCCGTTCGGTCGTCGAGCTCTACGAGCCGCTGGCCGAGGAGGCCGGCGTTTCCTTGTTCGTCGAGGCGCCGGGAACTTTGCAGGCGCATGGCAATCGCGAGCTTGCCGGCCAGGCGCTCGCCAATCTCGTGGACAATGCCTTGAAATATGCGAAGGCCGCGGATGACGGGAAGGCCGAGCCGATCGCAGAGGTGCAGGTTTCGGCCCGCGCCAATGGTGACGGCACGACCGAGGTATCGGTCTGCGATCATGGGCCGGGCATTCCGGAAGCCGACCGCGAGCGGGTGCTCGAGCGCTTCGTGCGTCTGGAGGGAAGCCGTACACGGCCGGGATTCGGCCTCGGCCTGAGCCTTGCCAATGCGGTGATGCGGCTGCATGGCGGTTCACTGAAGCTCGAGGACAACCACCCCGGCTTGCGCGCCACATTGTGCTTTCCACCACCTCTCGTGGGCGCAACCACGTGAAAGATGCAATCGGCGTCCAGCGTCGTGATCCGCATTCCCGGCCGTTGCCCTTGATCGACCGTGTTGTGGGCGCGCCACGACCTCGCCCTGGTCAACGCAGGAACGCCGTCGAACAATTCGTGACCGCGATCGAAGACGAAGGTCTGCGCGCGCGCCTTGCAAATCTCTTGGCCGGGCGCCCGAAGGCCGTGCAGCTCGCTACCTCGATCGTCGATTATTCGCCGTTCCTTTCGAGGATCGCGGGCACCCACCCCGAATGGCTGGTCGAGGCGCTTGCCGAGCCACCGGAGCTTCACCTCACGCGATTGATCGACGAGATGACGCTCATTGGCGCGCGCGCCGAGGACGACGCGGCCATCATGCCGACGCTGCGTCATGCGCGCCAACGTGTTGCGCTCCTTGTGGCGCTTGCCGATCTCGGCGGCATCTGGGCGCTCGAAGACATCACCGAGGCGCTGACGCGTTTCGCGGACGCGGCGGTCGTGCTCGCCACCGACTTCGTGCTGCTCGATGCGCATCGCAACGGACGCCTCGTTCTGCCGGATCCCGAGCATCCGGAAAAGCAATCCCGTTTCGTCCTGATCGCCATGGGCAAGCACGGAGCGAGGGAGCTCAATTATTCGAGCGACATTGACCTCATCGCAATTCACGATTCAGCCCACGCCCATGTAGCTCAGGGAACCGAGCCGGACGCCTTGTTCGCGCGACTGACCCAACGGGTGGTGCGCTTGCTGCAATCGCGGACGGCCGACGATTACGTGTTGCGTGTGGATTTGAGGTTGCGCCCCGATCCGTCCTCGACCCCGCCGTCGGTACCGCTCGCCGCCGCTTACCAATATTACGAGACGGTGGGCCAGAATTGGGAGCGTGCGGCCTTCATCAAAGCGCGCCCGGTCGCGGGCGACATCGGGATGGGCCAAGCGTTTCTTGCGGAGCTCACGCCCTTTGTCTGGCGGCGCCATCTCGATTTTCAGGCGATCGCAGGCTTGCGCGGATTGTGGCGTGATGTGCGCACCGTGCACGGTGATGACGAGGCAATCAGCGGACGGAACATCAAGCTCGGTCCTGGCGGCATTCGCGAGTGCGAGCTCGCGACACAAGCGCTCCAGCTCGTCTTCGGCGGGCGCGATGCGCGCCTGCGCGGGCCGCGAACGCTTCACATGCTGAAGGCTCTCGCCGAATCGGGTCACCTTCCGAAGGAGGCCGGCAAGCGGCTTTCGGATGCCTATCGTTTCTTGCGTATGATCGAGCACAGGCTGCAGATGCGAAACGACGAGCAGACCCAGATCCTCCCGCGCGAGGGCGCCGATCTCGAAGATTTCGCGCGCTGGTCAGGCTTCGCGAGCGCCAAAGCCTTCGAGAAAGAATTTGCGTCGCGCACTTCGCAAGTGCGCGTCGAGGCGCAGAAAGCTTTCGGCGAGCGCGAGGCAACCGCGCCGTCGGCTGCGGCGAGCCTCACAGCCAAGGAGCTTGCCGGGAAGGGTTTCCGGCGGCCGGCCGAAGCCTCACGCCTCGTGGCCGGATGGCTTGGGCAACCCGAGCGCGCCACGGCGCGCGCCATCAAGGTGCGCGAATCCCTGGTGGCCGTCCTCGGCGGCCTCGTCGAGGCATTTGCCGCCACCGATGATCCGGACGCCGCCATCTCTGCCTTCGACCGCAGCTTTGAGCGCATGGCGGCGCCGGCCGAGCTTTTCTCCATTCTCTCCGAGAGTGAGACGCTGCGGCGCTTGTTCGCCGCCATGCTCGGCTCCGCGCCACGCCTTGCGGAGGCGATCGTGCAAAGGCCGCATCTCCTCGACGTTTTCATCGATGTGCGCGCCCTGTCCGAAGCGCAGACCCCGCGCCGCGTCGCGAGCCGGATCGCCGCACGCCTCGCCGCCGGCACTTCGCATGAAGAGGCGCTTGACCTTTTGCGCGATGCCGGCCGCGAGGAATGGTTCATGGCCGGTGCGCGCTTTCTCGGCAGCGGCTCGAACGCAGCACATCTCGGCGCCGCCTACACGGCCGTGGCGGAGGCCTCGCTGCAAGTCGCCGTCGAGGCGACGCGAAACACCTTCGCGTCCGAGCACGGCTTGGTTCCAGGCGCACGTCTCGCGGCCATCGCCATGGGAAGGCTTGGCGCGGGCGAGATGACGGCGACCTCCGATCTCGACCTCATCGTCATCTATGATTTGACCGGCGGAGCGACGGTCTCGGATGGACGCCGCCCGCTCGATGCTGTCCTTTACTTCTCCCGACTCACTCATCGCCTGATCACAGCAGTTTCAGCGCCAACGTCGCACGGACGGCTTTACGAGATCGACATGCGGCTTCGCCCGTCCGGCGGGAAGGGGCCGGTGGCTCTCTCCCTCTCGGCCTTCATGCAATACCAGCGCAAAGAGGCGGAGACCTGGGAGCATCTCGCGCTCACACGCGCGCGCCCTGTGGCCGGGGATCCCGCCTTGTGCCGGCTCGTCGCGGCCTCGATCCGGCGCATAGTTTCACTCAAGCGCGATCCGGCGCGGCTCGCCGCCGATGTCGGCGCGATGCGCCGGCTTCTCGCTTCCGAGAAGGGAGATGATGACGCTGCCGATCTGAAGAACATGCGCGGTGGCCTCGTTGACATCGATTTCTGTGCTCAGTTCCTGATGCTCGCCCATGCGGGGCGCCATCCGACGCTCCTTGCTCCCTCGATCGAGTCGAGCCTGACCGAGGCCGCCGCGCGAGGACTCTTGGCAAAAATTCATGCGCGCACGCTAATCGGTGCGCGCTCGCTCTTCACCGAGCTGTTGCAACGCGAGCGCCTGCGCTCGACCGAGGCCTCGCCGATGAATTGGAGCGATCCTTCGATCTTGCGCAACATGGCGCGCGATCTGGGCTTTGCTTCAGGGTCGGCACTTGCGCGCAAGGTCGAAACGCTGCGCGCCGAGGTGAGGGAGGTTTACGAGGCGGTAATCGCTGATCCTGCAAATTTGCGCCAGCGGTCCGGCCGGTAAAAGACGCGCAACCGACGTCTACGCCGCTACCGCGCTCGGCAGAGCACTCGGGCGGCCCGCCGGCTGACGCGGCAGGCTCAGCACCGCGACGCTCCCGAACCCCTTGCGCATTCTCACACGCAATCGGCCACCGTGCAGCTCAACGAGCGAGCGTGCAATCTCGAAACCGAGCCCCGAGCCTTGGCTGACGCGCGTCACCTCGGGATCGGTCCAAGCATAATCTTCGCTGTTCCGAGCCTGTTTCGGCGCCGGAGCACCCGCGCCGCTGTCGGCGATGTGAATGCCCAGATGCGTAGGGTAGAGCTTGGCCATGAGCTTGACGGTTCCGCCTTCGCAGCTTTGGTCGATGGCGTTGCGGGCAAGATGCACAAGGATCTTCACCAGGGCGCGCGCGTCCGCCTCGATGCAATGCGGACCAGGCTCCTCGATGACGAGCGAGACCTTCTTGGCCTCGGCGGCGGCGGCCACACCGGTGGCGGCTTCACCCAGGACATCCCTGAGGACCACATGTTGCCGTTTGATGCGGCGGCGGCCGGATTCGATGCGCGCCATCTCGAGGATGTCGGAGACCACACCTAGAAGATATTGACCGCTCCGGCGGATGTCGCTCACATACTCCCCGTATTTCGCGCTCCCGAGCGCGCCGAATAGGCCCGTTTCCATGATCTCCGAAAAGCCGATGATCGCGTTGAGCGGCGTGCGCAGCTCATGGCTCATATTGGCGAGGAATTCGGCTTTCGCGCGATTGGCCTTCTCGATGCGTTTTCGCTGGGCGAGATAATGTTCGACGAGCGCTCCAAGCTCGGAAGACTGCCGTTCAACCGCAGCTCTCGACTGCTCGAGATCGGTGAGATTGGCGATCACACGCCGCTCCTTCTCGAGGAGCTCTTGCTCGTTGCGCCAAGTCTCCATGAGCGCGGCTTGCATTCGCGCACGGATTTGCCGGCCCTCATCCTTCGCGAGGCGCGCCGAGCGGCGCTGCCATAGAAAGGCGGAGCCGAGCACGAGGATGATGCAGGAGGCGATCGCAGTGATGCGAGCGACCTGCTGCGCGTGCTCGTGCCACAGGATGAGCATGCGCGAGGTGGGCGTGACGACGGCGACCTGCCCAAGCGGCGCTGCGAGGTCGCGGATCGCAACGATCGAATCTACTCCGTCCGGCGTGACGAAACGGGCGACGGTGCGGTTCGGCTCGGCGACATGTTCGCGTCCGACGAGATCCGCGATCGACCGGATCTCGCGCGGAAAGCCGAGGCTCGCGACCACCTGTCCCGAACGGTCCGTCACGCCCACTAGCATTTCGCTTGGCGGTGCATGGAAAGGCAGGGCTGCTGCGAGAAGGCGCTGAGCGTTGGCGGGCCCGGGCTCGTTCGAGGAGCCGAGGTCGGGAGGTTTTGGAGAGCTCCCGGACGAGCCGGAGGAGCCTGCGAGATCATCGAGCCGTTGGGCGATCAGCGCGGCTGTCGCGTCGGCGTGCTCGAGGGCCTGACCGAGGTGAAGCTCACGCGCGGCATAAAGGTCGAGAAGGGTCTGGGCGATCAGGAAGGCGAGGGCGAGAAGCGCCACGAGCATGAGCGCGAGCCGCGTGATCAAGCGGGCATTGCGTGATACGATTGCCTTTCTCGTGCTCGCCGCTCGCCCCGAAACAGCCGCGTGCAAGGGCGGCACGGCCGCGTCCATGCGCGCCATGCTCTGGCCTCCGTCGAAGACTTGAATTGAACTTCGGTGGTGAAAGTCTACACCGCGAACCCCCGAATCACTTCCATTCGAATCTTCCGACGACTCCTTGTCCAGACCAAATTTCGGCAGGGTTGCATTTTTTTGGACAAAAAAAGAACGGATTCGCGCAGCGCGAGTCTTGCGTGATTTTTCAACGTAGACGGATCGCGGTTTGCCGGCGCGGCCGGGCGTGGTCGCGACCGTTTTCTCAAGGCGTCGTGTCAGGCGAGCGAGCGCGTGACGATGTCGGCGACATCGGCCGAAAGCTTCGGCTTTGCGGCAAGGCGGCGGAGTGCTGCTTCCGCCTTGGCCCGGCGCCGAGGCTCCATGCTCCGCCAAATCCGAAAGGAGGTGAGGAGGCGAGCCGCGACCGCGGGATTCGAGGCGTCCAAATTCGCGACCACCTCGGTAATGAAGTCATATCCGGCCCCATCGGCGCGGTTGAAGCCCGACTGATTACCCGCGGCGAAGCTCATGATGAGCGCGTAAATGCGGTTCGGGTTGGCATAGGAAAATGCCGGATGGTTGGACAGGCTTTTTACCCTGTCGAGC
>Ga0213875_10002352_pt1 | contig 11416 bp, 10 predicted proteins | sample BarmaccomBMRX_R8_FD_160105 | JGI IMG/M metagenome (GOLD analysis project Ga0213875, IMG submission 160105) | Root-associated microbial communities from Barbacenia macrantha in rupestrian grasslands, the National Park of Serra do Cipo, Brazil - RX_R8 | ecosystem: Host-associated > Plants > Roots... | reverse complement strand
GACGAGTGTCCCGAACTGCCATCGTCCCGCCCTTTCGGTGATTGCCCTTTCAGGTTTTTCCAGGGCAGCACCTGTGATAGGACACCCTGGCTTCTTGCTGTTATCAGCATAAAGAGGGGAGCTGGCGATCAGGGGCAGCGACACGCCCGCTCAGGCCCCAGGTGTAACGGAGTCGGTCCAGATCCGCTCGAACTGGTCGCTCCAGTAGCTGAACCAGCGCTCGGACTGCTTACGGGTGAGCTCCACGTGCATGCGCGAGGACGTCGCCTCGTTGTAGAAGGCGTGAAACTCCACGATGATCCGGCCCCCGCGGATGCTGGGGTCGATGGCCACCAGGCTGAAGCCGGGGTTGAAGGCCAGCATCCGGTACTGGAAGCTGCCCGCCACCTGCCAGTGGGACATGGCCGCCAGCTTGCTGACGGTGGTCGTCAGCGCCGTGCGGAAGTTGTGCATCGGATAGTCCAGCGAGTCGTCCAGCTGGCGGCTGGCCAGGTCGACCGCTATGTCGCGGGACGGGTCGAGCACCACCACCCGGACGATCCCGCCGGTCCGGCTGAGCGGCCCGGCCCGCAGCAGCTCGCAGTGGTGCCCGGACAGCAGGTTGACCCCGCTGGGGGCGAAGATCCACACCTCGCGGGCGTCCTTGAACCGGTCGGCCAGCGGGACCGCGTCGAAGGCGAACCGGTCGAGCAGCAGGTCCTCCAGGCTGGGCTCGGGCCCGGTCTCCGGGATCGTGATCCGCAGCACCAGCAGGCCCAGCGCGGCCAGCACCACCGTCCAGCGCAGCTGGTCCGAGCCGTAGCCGACGACCGAGACGACGGCCAGCACGAACGCGACGATGGCGACGCTGTAGGCGTCGATGAACCGCCGGTCCCGCAGGTCGCGGGCGACCCGCCGCCACCCGGAGGAGGAGGCCACGGTCTCACCGGTTCCCGGCGGTCAGCTCGCTGAGCAGCAGCCGCATGGTCGCCATCTCGGCCAGGCCGTCGAGGTCGGGGTACACGCGGTAGGCGTTGATCCCCATCGAGTCCAGGTCGGGCAGGGCCGGCACCGCCTCGATGGCGGGCAGCACGACCTTGGTCAGGGCCACCCCCGAGCCGCACTCGGTCACGTACTCCTCCAGGCTGGCGTACTGGGTGTGGGACAAGGTGAATTTGCCGCTCTGGTTCTTCAGCCGGACGTTGTCCAGGGCGGGGGCGGAGACGATCTCGATCCCCTGGTCTTTGGACCAGACCGGGTTGTCCAGGTGCAGGATCCAGAGCGCGACGTGGCTGTAGCGGTGCGGCAGCTGCTCCAGGCACTTCTGGAACGCGAAGAACGCCGCGATGTAGGGGCTGGTGCTCCAGTCCAGCAGCCGGGTCGGCAGCCCGTGGTGCTGCCCGAGCGCCCACAGTGCCACCTCGTCGGGGACTCCCCCCGCTCCCCCGCCGGCCACCTCCCGGGCGTGTCCGTACTCCTGGCAACCGGCCCGCCACTGCTCGATCAGCTCGTCCCAGACCCGCAGCCGTTCCTGGCGGCCGAGGTAGCCGAACCGCCGGTCGAACGTCGGCGCCAGCTTCCAGTCGGCGCTGCCCATCCCCCGGAACAGGTACCGGCCGGGGCGGAACACCCCGCCCTCGAACAGCTCGCTGAACAGGTCCCGTTTCAGCTCCCGCCAGCTGCCGTAGGACAGCTGGCGGATGACTGTCATCGCGGGCCGTCCGGGCCCAGCTCGATCTGCTGGATGCCGCCGACCGCGTACACCAGGCACGGGTGCAGCACGTAGGTTTTCACGTCGGGCGGCAGGTGGAACTCGTCCACGTCGCCGAGCGAGTAGAACCGCCGCTGGCCCAGGTAGTCGACGTAGCCGAGCAGCCCGTTCTGCCACAGCACCGAGGCCAGGTCGGTGCCGATGCCGTACTCCTGGCTGGCCAGGTCCTGCAGGACGTCCAGCTCGGGCCGGGTGAACCGGTCGAACCGGACCGTCCCGACCAGCTCGCGGAGCTGGTCGTGCACGTCCTGGATGTACTCGCGGGAGCTGGTGAACGTCTCGGAGAAGTCGTACTGGCCGGCGTTGCCCGGCATCTGGTCCGAGGAGACCTGGTTGGCGCACTGGGCGAGCTGGGAGTCGCCGAACCGCTTGGCGCAGCGGGCCACCACCGTCCGCACCGCCTCCGGGTCCACCGCGTCCTGGCCGGCCTGTTTGGCCCGCACGACCTCCTCCGACAGCTCGTTGCCGAGCGAGACCAGGTCCCGGGGGATCATCCGGGTGTGGCTGAGCAGGTAGTCGTCGATCGTCTCGGACCCGTCGAGGCCGGGCCAGTCCCCGTTGACGCCGAGCCAGTCGCCGATCGACGGCGGCCGGTCGGCCGGGCGGCGCATCAGCAGCCCTGGCGGCAGCCGCTCGAGCTTGCGCCGGAAAAGGTAGAGCAGCGATTCGCGGTCCCAGTTCAGCACCCGGATATGCGGCTCATTGTGATAGCGCGGCGCGTGCTCGGTGCGGGCCACCGAGGACATGACAATGTCGCGGATGCATACGACGATGTGCAGCCGGCCGCCGAGCCGGTGGTTCCGCAGCATCCGCATGACCTGGTAAAACAATCCCTCCTGGCATTTCAGCCAGTACATCGGGGCGTGGCCGAATTCCTCGTCGACCGCGTCCAGGTACATATAAACCGGGCGGCACTGGCCGAGAATCTCGCCCATCAGGTCTTCCAGATCATCCCAGAGCGGGTCGTCCAGGAACGCGGACAGCTGGTGGGCGGTCTGCCGTTCATTGATGATGTCGCGGACCTGGCTGTAAATGGACCGGGGGCGCAGCGAGGTGCCCAGCAGCCGCCCGTAGGACGCCTCCAGCTCGGCCACGTGCTCGTCGTCGAGCTGATGACGCAAGGCCGGGCGGCGCAGCAGGTGGGTGGCCAGCGAGCGCACGATGGCCCGCTCCCAGATCTGCATCCACTTCTCCACCAGTACCGGGCCGGGAAACCACTGGCAGGCCTTGACGATGACCTCGGTTTTCGGCAGGTCCTGCTGGGGCGGGTCGCTGTACACCGATTCCTGATGGGCCTGGAAATCCTGCAGCCGCCGCAGATAAACGGTCTTGCCGGCGCCGAGTTTGCCGACGATGACCCGCACCATCGAATCATTCGGCTTGGTGGCCAGGTGCCCGTAGGCGGGATTACCGCCGAAGTCGACGAAATCGCGGGTCAGGTCGTCGAGATCGGCCCGGGAACCGTCCGGATTGCCGAACGGGAACGGCCCGGCCGTCACCGCCCGCCGCTTGCTGGGCATGTTCCCCCTCGTACGCATTTATCGGACGCGTTACGTTGCAGCCTTTCATAGGGGAAAGAGTCCGCCCAGGGCTGATTAATACACCTCGATAACGACCATCGCGGCCGGCCCGGCAAACTAGGGGCATGCCCGATCTACCTGTGCAGTACTACGGCGGCCGCGATGGCGCCAAGCTCGCCTACCGGGAGCTGGGCCAGGGGCGGCCGGTGGTGCTGATCCACGGCTACTTCTCCAACGCCATGACCAACTGGGTCCGTTACGGCCACGCGGCCCGGATCGCGGATCGCGGTTTCCGGGTGATCATGCCGGACCTGCGCGGGCACGGGGACAGCGCCAAGCGGCCGGACGCCGCCGCCTACCCGCCCGACGTCCTCGCCGACGACGGGTTCGCGCTGGTCGAGACGCTCGGGCTGACCGACTACGACCTGGGCGGCTACTCGCTCGGTGGCCGGACCGCGGCCCGGCTGCTGGTGCGCGGGGCCACCCCGGGCCGGGCGATGATCGCGGGCATGGGCCTGGACGGCATCGTGCACGCGTCCGGCCGCAACGCCCACTTCCGCCGCATCCTGGAGAATCAGGGCGGCTGGGACCGGCGCTCACCGGAAGGCAAGGCCGAGGCGTTCATGAAGAGCACCGGCGCCGACCCGGTGGCCGGGCTGCACCTGCTGGACGCCAACGTGGACACCCCGCAGGCGGCGCTGGCCGCGATCACGGTGCCGGTGCTGGTACTGGCCGGGGAGCAGGACGACGACAACGGCGCCGCCGAGGACCTGGCGGCGGTGCTGCCGCACGGCCAGGCGGTGCGGGTGCCCGGCAACCACATGAGCGCCGTGGCCCAGCCCGACCTGGGCCGGGCGATCGCCGATTACCTGGCCAGCGGCTGACGGCCGGCCGCGGGCACCCGCCACCCGCTGTCGGGGCTGACGGCCGGGTCGCGCCCGTTCCTGGAAACCGTCGCCGCCTCCCCTGAACTGATCTCGCGGGCCCGCGAACTGCTGGACGAGCTGGAACAGGACCTGGCCGCGCTCCTGGCCGAACCAGGCCCGGCCGGGCCGGCCGATCAGCGGCGCCGTCTGGACGAGGCGTTCGACGTGCTGGAGACGGCCGCGGCCGCCCTGGGCGCTGGCGGCGGCCAGGACCCCGGCTACTAGGCTAGCCCTCATGCGTGTAGTGATCGCGGGCGGGCACGGGAAGATCGCACTGCTGCTGGAGCGGATGCTCACCGAGCGCCGGGACCAGGCGGTGGCGCTGATCCGCAATCCGGACCAGGTGACCGAGGTGGAGGCGACCGGGGCCGAAGCCGTCGTGCTCGACCTCGAGGCAGCGACGGCCGCCCAGGTGGCGGCCACCCTCGACGGCGCCGACGCGGTCGTGTTCGCGGCCGGGGCCGGGCCCGGCAGCGGCGCCGCCCGCAAGGACACCGTCGACCGGGCGGCCTCGGTGCTGCTGGCCGAGGCGGCCGCAGCGGCCGGGGTCCGCCGGTTCGTGCAGATCTCCGGGATGGGCGTCGACCAGCTGCCGGCCCCCGGGACCGACGAGGTGTGGGCCGCCTACCTGACCGCCAAGGCGGCCGCCGAGGTCGACCTGCGCGGCCGCGACCTGGACTGGACGATCCTGCGGCCGGGCGGCCTGACCGACGACCCGCCGACCGGCAAGGTCGCGCTGGCCGCTCCCCCGCTGCCCCGCGGCCAGGTCAGCCGGGCGGACGTGGCGGCGGTGATCCTCACCCTGCTGGACGAGCCGAAGACCAGCGGCATGACGCTGGACCTGGTGGCCGGCAGCACCCCGGTCGGCGCCGCCGCCCGCGAGGTGGCCAAGAACTAGCCGCGTAGTGGCGCGGGGCCCGGTCAGGGCCAGAGCAGGCGCTTGGCCCAGGGGCCGGCGTCCCGCTGGTACTGCAGCCGGACGTGGCGGCGCTGACGGTCGGCCTGCCAGAACTCGACGGTCTCGGCGTACAGCGCGTACAGGGTCCAGTCCGGCGCGACCAGCACCGGGTCGGCCTCGATGACCTCCTGCGACCGGCGGAACGCCTGATCCAGGGCGGTCAGGTCGTCCAGGGTCTCGGACTGGTGCCCGAGCAGCGCCGCCGCCCGGGAGGCGGGCGGCCGGGCCAGGAAGTCGTCCGCGCTGGCCTGCTCGCCGGCCGAGCCGGCCACCCCGGCGATGCGGATCTGGCGGCCGTGCTGCGGCCACCAGAACGACGCGGCCGCGTGCCGGTTGGCGGCCAGGTCCCGTCCCTTGCCGCTGTCGGAGCTCGAGGCGAAGTACCAGCGGCCCCCGTCGTCGATGTCCTTGCAGATCAGCACCCGCGACGAGACCCGCCCGGCCGCGTCGGCGGTGGCCAGCGTCATCGCGTGCGGCCCCGGCACCTGGTCCTGGACGGCCGCGCCGAACCAGTCCAGGAACAAGCTGACCGGGTCGCCGGGGGCGGACCGGACGTCGAAGTCCGGCAGGTCATCGGGGAACGGCGGCAAGCCGCGGAGTGTCTCGCGCATGGTTCCCGGTATAGCTCATAGCGTCCGGCGCCGGTCATCCGCTGCCTCGGGCCAGTGCCTGACCAGGGCCGGGTCGTTGAACGAGGTGATGCGGGCGATCCGGTCACCGGTGATCGTGAGCACCTGGACCCCGTAGGGCTGGCGGCCGCCGGCGGTGTGGCGGTAGACGACGGCGGCGAGCTGGCCGTTGGCGCGGGCCGGGACCAGCTGCCAGCGGCCGGGCCGCATCACCCGGCGGCCCAGGAACCCGATCACGGCCGGGCGGCCGCTGAACCACAGCGGGATCGGCGGCATCTCCAGCTCGGCGTCGGCCCGCAGCAGCGCCACCAGCGCGCCGGTGTCGGCCCGGGTGAACGCGTCGACATATCGATTGAGCAGGTCCAGCTGCCGGGGGTCGTCCGGCTCGGCCAGGTCGTCGGCGGCCGGCCCGGTCGCCGCCAGCCGGGCGCGGGCCCGCCGCAGCGCGCTGTCGACCGCGGCCGGGCTGACGCCGAGCATGTCCGCGACCTCGGCGGCGCGGAATCCCAGCCCGTCCCGGAGCGTGAGTACCGCCCGCTGGCGGGCGGGCAGGACCTGCAGGGCGGCGATGAACGCCAGCCGCACCCCCGCCCGCCGGGCCACGATCGCGGCCGGGTCGCCGCCGAACAGGGCATCGGGGGCTGGTTCGAGCCAGGCCACCGACGGCTCGCGGGCTGGCATCGCCACCCGGTGATCCTCGGCCGGGGCGCCCAGCCCGGACGGCAGCGGCCGCCGGGGCCGGCCCGCCAGCGCGGTCAGGCAGGTCCGGGTGGCGATCGTGTACAGCCAGCGCCGCACCGAGGAACGGCCCTCGAACTGGCCGAAGCCGCGCCAGGCGCGCACGTAGGTCTCCTGCACGAGGTCCTCGGCGTCCTGGACCGAGCCGAGCAGCCGGTAGCAGTGCGCCAGCAGTTCGGCCCGGTACGGCTCGGCCACGGCGGTGAACTGGCCCGGTCCGGCGGCGATGCCCCCGGGCTCCCCCGGCGGGACGGCCGGCTCAGCTGACGGCACGGTATCCGGCCCCGCTGACCAGGTATTCGGGAGCGCTGGCGGGATCGGCGGCCACCGTGACCACGGCCGCCGCCAGCTGGCCGGGGTCCAGGACCGGCTGCAGGTCCTTGGTGTAGACGTCGGTGGCGATCCCCGCGCGGGCGGCGTAGCCGGCCACCGCGGCCGCGCCCAGCCCGGTGGCCGGGGTCAGCTTGGGCAGCACGGTGACGAACCGCAGGTCCAGGCGGGTCCGGCCGGATTCGGCGGCCGCGTAGTCGCGGATGAAGCGGATGGCCGCCTTGGCGCCGGCGTACCCGCCGCTCAGCGGGGATCCGGCCAGCGCCGCGCCGCTCGACATCAGCACGACCACGCTGCCGGGGGCCAGCGGCAGGCGCAGCGCCTGCCGGGTCCAGGTGAACGCCTGCCGGGTGTCGGTCTGCCAGTTGCGGCTGAAAGTCTCCCAGGTCTGGTCGGGCAGCGCCGCCAGCGGCGGGCGGGCGCCGGCGTTCAGCACCAGCAGGCCGGGGCGGTGCTGGTCCAGCACCTGGGCGGCCACCGTTTCGCTGGTGGCGTCGGCCACGACCGGGACGAACCGGTCACCCAGCTCGGCCTGGACCGCGCGCAGGTCAGGCTCGCTGCGGGCGACGCCGATCACGGTGTGGCCGCCGGCCACGAGCGCGGCGGCGATGGCGCGCCCGAACCCGCGGCTGGCTCCGGTGACGACGGCAGTCGGCGGGTCGGCTGGGGTGCTGGCGTGGGTGCTCATCGGACGCTCCTCGGGCAGAGGTGAAAGGCTCGGTCCACCTCTAGACCCCCGGTCAGCTCGAAATCCGTCGCCCCGCCGGCGGCTATTTCAGGCCGAGATGCTCGGCCAGCCACGGACCGGTGACGCTGGCCGGGTCACGGGCGACGGCCGCGGGCGGGCCGTCGGCGACGATGTGGCCGCCGTCGGGGCCGCCGCCGGGGCCCATGTCGACCAGGTAGTCGGCCGCGCCCAGCAGGTCCAGGTCGTGGTCGATGACGATGACGGTCGCGCCCGCGTCCAGCAGCCGGTCGAACACGCCGACCAGGGTGTCCACGTCGAGCGGGTGCAGGCCGGTGCTGGGCTCGTCGAACACGTACAGCACGCCGCGCTGGCTGGACCGCAGCCGGGACGCGATCCGCAGCCGCTGCGATTCACCACCCGACAGCGACGGGGTCGGCTCCCCCAGCCGCAGGTAACCGAGGCCGACCTCGTCGACCGGCCGCAGCGCGGAGGCCACCGGCCGCTGGCCGGCGAACCGGTCGAGGGCGTCGTGCACGGTCAGCTCGAGCACGTCGGCGATCGTCAGGCCTTCCCAGCGGACGGCCAGGGTGGCGTCGTTGAACCGGGCCCCGTGGCAGGTCGGGCAGACCACGTTGATGTCGGGCAGGTACTGCACGTCGAGGTCGATGGCGCCCAGGCCCCGGCAGGTGGGGCACTGGCCTTCCTTGGTGTTGAACGAGAAGTGGCCAGGCTTCCAGCGCCGCCGCCTGGCGTACGGGGTGTCGGCGAACAGCCGCCGGATCTGGTCGAACGCACCGGAGTAGGTGGCCGGGGTGGAGCGGGAGTTCTGCCCGATCGGGGAGGCGTCGATCTGGACGACCTGACGCAGCCCCGCGAGGTCCGTTTTCTTCACGTGGGCAGGCAGTCGCTCCCCGGCCAGCAGGGCGGTGGCGGCCGGGATCAGGCTGTCCAGCACCAGCGCGGTCTTGCCAGCGCCGGACGGCCCGGCCAGCGCGGTCAGCCGCCGCAGCGGGAACGACGCGGACACGTCGTGCAGGTTGTACAGGTCACCGACCTCGATCGTGACCTGGCCGTCGGGTGAATCGGGGCCGCGCTGGGCCCGTTCGACCTTGGCCTTACCGGACAGGTAGGGGCCGATGATCGAGTGCGGGTCGGTTTCGATCGCGGCCGGGATCCCCTGGGCCACGATCGTGCCGCCGTGCGCCCCGGCCGCCGGCCCGAGCTCGATGACCCAGTCGGCGGTGCGGATGATCTCCCCCTCGTGCTCGACCACCACCACCGAGTTGCCGTTGGCGGCCAGCGCCGCGATCGTGCGCCGCAGCCCCTGCACGTTGCTGGGGTGCAGCCCGACCGACGGCTCGTCCAGCACGTAGAGCATCCCGGTCGTGCTGGCCCGCACGGTCGAGGTCAGCTCGATCCGCTGCCGTTCCCCGGTCGACAGCGACGCCCCCGACCGGTCCAGGGTGAGGTAGCCGAGGCCGACCTCCAGCAGTGGGTTGAGCACTCCGGTCAGCTCGGCCAGCAGGCCGCTGGTCAGCCGGCTGAGCTCGGCGGGCAGCTGCGGCGGCAGTCCGGCCGCGAACTCGCGCAGCTCATCCAGCCGCAGCTCGCTGATCTGGGCCAGGTTCTTCCCGCCGAGCAGCGAAGTCAGCGCCTCGGGCCGCAGCCGGGTGCCGTGGCAGACCGAGCAGGTGCGGGTGTCGAAGAACCGGCCGACCTGGCGGCGGGCCTGCTCGCTGTCGCTGTCCAGGTTGCGCTGGGCGGTGGCGACCGCGTTCTCGTAGGTGACGTTCAGCTCGACCACCCGGTTGCGGCCGCCGGACCGGAACTGCACCCGGCGCTGGACCGGCTCGCCGTGCAGCACGATGTCGCGTTCGTGGTCGGTCAGGTCCTTCCAGGGCACGTCCAGGCGGACCCCCAGCTCGCGGGCGGCGTACTGGTACAGCCGCCGGGCACCGGCGTTCCAGGGCAGCACCGCACCGCCCTCGATGGTCTTGTCCGGGTCGGGTACCAGCGCGGCCTCGCTGACCTCGGAACGGACCCCCAGGCCGTGGCAGGCCGGGCAGGCGCCGTAGGAGTTGAACGAGAACGATTCGGCGCTCGGCGCCTCGAACTGCACCCCGTCGACCGGGCAGGTGATCATCATCTGCTGGGTCGCGATCGACGGCTCGACCCGGTGGCCGTTGGGGCACAGGTGGCTGCCCAGCCGCGACATCATCAGCCGCAGCACGTTCAGCACCTCCGACATCGTCCCGACGGTGCTGCGCGGGCCCGGGATCGGCGGCCGCTGCCGCAGCGCCAGCGCGGGCGGCAGGTGGTCGATGCGGTCCACGTCCGGGCGCTGGGCCTGGGTCAGGCGCCGGCGGCTGTAGGTGCTCAGGCCCTCCAGGAACCGGTGCATGCCCTCGGCGTACAAGGTGCCGATGGCCAAAGAGGTCTTACCGGAGCCGGACACGCCGACCACCGCGACCGTCCGCCACAGCGGCACGTCGACGTCCACGTCCTGCAGGTTGTTGTGCCGGGCGCCGTGGACCCCGATAACGGTGGGCAGGGTTTGCGGCACGGCAAGATCACGAGTCACCACACACGGCAAGATAAGGGCATGCCCGATCTCGTGTCACCAGTGGTCCCGGCCGGGCGGCTGCGCAACCAGCCGCAGCCCACGTTCGCGGTCGGCGACCTCACCGTCCGCCCGTGGCAGCCGTCCGACGCCGCCGCGGTGGCCGACGCCTACACCGACCGGGCCATCCAGCAGTGGCACGCGCGGTCGATGACCCCCGGGGAGGCCGCCCTCTGGCTGGCGTCGTGGGCGGACCGCTGGCGGGCCGAGACCGGCGCCGGCTGGGCCGTCACCTTGCAGGACACGCTGGTCGGCCGGGTCGGGTTCACCCGGATCAGCCTGCGCGACGGGCAGGCCGAGGTGGCGTACTGGACGGTGCCGGCCGCCCGCGGCCGCAACGTGGCGGCCCGGTCGGTGCGGGCCATTTCAGCCTGGGTGTTCCAGTCGGTCGGCCTGAACCGGCTCGAGCTGAACCACTCGACCCTGAACACCGCGTCCTGCCGGGTCGCCCACAAGGCCGGGTTCCGCTACGAGGGCACCAAGCGGCGCCAGCTGCTGCACCAGGACGGCTGGCACGACATGCACCTGCACGCCCGGCTGGCCGACGATGAGCTCGGGTTCTGACGGCCTTTTCGATCAATCTTTAGGGGAAAAGGCCTGATCAGGCGAGGGCTTGGTGGGCGAGGGTTCGGTGGCAGCGCCGGCGGGCGGGACGCTGGGGGGCGCCCCGGCCGCCTGGACCGGCGGTGACGGTTCGGTCTCGTCGTGGGCGGTGGCCACCGGCGACTTGGCGATCTCGATGTAGCCGATCGTGATCAGCAGCAGCGCGACGATCTCGGGGATCAGGAACCAGCCCAGCCGCAGCTGCTCGTGGTACAGCATGACCCCGTAGACCGTGCTGATCAGCGCGTCGCCGACGGTCAGCGCGGGCTGCGAGGCGGCCAGCGTCCCGGCTTGCAGCGCGTTCTGCAGCAGGAACAGCGAGCCGACCCCGGCGATCGCCACCCCGTACAGCTGCCAGGTCTCGAAGAACGCGACCACCCCGTGGTCGAGCCGGGTCACCGCCTCCTTCATCAGCGCCGCGGTCAGCGAGTAGCCGACGGCCGCGGCCAGCCCGAGCAGGGCGGCCCGGGGCTCGCCCTGCACCCGGATCCCGGCCCCGATCAAGATCACCTCGAAGCCGACGGTGGCGATCAGCGTCAGCACCCAGATGCTGGTCGGGGCGGAGTCCCGGCCGCCGCTGGGCTGGGCCGCGGCCAGCCCGGTGCCGAGGCTGACGGTCACCAGCGCGACCGCGCCCCAGGTCCGGCCGGACAG
>Ga0213875_10002351_pt1 | contig 11419 bp, 13 predicted proteins | sample BarmaccomBMRX_R8_FD_160105 | JGI IMG/M metagenome (GOLD analysis project Ga0213875, IMG submission 160105) | Root-associated microbial communities from Barbacenia macrantha in rupestrian grasslands, the National Park of Serra do Cipo, Brazil - RX_R8 | ecosystem: Host-associated > Plants > Roots... | reverse complement strand
TCCGCAAGAAATGACGGTGCCCGACGCCGGGCAGGCATTGCACTTGCGAGGCATCGTGCTGCCCGACGGGGAACCGGGTGAGCTATGGGTAGCCGGCGGGGTGATCTGCGCGGACCCGGTGCCCGGCGCAGCGACTGCCTGCGATGGCGGTTACATCCTGCCCGGACTGGTCGATGCGCACTGCCACATCGGTATCGGGCCACGCGGCCCGGCCAGCCTGGACGAGGCAGCCCAGCAGGCCACCACCGACCGGGACGCCGGCACCTTGCTGATCCGGGACTGTGGCTCGCCCATCGACACCCGCCCCTTGCAGTCACGCGATGACCTGCCGCGCATCATCCGGGCCGGCCGGCATCTGGCGCGACCCAAGCGCTACATCCCGACCATTGGCTTGGAGCTGGACGAACCGAGGTTGCTGCCACAAGCAGTGCGCGAGCAGGCGGCGGCGGGGGATGGCTGGGTCAAGTTGATCGGTGATTGGATCGACCGCTCGACCGGTGATCTTGCCCCACTGTGGCCTGATGACGTGCTGGCCGAGGCGATCGCCGCCGCGCACGATGCCGGAGCCCGGGTCACCGCGCATGTCTTCAGCGCCGACGCGCTGCCCGGTCTGCTCGATGCCGGGATCGACTGCATCGAGCACGGCACCGGTCTGTCCTCGGCCACCATCGCCAAGATGGCGGCACAGGGCACCGCCTTGGTGCCGACACTGATCAATATTGAGACGTTCCCGGCGATCGCCGACCGCGCCGCCAAGTACCCGCGTTACGCCGCGCACATGCGGGCGCTGCACGCGAGAGTCCAGGACGCCGTCGGTGCCGCCATCGAGGCGGGAATTTCGATTTACGCCGGTAGCGACGCCGGCGGTGGCATCCGGCACGGGCGCCTGGTTGATGAGATCGTCGCGCTGCACAGCGCCGGGCTGTCTGGTGCCCAGGCGCTTGCGGCGGCGAGCTGGGCCGCCCGCGACTGGCTGGGCGCTCCTGGCCTGGTCCCCGGCGCACCGGCGGATCTGTTAGTCACCCGCACTGATCCGCGGCTGGATCCGCACACCTTGCGGCACCCGGCGTTGTTGCTGCTGCGTGGCCGCGTCGTCGGAACAAGGCGTTGAGGAGGAGCCCCTGACCGGACGCGAGCTTCCCCAGCTGCCTGCGGCGCCGCCCCCGCCCGCAGCGGCACTACCGCAGCGCCTGCCGGTGGGCCGGGACACCCGGCGTGGCTGGCAGATGTTGGCCTGCTTCGTGATCGCGGAAATCGCCTTCGTGGCTACATCGGTGGTGACCGTGCTGCCCTTCCTGCTGGCCGTGCCCCACGTTGGTCCGGGCACGCGGCTGCCCGGTGCCGCGTTGGTCGCCGCGCTGGCGATACCGCCTGCGGTGGCGGCGATGGTGGCCGCAGGCGGCGCGGCGCTTGTCGGCCGGGGGTCACTGGTCGACCGGTTGCGAGATCAGCTGTCGCTGCGGTGGCGACCGTCCGATGTGGGCATCGGCCTGGCGCTGGGCGTGGTCGGTTTGGCGGTCACCGTGCCTGCCTCCGCGCTATGGGCACGCTGGGTCGGAGAGAGCCAGGCCAACTCGGCGGTGGGGGAGGTGTTCCACGGTCAGCGGCTCAGCTTTGGATGGGCGCTCACGTTGTTCGTCGGGGTATGGCTGATCGCGCCACTGGGTGAGGAGCTGCTGTACCGCGGAGTGCTGTGGCGCGCGATGGAGTACAGGGGCTGGAACCGGTGGCTGATCGCCGGGCTGACCACGGTCCTGTTCGCTCTGGCCCACCCGCTGTTTTCGGGCTCTCATATCGAGCTGTTGCGCAGCCCGCTGCTGGTGGTGATCACATTGCCGATCGCGCTGGTCCGGTTGCTCACCGGAAACCTGCTGGCCAGCATCGTCGCTCACCAGGCGAACAACTTCCTCCCCGCCATCGGGCTGCTGCTCCTCACACTAGGTGCCGCCCCCAGCTAACCCCACCCGGCGTGTCGCGCTCTGGTGCCGCCCGTGTCGCGCTCTCATGCTCCGCGTGTCATGTCCTCGTGCCGGTGTGGTGATTGATTCCGGGCGGTGATACGGGTAGTCGGGGTGGTCTGGCACAATAGGTCGCTGTTGTTGCGGCGTGCCCTCTCACCGCGCCGTGACCACTGACCTTGAGAGCATCGTCGGTCTGTGTCCCTACCATGGGCCGTGCGCGCTCACGTGAACAGTTGCGCGTGTGACAGGAGTAGCTCGACTCGTGGCAGTCAAGATCAAGCTCATGCGGCTCGGCCGGATCCGCCAGCCGTACTACCGGATCGTCGTCGCGGACGCTCGAACCCGCCGCAACGGCAAGGCGATCGAGACGATCGGCAAATACCATCCCAAAGAGCAACCCAGCCTGATCGAGGTTGACTCAGAGCGGGTGCAGTACTGGCTGGGCGTGGGGGCGCAACCCACCGAGCCGGTGCAACACCTTCTCGAGGTCACCGGAGACTGGCAGCGATTCAAGGGCCTTCCGGGTGCTGAAGGCACGCTGCGACGTGCTGATGCCAAGCCGGATAAAGCCGAGCTGTTCAACCAGGCGCTCGCGCAAGCCGGTGAGGTGCCAACCACCGAGGCGACCACGCCGCGAAAGAAGTCCGGTCGCCAGGCCGACACCAGCGGGGCTGCGGACAAGGTCACCGCGGAAAGGGCCGCTCCGGAAAAGGGCGCCGAGCCGGCCACCACCGCAAGCTCTGGGCAAGCTCCCGCTGATGACCGGGAGGACACTGCGACTACCGCGGGCGGCCAGGTGTGAGCATGCTCGTGGACGCGCTGGAGCATCTCGTGCGGGGAATCGTCGACAATCCCGACGATGTGCGCGTCCAGCTGATCACCACGCGGCGAGGCCGCACGCTCGAGGTACACGTGCATCCCGACGATCTCGGCAAGGTGATCGGCCGTGGTGGCCGCACCGCTACTGCGTTGCGCACCGTAATGGGCGGCATCGGCGGGCGTGGGGTTCGCGTCGACGTCGTCGACACTGACCGCTAAGCGTGCTGGCTGAGACGGCGCCCGTGCCGCCTAGCGGTGACAATACGAGCGCAGACACCCGACGGGTGGTCGGCAGAGTCGGCCGACCACACGGGCTACGGGGTGAAGTCACGGTGCAGGTACGCACGGACTTTCCCGAACAGCGCTTCGCGGTCGGCGCGCAGCTGTGCGGTGATACCGGCCGCGTGTACACGGTTGAAACCGTGCGGTCACACCGGGGGGTGTTGCTGGTCCGATTCGCCGGGATAACCAGTCGGGAAGCGGCAGCTGACCTGCGCGGCTGCACCCTTACCGTTGACGCCGCTGAGCTGCCCGACTTGACCGACCCCGACGAGTTCTACGACCACCAGCTCGAAGGCTTGGCGGCGGTGGGACCTGATGGGGTGGAGTTGGGCACGGTACGCGAGGTGGTGCACGCCCCGGCCAGCGACCTACTGGTGCTCGACACTGCAAATGGCGAGGTGCTGGTGCCGTTTGTGCACGCTATCGTGCCCGAAGTGGACCTGGTCGGCGGCCGGGTGGTGCTCAACCCACCAGCCGGTTTGCTCGACTGAACTGGGCGTGTTGGTAGCCGTGCTCATTCAGGTGGTAACGATCTTTCCCGAGTACCTGGCCCCGGCCAGGGAGGCCCTGCTCGGTCGCGCCATCGCGCGCAACTTGATTTCTTTTACCGTGCACGACCTGCGGGACTGGGCTCATGATGTGCACCGGTCAGTCGACGACGCGCCTTATGGTGGCGGTCCTGGCATGGTGATGCGCCCTGACGTGTGGGGCGGGGCTCTCGACGAGGTGCTCGCCGGGCAGCCGACGCCCCGCTTGGTAGTACCCAGCCCGGCCGGGCAGCCATTCAACCAGCAGCTGGCCACCGAACTCGCTACCCAACCCCGGCTGGTCTTCGCCTGCGGCCGTTATGAGGGCATTGATCAGAGAGTGATCGACGATGCCGCCGAGAGGGTGGTGGTCGACGAGATCTCTATCGGCGACTACGTGCTGGTCGGGGGCGAGGCCGCCGCGCTGGTGATGATCGAGGCAATTGCCCGGTTGCTGCCCGGGGTGCTGGGCAATCCTGCCTCAGCGATGCAAGATTCGTTTTCCGACGGTCTCCTGGAAGGTCCCTGCTATACCCGGCCTGAGATCTGGCGTGGCCGGGAGGTGCCCGCCGTGCTCCGCTCGGGCAACCATGCCGCGATCGCCCGCTGGCGTCGAGACCGCGCCGTGGAGCGCACCGCAATCCGGCGCCCCGATCTGCTGGCCGCACTGCCTCCGGGGGCGCTGGACGGTGCCGACCGAGCTGTGCTGGAGGGGCTGGCTATCCCGCCAGCCTGACGCCGCCCGGTTTTCTCGCTCGCCGCGGCGTCTGGCACACTGGATTGGTTACCGCAGCGCAGTGACGGATCGGGCTGCCTCAGGTGAGGGTCTTTACCGTCGCCCAAGCTGTTATTCGCGCCAGCTAGGCGCTCCTAACCGTGCACAGCACTTGAAGACGAGGATGGATTTGGCGATGAACACCCTGGACGCCGTGGACGCAAAGTCGCTGCGGACTGACATCCCCGACTTCCGGCCTGGCGACACGGTTAAGGTGCACGTCCGTGTCATCGAGGGTTCACGGCAGCGTATCCAGATATTCCAGGGCGCGGTGATCCGCCGACAGGGCGGGGGAGTGCGGGAAACGTTCACCGTGCGCAAGGTCTCCTTCGGCGTGGGCGTGGAGCGTACCTTTCCGGTACATAGCCCGAACATTGCCAAAATAGAGATCGTCACCCGCGGTGATGTCCGGCGCGCCAAGCTGTACTATCTCCGGGATCTCCGTGGTAAGGCAGCGAAAATTAAGGAAAAGCGTGAGACACCTTCCGCGTCCTGATCGCCCGGCTTTGGTCGCCTGCCGATAGCCTGAGGACGTGGCCCACCTGGCGCGCTCGACCGAACCCGCTCGCGGTGACGATCCCAGCGATCCCCAAGGTGCCCGCGTGCACCGGCATCGGCTGTCCAGGCGCAAGAAGGGCTCCTTCTGGCGCGAGCTGCCGATTTTGGTGCTCACTGCGCTGGTACTGACGTTTCTCATCCAGACGTTTCTCGCCCGCGTTTATGTGATCCCTTCGGCGTCGATGGAACCGACCCTGCATGGTTGCCCCGGGTGCACGGACGATCGCGTGCTGGTCGACAAGCTGACCTACCGGTTTCGCGATCCACGACCGGGAGATGTGGTGGTGTTCCGCGGCACCGACTCGTGGGGTAGCGAGTTCACCAGCCAGCGCTCAGACAATGTGCTCATCCGGGGGCTTCAGCAAGCTGGCTCCGTCATCGGCCTGGCTCCGCCGGATGAGCGGGACTTCGTCAAGCGGGTGATCGCGGTCGGCGGTCAGACCGTGCAGTGCTGTGATAAGCAGAACCGGGTCACGGTTAACGGTGTGGCGCTCAACGAGTCATACGCAGTCTTTGCCGGGCACGAGCCGCAAGAGGAGTTCGGTCCGGTCACGGTGCCGCAAGGCAACTTGTGGATGATGGGAGACAACCGCAACAACAGCGCGGACTCGCGGCGGCATATCGCGGACCAGCGTATGGGCACCGTGCCGGTGAGCAATGTTATCGGCAAGGCTCGCGTGATCGTGCTGCCGCTATCCCGGTGGCAGACCATCGCGGATCCGAACCCGCAGGCCACCAAGATGCCGGGTGCGCTGCCGGCACTGACGTCATCATTGTCCCCGGCGCTGGCTAACCTGCCGCTTGGTGCTGGCCTTTTGCTGAGCTGGCCGGTGCTGCGCGGCGGCCGAGCCTTGCGGGAGCGGGTGAGCGCCCGCCGGCGGGGCTGACGAGCAATGGCAGTCGTGACGCGCAGCATCCGCGAGGTCTTGCCGCGACCGCCGAGGGCGGTAGTGCGCCGCCAGGGTGGCGCGTGGACCCTGCAGTCGGTGCTGCACCGTAAGGGCCTGGGGCCAGTGGCCGGGGTGGACGAGGCGGGTCGCGGCGCCTGCGCGGGTCCGCTGGTGGTCGCGGCCTGCGTGCTGCGAGCGGCTGACGCAGAAGCGCTGGCCGGACTCACCGACTCCAAGCTGCTCACCGCAGCACGCCGGCAGTACTACTACGACCTGATCGTCGCCAGAGCGGTCGCTCGCAGCGTCGTGGTCATACCACCAGCCGAAGTGGACGAGTTCGGCGTGCACGTGGCCAACGTGGAAGGCATGCGGCGCGCCGTCGCTGGTCTTGCCGTTCACCCCGGTTATGTGCTCACCGACGGGTTCCCGGTGCCGGGATTGACCGCCCCCAACATGGCGGTGATCGATGGTGATCGGGTTGCTGCCTGCGTATCGGCCGCTTCGGTGCTGGCCAAGGTCACCCGCGATCGCATCATGGTCGATCTGCACGCGGGTATGCCGCGGTATGGCTTTGACGAGCACAAGGGCTACTGCACGGCGGAGCACAATGCGTCGCTGCTGGCCCATGGTCCCTGTGCCGAGCACCGGTTCAGCTTTGTCAACGTGGTGCAGGCGGCGCGTGCGCGCGGCCTGCCCGTCCCATCGCGTAGGCGCGCGAGCCTGCTGCCGGCGGGTCCAGAATGGAGAGCGGCCGATTACGCCACGGCACGAGCGGGAGGAGCGAGCACCCGATGAAGGGACCGACGCAGCACTCGATGGGCGCCCGATGAGCACCGAGGATCTCGAGAAGTACGAGACCGAGATGGAGCTGTCGCTCTACAAGGAGTACCGCGACGTGGTCGGGCAATTCGCTTACGTCGTGGAGACCGAGCGGCGCTTCTACCTGGCCAACGCGGTGGATGTGCAGCCACGCAACGCCGAGGGCGAGGTGTACTTCGAAGTACGGATGTCTGATGCCTGGGTATGGGACATGTACCGCCCAGCCCGATTCGTTAAAAACGTCCGCGTGCTCACGTTCAAGGACGTCAATATCGAAGAAGTCGATAAACCAGACTTAAGGTTGCCCGAGGGGTCACCTTTCGGTGGTTGATGGTCCTGCCGCCCATCGCCCGTGCACCATCACCGCGGCAGGATGAATCAGGGCGTCCACATTGGTCAGTGGATCACCGTCGACAAAGAGTAGGTCGGCGTCGTATCCGGCGCGTAGCTGGCCCTTGCGGCTACCGAGACCGCACACTTGTGCCGCGACCGAGGTGGCCGTCGCCAGGGCCTGGGCAACACTGAGACCACTGGCGGCCAGAGCAGAAATCGCCGAATGTATGATGCCGTGTGGTTTTGCACTACCGATCCCACCGTCGGTACCGGCGACAATCCGGGCCCCGGCCCGGTGCATCTGGGCAATATGCGCCTGCACGGTCTCGCTAGTCAGACCAAAACGCTGGATGAAGGCCGATTCGGTTGCGGACCGCCTGATGCCGGCAATTTTGGCCAGGATGGTCGGACACACCGCAATGCCGCGCTCAGCGAGACGGTCCAGCAGGCTGTCCGGGATGTGCGCGCCGGTCGGGGTGACGCAGTTGCCGTGTTCGATCCCGTCGACGCCGGCCGCAACTGCCTGTTCCACGGCCGGCAGTCCGTGCGCATGGGCCGTGACCGGTAACCCGGCCCTATGGGCCTGATCGACCAGCAGGCGGAGATCTTCGTCGTCGAATTGGCAACTCATCACGTCCGTGCCCGTCGTCAGCACGCCACCACTCACCATGATCTTGATGACGTCCACCCGCCGCTCGATCCGCTCCGCGATGGCTGCACGCAGTGCTGCCTCGCCGCCCCGGACCTCACCCCCGAGGTGCCAGCAGTGACCGCCGACGCTGGTGATCGGCGGCCCGGACGCCACGATGGTCGGCATCGTGCTGGCATCTGGGGTGGTTACCTGGTCCCGGCGTGCTACCACCGACCAGCGGCGGTCACCCAGATCGCGGACTGTCGTCACCCCCGCGGCCAGATGGCGCCGGAGTGCCGCCTCGATCACCCCGGCCAGGTCCTCGTCGGGGTAGTCGGCCAGGCGACCGAGCGCGCCATCGCGACCATCACAGCCGAGGTGAACGTGGGTGTCGATGAGCCCGGGCAACACCGTGGCGTGCGGAAACTCGGCAACCTCACAACCCTGGGGCAGCGGGGCAGCGGCGGACTGCACCCCGATAATCTGCCCTTGATCAAGCATCAGTGTGGCACCACCCGGGATTAGCCGCTTCCCGTCGAAGGCCTGACCAGCCTTGATCGCGAACATCTCGAAGGTACCTCGTCAGTGCAGCAGGACCGGCAACGCGGTGAGGCCATTCATCAGTACGCCGGGCCGCCTGGTCAGCTGATCAGCCGCAACGGCAAGCCGCAGCCGCGGGAAGCGGGTCAGCACCGTGCCCAGCGCGATCCGTCCTTCCAGCCGGGCCAGCGGCGCGCCCAGGCAATGGTGGATGCCGTGACCGAAGGCCAGATGTGGGTTGTCTGCGCGGGCGATATCAAGCGCATCGGGCTGCTCGGTGCAGGCCTGGTCCTGGTTTGCCGCGAACAAGCCGGCGATGACGATCTCGCCGGGCGCAATGGTGACCCCGCCGATGTCCATGGGCTCGCTACTCACGCGAAAGGTTGCGACCTGCAACGGGCCGTCGAAGCGGAGCAGCTCCTCAACTGCGGTGCCTAGCAGATCAGGCTGGGCGCGCAACCGTGCCACCTGGTCGGGATGGGTGAGCAGAGCTAGCAGCCCGTTACCGATCAGGTTGACCGTGGTTTCGTGCCCAGCGATAAGGAGCAACGTCGCCATCGACGTGAGCTCATCCTCGGACAGCCGGTCGTCCCCGTCACGGGCGGCCACCAGGGCGGAGAGCAGATCATCTGCGCTGGCGGCCCGTTTGGCGTGGATCAACTCGTGCAGGTAGTTGAGCATGGCAGTGGCTGCAGCAGCAATTGCAGCAGGTCCAGCCTGCATTCCGGTGACGAAGGTCGTTGTCCAATCGTGGAATGGGGTGCGATGACTTTCCGGCACACCAAGTAGCTCACAAACCACCGTGATCGGTAGCGGAAGGGCGAACGACTTGATCAGATCTGCCTGCGGTGCGGTGCCGATGTCGTCGAGTAGCTCATCGGTGATCTGCTGGATGCGCGGCGCCAGTTGCTCGATCCGGCGGCGGGTGAACACGGTGCTGACCAGCCGGCGGAGCCGAGTGTGATCTGGTGGGTTGCGGTTGAGCATATGGCTGGTCATCGCGGCGAAAACATTGGACGACACCACATCGCGGCCGAAGTTGGCCAGTGCCATATCACTTTTGATCAGGCGTGGATCGTTCAATGCTCGGCGCACCTCGTGGTAGCCGGTGATCAGCCAGGCAGGCTCGTCGGTGGGTAGCACGATGCGGTGCACCGGGGCGGCTGCTACAAGCTGCGCGTATGTGGCTCGGCGCTGCGATCCGTTGATGATCGCGAACGGCAGCTGCGTCACGGTCTCGGTCATGGGCGGGTGCTCCTCTCAGGAGAAGCAGGACAGGGTGAGCCGGCTACCGACAGCAGCGACCCGCCGGTCAGTGTGACACCGCCCGCGTTGTGATGCCGCCGCGCGCCGGAGTTCGCGCTGCACCGATTCCGACGGGCAACACGTTGGTGAACTGGCGGTCACGGCGCGGAAACGGTGGACGGTCACTATCAACCCACCATCAAGGGAGGCAATGAGGCCACACACGGACGGAGGTCAGAACCATGAGTGCACCACACTCGGATGAACCTGAGATCTCCGCGCAGCGCGCCGACCGTCCCTGTGCTTGCCGCACCGAATCATTCCGATTCTGCCCGTGCTATTCGACACGTACCTGGCAGCGGGGCGATCCGACTACCGATCTGCCGGCTGCACCCGTCTGGCGGCCCTCGCGCCACAAACGTGTCAGCGACGCCGCATGATCTTCTGATCGTCCTTTTTGCTGCCATCCGGTGGTCCAGTTCCAGTGCAACGGACGCGGGTGGCGCGCTTAGCACAGCACCCGGACAGTGCTACTGAACCGCGCGAGCTGTGCGCGCTAGTTGTCCACACCCGCCCCGTTGTCCACAGCTCGGCGAGCTCTTGATCGACCGAGGCGGCCAGGCGCGGCAGCCTCATCGGGTAGATCACCGAGCAACGGGAGGCCGAGGTGGAGGCTGCGGGGCAGGCGGCTGTTACGGACGGGCGTGTCGACGAGCTGGGCAAGCGCGGCGAGGACGTGGCGGCAGAGTATCTGGCCGGCACCGGGCTTGTCGTGCTGTCCCGCAACTGGCGTTGCCGGGGTGGTGAGCTCGATCTTGTGGCAACGGATGGTGAACGTCTGATCGTTTGCGAGGTCAAAACCCGATCAGGCACCGGATACGGGGAACCTGCAGAGAGCGTGACACCAGCGAAGGCAGCTCGCATCAGGCATGTGGCGGCGGCCTGGTTGCGGACACACCGCGTGGGATGGTGCGAGATCCGGTTCGACGTGCTGGCGGTGTTATGCCCCCCGGACGGGCCGGTCACGGTGGAGCACCTGCAGGGTGCGTTCTGATGTCGCTGGCCAGCGCCTGGGCGGTAGCGCTGCACGGGGTGGACGGCGTCTTGGTGGAGATTGAGGCCCATATCGGTCCGGGCTTGCCGGGCCTGCAGATGGTCGGTCTGCCCGATACCGCCTTGTCAGAAGCCCGGGACCGGGTGCGGGCCGCGGTGCTCAACTCAGGCAGGCGATGGCCACCGCGCCGAATGACCCTGGCATTGTCGCCGGCCACCTTGCCCAAAGTGGGCAGCAGTTATGACTTGGCCCTGGCGTGTGCATTGCTGGCCGCCGATAGGCGGATCCCGGCTGAGCGGCTACGCGGGCTCGTCTTGATCGGTGAGCTCGCGCTGGATGGCCGGATACGTCCGGTCCGCGGAGTGTTGCCGGCAGTGCTCGCCGCCCGCCGGGTGGGCATCGGCCAGGTGGTGGTGCCGACCGCCTCGCTGGCCGAGGCGGCATTGGTCGAGGGTGTGCAGGTCTATGGCGCGACCTGCTTAAAAGATGTCCTGCGCTGGTTGGAAGACCCTAGTGCCGGGCTGGTTCGGCCCGGGGCGCCTCAGCCCGCCACGTCGCCGATCATCCCCGACCTCGCCGACGTGCTCGGCCAGGGCGACGCCCGCTGGGCAGTGGAAGTCGCCGCCGCGGGCGGGCACCACGTCCTGCTGACCGGACCACCCGGGACCGGCAAGACCATGCTGGCCCAGCGAATGGTGGGGCTGTTGCCAGCGCTCACCGAGTACGAAGCACTCGAGGTGACCGCAGTGCACTCGGTGGCCGGGCTGCTTACTCCGGATACCCCGTTGATCACGGTGCCGCCGTTCGTCGCACCACACCACACCAGCTCGGTGACCGCTCTGGTTGGTGGGGGTCCAGGCCTGGCCAAGCCCGGTGCGGTCAGCCGAGCACACCGTGGAGTGCTGTTCCTTGATGAGGCCGCCGAGTTCGGGCCACGGTCGCTAGAAGCGCTGCGCACCCCGCTAGAGGATAGCGAAGTACGGTT
>Ga0213875_10002350_pt1 | contig 11426 bp, 11 predicted proteins | sample BarmaccomBMRX_R8_FD_160105 | JGI IMG/M metagenome (GOLD analysis project Ga0213875, IMG submission 160105) | Root-associated microbial communities from Barbacenia macrantha in rupestrian grasslands, the National Park of Serra do Cipo, Brazil - RX_R8 | ecosystem: Host-associated > Plants > Roots... | reverse complement strand
CGGTGCCGATGTCCAGGAACTGCCGGATGCCCACCTCGCCGGCCAGGTAGCGCACGGTCCGGGCCAGGAACGCCCGGTTGGCGCGGACCGAGGACACCATCTGCGGGTAGGCCTCGATGGCCTCGTCGCCGGCCTGCCGGTCGGCGCTGAAGTTGTCATTGCGGGAATAATAGATATCAGTGCAGGTCACGGATCTGCCAGCTAGTCTAGAGTCAGGTGAAAGTCAGGAGCCGGGACATGCCGCACACCGCCCGCACAGCCCGCGCGCACAACACGCTCGTGCAGGCCACGATCATCAAAAAATGCGACCGGGCCTACCACAAACCTAGCAGCAACAAGGGCTGCGCGGCCGGGTCCTGCCAGCACACCTGCGAGCCGAGCCAGGTCGCCACGTGCGCCCACAAGTGGACGGTCCGCTACTCGGTGGCCTCCCGGCAGCGCGAGCAGTCGTTCGCGACGCTGGGCGAGGCGCAGACCTTCCAGCTCACCCTATCGACGGGCAAACGGACCCAGGGCGCGATGTTCACCGACCCCCGGGCCGGCCGGGTGGCGTTCCTGCCGCTGTGCGAGGCCTACATCGACGCGATGGCGCGGGCCAACGCCAAGAGCAAGGCCACCTACCGCAGCAACTTCGCCAACCCGGCCGTCACCGAGCTTCTGCGCGACCGCAGCGTGCTGGACGTGGCGAAGATGGACACTGAGGTCAAGACGCTGCTGAATGTGACGCTGGGCGCCCACAGCGACGACTACCGGGGCAACATCCGCCGCATCATCACCGGCACCCTGGATGAGGCCGTCCGGCGCGGCGTCATCGCCCGGCACACCCTCAGTGGGATCGAGCTGGCCCCCCGGATCGTGACCGCCGTGCAGTACGAACAGCAGAACAAGGGCATGGTCGCCGTCGCTGATGAGACGGTGGCGCTGCTCGCCTCCGGGATCACCGCCCACGGCACCGACAAGAACGGCCACGCCCGCACCCGGGTCATGGCCGGCCTGGGCATCGCCCCCTGGTTGCAGCGGACGATGGGGCTGCGGATCAGGGAGGCCCTGGGTGTGCGCAAGGCCGACTTCCGGCAGCGTGCGGACGGGACCCGGTACCTGCACTTGTGCTGGCAGGCCAGCGAGAACGGCCGGGAACTGGAACCGCTCAAGCACCGCAAGGCCGGCGAGTTCCGCGACATCCCCGTCCCCGACATGATCTGGGACATGGTGCAGGCACTGCCGGACGGCCCGCTGTGCCCCGGCCCCAACGGCACCCCGTTCATGCCCTACAGCACCGCCGGGAACCGGTTCGGCCGCCTGCTGGACCATCTCGGAATTAGCGGCGTGCACACCCACAGCCTGCGCCACCAGTTCGCCAGCGAAGCCCTGGACGCCAACCCCCGCGAACTGGCCAACATCTCCCAAGTCCTGGGCCACGACAGCATCGAAACCACCCTGCGGTTCTACATCCACCCCAGCGCCAACGCCGAACAGCGCATCGGCGCGATGATGAACGCCCGGTGGGTCACCCCGAGAATCTAGCGCCAGCGCCCCCGGCCACGGAAACGGCGCGCCAGTGTTTGACAAATGACGCGCCCGCCCGGCCCGCGCACACCAAATCCCAAAACAAAACGGGCCACCCCCGCCGGGGGTGGCCCTCGTCTTATGGCGGCTATGTCAGCCCTTGCCCGCGTTCTTGACCGTGGCAGCGAACCGCCGCCAGGCATCCGGGCCGAACATCAGCACCGCGCCCGTACGGTTCTTGGTGTCACGCACCACGACTGCGCGTTCGTCGCGCCCGACCTCCACGCAGTCACTGCCGTTGCCGCCGCTGAAGGTGGATTTGCGCCACGTCGTCAGGGTGTGATCTGTTCCTTCCATCGCTGTGCCGCTTCCTTAATTTTGGTCTGGGAAACGCTGCCGGTAAGCGCCTCCATCTGCAGTGCGCGGAAAACCACGTCGATCGTCTCCGCGACATTGGCGGACTCTACGACCTGCCCGTCCAGCGCGCTGTCCAGATACACGATAGCGGGGGGCTGGTCGGTCTCCGCAATCACAAAAGCCCCGAGCAGCCCGGCATGGGGCCGGTCGGCGGGAATCACCTGAATGCTGATCCTCGGCATCATGGCCAGTTCGGCTAGGTGGTCCATCTGCTCAGCCATCACGGCGGGACCGCCGACGTTCCGGCCCAGCACTTGCTCATCGAGGAGCGCGTGAACGCGCGGCGGGGGCGGGTCGTCCTCCCGGAACAAGATTGCCTGCCGCGCCATGCGGCCCTCTACCCGTTCCTTCGCAATCTCGGCAGTTGTCTCGGGGTACATCTCAGTAATCGCCTCTGCGTACGCCCGGGTCTGGAACAGACCAGGAACTAGCGAGTGCTGGAAGGTCTTGATCAGCCGGGCTGCCGCCTCATGTGGCTGGAACGGGCGGAAGCCGACGGAAAACGGGATGCCCCGCATCCGCCGCTCGTGACGCTGGAACGTCCCCGGCGTCCCGAATACCTCATCAGCCTTCATCGCCTGTGCTGGGGTCGGAGCCCGGTATCCGGATTCGATGTTCGCGACCGTCGAGGTACTGACCAGCATCTGCGCGGCGGTTTCCTCTTGTGTCCACCCGCGCTGGTTCCGCATCGCGATCAGTTCCTCCGCGAACATGCTCCGGTCGTCTTCACCACGCCCGCTAGGCATTTCACGACTCCTCACATCCCGCTCGCTGATCCTCACACCAGCAGTCCCGCCCGCAAACCCGCTGCAATATCTTCAAAATGGCCTGTGACCTAATGCGAACGGTACGCCACGGATTGCACGCTTGTCGTTGTGTCCCAGGGACGCCGGGTTTCAGTCCCTGGGACACCCAAGGCCGCAAGCGAAGGACCACCGCCGTGAGAATGACCGTTGAAGACCGCGACCACTGGGAATGCCTGCTGGCCGACTGGTCGGAGCTGTACGACATCACCCGCAGCGACGACGAAGGCGACGAAAAGCCGTTCAAGGCCGTCCCGCACGCCGACCGGAGCGCGCTGCTGGAAGCGGCCAGCCCCCGCCTGCTGCGCGCGGCGGTCCGTGAGGATCACGCCCGCCGCACCGCCACCGAAGCATCCAAGGATGAGCGATGAACGCCGCCGCCAGCGCCGGCCCGCAGGGTGACGAACTGGACAGGCTGAGGGATAAGTACCCGGCCTGGCACATATGGCTATCTGAGGCGCGGCGCTTGTGGGCAACAAGGACGGGCCGTATTTCGCGGTGCCCTTGCCGGGATGCCAGGTGGTCGATGACGGTTGACGCCGATTCTTCCCAGGACCTGGACCGGCAGCTAGCAGAGCAGATTTTGCTGGGCTAGTGATCTTCGTGATTTTTAGTTCCTTCAACTAACGCGAGAGCCGGGCTTCGCTCGCCAAAGTTCCGCCCGGCTCCCGCCCTCCCCTCAGAGAGGTGGTTTCATTATGCCCGTCGCGGCCCCTCACGCGCCGGTCTGCCATGACCAGTACCGCCGCCGTGCCCGCCGCCCGGCCGCCGCCGTCGTGGCCCTCAGCGCTGCCATGGCCGTGCTCGCTGCGTGCGGGTCGGCGGAGAAGGTGACCAGTCTCCGGGTGGAAAAACCGGATCTGACGGTGGCCGTGGTGCCGGCGATCAGCGCGGCGGGCCTGTATATCGCCCAGCAGCGTGGCTATTTCACCGCCGCCGGGCTGCACGTCAAGATCGTGCCGATCGCCAGCGGCGTCAATGCGATCCCTGACCTGCTGAGCGGGTCGGTGGACGTCGATGAGGGCCAGTGGGCGGCCGACCTGGCCGCCGAGGCCAAAGGCGTGGTGAAGCTGCACGCGCTGGCCGCCGCGAGCGCGGGCGGCCCGGGGGTCCAAGAGATCGTGGTGCCGGCCAAGTCACCGGTCACCACCGTCCAGCAGTTGCGCGGGAAGACGATCGCGGTCAACGCGCTGGGCGGGCTGGCGGTGCTGGTGACGGACATCATGCTGGCCAGCCATGGGGTGCCGCCCTCGTCGGTGCATTACGTGGTGATGGGGTTCCCGGACATGGGCGCGGCGCTGGCCGCCCACCGGGTGGACGCGGCGTTCATCGCCGAGCCGTCGCTGTCGGCCGCTGAGGACAGCGTAGGCGCGCAGCCGCTGTTCGACGTGGACACCGGGCCGACCCAGAACATCCCGATCTCCGGCTACGTGACGACCGCCGCGTGGGCGGAAAAGTACCCGCGCACTGCCGCCGCGTTCGTCGCGGCGCTGGAGCGCGGTCAGCGGGTGGCGGGCACGAACCGGGCGGCGGTCGAGCAGGCGCTGATCCCGGCGCTGCACATCAGCAAGACCACGGCGGCGGTGATGGCGCTGGGCACGTTCCCGCTGACGGTCAACCCCGTCGCCGTGCAGCGGGTCGCGGACCTGATGCAGGAAAACAGCCTGCTCAGCCCAACTGTGACGCCGGCGGCCCTGGTGAAGGAGCTGATCGGGTCATGACCGGCTCACCGGACAGCCCGCAGACGGTTAAGCAGCAGGTCAGTGAGGGGTTCGCCGCCACCGCGCCCGGTTACGACACCACCGGGACGGAGTTTTTCTCCGTCATGGGCGACCACCTGGTGGCCCACGCCCGCATCCCGGCCGGGGCGTGGGTGCTGGACGTGGGCTGCGGCAAAGGCGCGGTCAGCATCCCGGCCACCCGGGCGGCCGGCCCGTCCGGCCGGGTGACCGGGATCGACCTGGCCCCGGTGATGCTGGCCCACGCCGAGGAGCGCGCCCGCCGCGCGGGGGTGGCGAACGTCAGTTTCCGGGTCGGGGACGCCGAAGACCCCGGCACCCATCCGGGGTGGGAGCCGGGCAGCTTTGACGTGGTGCTGGCCGGGAACGTGGTCCAGTTCCTGCCCCGGCCCGCGCACGCGGTCTGGCGCTGGCGGACCCTGCTCACCCCGCCCGGCCGCCTGGGCGTCTCCTGGAGCGTGGCCGAAGACCCCCGCTGGGTTCCGGTCATCGCCGCGTTCGACACCCGCATGCCCGAGGGGATCACCGGGTTCGCGGGCATGCTGCGCCGCCCGCCGTTCGCGTCGGTGGACACGTTCGAAGCGATGCTGGCCGGCTGCGGTTTCCACGCCCCGGCCACGGTGCTGCACCGGGTGACCATGACCTACCGCACCCCCGAGCACTGGTGGGAAGCGGCCCGCTCCCAGGGACCGTGGGCGGTCGCCTGGCGGCACCTGCCATCCGAACGGCTCCAGGCCGCCCAGCATGACGCGTTCGCGCGGCTGGACGCCCTCCGAGCCCCGGACGGCACCCTCACGCGCACCCTGACCTTTGCCTGCACAGTCGCGTACAAAAACCAGCCCTGACCAGCCCCGATGTTCCTCATCCGCCCTCGTCTGTTTTCTGGTGATCACTGATGACGACCCCGACCCCGGCCCCGGACCAGCCCGGCACCCTGCCGGATGCTGTCGACGCGTCCAAGCCCAACGTCGCCCGCGCCTACGACTACCTGCTGGGCGGGAAAGATAATTTCGCCGCCGACCGCGAACTGGCCGGCAAGCTGCTGGCCATTTACCCCGGCACCCGGCAGATGGTGAAGGAAAACCGCCGGTTCCTGGTCCGCGCCCTGGACTACGTGCTGGCCCAGGCCATCAGCCAATACATTGATCTCGGGGCCGGGCTGCCCACGTCCCCTGCCGTGCACGACATCGTCCGCCGCTACGACAACACCGCCGCCGTCGTCTACATCGACAACGACCCGGTCGTGGTCAACCACCTGTGGGCACTGACCTGCACCGCCGACCCCCGCGTGGAAGCCATCCCCGCCGACCTGGCCCACCCGGCCGCCGTGCTCGGGCACGTCCGCGACGCCGGGCTGATCGACCTGGCCGAGCCGGTGTGCGTGATCTTGGCCATGGTGCTGCATTTCCTGGACGCCCCGGCCGCCCGTGACCTGGTGGCCGCCTACGTGGACGATCTGGCCCCCGGCTCGTATGTGATCGTGACCGTGGCCCGGGGCGAACCGGCGATCGGGGATCAGATCACCCGCGCCTACGACGCCGCCACCATCTACAACCACTCCCATGAAGACGTGGTGAGCTTTTTCGCGGGCCTGGACCTGATCCCGCCCGGCGTCTGTGATGCCCGCGCCTGGATGCCCGGCTGGGCCACCCCCGCTCCCTTCTATGACCGCGCCGGGCAGGTGCTGGCTGGAGTCGGGATCAAGAAATGACCGCCTCGCGCGGCCGGCCGGGCCGGCCGCCGACGTGGCGGCGGTGCTGGCCGGCCTGCCCACGGCCCGCCGCATGCAGGCCGGGACTCTGGCCCGGCAGGCGGACTGCACCGCCAGCCACCTGTGCCCGCACCCGCTAGTCCGGTCCGCCGCCACTGGGGGCACGGTTCCCGGCGATTTTGCGGCCGGCGTGCCAGTTCCGCAGCGCTTGGGGTGTCCACCAGGGCCGCCCGTCCGGCAGCCGCTGCTCGCCGGGGATGGGGTGGCGGGTGCGGGCGCGGCGGAAGCTCTCCGGCTTGCCGTAGCCGAGGAACGCTGCGGCGGCCGGGATGCCGATGATCGCGTCCGGCCCCGGCCCGGCCGCCAGGCCGGGCGCGGGGCCGGGGCTGGTTCCGCGCCAGTCGGCCGGGCGCGGGGCCGGGACGGCGGGCGGGACATCGGGCGGGACATCGGACAGTGTTTTGGCTGGTACGTGGGCGTGCCGTCCGGGTGGGACGGTGACCAGGGACACCCCGGCCAGTTTCCGGCCCTCCTCGATCACGTGCTCATCGATCCAGGGGGCCGGATCGAGGTTGGTGAACCAGTCCGGGGGCGGCGGGCCGGTGAGGGCGTAGCGGCGCCGCTCGGTCGCGGGCATCCAGGCGAGCTGCGCTTGGTGGATGAGGTTTTCGGCTTCCCCGATCCCGGCCACCCCCCGGCCCTTGATCCGCGCGTCCCACTCGATCTTCGGGGCGTGCCCGAACGTCATCCGCCACAGCGACGCCGAATACGCCCCGGTGATCAGCCGGTAGCCGTACTGGGCGCGGCTGTCGCTGTCGCCGAACAGCCGCAGGTTCGGCTGATGGACCGCGACCGCGAGCCGGTGGCCGGCCTGGCGGCCTTGCCATTCGATCTGCCTGCGCTGATCCAGCGCCGGGCTTGGCCCGGTGCCGTGCTCGCGCCGCCACATCCGCGCCGCCATGGACGCGAACGTCCCGAACTCGTCGATCACCAGGAGCCGTTGCGGGAAGGCGGCGGGGTAGGCGGTGCGGTCCCCGACCGCGATGTTCACGCCGAGCATGGACAAGAAGAATTCTTCCAGCGCCCACAGCATGGCCTCGATATCAGTGTGGACGCGGATACCGGGCACGTTGGTGAGCACATCTCGGCCGGTTTTGCGGTCGAGGTAGGAGCGGCGTTTGGGGTCGATGATGTCCACCAGCCACCCGTGCGCCCGCACGTGCGCGGCCGGTACCGACACGGTGGCGGTTTTGCCGCCGCCGGTCCCGGCCGCGACGAACAGGTGCGGTTCCTCATCTTGCAGGTCAGCGATGAACTTGGCCCCGCCGGCCAGGGTGGCCAGGTGGACGCGGTGGGCGGGCAGCTCGTAGCCCTCGAACGGGGCCACGGCCGGTGGGGCGGGCGGGTGCCGCCACGTGGCCTGGAACGCACCGAAGGCGGGCACCAGGTCCGCGCCCAGATGGCGGCGGATAAGCTGGTCAATGGACCGCTGCCGGGCGGTATCGGGGTTCCAGGTCGCCGGGTAGGCCAGCGTGATCTTCCCGTCCGGGTCGGTGGCGAAACCCCGGGGGACGGTCAGCCAGCGGGCCGGGCTGTCGCCCGGGTCGGTGCCCAGGTACTGGCACAGCTGGAGGTAGATCGGCCGCACCACCTTGCGGACGTACCGCCACCGCTGCCAGCGCGGGAACAGCACCCCGGCCGTCATGAGCGCCAGCCAGCCGAGCGCGGCCCCGGTCCACACCGGCTGGGCATACACGCTGACCGCCACGGCGACGGCGGCCCAGCGGGCGGCGGCGCGCTGCCAGCCGGGCAGATAGGCCCACCGGCCCGGCTCCCCCCGGGAGAACCAGCCCGGCACCCCGCCGATCGGCTTGGTCCCGGCGTCCAGGAACGTGGCATCGGTGCGCCGGCTGCCCAGCGGTGCCCCGACCGTGAACCGGGCGGTCAGCACCACCAGGCGGCCGGCCAGCCGGGCCGGGACGGCCAGCCAGCTACCCCGGTACCCGCGCCGGACCCGCAGGCCGGGCACGCGGGCGGTGCGGCCGAACGCGCGCCCGGCCAGCGCCCGCGCGCCAGCGGTGAACGCGGCCAGCACCGCGGCCGCGCTGGCCAGCTCGGCCACCATCCGCCCGATCCCGGTATGCACGGCCCGACCCTAACCATCACCCCGCCCACCCGGCACCGCCGCGAAACCGGGTCAAACCGGGCGGCGACCTGGGGCCGGATCCGCACAGGTCCCGCATGCCGGCAAAATTTCCGGCAAGGCCCCTGTCCGGCCCTCCATCCCCGCTAGCCAGCCCTGATGGGACCCGGCCGGGTCTCCGATCACGACGGTGCCCCAGCGTTTCGATGCGACGTTTCCCGGCAGGAAGTCCGGCAGTTGTGACGGTTGCCTAACGGCTGGCCGGATTGCCGGAACTGCTGCCGAAATTGCCGGAACTACGGCGTTCCGGTGACCGGCAGCAGGCCGGGGCGAGTAGGGGTGGTGCCCATGCAGGCACCTGACACCAGCCCGGCCGCGCCGCCGCGCCGCGACGACGCCGGGACGTTCAAGATCACTGACCGGGACATCACCGGGATGACGCTGTGCGCCGAGCAGTACGGCGCCCCCTATGACCTGCTGGCCGCAGCCCTGGATGTCACGGTGGACCGGCTGCGCGGGATCGTCCAGCGGTGGCGGCACGCCGGCTACGCCGCCACCGGGAGCCTGGGGCGCGGCCCGGCGTGGTGCTGGCTCACCCCGGCCGGGATGGACCTGCTCGGTTTGCCCTACCCCGCCAAGGAACCGTCCGCGACCCGGCTGGCGCACATCCGCGCCGTCCTGGCCGTCCGCCTGTGGCTCCAGGCCGATCAGGACTACTCCGGCGGGCAGGCGTGGTGGCGGTGCGAACGCCGCATCCGCGCCGCCGTCGGCACCCAGGCCGGGACCGCCCACGTCCCGGACGCCGAAGTGCACTGGCCATCCCTGGACGATGCCCCCCATGCCGGGCAGATCTGGGCCATCGAGGCCGAGCTGACCGCCAAGCCGCTGCCCCGCACCATCGAGATCATGCAGGCGCTGCTGGCCCGCGCCAGCGACTACGACCCCGGCGCCGCCCGGCACGCCGAACCCCGCTACGGGCAGGTGCTCTACTGGACCGCCCCGGCCGCCGCCCCCACCGTCACCCGCGCCATCGCCGCCCTCCCCGAACCACTGCACGCCAAGATCACCGCCCACCCCCTGCCCCCCGGCGCGACCCGGTGAGCCGGGGCACGTCCAGCCGGCCCGTTTGATGCGCTCAAGCGCGCCAGTGATACCCGCCCGGCGGGGAAGGCTGACTGCCCCAAAGCCAGGCACAGGCCCGGCAAACCCCAGGTCAGAGCCCAGCCGCCAGTCAGCAGAGTCAGGCCACAGTCAGGAACAGCCATTTCTGAAATCGGACATATAGCCCATATCGGGCCTGAACAGCAACCGGACAGCGAACGGTCACGTGTTCGAATAAACCCAGCGAGGTGCGCATACGGCAGACATGCGCTCGCTGTGCGGGCACCGTCAAAACACTTGACTAATGTTGTCCTTGCCGCCCAGCCAGTAGTCGTACACCCGGGCGATGTGGGCCACGCTGGTGTCGATGTCGGTGTAGTTGTCTTCGCCCTCGGGGACCACGCTGTGGAAGAAGCCGTCCGGCACGGGGGAGTCCCTTCTCGCGGCGCCCGCCGGCGCCCGCCTCAAGCGATCCCCCCGCCAGTCCCCGACAATACCGGTGACGGCGTGCCGCGGCCCGATTCGAGCCGCCGCCGCAACGTCCGGGTGTCGTGCGCGAGCGCGGTCACCAGCACGCCCGGCCCGGCCAGCGGCATCGCCGCCACCCAGGGCTGGTGCCCCGCTCTCCAGCTGTCTGTCTGCGCCCCGTCTGCTTTTTCCGCAGAATAAAAGGCTCCGACCCCAGCAGCTCCCCAGGTCCCACCGGCGCCCGAGATCCCACTGGCACCCAGAGCCCCGCCAGCCTCAGAAACCCCACCAGCCCCGCCAGGCTCAACGGTCAGCAGCATTCCGGCCGCCCGGTGGCCGGCCAGTACCGCCGGGCCCATACTGGCCGCGTCGGCCCCGCTGACGTCGAGTTCGTGCCGCAGCAGCGGCCGGCCATCCCGGTCGACGGCCAGCCGGGTCCGGCAGGCCCCGCCCCGCTCACCGTGCCGCCCGAGCAGGATCTCGTCCCGCAGCACCAGCGACGCATCGGCCGCCAGCGCGACCGTCACCTCGGTCCGGTGCCGGGCCCCGTCGGCCGCCACCAGCGGCTCGGGCCGGTACTCGAGGTGCGCCCCGGCCCCGACCGTGGCCGTGATCGTCAGCAACGACTCCTGGCCGTACCGGCCGGGCAGCGCTACCGTCGCCGCCACCGTGCGCAGCCGCAGCTGGGCGCCGGGCCGGACCTCGATCCGCAGCTCGAGGGTGTCGCCGCCCAGCGGCCCGGCCGCCCCGCTGGCCAGGTAGACCGCGTCGGCGGTGCGGCGCAGGATCAGCGGGGCCTGGGACCGCTGCACCGGCAGCCGGACGGTCCCGTCCGGTCCCGGCTCGGCGACCAGCTCGGCCACGGCCCGCACTAGGGAGCCGTGGCCCGTTCGGCCAGGGCCGCCTCGACCCAGGCGGTGACCGCGCTGGCCTGCGGGTCCTCCCGCAGCGAGCTGAAGATCACCGGGCGTCCCTGGCGGACCGCGGCCGCGTCCCGGTCCATCACCTCCAGGCTGGCCCCGACCAGCGGGGCCAGGTCGATCTTGTTGATCAGCAGCAGGTCCGAGACGGTGACCCCGGGACCGCCCTTGCGCGGCACCTTGTCCCCGCCCGACACGTCGAGCACGAAGATCTGCCGGTCGACCAGCCCGTGGCTGAAGGTGGCGGTCAGGTTGTCGCCGCCGCTCTCGACCAGCACCAGGTCCAGCGGCCCGAACGTGGCCTCCAGGTCTTCGACCGCGTCCAGGTTGGCCGCGATGTCGTCGCGGATCGCGGTGTGCGGGCAGCACCCGGTCTGCACGGCCTGGATCCGGGCCGGGTCGAGCACCCCGGCCCGCCGCAGGAAGTCGGCGTCCTCGGTGGTGTAGATGTCGTTGGTCACCACGCCGATGGCCAGCTCGCCGGCCAGGGCCCGGCACAGCGCCGCGACCAGCGCGGTCTTGCCGCTGCCGACCGGGCCGCCGATGCCGATCCGGGGCACCCGCGCCCCCGCTGGGCCGCCGGGCACCTCGCCGTCGTGGTGCTGATGGGCGTGTTCA
>Ga0213875_10002349_pt1 | contig 11428 bp, 11 predicted proteins | sample BarmaccomBMRX_R8_FD_160105 | JGI IMG/M metagenome (GOLD analysis project Ga0213875, IMG submission 160105) | Root-associated microbial communities from Barbacenia macrantha in rupestrian grasslands, the National Park of Serra do Cipo, Brazil - RX_R8 | ecosystem: Host-associated > Plants > Roots... | reverse complement strand
CGGCCGCCACGTTGTGCTGTATATGCGCAAGTTCGGCTTCCGTCTGGCGGCGAAACGTGTCCTCCTGCCGGCGCATCGCTTCGGCCGCGTTCTCACGCAGCTTCTTGGTCGCTTCAGGCAGCGTGGCCATCTTCTTGTCGATCTCGGAGTAACGAAAATCAGCGTCGATCTTGAGACCCGTTGCGTCCTTGATGGCCTTTTGAATAGCGAGCGAGCGGGCGTTAAAGAAACGCGGCGCGTAACGCGCAATGAGCCACCCAAACCCGATCACGAACAGGATGGTGTTGATGACTTTCCACCGCGTGACGGCGTCAAGGACAGCCGTCTGCTCCGGCGTCTCCTGCCCGAAAGCGAGCGGTGCCGCGCACAGAACAATTCCGAGCGCGCAGAACCGCAAAACGGCTACGACGCGGCGCATTACGCGGCTCTCCTCCGCAGAATAGATTCGACCACCTGATTGCCCAGCGATTCGATGCTGTTGTCCAGCTCGGCTTGGGTTCGTTCCAGTTCGCGCGCGATCTCGACTCTCGCAGCGGCAAGTTGGCGGTCGGCCTCGGCGCGCGCTTTCGCAATCGCCTCGGCATGCTCATCGGCCCACCGGCGCCGCAATGCTTCGTGCTCTTTATGAATTTCCGCGCGCGCCAGATCGAGCGCGCGCTCATATTCAGATGCCTTCTTATCGGCGGCCTCGAACGCCTGTTCAGCAAGCCTTCGCGTGCCTTCGGTCTCCTGCCTGCGCTGATCCAAAATCTTCGCGAGTGGGCGGAAGAAAACCGCGCGCAGGTAAAAGGTCAGAAGGATGAAAAACAGAATCGTCGGAACCGCCTGAATGAGCAAGTTTCCGAGAGCATGTAGAGTTTCTTCCATCAGAAAAGCGCGTGTGTTTAGCGAAGCGGGGAAGACTTAGGGCCTAGGGCCCCGCCCGATGTGAGCACAATACGACCCTTGCGGGGCTCCCCGTGAATTTTTACGGTAACACATGGGACCTTCAAAATAATGTGTCCGGGCTAGCCGAAAATCTGGCCGCACGCCACGGCCTTTCGGTAGGCTATCTGTATGCGCTTGCCGTGTGTTGCAGTCATCCTGGGCAGCACTAGAGCGAGCGTTCGAATCCCGATTTGAATAACGCGCGGGCATCAGGTACACGTCCCAGCGATGGCTGATATTCAGTCTTCGTACAATCCGGTCGCGCGCATGTACCACGAGTTGTGGGCCGACTTCTATCTGCCGGCTGCGATGCCGGCACTCGAGCAGTTGTTCTTTTCGGAGCTGCCCCTGGATGCGCGCGTTCTCGATGTCTGCTGCGGATCCGGTCACGTCACACGCGAGCTGGTGAAGCGGGGCTATCGCGTAACGGGCGTTGACGCATCAGCGGAACTGATTGAGCTTGCGAGACACGATCTCCCGGACGTTGATTTTCACGTTCAGGATGTGACTGAGCTCGCGCTCGACGGCCGCTTCGACGCTGCGCTGTCGACCTTCGATTCGCTCAATCACATCCTGACCCTCGAAGGGCTGTTCAGCGCTTTCGCTCGAGTGCGTCGCGTCCTGAAGCGCGGCGGCCTGTTCGTCTTCGATATGAACCTCGACGAAGCGTACGCGGCGGAAACTCGCGAGTGGAGCGCGACGGTGAGCGAATCGAGCATCGGGCTGGTTCGAGGCGCTTTCGATAGAGTGACGCAGCGCGCCGCGACCGAGCTGATTTGGTTTGTGCCGGCGGGCGCGAACGGTTTATGGGAACAGCGGCGCAGCGTAGTGGAACAGCGGACGTACCCCCAAACCGACATCCTACGTGGCCTGCACAACGCGGGTTTCCGAACTGTCGAGCCGGTCACAGCGCGGAAGGCGGGCGTAACTTCGGGGCTTGGTTTCGGGCGCGTCTTCTATGTCGCGCGCGCGTAAACTTTTATGATATTCTGCGGTTGTCCGACGTTTGCCTCACACCTCGGGGACGTAGTTCAGTTGGTTAGAACGCCGGCCTGTCACGTCGGAGGTCGCGGGTTCGAGCCCCGTCGTCCCCGCCAAGTTTTCCGATAATCGCAAGAGTTGCCGGTCAGGACGCGAACGGATCAACAACTCGCACTCCGGCTTTGGCGAAGTCGAGATGGTCTCGGGTCGCGACTGTTACATCGTGGACAATCGCCAAGGACGATCGGGTCGACAGCGATCTCAGACTCGAACGCGCTGATGCGGCGAGTAAGCCGATAAGTTCCGCGATCGAGCCGCTCTACCTCAAACTCCTGGCCGGGTTTGATCCTGTCAATCTCGACCCCACCCGGTTTTTTCCGAGATGTGCAGACGCCTGGTGGTTGGCGTCCAGCGGACGAATGTACTACACAGACAAAAAACTCCAATATCCGGTTCGGGTCGAGAAGCCGAATCCGTTGTTCGCGAAAGCTCTGCAGCAGGCCATCGGAGGTATCGAGGGTGAAATCCGCGTCTGCATGCAGTATTTCTTCCAGGCGTGGGGCGCGCGCGGCCCGGTAAAGTACCGCGACATGCTCCTGGACACTGCGACGGAAGAAATCTCGCACATCGAAATGCTGGCAACTGCGGTCGCGCTCAACCTGGAAGACGCCCCGGTTTCGCTGCAGGAAGAAATGGCGGCTGAGAGCCCTGCCGTCAATGCTGTTCTCGGCGGGATGAATTTGCGGCACGTTCTCTCAACCGGACTCGCAGCTCTGCCCGCAGCCGCGTGTGGCGTGCCGTTCAAGATGTCGCATATCTACGCAAGCGGAAACATTGCAGCAGACATGTACTGCAACGTTGCGGCCGAGGCAACCGGGCGCGCGCTCGCCGTTCGGCTGTACAACATGACGGACGATCCGGGAATGAAGGATATGCTTTCGTTCAACATCGCGCGCGATACGATGCACCAGGAACAATGGCTGGCGGTGTTGGAAGAACTGGGGCCGTCGCACTTACCCATCCCGAATAGTTTCCCGCAGTCGAAAGAAAACGGAGATTTCGCGTATAACTTCTTCATCACGACCATGGATGGTATTGGGTCACAGGAAGATCAACCGTGGACCAGCGGAACCGCGCCGGATGGAAGAGGGCAGTTCTCGTTGTTCAGGGCGAAGCCGCTCGGCGACGAACCGAAACTAGGATTCGGCCGGCCGGATACATTCGGGCAGAAGGAGCAGGCCGTGGCTTCGGTTGCGGGCGTAATGTCCAAGGGGAAAGACATCCTCGAGCACGTCAAGAGGTAAAACGCGAAGAAGCCCACACAAATTGTGGCGCGCAGCCACGTTTGCCTGCCCACAAAATCGCTCTGAATTTGTTAGCCTGAGTCAGGCTGATGTGCAGGAACATCAAGAACCTCTTCAATTTTGACCCTCCCACCACTGAGGAAGAGGTTCAGGCTGCGGCGCTCCAGTTCGTAAGAAAGATCAGCGGATTCAACAAGCCATCGAAGGCGAACGAGGCGGCGTTTTTCAGAACCATTGAGGAGATTTCAAGCGCGTCGTCTCGCCTTCTGGATTCGCTGCACACCAACATGCCACCAAAGACTCGCGAGGAGCAGGCAGCTAAGGCGCGGGCCCGCGCGGCGTCGCGTCGATTCGGAACTTGAGCTACCTCATTAGATACTGGGAGCATGACGCCGGGACAGCCGCAGCCGAAGTTGCAACTCACGACCACGCCTGATTACCGGGAGAGCTACGCCAATAGCGTGCAGATGCGCGTGAACCTGTGGGATTTCTTCCTGATGTTCGGCACAATCAACCAAACCGCGCCCGATACCGTCACCATCCAGAATTTTCAGGGCGTGTACTTGAGCCCGCCGCAAGCGAAGGCGCTCATGAACGTGCTGCAGCAAAATCTTAAGCAGTATGAAGCCGCCTTCGGGGAAATCCGGCTCGAGGCCCAAACCCCTGGCATCATCCAGTAGCGCGCGGCATCTGCTCGCATTTTTTGCGCTGTTCGCGATCCCGCTGTTCGCGATCCACTTCGGCCTGCTGAGTCTTCCGTTCTACTGGGATGAGTTGGGCCAATTTATCCCGACCGCGCTCGATCTGCTGCGGACCGGCGCGTGGGTGGCGCACTCGACCATCCCCAATGTGCATCCGCCGGGGGTGGAAGCGTATCTCGTCGCCTGGTACAAAATTTTCGGCTTCTCGGTTCCGGTGACGCGCGTAGCCATGCTGCTCCTCGCAAGCGCCGGGCTGCTGCTCACCTTTCTACTCGCGATCGAGCTGAGCCGCGGAACGAAAGGAGCGCCCGCTTTCCTTCCCCCGCTGTTTCTCCTCGCGTCGCCGTTGTTTTTCACGCAAAGCATGATGGCGCAACTCGATATGCCGGCCATGGTATTCACTCTGCTCGCACTCGTGCTCTACCTTCGCGGGCGTTTCGTCTCCGCCGCTGCAGCAAGTGTTGCACTCGTGTTGGCGAAGGAAACCGGCTTGGTGGTACCGGCCGTGTTCTTCGTATTACTGATCATTCGCGGCGAATGGAAACGCGCGCTGCTCTTCACCGCGCCTGCTGTCGCGCTCGCAGGATGGTTGTTGGTGCTCCACAAACAAACTGGGTATTGGCTCGGAGATCCCGGTTTCGCACACTACAACGTCGCGTACTCGCTTGCGCCGGTGCGTATGCTGGCCTCAATCGTACGCCGCGTCTATTACTTGTTCCTCGCAGAATTTCGCTGGGTCGGAACTCTCACTCTTGTTTTCGCCGCACGCAGGTACAAGCTGTTCCGAAACGGATCCTGGCAGATCGTTTTAATGGTCTCGCTCGCGACCATCGTGCTGGTCTCGGTTCTGGGCGGCGCGGAGCTGGAACGCTACCTTCTGCCCGTGCTTCCCGTCTTCTACATCGCGGTGGCGATTGCCCTGATGCATGTCCCGAAGCGCATCGCAGTCGTCGCGTGTACGGCGCTGCTTGCGGGCCTGATCGTGAACATGTTCTGGAACCCTCCTTACCCGTTCCCCTATGAAAACAATCTCGCGATGGTCGACTTTGTCGGACTTGAAGAAATCGGCGCGATCGAGGCTGAGCACGATCTGAACGGCCTGCGGATCGCAACCGCCTGGCCCTATACGGCAGCGCTGCGGAATCCCGATTACGGGTACGTTCAGCACCCGGTCACGGTCGTCGAGACCAACGACTTCCACGCGTCGTCGATCCGCGCCATTCCGCCCGCCGATTTCGATGCACTCGTCACATACACGCGCACGTGGGCGCCTGAAAACGGTGTGATCGCGATTCCGCTGGTTCGCGAATTCCTGAGCCGTTTTTACGAATGGGAACCCGACATCACGCCCGAGGAATGCGCCGCGCTCGGCTTGCGCGAAAAGATCGCGTGGGAGCGTCGCGGACAGCGCGTCACCATCTATGTTCGGGATCGTATCCCGTCATCTCGAGATACCCGACACCGTGAGCAGGCTGGCCGCGGAATTGCCCCTCGTACGTCACCGCGCCCTCCCAATATCTCGGCGTGATGCCGTCGCGACTCAAGAGCTCTTGATTTTTGAGCGCCGTCTCTTCGCTCAACTCAAGCCCGAGCGACGGAACGGATATCCTCCACGCGACCGGATAGCGATGCCAGGTCTCTCCGGGCTGCACCGAGAACGTTGTTGCCGCGAGGAAATGGGCTTGCCCGCTGCGGTCGACATACGTGCCGGACGAAAACGGATCAGGCGCGCCGTCTTTCCGGCGCAAACGATAGAGCATGACCTCTTCCCCGGTATCCAATTGGATCGAGAACCAGTCCCACCCGGCCAAGTTTTCGTCGAGTTGCTCAGTGAAGAACTCATGATCCATCCACGCGATTCCTGTCAGCGCGAAGGTTGCGCCTTTCCACTCCAAATCGCCTGTCGCCGCTAAGCGTGTGAACGAGATATAGTGCGAGGCCTCGCCCGGCGCCGGCCCTTTCACGCTGATTCCGTTTTGGCCATGTATCACCGGCGGCTTCAGCGCTCGCAAGTCCAATCGCAGCGTAAAGCGGTCGCATACGGCTTCGAGTTGCTGCTCGGCGGGCGCAAACCCAAGCCAGCGAATCTGCCAATTTCCGTTCCAATATCGCTGCTCAGTAGACGAGATGCCCGCAAGTCCGGGGCCTGCGCGATTCATCCGCTCTGTGTGATAGAACTCCTGCCCGTCGATATCGCTCAGTGCGAGATGGGCGGCGTAAATTTGATCGGCGCGCCACGCGTCTGACGGCGTGGATGGTAAATCGGTTCCGAAGCGAAAGAATGTCAGCTCGAATCCGAAACGCCGGCCATTCGTGGCGCGCAGATTTCCGGTGTAGTACCACCATTCGGTTCGATAATCCGGATGGCTGAAGTGGTCGCGTGGGAATTGATACTGATATCCGGGTAATGCGATGGCGGCCAAAAGAACCGCCCACTTACTCTTCATGGATCACTTCGATGGGATTCATCAGCGTGGCGGTTCGCGCGGGATAGAGACCGGATAGCAACGTCGCGATGTACACTCCCGTGAGCGCGATCAGCAAGATCGCAACGGGCAAGTGGAATTGAATGGTCCAGCCGAACGATTGCTTGTTGATGACGAAAATCAAGATGAGCGACAACACCAGCCCCAGCGCGAGCCCGATCACATTTGCCAACAGCCCGAGCAAACCCGCTTCGCACAGCACAATGCGGCGCACCTGAGGCCGCGACGCTCCGAGGAAGCGCAGCAGCGCAAACTCGCGCCGCCGGTCGATGATCAGCGCCAGCAGCGCACCGGCAATCCCCATCACGGCGACGATCACCGCGACTGCCTCAAGCGCATACGTGATGCGAAACGTCCGATCAAATACTGCAATCGCGGCGCGACGCAATTCTGAATTTGTGAAGACCATAACCGCCCGGCCGGCGATCGCGCGATCGATTCCCGCTCGAACCGTGTTCGGGTCGGCGCCGGGCTTCAAAAACACACCGATATTCGATAATCCGGTGTCAGGCAGATATTTCAGCAGCGTGCGGCGAGAGAGAATTACGAAGCCGCGCTCGGTCGAATAGTCGTAATAAATCCCGATCACGCGAAATGCGCGCTCGCGGCCTCCTAGCGGCAGCCGGATGACACTGCCCGTCTGCACGTGATGTTTATTCGCAAACGGCTCGCTGACGACGGCATAGTCTCCTTCCGCAAGCCGCGTCAAGATTTGAACGCGGTCTTCACCCGGGAAGAAATGCGGGCCGGACGACGCTGCCAAATTGCTCGTCTCACCCGCGCCAAGCGTCGCGGGCACGCCTTCATAAGAAATGGAATACGCGCGGAATCTGTCGACAGCGGCAACGCCCGGCAATCGCTCGATAGCCGCCGCGATGTCATCGCTCATGGTCGGATGCCGGTCCGCCGTCGCCGTTCCCGCGGGCCGCAAATACAGATCGGCTTTCAACTCGTCGTTCATCCACACCCACACGGTCTTCCGAAAGCTCCCCACCATGATTCCTACGCTTGCGGTCATAGCAACCGCCGTAGCAAGCGCCGCACTCAACACGGATGTGCGGCCAAGCGAGGCTCGTAATCCTCGCATTGCAAGCAGCGCCTCGACGCCCGGCAACTTCCGCAGCAGCCAACTCGCGGGTTCCGCGACGGCTGCGATCACGCCCGGCATCGCGACCGCCGACCCTACGACCAGAAGCAGCGCCGCCAAGTACGCAAACAAGGGACGGCCACCGACCGGCGGCAGCCGGCACAATCCGCCAGCAAGCAAAAACAGAAACACCGCGCATACAAGTGTCCAGCGCGAGCGCTCTGCTACCACATACTCTTCGCGGCCGCGCGCCATCGCTTCGACCGGTGGCACGCGCGACGCTTCGATAGCGGGGCCAATGGCTGCTAGAAGCGCAACCGCGAAACCCAGCCCCACACCGCTTACAACAGCGGCAACGCTGAAGTGAATCGCACCCGGCTGGCTGCTCACGTACAGCGATTTGACGGTGCTCGCCATCAGCTCGACCGCGCTCGCGGCCATGAATCGCCCGATTATCAGCCCCAGCACGCCGCCGCAAGCTGCAAAGAAGAGAGCCTCCGCGAGAAACGCGTGCAACACCATGCCGCGCGTCGCCCCGAGCGCGCGCACCGTACCGATTTCCGTTCGCCGCCGGACTACCGAGATCGAGATTGTGTTGTAGATGAGAAATGCACCGACCAGCAGCGCGATGTAGCTCAACACGCGCACATTCCATCGAAACGCTGCGAGGATTTTCCGGTTTTCCTCGGTGCGCGACCCGCTGAGCGCTACCGTTAGGGATCGCGGAAGCTGTCTCTCTAAAAACCTGCGCCAGTATTCGACGGTTTCGCCGTGCGGCGCCGTGACGTCGATGCTGTCGAGCTTCCCAACCTTGTTCGTCACCCGCTGCGCCAGACCGATGTCGGCGACGATCGCGTTACCTTCTCCGGCGTCACCTTCGACCGTAAAGTCGTTCATTCGATCGTTCACGAGCAGGCGGACACGTGAGCCGGAGTGCAGATTCAAATTCCGGCCGACCCATATGGGATCCACCGGGGTACCGCTCCCTTGCTTCGGGGCCCTGTAAGAACCTACGCTTGCGCGCGCGATTAGATCCAGACCGATGAACGGCAGCGCCTCGCCTTTACCGTTGATGAAAGCGAAATCTTCGATCCGCGGCGTGAATTCGAACGGGTAAGGGAACTGGACGAGTTTCCCGAGTAGCTGCTCGTCGATGCCGCCCGTCGCCGTGATCGTCAAGTCATTCTTGCCGCTGAGGGATTCAAGCGACGCGTGAAAACTTCCGGCGGCCGCGTCGCCCGCCAAATCAATCGCGATCACGACCGCGACGCCCAATGCCACCGCCCCGAGAGTCAGCGATGTACGCAACGGCTCACGCCACATGGGCCGCAAGACCAGGCGCAAAAAAAGAATGAGCGCAGCGCTCATCTAACAGCCAGCACCGCGTCGAGCCGTCCGTCGCGCAGGTGGATCGTGCGTCCGGCATATGCGGCGCTTTCCGCGGAATGCGTGGCCATCAGGACGGTCATGCTCAGCTCGCGCGCCGTTTGGCGCAGCAATTTCAAGATCACCTCGCCGGTCGCAGAATCCAAGTTTCCAGTCGGCTCATCCGCCAAAATGATTCGCGGATTGTGCACCAGGGCACGTGCAACCGCGACGCGCTGCTGCTGTCCGCCGGAAAGCTGATGTGGGAAACGGCCAGCGTATTCTTCCATCTCGACCCAGCGCAAACGCTCCCGCGCCGCAGCCCGCGCATCCCGCCGACCGGCAAGCATCAGCGGCAGTTCTACGTTCTCTATAGCCGTCAACGTGTGCAGCAGTTGGAACGATTGGAAAATGAATCCAACTTTTTCCCGCCGCACGCGCGTCAACTTGGCATCGTTCAATGTACTGGTCGATTGCCCGTCAAGAATCACTTCGCCCGAGCTCGGAAAATCCATCGCACCGCATAAATTCAGTAACGTCGACTTTCCGCAGCCGCTCTTTCCTGCGAGTGCGATGAACTCGCCCGCATCCACCTCGAGGTCGATTCCCCGCAGAGCTACAACCGGCACTCCCTCCGCGCGGTACTCTTTCGTTACGTTGCGCAGCTCGATCAGCGCCATCCGCTTCTAGGATCGCAATCGCGCTGTGGCCGTCCATTACACTCGGGTTTGGCACGGATTTTAGTAACTGGCGGCGCAGGTTACATCGGGTCCCATACCCGGTATGCGCTCGAGCAGCGCGGACACGCCGTAATCGTGGTTGACAATTTATCGCGCGGTCATCGCGAAATGGTGCCCGCTGGAATGCTGCGCGTCGCGGACATCCGCGATACCGGCACCGTTGCGCAACTGCTCACGGATCAAGGGATCGAGGCGGTCATCCACTTCGCCGCCTTTACATCCGTGGGCGAGTCGACGCAGCTCCCCGAGGTGTACTTCGAAAACAATGTCGCCGGTTCGATTTCATTGTTCGATGCTATGGTCCGCGCGGGCGTGAAGCACGTCGTTTTTTCGTCGAGCGCGGCGGTCTACGGCACCCCGGAGCGCGTGCCAATCGTCGAAGACGAACGGCCGGCGCCCATCAATCCGTACGGCGAGACCAAACTGATGACCGAGAAAGCGCTCGAGTGGCTCGATCGCTATCGCGGCTTCCGCAGCATCCCTCTACGATATTTCAATGCCTGCGGCGCTGAGCCTGAGGCTGGCCTCGGTGAGCTGCACGATCCCGAGACGCATCTCATTCCGCTGGTGCTTCGGGCGGTTTTGACCGGCAAGCCGCTCACGGTCTTCGGCGACGATTACCCAACCCCGGACGGCACGTGCATTCGCGACTACATCCACGTCAGCGATCTCGCGGAAGCGCACGTGCTCGCGATCGAATATCTGTTGCACGGCGGCTCGTCGAACGCATTCAATGTTGGGACCGGTACGGGTCATTCGGTGAAGGAGATCATCGCGGCCGTTGAGCGCGTCACCGGGAAGAAGGTGCCGTACGTCGTTGGGCCGCGTCGGGCGGGCGATCCCGCTAGTCTGGTCGCGGATTCGCGGAGACTGCAAAACACGCTAGGGTGGAAAGCGCAGCGCGCGGCGCTTGATCGCATCGTGGGAGATGCCTGGCAGTTTGCGCAGTCCCACTCGTAGAAGAAGGGTGCTTTTTCCAACCGGCCTTTCTTTCGCCCGAACATCCCTGGCTCGATCTTTTCCCCACCCAAAAACGAACCAGTATAATCGGGAAGCCTTATGCTCGAGGCCTTCGGGATCTCCGATCCCGGCTGCGTACGCGAAAACAACGAAGATTTTTTCCTCACCGACACGGACGCCGGTATTTTTATCCTCGCCGACGGTATGGGCGGCGCGAATGCGGGCGAGTACGCCTCGCGCTTCAGCGCCGAAATGCTCTACCGGCTGCTGCTCCAATCCGCTCCCGACGGCCTCGATACGCTCAACCGCGATTTCGCCGAAGTCAACTCTGCGGTCCGCGAAGCTGCCCGCCGCGACCCCGCGCTCGAAGGCATGGGCACCACCCTGCTCGTAGCCCGAACCGTCGATCCCGTGGCTGAGCGCGTCGAGGTTCAAATCGCGAGCGTCGGCGATAGCCGCGCCTATCAATATTCCGGCGGCGCGCTGTCCTTAATTACTCGCGATCAGACCTGGGTGGCCGAGCTTGGGTTGAGCGATCAGGCGCTTCGGAGACATCCTATGCGCCACTTGCTCACCATGGCCGTCGGCGCGGCTCAAGAATTGCAAGTAAACTCGGAGGTCGTCGACGTGAAAGCCGGCGATCAAATACTCCTCTGCTCGGACGGCCTACACGGCGTCGTCGATGAACAATTTCTGCGTGAAGCGCTTAATTCCGAGAAATCTCTGGAAGACAAGTGCCACTACCTTGTGGAAGCCGCGAAGCAGAATGGCGGACCTGACAACATCACAGTTGTCCTGATCCAGTTGAATTGACTGCGGGCGGCTTGCAGAAGCCGCCATGAGATTCTTCCCGCAACTTATTTCAGTTCTACTCGCG
>Ga0213875_10002348_pt1 | contig 11429 bp, 11 predicted proteins | sample BarmaccomBMRX_R8_FD_160105 | JGI IMG/M metagenome (GOLD analysis project Ga0213875, IMG submission 160105) | Root-associated microbial communities from Barbacenia macrantha in rupestrian grasslands, the National Park of Serra do Cipo, Brazil - RX_R8 | ecosystem: Host-associated > Plants > Roots... | reverse complement strand
TCTGGGGTGCCGAGCGCATGTTCTGGCAGACGCCGGGAGTGTGGACCACCGCGGTCGGCTATGCGGGCGGTCATACTCCGAACCCGACCTATGAGGAGGTGTGCAGCGGGCTGACCGGTCATGCCGAGGTGGTCCTCGTCGTGTTCGACCCCGGGCTCATCTCACTGCGCGACGTGCTGAAGGTCTTCTGGGAGGGCCACGATCCGACACAGGGGATGCGCCAGGGCAACGACGTTGGCAGTCAGTACCGTTCGGCGGTCTACTACACCGACCCCGAGCAGCGGACTGTGATCGAAGCCAGCCGCGTTGCCTATGACGAGGCGCTCGCCGCGGCCGGCCATGGCCCCACGACCACGGAGATCGCCCCGCTGGCCGAGTTCTACTACGCGGAGGAGTATCACCAGCAGTATCTGTCGGACGCGAAGAATCCGCATGGCTACTGCGGGCTCGGCGGCACCGGTGTGTCGTGTCCGGTGGGGCTCGGGGCTGCCGGCGCGTGAAGTGTCACCCGGTCACGAGGTGCCCCGCCGCGCCGCACGAAGCCTGTCCGGCCTGAGCGAGCACTGCCTTCTCATGGTGTCGAGGTCGGTGACATACCATCGCGGTGACGTGTCCGGTTGAGAGGTATTTCTCCGATATCGGGAATCCATATGAGTCAGGTCTGTCGGCAGTGGCTCGAGTAACCCGCCCATATGGCCTAACCGCGTTCAGTGATACGTCAACGTCACATGACGCCCACCATGGTCCTGTTAGGGTGGTCTGAGAATCGGTGCGGTCGGGTCCTGCGCAGGGAGCCATGTCTCATCAGGGTCAGCAGCGGAAAAAGGGGCTCGGCGAGCTTGGTCCGACATGGATCACCGCGATAAGTGGCCTGATTGTGGCATTGACAGGTGCCGGATTCTTCGTGGGTAGGGTCAGCGCGCCCAACGCCTCGGCGCCCCCGACGACCGTGTCCACTGTGTACTCCTCGGCGCCGAACAGCGGAGCAACGACCACCACGGCCGGTCAGCCCGATCCGGCCGTCTACTCCCAGGGTGAACTCACCTGGGGCAGCTTCAACCTCGACTTCAGGACTCCTCGCTACGTTGCGGAAAACAATTTGCAGGCTTTGGTCAAGACATTCTACGCCAATGGCGACACAAAGGTGTTTGAGTGGCAGTCCGATTCTGTGCCTGGCAGGGAGGAGTGCGCATCGGCTGTTGCCGCAAAGGGTGAAAATCAGACGGGAACCCTTGTCAGGGGCAGTCGGATCTGTGGACGGACGTCCGAGGGTCGGACCTTCCGGATCGATGTTCTGGATGTGGGTGACAGTGGCATACGGCGCCAGGTGGTCGTCTGGAACAAGTAGTGGTGGCCGCGGTCTGCGAAAAAAGACGCCCAGTCCACATCGGGCTGGGCGTCTTCGACGAGCGGACGACGAGACTCGAACTCGCGACCCTCACCTTGGCAAGGTGATGCGCTACCAACTGCGCTACGTCCGCACCATATCCTGCGCCGCGCAGTCTATCCCATCCGGCACACCGCCGGTCACGTCGGGTGGTCGACGACCTCCATCAGCCGGTCCACCTCGGCCAATCGATCGGCGGGAAGCCGCCACTCCCACAGTGGCCGGACTTTCGACATCACGCCGTGCGGGAGTCGACTCGCCACCTCGTGCCGCAGCTCCCAGGCGTCAAAGACATGCTCGTAGAAGCTGACCACCGCGGCGTTGGACAAGAACTGCTCTGGCTGCTCGAAGCACCACTGCGCGAAGCCGTAAGCCCTGCTCAGGACGTCCTCGTCCGCGGTGCGGTGCGCCTCGACGGCGAGCTGGAGCACCTCGAACAGGAACACGTGGCATGACCAGGAGTCGCGTTCGAGGAACAGACGCAGTTCGGGGAACCGCGCCGCCGCCTCTCCACGCCACTCAACCACGAGTGGAGATTACTCAGCGAAAACCCTGTGGCGTGGACAAGGCGTGAATCCGACGCCGACCCGTGACCCCTTCGACACTCGTCGTCACAGCGGGCGGGTGGGCCGATCGGCGGTATGAGTCGATGCGATTACCCAGTATGAACAATCGACACTGGTCAAAGCTGTGACGTTTGGTCACATCCGACTGTGAGCCGTGGCTCACTTGTCGCGGCGGACCGATACCGTGCTGAAGGGCTGAGATGGCAGAGTCCAGCCACCCGCTGGCCAGGCAGGCTGATGATGACCGCGCACTGCTCGATCGGTTGCGCTCTGGCGATGACAGCGCGTTCGGCCTGCTGTTCTCCCGACACGCCGAGGCCGTCCGCGGATTCGCCGTGCGCCAGACCGGAGATCTCGCCGAGGCGGAGGACCTGACCGCCGAGGTCTTCTTCCGAGTCTTCCAGGCACTTCGCCGAGGCTCGGGCCCGACCGACCACGTCCGCACCTACCTGCTCACCGTTGCCCGTCGGGTGTCGTGGGAGTGGTGCGCACGGCACAGGGATGTGCCCGTCGACGACGAGGAGTTGAGCCGTCGCACCGAGCCGTGCACGGACAGCGCCGGCAATGTGGCCGAGAACCATCTGATCACGCAGGCGTTCACTAGCCTTCCTGAACGCTGGCGGACCGTGCTGTGGCAGGTCGAGGTCGAGGGCGAACGGCCGGCCTCCGTCGGCCCGAGTCTCGGATTGACCGCCAACGCGACCGCGGCTCTTGCCCGCCGGGCGCGTGCTGGCCTGCGAGCGGCCTATCTACAGGCTCACCTTGCTGGCGGGCGCGCATCCAGCGGCTGTCGGTCAGTTCGGGACAAGTTGGGCGGCTACACCGCTGGCACGGTCAGCCGAATCGAGGGCAGGCGGATCCGCGCCCATCTCCTGTGGTGCACGTCCTGCCAGTCGCTCCAGGGTGAACTGCGCGACGTCTGCTCCGGCCTTCGGGCGCATGCCGGGCTGTTTTCGCCGTTCCTCGGCAAGAGCATGCTCTTCGCGACCAGGGCAAAGCTCGCGCTCACCGCCGCTGGTGTCACGGCCGTCGGAGTCTTCGGTGTCGCGCTCGGCCCGTGGTTGTCACATTCAGGCGTCGCTGTCCCCGCGCCCAGTCACGACCAGAACTCCGTATCCCCCTGCATGTCCGCGATTGGTTCGCCGAGCGACTCACGTGTCGTGGCTGTTGGGCCGACCGACGTGCCTGTTCTGCCGAGGCGTCGGTCCCCCGCGGACTCTGTCGGCGGATCGGACGCGATCCCGCACCTGCCCGGACAGAGCAAGGACGAGGGGAGATTGCAGATGATCGCCGGGGTGCCTGGGTCGGCCGCGTCAGCCACGACACCATCCGCCGTGGAGGATCCGACGGTCATGGTGCGGCCCACTCAGACGACCACGGTCAGTAGCACCATGACTAGCGTTGTGACCAGCACCGGGGGACCGGTCATCCCGACCACCAATCCGTTGCCCACCAGCACGGCTGTGCCAACTGGTTGAGGCTGACAGACACGTTACCTGTGCCACTTCGCACGCATATCGTGACACTCCGCTATCTCCTTAGCCCGAACGGAGTCGTCCCATCTTCCAGGTTCACCCTTCAGGCCCATCTGAGTCGCGCTACCGTTGTTGGGTGCCAGTGTCGGGGGCTGCGATCGCGAGGAGGCGGGAATGACGCGGCTGGTACGTGGTGCGGACGGCAGGATGTGGACCGTCCGGGGCCGCATGTCGTGGTCGAACATGGATACAGCCGACGATTTCGAACACGACGTCGCCGGCGGACACGGTCCGGGCATCGGAATGATTCTGATCTTGGCCGTGCTCGCACTCGTTTTGGTGATGTGGACGCCCACCGGGGTTGTTGTCCCGCCCTGGCTGCTGCTGACCCTCGTGTTGGTGTTCCTGTTCTTCCCGGCCCGATGGGCGCTGCGGCGGCCGTGGACCATGGTCGCTGAAACGCCGGGTGATCTCGACGAGCATCCGTCGGAGCGGTGGGTCGGCACCGTCCGTGGCGTGTTCAACGTGCGTCAGGAAACGTCCAAAGTGGCACGCAACATCGAGGTGTACTCGCTGCCCAATGTGGACGGTCCGCTGCAGCCGGTTGACTAGTGCCCGAGCTTCCCGAGGTCGAAGCGCTCGCTCACCATCTGCGAACGCACGCGATCGGGCGCACGGTCTTCAGGATTGATGTCGCGTCGCTTTCGGTGCTCAAGACGGTCAGCCCGCCGTGGACCGCGGTGCATGGCAGGACCGTCACCGGCGTCGAAAGACACGGTAAGCACCTCGACCTCGTCTGCGACAGTCTGCATGTCGTCGTGCATCTGGCTCGGGCAGGCTGGCTGCGGTGGGCCGAGACGCTCGCGGCAGCGCCGCCCCGCCCCGGCAAAGGCCCAGTGGCGCTGCGAATGCATCTCGGCCCACCCGGATCCGGCCCGGGCTTCGACCTCACCGAAGCTGGCACGAAGAAGGGGCTGGCAGTGTGGATCGTCAACGATCCGGTCGAGGTGCCCAGCGTGGCCAGGCTCGGACCGGACGCGCTTGGGCTCAGGCGCGACGATCTTGCCGGACTGCTCGCCGGGAAGACCGCGCGGCTCAAGACGGTGTTGACGGATCAGTCCGTGCTCGCCGGTGTGGGCAACGCGTACTCCGACGAGATCCTGCACACCGCTGGCCTCTCGCCGTATGCGACCGCGGGCCGGCTGTCGGCCAGCGCGGTCGATCGTTTGCACGCCGCGCTCGCGGCAGTGCTCACCGACGCCGTTCAACGCTCGGTCGGACAGGGTGCCGCATATCTGAAGGGCGAGAAGCGGTCGGGGTTGCGGGTGCACGGGCGCACCGGCCTGCCCTGCCCGGTGTGTGGCGACACGGTCCGCGAGGTGTCCTTCGCGGACAAGACTTTTCAGTACTGTCCAACCTGCCAGACCGGTGGCAAACCTCTTGCCGACCGCCGGCTTTCCCGCCTGCTCAAGTGAGTGGCCGGCGCCTGAGCGGCAGTGGACGGACCGTCACCGACCGTTCACCGATCAGCGCCAGCCATCAGCGTGACGGGAGCTTGCCCGCGAGCGTTGTTCGGCGGAGCATTGTCTGGTGGTCGAGCTCCTGACCGAGCAGACCGTGCTCGGCATTATCGCGACGCTTGCCGTGCTCGGTCTGTTTGTGCTGCTCTTTCGCACCCGGCAGGTGAGCACCTCGGTGGACGAGGCCGTGGCCGACGCACTGCACCGCATGTCCAAGGCCGCACCGGACCTGCGTGAGGGCTTGACGACCGACGCCGCCGACAAGGCCTGCAAGAACCTTGTCGAATTGCTCAAATGCGTCGCGGTCGGCATGACCGATGACCGCGGTGCGCTGCTGTCCTGGGACGGCGACGCCAACGAGCACTACGTCGACCTCCAGGACGCCATTGCCAGGGCCATCAACGGTGAGAAACCCGAGTTCGTCGAGCACGAGACCATCGGGTGCGCCGACAAGGGCCAGTGCAGAATGCGCCAGGCCGTGATCGTGCCCCTGATCGTCGAGGGAAGGACAAGGGGCGCGCTGCTGATCGTCGGTGGCGTCGGCAGCAAGCGGCTCTACCGGATGTCCCTCGAGGTGGCCAGGTTCGTCTGCACCGAGCTCGAACTCGGTGAACTACAGGAGTCCAAGAAACGGCTGGTGCAAGCCGAGGTCAAGGCGCTGCGAGCACAGATCTCGCCGCACTTTGTCTACAATGCACTGAACACGATCGGCTCATTGGTGCGTACCGACCCCGAGCAGGCCAGAGAGCTGCTTCAGGACTTCGCCGAGTTCACCAGGTACTCGTTTCGAACCAACGGACTGTTCACGACCCTCGCCGACGAGTTGCGCAACGTCGACCGCTACCTGACCATCGAGCAGGCTCGCTACAACGAGCGACTCAACGTCCGGCTGCGTATCTCGCCGGAAGTGCTCAACGTGGTCGTGCCCTTCCTCGTGGTCCAGCCCCTGGTGGAGAACGCGGTCAGGCACGGGCTCGCCAACAAGCCAGGCGGCGGGACGGTCACGGTCATCGCACAGGACAACGGCGGCGAGGCGCTGATCAGTGTCGAGGATGACGGCATCGGCATGGACGCCGACCTTCTGCTCGACGACCTCAAGGACGCACACAAGACTGGCGCGCACGTCGGCATCGGCAACATCAACAGCCGGATGCGCACCGCGTTCGGTGACGATTACGCGTTGATGGTCGAGACAGCTCCCGACGCCGGCATGAAGGTCACCATGCGGGTACCCAAGTTCAGGCCTGGCGTGCGGCCGGCGCTGAGCATGGTGACGGAGGAGCAGGCGGAAACGAGTACGTCAGAGCCCTCCGAGGAGCCTCCGAAACGCGGGGAGCCTCGAACACGACGTGGGCGACTCAGCCCGGTGAGATAGCCCACTGGCCGCGTAGGGTCGGTCGGCATGAACGCTGTTGACAGGTTGGTAGCCAGGCTGCCCTTGGTCGGCGACCGTGTCGACAAATCGCCAGTTGTCTCGGTTGTGCGACTGCACGGAGTCATCACACCGACACCCTCGCCGGTGAACAGGGGTTCGATCAGCCTCAACACTGTCGAGTCGGCGTTGACCAAGGCGTTCAGCCAGGAGAGGCTCGTCGCGGTCGCGTTGGCGATCAACTCACCCGGTGGGGCGCCGACCCAGTCCGCGCTGGTCGCCGAGCGGATCAGAGAGCTTGCCAGCAAGAAGAAGGTGCCCGTGCTGGCCTTCTGCGAGGACGTGGTCGCGTCGGGCGGCTACTGGCTGGCCTGTGCCGCCGACGAGATCTACGCACATCGCACCTCGCTGGTCGGCTCGATCGGCGTGATCAGCGCCGGATTCGGGCTGAACGGGCTGCTCGAGCGGTTCGGCGTCGAGCGAAGGGTGTACACGGCAGGCAGCCGAAAGCTACGACTGGACCCGTTTCGGCCCGAGAAGGCCGAGGACGTTCGTTGGTTGGAGGGACTCCAGGCTGAGCTGCACGGGCAGTTCGTCGACTGGGTGCGTCAGCGGCGCGGGAACCTGCTGTCCGCACCCGCGGACGAACTGTTCTCCGGCGAGGTGTGGATCGGAGCAACGGCCGCCGAACTCGGCCTTGTCGACGGCATCGGCTCAGTCCGCGACATCGTCACCATGAAGTTCCCCGGTGCCGTGCTCGTCTTCGCCGAACCCCGCCGACCGCTGCTCGCCCGGCTCGGCGTCGGCGCGACCGTGCTCGGTTCGCCCGCGGAGCGGCTGCTGGCCGCTGTCGACGCGGTGGAGCAGCGCGCCACCTGGTCCCGCTTTGGTCTGTGACTGGGCGTCATCGGGGCCAATGGTTCCCCGAATCGGCGGGTGGTCGAAGATGGACAAACACCCCTGCTGATCGGCAAGATTGCATGGCACAGTGAGTATTCAGGACGCTACGCCCGGGCTTCTCGTGTTGGCCGTCGATGACGAGCCACACGGGCTAAGCGAACTCGCCTATCTTCTGGAGCAGAATTCCCAGGTCAGACGAGTTATCGGGGTGTACGACGCCGCCGAGGCGCTCCGGGTCATCCGGGGCAGTGACGCCGAGACCAAGCGCCGGCTTGAGAACGGCCTGTGCCCGGTCGACGCCGTCTTCGCCGACATCGCCATGCCCGGGCTGTCCGGTTTGGAGCTGGCGGAGGTCATCAGCGCGCTGCCGAACAAGCCTCAGCTGGTGTTCGTCACCGGCCAGTCCGAGGACGCGGTCACCGCGTTCGACCTTGGCGCGCTCGACTACATCGTCAAACCCTCCAAGCAGGCGAGGGTGGACAAGGCTCTCGATCGGGTCGCCAGGTTCCGCGCGTTGTCGGCAGTGGAGCAGACACCGGTTGGCGGCATTTCCGAGCCGCACGAGGACGACGAGGTGATCCCGGTCGAATTGGCCGGCACGACGAAACTCGTGCCGCGCTCGACCGTGCGCTATGTGGAGGCACAGGGCGACTACGCCAGACTGCACACCGCCGAGGGAAGCCACCTGGTTCGGATCCCGCTCGCGCAGTTGGAGGAACGGTGGGCGGATGCGGGCTTCATCCGGATCCACCGCTCCTATCTGGTCTCGTTGCCACTGGTCACAGAGCTGCGCATGGGCTCGTCGGGGTACACGGTGGTAGTCGGCTCCGGCGCGGAGGAGAAGGAATTGCCGGTCAGTCGCCGGCACACCCGTGAGCTCAAGGATCGGTTGGTCCGTCGGCCCAAACACGGATGGGGCAACGGGATATGACCGGCGACGACGGAGAGCCAGGCGCGGCCTCGCAAGGCGCGACAGTGAGAAGACCGCCGCGCCGCAAGAAGGTGATCCTCGCCGAGGCGAAGGGACAGCGGGGCCTCGCCCGAACGATCGTCGAGCTCGAAGAGCAGACCAGCGTTGGTGAGCACCTGGTACGCACGCTGGTGCGCGCCCAGCTCCGCACCGCGCTGATGATGACCATGCTCGTTGTCGCGGGGATGACCAGTCTGCCGATGCTGTTCTATCTGCTGCCGGCGTTCGCCGACTTCAGCGTCTTCGGTGTTCGACTGTCCTGGGTCCTGCTCGTGCTCGTGCCGTATCCACTGATGTACGGTGTCGGCGCCTGGTACGTCCGTCGGGCGGACCGGCACGAGCAGGACTTCGTCAACATGGTCGATCGCTGAGCCGGGCCGCGAGGTGGGACTTCCGGTGTTGCCGCTGCTCACCATCGCGGCCGTCGTCCTGTCCACCTTCGCTATCGGCTACTACGGATCCCGGGCAGCCAACACGTCGAGAGATTTCCTCGTCGCCCGCCGACGCGTGTCGTCGCGGCAGAACGCGGCCGCGATCGCCGGGGAGTTCCTGTCAGCCTCGTCCTTCCTCGGTGTCGCCGGCCTCGTCATGAAGAACGGCCCCGACCAGTTCTGGTATGCGATCGGGTCGACCGCCGGCTATCTGACCCTGCTGCTGTTCGTGGCCGCCCCCCTGCGGCGTTCCGGCGCATACACACTGCCTGACTTCGCCGAGGCTCGCCTCGGATCGAGAGGGTTGCGAGTCGTGGCCACTGTGGTCACTATCGCCATCGGATACATCTACCTGATTCCCCAGCTGCAGAACGCAGGCCTAACCCTGTCCATGGTGATCCCCCAGACGCCGCGCTGGGCCGGGGTCATGCTGGTCACCGGCGTGATCATCGTGAACGTGCTCGGCGGCGGCATGCGCGTGATCACGCTGGTGCAGGCCTTCCAGTACTGGGTGAAGCTCTTCGCCATCGCGGCGCCGGCATTCGTACTGTTCGCCGTGTTCTTCGTCGACTCGTCACAAGGCACCAGGAGCGGACTCACGTCGGCCGCATCTCCGGTCTTCACCGCAAACACCACGGTCACCCTTGACGAATCGGTCAGGGTCCGAGTGGCCGAGCCGGTTCGGCTTCGAGCCAGCGGGACAGTCGACGGACACGGTGTGGACGGCGAGGTGACCTGGACGGCCGGTGCGAAGGACGTCGCCGCGAACACAACGCTGTCGTTCCCCGCCGGTGCGACCGTTCCGGTGGTGGTCGGAACCGTCGCGAGCAACGCCGACTGGGTGCGCCCACAGTCCGGCGGCAAGGCGGCACTGTTCAACACCTACTCGGTGATCTTCGCTACGTTCCTCGGAGTGCTCGGTCTGCCACACGTGCTGGCGCGCTTCTACACTAACCCGGACGGTCGATCGGCCCGCAGGACCACGTTGCACGTGCTCGTCCTGCTCGGAGTCTTCTACCTGTTCCCAGCGATCCTCGGGGCGCTCGGACGGCTGTACGAGCCAGGACTGCTGACCGTGGGCAGGACCGACGCGACCCTGTTGCTGCTGCCCAGTGTGATGATTCCGAATGTGGTCGGGCAGGTGCTCGGCGCGATCGTCGCGGCCGGCGCGTTCGCCGCGTTCATGTCAACCTCCTCCGGGCTGCTGGTGAGTCTGGCAGGGGTGATCGCCACCGACATGTCAAGGGGGCGGGTCAAGGACTTCCGGTGGTTCACCGTGCTGGTGATGATCATCCCGGTGTCCTTGGCGTTGGTGCTGAGGCCGCACGACATCACGCTGGCCGTAGGCATGGCGCTGGCCATGGCGGCGTCGACGTTCTGTCCGGTGTTGGTGCTCGGCATCTGGTGGCGTGAGCTGACCTGGGTCGGCGCCGGTATCGGTATGACGGTGGGCGGCCTGCTCGTGGCCGCGGCCATGACGGTGACCGCGATCAGCGATTACACCGGCGGATGGGCGCCCACGCTGGTCCAACAGCCAGCGTTGCTGACCGTGCCGCTCGCGTTCGGGACGATGATCGTCGTCAGTAAGGCGACCAGCCGCCGACAACCTGAGGACATCAATCGGATTATGCTTCGACTGCATGCCCCTGATCCGCTCGGCTTCGTCAAGGACCGTGACGTGCTGAGATTCGGTGAGGGGCGGGCGGACGGAAGGCACAGGCGGATCCGGCCCCGACGGTGGCGTGCTCGCTGGTCACGCGCCTGATCGGCTGATGCAACCCTTCCCGGCAGCATGGCGTCTGTCTCTACGTGGCACGGCGTGACGACGATTTTGCCGAGTTCTTCGCTGCGAGGTTCGACGGCGCCCGGAGAATGGCATACGCCCTGTGCGGGAACTGGCAGGAGGCTGAGGAGCTCACGCAGGCCGCGTTCGTGAGTATGTACGCACGCTGGAGCGCAATCCATGTCGACACCGTGGATGCCTATCTGCGCAAGGTCGTGACCAGAGGCTTTCTGGACACCAAGCGGAGGCGGCGGCGACGTGAGCACACGGTGGCCGAGTTACCGGAGCTTTCGGTGGAATACGAGCTGTCTAGTGTGGAGGACCGGCCTTCATTGCTGGTCGCGTTGCAGAAGGTGCCACCGCGGCAGCGTGCCGTTCTTGTCCTGAGATTCCTCCAGGATCTCTCTGTCCAGCAGGTCGCCGACGCACTTCGGTGTTCGACGGGGACGGTCAAGAGCCAGACAGCCAGGGGCCTGACTGCGCTGCGGACAGCCTATGAAGCCACCAACGGAGATGTGTGGCTGCCGAAGGTTGTGGGGTGCGAACGGTGACCCAGGACGACTCCGAACTCGTGCGGATGCTCCGCGCCGAACTGGCTGGCCCCGAGCCGCCGATACGCGCCGAGCTGGACGAGATCGTTCGGCGCGGTCGGCGTGCGATCGGAATGCGGCGCGTTGGTGTTGCCGCCGCGGTCTTCGTTGCTGTGGCGAGCATTGGTGCTGGCGGAGTTGCCCTTCGCGGCATTGAAGAGCCGGCCCAGCCGTTGGGCGCAGCGTCCCCGACGAAAGCACCGCCCACGAGTACGCCGCTGGTCAATAGGTCCGTGCCGATGATTTCGGTGTGCGACCCCTGGCCCGACCAGGATCGCGTCATCAACTCCTCGCGAGCCGACGTCGACAGGGCCTTGTCGAGACTGGCCGATGTGATGAAAAGAGGGACGGCAACGGAATCGACGAACATGGATATCAAACCTGAATACATCGCAAGTTTTCTTGACGGCGGATTCGGCATTGTCCGAGTGACCT
>Ga0213875_10002347_pt1 | contig 11431 bp, 10 predicted proteins | sample BarmaccomBMRX_R8_FD_160105 | JGI IMG/M metagenome (GOLD analysis project Ga0213875, IMG submission 160105) | Root-associated microbial communities from Barbacenia macrantha in rupestrian grasslands, the National Park of Serra do Cipo, Brazil - RX_R8 | ecosystem: Host-associated > Plants > Roots... | reverse complement strand
TTATGCAAGCGACGCAGTTTGAGTCGGTGCTGCAGGCCTCCTTGTATGCGTACACGGTTTATGGCGCCGCTGTGACCCCCGCTGTAATGGCGGTCTTCTTTTGGAAACGAGCCACAACGGCCGGAGCCATCTCTTCGATTCTGTTAGGGACCGTGATCACGGTCGGCTGGGAGCTTTCACAACAGTACGGTTCGGCAGCCATTCGGGCCGGAACCGGTGGTATCGATGCCGTTTACCCGGCACTCTTTGTCTCGGTCGCGAGTCTAGTTTTCGTGAGTCTTTTGACTCCGGCTCCGAAACGCGATCCGCTAGCGCACTTGACCGCCGCCCAACGCGCGGCTTAACATCCAAATCCAATGGTTATCGACGAAATACAACAGGCAATTGCTAGAGAAGGGTTAGACGGCTGGCTGTTTTTCGATCATCACTTCCGCGATCCACTCGCGTATCGCGTGCTGAGTCTTCAGAGCCCTGCTATGGTGACCAGGCGATGGTATTACTTCATTCCATCAAACGGCGAGCCGAGGAAACTCGTACATCGGATTGAGAGCGGCACGCTGGACTCTTTACCGGGGCAAACAGATTTATATTCCAGCTGGTCGGAGCAACAAACAAAGTTAGGCAATCTCCTTGCCGGCTGTGCTCTCGTGGCTATGCAGTATTCGCCGAAATGCGCGGTGCCGTATATTTCTTTAGTCGATGCTGGCACGATGGAGTTAGTTAAACAGCTCGGCATTGAGGTCGTTAGTTCAGCAAACTTGGTGCAGGAGTTCGAAGCACGTTGGACCGAAGAACAGTTCAACATGCATGTCGAGGCTGGCAAGCTCGTAGATCAAGCGCGCCGCACTGCCTTTGATTACGTTGGCGAGCGATTGCGGTCGGACCAACCCGTTACCGAATATGATGTCCAGCAGTTCATCAGGCGCCAGTTTGCGCAATCAGGACTGATAACCGATCATGGGCCCATCGTCGCGGTGAATGAGAATGCATCAGATCCGCATTACGAGCCCTCCGTGGACAGAACGCGTCTCATTGAGAGCGGAGACGCGGTGCTCATCGATCTCTGGGCGAAGCTTGACCATCCGGACGCGGTGTTCTACGACGTTACGTGGACCGGCTTTAGTGGCGAAACCATACCCGACCGCCTCCGCACGGTTTTCGAGATCGTGCGTGACGCGAGAAAATCCGCATCCGAGTTCGTCAGCCAGAAGGTCAAGGCCGGCGAGACGCTTGCCGGGTTCCAAGTCGATGACATCGCCCGGAGCTATATAGCCGATCGCGGCTATGGCGAGTTTTTCTTCCATCGCACTGGCCACAGCATCGGGACCGATGTTCACGGAACCGGCGCGAACATGGATAACTTGGAGTCGCACGACGAGCGAAGGATCATTCCGCGAACATGCTTTTCGATCGAGCCAGGAATTTATCTTCCTGAGTTCGGGATTCGATCGGAAGTTAACGTGTACGTCGGGGACGGATTTGCTCAAGTGACAGGCGAGCAGCAACAGGAACTCGTTCGCATATAGATCCGCGCCCCTGGCGCAATCGCCGATACAATCGGATTTGCAGCGTAATTTCGATCCGATCGTTCGGAACCCGCATCTACTCACGATTGCCGGGAATTTCTGGCCCCGGAAAGTCGATGCTGTCCGGTTTTCTCCGCAGCGCCGGGAGTATCAGGTCGATGCGCGTAACCGAATAGTAGTCATTGCACACCAGCCGGTTGAACAGCCTGCTGGGCACATAGTTCTGCTGCATGGCCTCGAGGGATCGTCGAACGCCGGTTACATCATCAGCTTGTCCCAGCACGCGCTGGAGCACGGCTTTGCCGTGCATCGAGTCAACCATCGCAGTTGTGGAGAGAGCGAAACTTTATGCGAAGGTAGTTACCACTCCGGACTGACGAGTGACGCAAGAACAATCATCGAAGCTCTTCGAGACCGCGATCCCGTACCTATTTTCCTGGTTGGGTTCTCTCTCGGAGGAAACGTAGCGTTGAAGCTGGGTGGCGAATTGGGGCAAACCGACTTGCTCGCCGGCATTTGTGCCGTCTCAACACCCATCGATTTAGCCGCTTGTGTTCGGGCGATGGACAAAGCATCGAACAGGTTTTATACCAAGCGTTTCGTAAGCAGATTGCGAGCTCGGGTGCAACGAAAAAGCCGTACCTACCCGCAGTTGTATGACGCGGCCCGGTTGAGGGGAGTGAAAACAATCTGGCAGTTTGACGATGCCTTTACGGCACCCCTGTTCGGTTTCGGTACCGCAGAAAGCTACTACGCAACGCAATCTGCGGCACGATACTTAGACTCCATCCGTGTTCCCACGCTCGTAATCTGCTCGAAAGACGACCCGATGGTGCCATTTGAGATCTATAATCATCCGGCTTTCGACGAAAATCCATATCTGACACTTCTTGCAACTGAGCACGGCGGGCACCTTGGTTTCTTATCGCGAAAAAAGCCGCGTTTCTGGCTCGATTCGATCATCTTAGATTGGATAGCAGAACGGTCAGCGCAGCAAAGCAGAGGGAATGTGACACGGATGGCAGAAACCGGAGTAAGTTAGATCGTGTCTACGCGCACGTCAAAGTTCCGAGTTAGCGCTTCGTTTTGGGAGGCAGCCAGAATCGCAGTAGACTCGCTGAACAAGAACAAACTGCGCAGTTTCTTAACGCTTCTGGGCATCATTCTTGCGACAACAACTCTTATTTCTGTTACTGCGCTCGTCCACGGCATGAATTTGTATATTGCCGACAAGGTATCAACGATGGGTTCGGATGGATTTCGTATCGACCGCGTCGTGTTCAGCGGGTTCGACCCCAAGGTAATCGTCAGGATGTTGAAACGAAATCCAGAGATCAAGCCCGAGGAGTATGAGTTCATCCGGGAACACGTCACAGAGCTGAAGGATATCGGAATGACGGCGGAGGCCCAGGGCAGCGTTGCGCACGAGGGTCAGACGATGGACGATGTCACGATCGAGGGGGTAACCGAAAACATACCGGCGTTGAACAATGTGCAAGTCGACACCGGACGCATCATTTCGGACGCTGAGGTTAGACGCCATGCGACCGTGGCGTTCATCGGAAGCGATGTTAAAGATAAGTTCTTCGCGGGACGCGAGGCCGTCGGATACGAGATTCAGTTGAATGGCATACCTTTCCACGTGATCGGCGTTGCACAAGCGTTGGGAAGTGTTTTCGGCCGCTCGCAAGACAGCTTTGTGATGATTCCGATTGGCGCGTACTTCAAAATGTTCGGCTCGCAAAAAGGAATTAGTCTGGTCGCAAAGGCTATTGACCAGAGTCATCTTATGCAAGCGGAAGATGAGGCGCGAGTCTTACTACGGATCTTTCGACATTTGCGACCAAATGAAGGTGAGAACTTCGGAATCGAATCTTCAGATTCGCTAGTAAGTCTGTGGGAACGGCTTACGGCCGCGATCGCCGCCGTCGCAGTGGGGATCGTTTCGGTGTTCATGGTAGTTGGCGGTATCGTCATCATGAACATCATGCTCGCCGCGGTTACCGAGCGGACTCAGGAGATTGGGATACGCAAGTCGTTAGGAGCCCGTCGAGTCGATATCTTGAACCAGTTTCTTGTCGAATCGGCGGCGTTAGCCGGAACCGGGGGATTCATCGGTGTTCTAATCGCCTGGATCATTGCGGCTGCTATTCGGAGGCTTGCATCAGTTCCAATGAATCTTCCGGTCGCTTCCGTTTTGCTCGGCGTTGGCCTTTCTGCGACCGTCGGGCTGTTCTTTGGAATTTACCCTGCGCGTCAGGCCTCCAGGCTCGATCCCATCGAAGCACTTCGGTCGGAGAGGTAGCGCGTCATGAACTGGCTGGCATTTTCAAGCGCCGCAATGCTTGCGATCGAGACCATTCGGGCGCACAAAATGCGTGCGTTCCTGACAGTTCTTGGGGTCGTTATCGGAACTGGAACAATTATGGCCGTCGGCGCTATCCTGACCGGATTCGATTCCTACGTGACATCGGTTCTCCGCACGTTAGGACCAAACTCGATCGTCATCTTCAAATTTCCCGTGGGAATACACGCAGGACTCAGCGGCGCAGAGCGTACACGGAAGGATCTTACGTATCAAAACGCAGCGGATATTCGCAGCCGTTGCGATGCCTGCGAACTGGTATCACCGCTGCTTCTGCGTACTCTCCGGAATGGCGAATTCGTCCCCGCGCGTTTCAAAGGCGGTGAGTTGGACGCTGTGAATCTTATGGGCGTTCAGGAGATATATGCAAACGGTGGTCAGGTGGACATTCACCGCGGACGATTCCTTACCGAAGAGGAGGACCGCCGGCGCGCACGAGTCGCGGTGATCGGGGCAGATGTCGAGAAGGGATTATATGCGAACAACGATCCCGTTGGAAAGCCAATCACGGTCGATGGTCAAGAGTTCACGGTGATCGGCACGATGAATCCTCCGGCGACTTCATTCGGTCAACAAGACCTGCGCATTTTAATTCCCTATTTCACGATGCACAAGGTCTATCCGGCGGTGAAGGAGAATGCACTCGTCGTGACGGCGCGGGACGGCGAACTGCCGCGCGCGATGGATGAAGTAAGAGTGATACTTCGCATCGACCGGCGGGTGCCGTACAACAAACCGGATGACTTCTCCCTTTCAACCGCAGAGCAAATGGTCAGCCAGTTTCGTCAAATTTCCTCGATGGTCGCGCTCGTGATGCTGGTTCTAAGCTCGGTTGGCTTGTTAGTCGGCGGCATCGGCGTGATGAACATCATGTTGGTCTCGGTAACCGAGCGCACGAGAGAAATCGGCATACGCAAAGCCATCGGGGCCCGGCGCTCAGACATCATCCTGCAGTTTCTGCTCGAAGCTGTGGCTCTCACCAGCCTTGGAGGACTGATAGGAATCGCTTTCGGCTGGATCGTAGCGCTTGCCAGCCGCTTACTTTTTTCGAGTATCAAAGTTGGGGTTCCGGCATGGGCGGCCGCCTTAGGCATCATCGTGTCCGTCGGCACCGGACTGTTCTTTGGCATCTGGCCCGCAAGCAAGGCCGCGCGTCTCGATCCTGTCGATGCGCTTCGATATGAGTGATTACGGCGAACTGTTGCGATAAGCGCGGTCGAGTACTTCGATCACGTGTTGAACCTGCTGGCCGGCGCCAAACATACGGGCTCCCGCCCCAAGCTGCAACATACACCCTGGATTCGCAGTGGCGATTAAGTTTGCGCCTGTAGCATTCACGTGCTGCATTTTGCGCTCGAGGATACGCATGGCCATTTCGTTCTCTACAACGTTGTAAATGCCCGCGCTCCCGCAGCATAAATCGGCCATCGGCATTTCTTTGTAAATCAGCCCAGGTATGCTCCGCAATAGCTGTCGAGGCGCCGTTTTGATTTTCTGTCCATGGGCCAAGTGGCATGAATCCTGATATGTTGCGACGACATGAACGGACTTCATCTCTCGGTTGAGATTGATGGAAGCCAGGAACTCCGTGACATCTTTCACTTTCGCGCTGAATGCCTCCGCCTGATCGCGATACGCCATATCGGATCTTAGGAGCGCTCCGTATTCTTTCAGTGTGGAACCACAACCAGCCGCATTGGTGATAACGGCATCAAATTCGCGGGATTGCACGGCATCGATGTTTGTTCGTGCCAAGCTGCATGCCTTCTGGTTCAACCCCGAGTGCAGATGAAGCGCCCCGCAGCAAGTTTGCGCCGCAGGAATCACCACCTCGCAACCGTTCTTTTGCAACACGCGCACCGTCGCCTCATTGAGCCGTGCAAACGTCACGTTGGCGACGCAGCCGGCCAGAAATGCGACACGATGACGGCGTTCTGAAATAGCCGGGAAGGTTCTTCCAATTTTCGAATAGAAGAACGGTATCTCCGCTGTGGGTGTAAGTGCTTCGATCTCGGCGGCCCCGAACGGCCTGAGAAGCCCTAGACCGCGAACCAGACGTTGTAATCCGGTTGCTTGATACAGATACAGCGCCGCACCAGCCGCCTGCATACTCGCGCGCGAGGGCAGTACGTGATCGAACACGAACTCCCGTAAGACACGAGCGAAGCGCGAGCGACCTCGATGAGCTTCGATCTGCGCGCGCGCAGCCTCAATCATTCGGCCATAAGGCACCCCAGACGGACACGCCGTCTCGCATCCGCGGCAAGCAAGACACAGGTCAAGATGTCGAATGTACGACCGCGTGATTTCGGCGCCATTCGCGACCTCGTTCATCTGGTAGATTCGCCCGCGAGGCGAATCCATCTCGACCCCAAGTTCTCGATACGTCGGGCAGGCATTCAGGCAAAGCCCGCAATGCACGCATCGATCGAGGTCGGATTGAGCAGGTCCCTGTGCAACGCCTGGAGCCAATTGAAGCAGGCTAGATGCGGCCATGCACGCGGGAGCGATTTAACAGGGTATGCGGATCGAACATCTGCTTGACTCTTTTCATGATGTCAAAACCTGAGCTTCGGGCGGTCGACGTTGGCGCCGGCCATAACTCGTTCGCTCGACGAACAGTCTCCGGAGCGAATTCGACCACTGGATGGCACCCGTTGTCGACGGCCGTCGCCCACACCTGCGCCAAACTCTGCACCGAGGTCAGGCACACATACGCGACGCCGGAACCCGCGCGAGTTATCACGGGGCTTGAGAGACTGCGCAGCAGAGGGTACAGATTACTAAGCGTGCTCGAAATGCGAACGACCACGCCGTCCCGCTGCCGTACCAAGAAATCGGCACAGAACTCGCGGACGCGCTGCCACAGCGAAGCTTCCGCGTCGCCGTTCAATTGCTCAGCGCTCTCGTACCCCCGCTGATAACGGTCCAGTGTCGCGGGGCTACCCATCGCACGCGCTGCCAGGATGTATCCGCGCCGGCCCAAGCGAGCGGCGGCGGCCGGAGACAGAAGATCAATCGCAATTGGCTGGACCGCACTGCGCAAGATTCTCGTGCGTGTGTCCAGCGCGGTTTCGAGGTCGGTTGAGCCAAAGACGAACGTTCGCGTTTCACGCGGAAGCGAATGCACGCGCAGATTGACGCTCGTCATCGCCGCGAGGGTCCCAAAACTGCCGATCATAAGTTTGCCAATATCCAGGCCCGCCACGTTCTTGACGACCATTCCTCCGGTTTTCGCGATTGCGCCATCCAACATCGCAAAGCTCATGCCGATCACCATGTCGCGCGCCGTCCCAAATCCGTATCGCATAGGGCCGCTGCAATTGGAAGCGATCACGCCGCCGATCGTCGCGCCATTCCAAAATGGGGGATCCAGCGCGATTGTTTGGCCATTCTTCGACAACAGCGTCTGAAGCTCTGAAAACCGCATGCCGGATTCAACGCTGACCGTTAGATCCCGCGGTTCGTACTGAAGTAGCTGGTTCAAACCGCTGGTCGAGATGATCACATCCGACTCGAGCATCGGCCCGCTCATCAGTCCCTTGCTGTTATTGCCTATCAGCGTGATCGTCTTGCGTTGCGAAGCGCAATCGACTAACGTCGCTGCCAGTTCATGCGCTGACGAAGGCCGGATGAGACTCACGTCTTCTCATTCTCGCCATCGCGCGCGTTTCAGATGGTAAGATCGCGACAGATTCCAATAGCTCGCGACGGCCTCTCGGAATTCTAAGCATTGCCGCTTCGGTGGCGAAGCCGTTCGGCCGGCACAAACGGTTTATGAACTTTGAATACACGCCGGAGCAGATTCAGCTCCGAAGATCCATTCGCGATTTTGCGCAAGCTGAGATAGCACCTCACGTTCTCGAGTGGGATGAAAGTCAGACGTTCCCGCTCGAGGCCGTAAAGAAGGCGGGAGAACTTGGCATGCTGGGAGCCATTTTCCCGGAGGAACTGGGAGGCGCCGGGTACGGCTACGTTGAGTACGCGATCATCATCGAAGAACTTGCGCGCGTCGATCCGAGTTTCGCTCTCATTGTGGCCGCGCATAACTCGCTTTGCACGAATCACATCTACCTGGCCGGTACCGACGAGCAGCGCAGGAAGTACATCCCGAAGCTCGCGACAGGCGAATGGATCGGCTGCTGGTCGCTGACGGAACCCGAAGCAGGATCCGATGCAGCTGGAACCCGATCCACTGCCGTCGAAAAAAACGGTGAGTGGATTTTGAACGGCGGCAAAACGTTCACCACCAACGCTCAATACGCAGACGTTTGCGTCGCCATGGCTGTCACCGATCGCGCGGCCGGCAGCCACGGTATCTCTGCGTTCATGCTGGAAACTGGTACGCCTGGTTTTCGAGTCGGGAAGAAAGAGAACAAGCTCGGCATGCGTGCGAGCGCGACGGGGGAAGTATTATTCAGCCACTGCCATTTACCGCCAAGTCAGCTGCTCGGCAAAATGGGGGATGGATTCATTGACAGCTTGCGCGTGTTAGATGGCGGCCGTATCTCGATCGCCGCGCTCTCGGTCGGTCTCGCACAAGGGGCCTTCGATGCCGCACTCAAGTACTCGAAACACAGGAAACAGTTCGGACAGGCGATCTCTGAATTTCAAAGTATCCAGCACAAGCTTGCCGACATGGCAACCTCTATCGAAGCCGCGCGTTTTTTGACGTACTGTGCGGGCACCCGAAAGGACGAAAACAAACGCGTAACAAAAGAATCCGCTATGGCAAAGCTATTCGCGTCCGAGATCGCGGTGCGAGTTGCAGACGACGCGCTACAGATTCACGGCGGCTACGGATTCATCAAGGACTATCCGGTCGAAAAATTCTATCGCGATGTCAAACTCTGCACCATCGGCGAAGGTACAAGCGAGATTCAGCGGCTCGTGATTGCACGGCAACTGCTGCGGGACTAACTTGCCGACGGTAGTTTCAAAAACAAGTCTCGAAGAACGCATTCTCACGGGCGATCCGCGTGCGCTCGCGCGAGCAGCTACGTTGATCGAAAACCAAACCACGCGCGGAAAAAGCCTCATAGCTTCTCTTTTCCCGAGAACCGGGCGCGCTATGACAATCGGCATCACTGGGCCACCCGGAGCGGGCAAAAGCACCCTTGTCGATCAGCTCGCTAAGCTTCTGCGGCGATCCGGCCAGAAGGTCGGAATCATCGCCGTCGATCCGAGCAGTCCATACTCTCACGGGGCGATACTCGGCGATCGCATTCGCATGCAGGATCATCATGCCGATTCCGGTGTCTTTATTCGATCCATGTCGAACCGCGGACGGCTGGGCGGGATTGCGCGCGGCACGTTGGACCTCGTTCTTCTATTGGACGCGGCCGGATGGGATCTCATACTGATTGAAACAGTCGGCGTTGGGCAAGATGAAGTGGAAGTCGCTCGGTTGGCGGACGTCACAGTCGTCGTGCTGGTGCCCGGCTTGGGCGATGATATTCAGGCTATTAAAGCCGGGATCATAGAGGTCGCTGACGTGTTTGCAATAAACAAAGCAGATCTGCCGGGAGCCGATCGTCTCGAGCAGGAGATCCGCGCGATGCAAAGCCTCGGCAATCCCTCCGACCGCGCAAACGCAGCCCCCATGCGGCGCGTGATCGCAACGGAAGGGAAGGGCATTGAGGATTTGTTCGCCGTCATCCAGTCGATTTTTGACATGCGCGGCCGGCAAGGTTCGCGAGCGGAAAGTTGGGCATTTCGTCTGCGCGAAATGGTGCGTGAAGCATGTCTCGAATCCATGTCGCAGAGCGAGTTGGAGCGGCACGCGGACCTTGTGGCGACCCAGAAAGAGGACCCTTATTCGGCTGTAGACGCGCTGCTTACAGAAGGAATTCTCGGCCATTCATAGTTTCACGATGAGCGTTGAAATCGATCACCTTGGAATCGCTGTGAAAAGCCTGGAAGAAAGCCTTCCGCTGTACGAGCAGTTGCTTGGGATGCCGCTCGCGGGTACAGAAACCGTCGCATCCGAACATGTACAGGTCGCGATGCTGGCTGCGGGTGCGCACCGCGAAGCGCCGCGTATCGAACTGCTCGAAGCCTCCGACTCGGATTCAACCATTGCGAAGTTCATCGAAAAACGCGGACCGGGCCTGCATCACATTGCGTTGCGCGTTGACGACTTCGAATCCGTGCTCGCGCGCCTTAAGGCGTCAGGAGCCAGGCTGCTGAACGAGCCACGCGCCGGCGCTGGCGGACACATCTACGTTTTCGTTCATCCAGCGTCTACCGGCGGCATTCTGCTGGAACTCATTCAGAAGTAAGACATCCGTTCGGAGCGAAACCTTGGACAGAACAGCACGAATCGGCATTATCGGCGGAAGCGGCTTATATTCGATGCCCGGCTTTGAAGCTGAAGAAGAACTGCGGCTCACCACCCCCTTCGGCGATCCTTCTGACGCCTATGTTGTAGGCACGCTACAAGGCCGAGCGGTCGCTTTCTTAGCTCGTCACGCGCGAGGCCATCGCATTTCTCCCTCGCAGATCAACTATCGCGCGAACATTTTCGGCATGAAAATGCTCGGCGTGGAGCGCATCATCTCTCTGAGTGCCGTTGGTTCGCTTAAAGAGGAGCACGCACCGCTTCACTTCGTCATCCCCGATCAATTTTTCGATCGCACTCGCGGCCGCATCTCAACCTTCTTCGGCGATGGCATCGTTGCTCACGTCAGCTTCGCCGATCCGGTTTGCGCAGAGCTGCGCGATCTTGTTCACGCATGCGCATCCGACGCCGGAGTCGAAAGCACAAACGGCGGAACATATGTCTGCATGGAGGGCCCTGCATTCTCCACTCGCGCCGAATCGAACGTGTATCGCAGTTGGGGGATGGACGTCATCGGCATGACCAATCTCCAAGAGGCGAAGCTCGCCCGCGAGGCTGAAATCTGCTACGTGACAGTCGCAATGGTCACGGACTATGATTGCTGGCACGAAGCACACGACAGCGTGACAGTGGATCAAATCATCGCTAATCTGTCGAAAAACGCCGATTCCGCGTGCAAGCTCATAAAGCGTGTCGTGAAGAGCATGCCGGACACTCGCGCTTGCGGATGCCAGTCCGCCTTGAAGCACGCCATCATCACGGATCGCGCCGCCATGCCTGCCGAAACGAAAGAGAAACTGAGGTTATTGATTGGCAAGTACACCGGCCCGTGAGCTGGCGCAAGAGGTCCTCGATTCGTGTCTCACCAGAGGAACCTGGCCGGTCCGACCTTTGGACGCGCTGATCGAGCGCGCGTTAGACGAAGAAGATCCGTTCGTCGCAAGAGCCGCGACGCAAGCGCTGTTTGGCGTAGTCGTTGAGCGCCTGTCGGATCTTTTTGAACCTGAGCTGTGCGATGTGTACGCTCGATTGTTTTCCTACGTCATTTCGCGCGCGCTTCCCGAATACGATCCGCATGATCTCGTGCTGCGGTACGGAAGAATTCGCCAAGTCCGGCGTTTTCGGGGCGGGGAAGTGCGACGCGTTTTCATTCTTTCTCGTGTCACGCTGGGCGCGGACGTTGCGGTCACAAGTCTGGCG
>Ga0213875_10002346_pt1 | contig 11433 bp, 7 predicted proteins | sample BarmaccomBMRX_R8_FD_160105 | JGI IMG/M metagenome (GOLD analysis project Ga0213875, IMG submission 160105) | Root-associated microbial communities from Barbacenia macrantha in rupestrian grasslands, the National Park of Serra do Cipo, Brazil - RX_R8 | ecosystem: Host-associated > Plants > Roots... | reverse complement strand
TCAGACCGTTGTGGTAACGGTCGACTTTGGCGCCTTCGCGCTCGAGCAAGCGCGTGGCGAGTAGCGCGTTGACTTCATCGTCCTCCGCCAGAAGGACGTGAAACGGGGGGATGGCGAGAGTGCGCTTGGCGTCGAGAGGCCGTCCCTCTCCGCAAGGAGCGGGCGCGATCGGCTCGATCAGCCTCGACTTGAGCGAACGTTCGCGGATCGGCTTCACCAGATAGCCGTCGAAGCCGAAGGCAGCCGGCGGACCGAATTGACGACGCTCGAAGGGCGAGAGCAGCATCATTCGCGAAGCCGTTCCGGCCTCGGTGGCTCGCTTGGCAAGCGCACGCGCAGCCTCCTCGCCGATCGCCGCGTCAACCACGAGAAGAAGCGGCGCCCGCGAGGTGGAAAGGACCGCAAGCCCATGAGACGCATCGACGGCCTGATCGACCTCGAAGCCGAGCTCATGAAGCTTCTCGCATAAATAGGGAGCCTGGAATGGCGAGCGCGCCACCACGAGGGCGCGGCTGCCCGCCGGAAAGCAACGCTGCGGTTGAGTCTCGCCCTTGATCGCAACGAGTGGAATTTCGGCGGTGAAGGTCGCGCCCTCCCCCGGTGCACTTTCCACGCCGAGAGAACCGCCCATTTTCTCGACAAGGCGGCGCGATATCGCAAGGCCTAATCCCGCGCCCGCGCCTGACCCTTCTCCATGCTCGAATTCCTCGAAGATGCGACCTTGACGATTGGCGCTGATGCCTTCCCCCGTGTCGACAACTTTGAAGACGGTTTTTCCCTGCGCGGATACGGAAACCGTGATCCCCACCCCTCCTTGCGTCGTGAACTTTACGGCGTTGCCGGCAAGGTTGAGGAGGATCTGCCGCAACCGTGCCGGATCGCCGCGCATTTGGCGGGGCGTATGGGGGGCGATGAAGCTTGCAATCTCGATCCCCTTGCCTTGTGCGCGCGGCGCCAAGAGCTCCGCGACGCCTTCGACCAAGGCAGTGAGGTCGAAATCCTCGTCGGCGAGTTCGAGCTTGCCGGATTCAATTTTGGAGAAGTCGAGGATTTCGTCGATGAGAAAAAGCAGCGATTCTCCCGAGCTCTTCACCGCTCTTGCGTAGGTGGCCTGCTCGGGCGTGAGGCCCGTGTCGAGGAGAAGGTCGGCCATTCCCGTTATGCCGCTCAGCGGCGTGCGGAGCTCGTGGCTGACAGTCGCCAGAAAGCGGGATTTGGCCGCGCTCGCCGCCTCAGCTTTGCGCTGGGCGCTTGCCAAGGCTTCTTCGGAACGCCGTCGTTCGGTGACGTCACGACCCACCGACTGGCGCAACATACGCCCGTCGGGTTCCCGCACCGTCGTCTCGACCCAAGATATCCAGCGCGACCCGCGATCCGTCTCGATTTCCTGGTCGAAGCTGCGAACGCCATCGCTGGTGAGCAAGGCTTCGCCGGTGAAAGTCGATTTGAGGGAATAGCGCTTTCCGATCACCGCCGCGTTGGGTCCGGCAGCTTCGAGAAATGCCGGGTTTGCGTAGACGATCCGATCCTCCTGATCACGCCGCAAAATGAGATCGTTTTGGCCCTCGATGAGGCCGCGATATCGCTCCTCGCTTTCGCGGGCTTGCCAGATCTCGTCGCGCAAGCGCTCGGTCTCGGCCTCGCGCAGCATGGTCTGGGCTTCCGAATGGAGAAACCGAAACCGCAGCCAGAGCGTCGTGACGACGAAACCGAGAGTCAATGCGATGAATAAAGCTGCGATCGATCCGGCGCTGCCGGACGAAAGGCTCACCATGAGGGCCGTCCCTGTTGGTAAAGTTCACGCCATTATGGCGCGCTTATGGGAACAGCCTTCCTCCAAAAGATTTATATTCTACTCTGATCTTTATCCAATTGGTCCGTATCTGGGCGAATGCTTAACCGTGAGGCTCAAACGCGCCTGCGCTCGCGCCGCCGGCCAGGGGCGCCCTCCTCTCTACGCGGTTGCGCCAGGGGGCCGAGCTTCGCTATCACCGTTTGGAGCGTGGGAGGCGTGCCCCGCTCATGCAGGTCGAGCGCGCGCCGCATGGCGGCCAGGTGTGCGGGCGACGTGCCGCAGCAACCGCCGATGATGCGCGCCCCTGCGTCATAGGCAAGGCAGGCGTAATCGGCCATCACAGTCGGCGTGCCGGAATAGTGGATGTGCGCCCCTTTCCATTGCGGCACGCCGGCATTGGCCTTGGCGATGATCACCGAATTTTCATTCCCGGCTGCAATGTCGAGAACAGACATCACGAGGTCGGAGGCGCCGACCCCGCAATTTGCACCAAGCGCCACGGGAGGAGGCGAGAGGGCTGCGGCGAATGAGGCAAGCGCAGACGGCAAAAGCCCCATCATCGTGCGACCGGCAGTGTCGAAACTTGCGGTCAGTGTGAAGGGCATCTCGAGCCTCGCGGCCGCCTTTGCGGCGGCCCGCATCTCTTCGGGCGCCGACATGGTCTCGATCCAGGCCAGATGCGCTCCGCCCTCCTTCAGCCCGGTGATCTGCTCGGCGAACACCTCCTCGGCCTCGGCTTCCGTGAGAGGGCCGAGAGGCGCGAGAAGATCACCGGTGGGGCCGACGGAGCCCGCGACGAGGATGGGCCGCGAGGACTTCGACGCCACTTCGAGGGCAAGGCGGGCCGCCACGCGATTGAGCTCGCGCGCCCGGCTTTGCAAATCGTGGAGCATCAAGCGACGCGCGTTGCCGCCGAAGCTGTTGGTCAAGATAATGTCGGCCCCGGCATCGACGAAGCTCTGGTGCAGCGCCAAGATGCGGTCCGGATGAGACTCGAGCCATAGCTCCGGCGCTTCGCCGGAGACGAGCCCCATTTCGAAGAGGTTCGTGCCCGTCGCCCCATCGGCCAGGAGAAAGGGCTGTTCCGCCAGCCGCTCGTCAAGCATGCGCGCCTCTCTCTCGAATGGCAAAACCCTTGCCGGCAATGACCAGCCAATCCTCGCGGCCGTGTCAAGGGAGACCGTCGTGCCGCCCCCGCACCGGGGCCACGTCTCAGCCGATGTCGAAGAAGGTGGCCTTGGGCGTCCGATAGACCCTGTCGAGGGTGACGTCGATCTCATCAGGCCGAAAGATCTCGACGGGATCGGTGAAGCCCTTCGCCCGGAATTTCCCAAGCGGCCTCACCTTCTGGCCAAGTTCGCGCGCGAAAGCCGCCGACATGAGCAGCGGCTCGTCGAGCGTGCGATTCATGTCGGCGATCCGGCTGGCCAAGCTCACATCGCGGCCGATCACGGTGAAGTCGAGCCGCGTGCCAGAGCCGATATTGCCGTAGGCGGCCTCGCCGTAATGCAAGGCGATGCCCGCCCGCATCTGCGGCTTGTCCGCATGCTCGAGGTTGAAGGCGTTGAGCGAGGCAAGACCATCCCGAGCGGCGGAGAGAGCGCGCTCCGGCGCGTCACATTCGCCGTCCTTGGCCTCGCGAAAGATCGCGAGGAGCCCGTCGCCCAGATACTTAAGGACCTCGCCTTGCCTTTGCTCGATCGCCGGAACGAGGCAATCGAAAAAGTTGTTGAACAGCTCGACGGCGCCGACTGCGCCAAGCTCGACGGTTTGCTGCGTCGAATCGCGCATATCAGCGAAAAGAATGGCGGAGCGGATGGTCGAGACTTGGCCGCGCTTGACGTTGCCGCCCAGGATCGCCTGGCGCGGTTCATCCCCCACATAGATGCGCAGCACGTTGCGCAACGTTCCCCATGCGACGCGAAGCTCGAGGAGGACCGCGAAGGGAGGCAGTATCGTCGCGATGATCGCGAGATGGCGAGGCGAGAAGCCGTTGGGCGCCCGGGTGGCCAAGGTCGCCCAAGCCGTCATGTCATTGGCGAAGGTGATGGGCGCGCAGATATAATGGGTGTAGCCCTCTGCCTTCAGATCGGGCACGATCCCAAAACGATCGTCCGGCGTCTCGGCAAGGCGCATCTCGACCCATTCCCGCGACGTCAATGCCGCGTAATAAGGGCTGCGCAAAAAGGTCGGGTCGTCGGGCCCTGGGCTGACATAGACACTTTCCTTGACGCCACCATCCTTCAGCCAGATGCGCCCGACCGCATCATGCTCGGCATGAAGCGTCGAGATCGATACGGCGACACGCTCGATCGGCACGCCGATGGCGAGGAGACGATTGCACAACTCCGTAAGATTTTTCGACGGATCTTCGGCGCGCCTGGCATCTCCCAATAGCCAATCGCGCAGGGCGCCGACCTCGATTGTGTCTTTCGGCCCGATCAGCTTTCGCAACTGCCAGGAATCCATCTTCGAGATGGCCTTAGCATCGAGCCGCTTCGCGGACTCGTCACCTTCCTGGAGCAGGACGGCAGCATCCGCTGGGGAAGCGTTGAGGGCCACTTGCTCGTTGGGCATGCCGCCCTGATATGGCCATTCGGGCAGCTGAGGCAAGGGTTGAGCGGGGCCGGATTGCGAGTAGTTATGGGTGGGAAGTCGTTCGCCACCTTCGCAGCGCCCAGCGACGCCAGATGTTCGCGAGCCCCCATTGCCGGTGGGACGGTCTTCACCTTGCCCGATCAGCTCGGCTGTCACCTTGCGATTTGGGTATGTATTCCTTGGTGGACCGTCGATCTCGCCACAGGGGTAATCTTTGCAACGAGAGCGATTACCAACTTGGAAGAACAGGGGGCTGGTCAAATCGGCGACAACAGCTAGAAAAGGGGGGTGACGTGGCGGATGGGCGTACCGTTTCCAACAGACCGAATTAGCGTTTTGAAATTTTGAGACACCACCGAGCAGGCTTGGATTATACCAGGAATTAGATTCCCTCCGAACGGAACCCCGCCATGACAGCTTTTCGCCTCGATCCTGATCCCGGCAACGTCCACTGGGGTTTCTTCGATGCCAAGCTCGCCCCGGTCCTGACCGTCCCAAATGGAGGGCGGGTGACGATCTCGACGGTCTCGGGGGCGCAAGAAGCCATGCCGCCCCCGCCCTTTGTGGTTCCCCCTCAATTGCGTGCCGTGCACGCGAAGGTAAAGCCCAAGCTGCAAGGCCATATATGCACCGGCCCCGTTGCCGTCGAGGGCGCAAGGAGGGGCCAAGTGCTGCAGGTCGACATCGAGGCAATCGAACCCTTCTACGACTGGGGCTATCAGGTGGTCCGCCCCCTCGCGGGCGCGCTTCCCGACGATTTCGCCGAAAGCCGGCTCTATCATATCGCGCTCGACCGCGCGCAAAAGCTCTGGCGGCTCCCCTGGGGTCATCGGGTGCCTCTCGCGCCGTTTTTCGGCGTGATGGGAACGGCCCCTCCGCCTGCGTGGGGAATGGTGTCGACGCTGCCGCCGCGGCGAAATGGCGGCAACCTCGACAACAAGGAGCTCGTTGCAGGAACGACGCTCTACCTGCCGATTTTCGTGGACGGCGCCTTGTTCTCGGTAGGCGACGGGCATGGCGTGCAAGGCGATGGAGAGGTGTGCATCACCGCCGTGGAAACCGGGCTCACCGGCACCTTTCGCTTGAGCGTCCTCGAGGACATGCAGCTCGAATGGCCGCTCGCCGAGACCCCGACGCACATCATCACCATGGCCTTCGATCCCGATCTCGACGATTGCGTGGTGATCGCCTTGCGGCAAATGATCGAGCTCGTGAGCGCGCGCGCCGGCATCGACCGCTACCAGGCCTACGCGCTCGCAAGTCTCGCCGCCGATCTGCGCGTGACGCAAGTCGTCAACGGCAACAAGGGAGTGCATGTGATGCTCGAGAAAAAATATCTCGAGCGTCCTTGAGCATTCCTCCCTTGCCTCAATTTTCGCCCCATCAAGAGGCGGCGCTCAAAGCGGTGTCCGCCTGGCTCAAAGCGAAACGCAAAGGGCAGAACGCACCACCCATCTTCCGGCTCTTCGGCTATGCCGGCACGGGCAAGACGACATTGGCGAGGCATCTCGCCCAAAGCGTCTCCGGCAAAGTCCTTTTCGCCGCATTCACGGGCAAGGCGGCGCTGGTAATGCGCAGCAAGGGCTGTCAAGGCGCATCCACGATCCATAGCTTGATCTACCGGGCGCTCGAATCCGGCGAAGAGACGCCGAATTTCGAGCTGTGGTCCCAGTCCCCGGCGTCCGAGGCCAAGCTTATCGTGGTCGACGAGTGCTCGATGGTTGACGCCGAGCTTGGGCGCGACTTGCTGTCGTTTCGAGTGCCGCTTCTCGTTCTCGGCGATCCGGCGCAACTTCCCCCGGTTCAAGGCGGGGGTTTTTTCACCGAGGCAGAACCCGATGCCATGCTGACCGAAGTGCACCGGCAGGCGCAAGATGACCCGATCGTGCGCATGTCGATGCAGGTACGTGAGGGTCGCCAGCCGAACCTCGGCGAATATGGCATGTCGCAAGTCGTGAGGCGCTCAGAGCTCGATCCCGCCCGCGTGCTCGACGCCGATCAGGTTCTTGTCGGCCGCAATGCAACCCGACGCCGCTTCAACAGGCGCATGCGCGAAAGACGAGGCTTTGCCGACATCTTGCCGATTGCGGGCGACAAGCTGGTCTGCTTGCGCAATAACCGGCGCAAGGGTCTGTTCAATGGCGGCCTCTGGTCTGTGAAGGAGCGCCGTCAGCGCAAGTCCGGGACGCTCGCTTTGCGTCTGGCGCCGGACGAAGATCGGGGCGGCCGTATCGTGAAAGTGTCCGCAAAAGCAGAATGCTTCACCGGCAATATAGAAGATTTTCCCTGGGAGGAGCGAAAAGCCTATGACGAGTTCGACTATGGCTACGTACTCACGGTCCACAAAGCACAAGGATCCCAATGGGACGACGTCGTGCTTTTCGACGAAAGCTTCGTCTTTGCAGAAAGCCGCGCGCGATGGCTCTACACAGGTATCACGCGGGCCGCAAAGCGGCTTACGGTCGTGATATGAAGGCCACGACAAGGTTGAGGACGTAACAGGATCACTCAGCAAATCATTGAAAATATTGAAATTTTTTAGCGGACGCGAGCGGGATCTGGAACTCGCCGAGCCTCGCACACGTATAAGCACATCCAAAACAATCAAGGAGAATCCTCATGCGGACCCCCCTCGCGATTATTGCTCTGACTGCCGCAATGGCCTTCGCGGCTCCTGCCTCGGCGACCGAACGGGGCACCGTGGGCGGCGCCGTAGCCGGAGGTGCGGTCGGAGCCGCGGTCGGTGGACCTGTGGGCGCGGTCGTCGGTGCCGGAGCCGGCGCGGTCGTGGGAAATAGCGTGACGGGTCATCGTCGCTATCACCGTTACGGCTATTATCACCATCACCGTTATTATCGGGGCTGAAGCCCAACCGACAGGTTTTCGTTTTGTCCCGCCCGCCGCGGCCACGTTCTCGGCCGCGAGGGCGGGATTTGTTGCGTATGGGCGCAGATGCGTCAGGTTGCCTTGGGCCATCCTCCAGCCCGGCGAAAACCGCGATAAAGGATCAGATCAAAATCAATTTTCCACTCGATCGGCATCGGCGGGATGACGCGGGCCTTATCGATTTCTATATATGACAATGCGAAACGGTCGATTAACTTCACGTCTCTCGAGCTTTCGACCTTATCGGCAATCACATCGATAGCGATTCATTGTCGAAGTCGATATTTTGTTTAAGACTGGGCGTGAATTCTATTTCGAAACAATAAAACGGGACTGAACCGTTATGAGCAGAGCTTTTGTACGAGAACAAGAAGACTCGGAAACCTTCGACACTCTGCCCGACAGGGTAGTGTCGCCGCATCCGAATTTTGTGACGATTGAAGGCTTGGCCGCCATCGAAGCTGAGCTTTCTCGTGCGCAGCGCGAGTTCGATTCCGCGCAAGCGGCGGGTGACCGTGAGCTCGCCGCAAAGGCGGCCCGAGATGTGCGTTATTTCACTTCGCGCCGCGCGAGCGCGCAGGTGATCGCGCCACCCAAAGACTCGGATCGCGTCCAATTTGGATCCACGGTGACGATCGAGCGCGCCGATGGCCGTCGGCAGACGTTCCGCATCGTCGGCGAGGATGAGGCTGACCCTGGCCGCGGCACGCTCTCGCACGCCTCGCCTTTGGCGCGAGCGCTCGCCGGGAAGAGCCCCGGCGATGCCGTCCAGGCCGGGAATATCGAGGCGGAAATTCTCACGATCAAATGAGCTGACAGGCTCGAGCAACGACGCCCGCGATCGTGTTTCGGCGCGGAAGAAAAAGGTCCGGAGCGGCCCGGACCCCGCAATGGATCAATTATCCAGGAAGCTTCGGAGCTTGCGACTACGGCTCGGGTGTTTGAGCTTGCGAAGCGCCTTAGCCTCGATTTGGCGAATGCGCTCGCGCGTGACCGAGAATTGCTGGCCGACTTCTTCCAACGTGTGGTCGGTGTTCATGCCGATGCCGAAGCGCATGCGCAGGACGCGCTCCTCCCGCGGCGTCAGCGAAGCCAAGACTCGCGTGGTCGTCTCCCGCAGATTCGACTGGATCGCCGCCTCGACCGGCAACACCGCGTTTTTATCCTCGATGAAATCACCGAGATGCGAATCTTCCTCGTCGCCGATCGGCGTCTCGAGCGAAATAGGCTCTTTGGCGATCTTGAGCACCTTGCGCACCTTCTCGAGCGGCATGCCGAGCTTCTCGGCGAGCTCCTCGGGCGTCGGTTCGCGGCCGATCTCATGCAACATTTGGCGTGAGGTTCGCACGATCTTGTTGATCGTCTCTATCATATGCACCGGGATGCGGATCGTGCGGGCCTGATCGGCGATCGAGCGCGTAATCGCTTGGCGGATCCACCATGTGGCATAGGTCGAGAACTTATAGCCCCGACGATACTCGAACTTATCGACCGCCTTCATCAGGCCGATATTGCCTTCCTGGATCAAATCGAGGAATTGCAGGCCGCGATTGGTGTATTTCTTGGCGATCGAGATCACGAGACGCAGATTCGCCTCGACCATTTCCTTCTTGGCCTGGCGCGCCTCCCGCTCTCCCTTTTGCACCATGGCGACGATCTTGCGGAACTCGGAAATCTCGAGCCCCGTCTCCGTTGCAAGATCATGGATGTGCGAGCGGATCTCCTTCACCTTTTCGCGATCGTTTTTGATGAGCTGCTTCCAGCCCTTGGCGCCGAGCTTGGAGACCCGCAAGATCCATTTCGGGTCGAGTTCGGCTCCCTGGTAATGCTTAAGGAAATCGAGTCGCTGTACGCCAAAGCTCTCGGCGAGGCGCATCAAGCGGCCCTCGAAGCCTACAAGCCTCTTGTTGATGTCGTAAAGCTGTTCGACCAGCATCTCGATGCGGTTGTTGTGCAGCGACAGCGACTTCACATCGGCGATCACCGTCTGCTTGAGCTTTTTGTATTTGCGCTCCTGCGCGGGCGTCAGCGTCGTGTTCTCGAGACGCCCTGCAACGAGCTGATCCTGCAGACGGCGCAGCTTCTTGTAGTCGTCCGCGATACGGTCGAAGATCTCGAGCACACGGGGCTTGAGCTCGGCTTCCATGGCCGAGAGCGAAATGTTCGATTCGAGATCATCGTCGAAATCTGCCTCCGTGGGCATGACGCCATCGGCCCCTTCGGCAGAGTCCTCGCCGCCCCCCTCGGGCTCCCCGCGCGGGGGTTGAAAGGGGACGGCCGCCTGGCGGCCCGGAAACGGTGCCGTACCTGGCGGCGGTGCGCCCGGCGCGAACGGGCGCTGGCCAGAGAAAGGCGCGGCACCCGCGCCGAGTGTCGCCGGATCGATCTCCACCTTCGGGGCGGCCTTGGCGTCCGGCCCTGCATAGGTTGCTTCGAGATCGATGATGTCGCGCAGCAATGCCTTGGCGTCATTCAGCTCGTCTCGCCAGATGATGATCGCCTGAAAGGTGAGCGGACTTTCGCAAAGTCCGGCGATCATCGCCTCGCGCCCTGCCTCGATGCGCTTGGCGATCGCGATCTCGCCCTCGCGCGACAAGAGCTCGACGGCGCCCATTTCTCGCAAATACATCCGGACCGGATCGTCCGTGCGATCGATAGGCTCGGAAGGTTTATCGAGCTTGGCCGGAACGCTGCGTGAGGCCTCGATGAGGTCACCGCCCTCCTCCTCGTCGTCGGGCTCGGCGGTTTCCTCGCGCGCTTCTGGGTCCGACTCGTCGCTCTCGACGACATTGATGCCCATGTCGGAAAGCATTGCGAGAATGTCCTCGATTTGCTCGGAGGACACTTCCTGGGAGGGAAGCACCGAGTTCAGCTCCTGATGGGTGACAAAGCCTCTCTTTTTCGAGACCTTGATCATCCGCTTGACGGCAGCGTCCGACAGATCGAGGAGGGGACCATCGGCCGATTCGGCCGGCTTGTCCTTCACTTCTTCGGTCGTGGCGGTCTTCGTCACCATCAGCTGGGCTCCAGAATGTCGTTTCGGCACCGAACTGGCGCCCTTTTTGTGCTTGGACGAGCTCGACCCGCGCTTGGCGCCGGGTTTGAGCTTGGTCGACGCGCGCGAACTCATGACACCAAACGCACCGATGCGAGCCCGCGCGCACATGCAACACGCGCGACCGGCTCAGGGCGATCCCGGAGGTCAGGCAATGTGATTCGACTTAAATCCTTGTTAAGTCCCATCTTGGGCTCGCAAATGGCTCGTCAGGAAGGCAGAATCGACCCTCGAGCGAAGGATCTAAATTCAACCTTCGAGTCAAAACTCGAACTCAACGGCTTCTTTTCGCTCACAAAAGTGCTACTTCCGCCCGATCCGTCAACCCGCGAGACTTCGAGCCGGGCAGCCCAAAGGCACGCCTCAGGAAAGGCGCGCGCATTTTAGCCTATGTAGCGCGCCTCCGCATCGATGCAAGACGACAGCTTGCCACAACCGCCTGAAACTCACCGATAAACTGCGTCTGACCGCTCCCGCCGTCATGGATGTATCGATTCTCCGCATGGAATTTCTGAATCGTCCGCGAAAACCCATCGCCAACTTCGATGGAGTGATCAAGCGGGTGACGCAATGCCTCACCTCAAGACCTTGTAGGTCGGAGCCTCGGCAAGAACCTGCTCCAAGCTTCGCGCATCTCCCTCGACGTCGGACGAGGCTGGCATTTGCTGCAACGCGCCAAGGCGAGTCTTTACATCCGAAAGCCAAGCCAGATTGGCATCGGTCGGTTCTGCAGCGAGCGCATGCTGGGCTTCACGCAGCTCATTTTGAAGTGCGCGCGAAAGGGCGTGAAGCCCGATGGCCTGCCGTAGGGCGGCCTCGAATTCCGGGGGAGCGCAATTTTCGGTGAGGAAACGCTCATCGCCTGGGCGAAGCTTGCGTCGGAGCTTCGCCCGGAGCTGCTCGATGTCGCTATCGCGGCTTCGCTCGGAACTGCTCTCCTTCTCGTTTTCGTAAGCATGGTCGTCGAGAAGCGATTTCGAGAGCCGTTTCACCTCCGGATCAGAAAAGAAGAGGGTCGAAGGGCTCTCGGCATATTCGTCCAAAAGATCGCGCCGCATATCGAGCGCAAGCACGATCAGCGCCTCTTGTGCCGCTCCCG
>Ga0213875_10002345_pt1 | contig 11434 bp, 8 predicted proteins | sample BarmaccomBMRX_R8_FD_160105 | JGI IMG/M metagenome (GOLD analysis project Ga0213875, IMG submission 160105) | Root-associated microbial communities from Barbacenia macrantha in rupestrian grasslands, the National Park of Serra do Cipo, Brazil - RX_R8 | ecosystem: Host-associated > Plants > Roots... | reverse complement strand
CCCAATGCGTGCTCACGCGCAGCGGCACAAGATCCGGCTCAGGAAAATATCGGTAATCGTGCGCCTGCTCCTTGCTCCGCATCCCGACCGTCTCGCCCGTTTCGGAGTTAAACAAACGTGTCTCCTGCACAACTTTGCCGCCAGACTCGACGATTTCGATTTGCCTCGCAATCTCGTGTTCGAGCGCAAACTTCAGAAACCGGAATGAGTTGAGATTCTTGACCTCAGCCTTCGTGCCGAGTTTCTCGGCTCCGCGCAATCGCACGGATACATTCGCATCGCACCGCAACTGGCCTTTTTCCATATCGCAATCGGAGACGCCGATGTATTGGAGCGTTTGCTTCAGCTCGGTCAAGTACGCATACGCTTCATCGGGCGAGCGCATGTCGGGCTCGCTGACGATTTCGATGAGCGGCGTGCCGGAGCGGTTCAGGTCGACGTACGTGTATGGATCGGAATCGCTAAAGCCGCTTCCTGCCCCGGCGCCTTGGCGCAGGAGGTCGTGAATGCTTTTCCCAGCGTCCTCTTCCATGTGCACGCGCGTGATCCCGATGCGCTTCTTGCCGGACGCGCTCAGAACCTCCAGATATCCGTGTGCGGCGAGTGGCTGATCGTATTGCGAGATCTGGTAGCCCTTCGGCAGATCCGGATAGAAATAATTTTTTCGCGCGAATCGCGAGAATGAATTCACCTCGCACTGCAGCGCCACCGCGGCGGCAATCGCGAGCTCGACGGCTTGGCGGCACAACACCGGAAGGGCACCCGGCAACCCGAGACACACCGGGCAGACGTTAGAGTTCGGCGGTGCGCCAAACTCAACGGGGCAACCGCAGAAGATCTTGGTCTTCGTGCCAAGCTGCACGTGAACCTCGAGTCCAATCACCGCCTCGTACTTTGTGGACGCGATTTCCTCTACGGCGCTCGCCGGCATGCTTCGATTGTAGCGGCGGGTTGCTCTCTGCTCCGGCGACCCTGAGTAACGAGTGCCGCCATCCCGCCACTGGTGAAATCATGCAAACACGGTCGCGAGCGCGTTCACTTCCTCTTCTATGCTTCCATCCGGAGCGAACGGCTCGAGCGACGCTCTAACTTTCTCCTCGAACTCTACCCGGCGATCCCCAAGAACAGCAGGCGAAGTGACCGAAAACGAAAGCGCGCGCCCAACCAGATCCGCAATCGTGAGCTTGTGCCGGTACGCGATCCGGATGTCATCTTTCCTCCGGAAACCCGATGACGCAAACCATGCGTCCATGTCGATCTTGTAGCGGGATTCGCTCGGATCCGACGCATAAGCCCGACGGACTTCCTCATACTTTCGAAACCAGGCGTTCACAGGCGCATCGCTCGTTCTCGAGCCACAGACTGCAATGACGCCGCCGGGAGCGATGGCCTTCTCGAGGACCCTAAGCGTAGCGTCACGCGGAAGCCAATGCTGCGCTCGCCCGACCGTGACGAAATCAAACGAAGCGGGGTGCGGGTCGAAGTTCTGGATCCCTGTTTGGATGAAGGTGATCTCGACCCCCGCGTTCACCGCCGCCGATCTTGCGGCCCCGAGCATTGCAGGTTCGGGATCGAGCGCAATCAAGCTCCCAACGAAAGGCGCGAACCCGATCGCGAGATTCCCCGGCCCGCACGCGATATCGAGTAACCGTTTCGTTCCCGTCAGCCCGAGCCTCGCAGCTACAGTCTCGAAAAACTCAGCCGGATACGGCTCACGATATCTATAAAATTCAACTGCAGTCTCGAATGCTCCCATGAAGAGCTTACCGGGACTACTCGAGCGGAAACTGCTTCACGACGACGTTGTCGTCGTCGTCGAACACGCGAATCGCCACCATGTGCCGGCCCGCGACCTCGAGCACGTAGTCCAAACTCTGCGAATCGCTCACCTTATTCACGGGATTCAGCGCCATCCATTCGCCTGCATCCACCGAATACTCAGCCTTGTCGATCCAACTGAGCGCGTCGCGCGCCGTGAACTGGATGTGGCACTTGCCGCCCGTGCAGTCGACCTTGGGATTCGCGATCTCAGGCGGCGTATTGTCGACCGTGAAGGAATCACTAATCAACGATGCCGAGAGCGCCGTTTCAGGTGTGTTCGAAGGAGCGTCGCTCGCGGTCACACGCACCATGTACTGCCCGTCGGGCAACGTGGCGGAATCGAACGAATAGAACCGGTCCTCCAGATTCCGCTTCAGCACGCGCCAGACCGAGTCATTCTTGCCCTTGATTTCAACCAAAAAACTCAGCGAATCGCCGTTCGGATCGCTCGCGCTCCAGCGCACCGTCACGTATCCCTTTCGGTATTGGAGCGTTGCTGCAGGGGCAGCGTTCTCAACCGGCCCCGGCGGCGAGACCGTTCGTTTCTGGCCCACCGCCGGAACAGACAACGTGTTGGGTGCGCCCGAAGGCATAACGTTCCGCTCCAACGCTGAAGACGTGGGTGACTCGTTATAGTTCACCGGCGCTATCTCGATCTGCTGAATTTTCGGCGCAGCGTTTCGCGGCAGATACGCTACGTCGATCAAGCTCACTTCCGGCGACTCGTGAGATGGTGAAGCCCGCAATGTGAGCCGGTATTGCAGGAAGCGCGCGGGCGGCGAAGGAATCTGTCCGCCCAATTCCGATACCGGCACACTCGCCCACGGACTCCAGTTGCTCTGCGGCCGGTTCACATTGCCGCTGCGCGTTTCAACTCCGACGCTGCCGCCGTTCAGCGAATTCGTAATGTGCACCTTCCCCCAACGTGCGAAATCGTTCACGTCGAGCACGTCGCTCTCGAGCGTGCCCGTCCCCTCAAGCGCCGGCCCAATGGCGTATACGTTGCCGACATTCCCCGTAGTCGCGTAGACCACGCCATTTTCACCGTCGAGGAGAGCTGTTACTTGCGTAGGCGCGGCGTTTAGCAGCACAGTCGAAACCTGGTCGGAATCGATGCGGTAGATCAATCCCGCATTGCCGCTCGCAAGCAGCGGACGGCCGCGGGCATCGAACGCGATCGAGTACACAATGTCGGACGAATTGCTCCAGACTTTCTCAGCGAAGCCGTCCTTTTGAATGCTGTACACGTCGGAACCCCCGGCAACAGCAGCGCTGAGCGAACCGACTGCAGGCGGCAGCATGGGAGGAGCGACGCCGGCCCGCGGTGCGCCTGTAGGAGCAACGGCCGGAGCGTTTGACGGCAGAACCGGCGGCGGACCACTCACAGAAACAGGTTTGCCGCCCACCGCGGACGCATACACAACCCCATCGCGTTCGGCGAGCGAAGTAATCTCGCGTTTATCTGCCTGATACAGAATGAAGCTCTCGCCGTTAGGCGAGATGCGAATGACGAGCCCGCCGGGATCGCTGCCCACGATCAGATTTCCGGCCGGGTCTATGATCATGCTCCGCGCGTGTGTCTCACCAGTCCGCGCGAACTCCGTGCCTTTTCCCGCGGGCGTCACGCGATAGACGATTCCAGAATCGCCCGTAGCGACGAACAGATTGCCTGCCCGATCAAAGACCATCGACCACACGTACTTGCATTTAGGATCGAAGAAGACTTGCGATTTGCCGTATCTGTCGATGCGGTAGATCTTCGCGTCGGGCAGAACCGCCGCATAAACACGATCTTCGGAATCGACGGCGATCGAATGAATCTCGAGACCCGGCAGCTCTGCGAAAACTTTGCTCTTTGCGTGCCGCGGCAACACGAAGATCTTGGTTGTAGTGCCGGTCGGCGCGCCGCCTGCGTAATAAAGGTCGCCTTTCGAGTCTTGCGCCACCGCCCACAGGTATGGCACGCTCGTGCTGTCCAATTCTGTAAATTGCGGCGCGAGTGTCAGACGCCCGTCGCTGCGGATTGAGATGTGCTTGGGCGTGCCGCGGACGAAATCCGATTGATCGGATTGCTCCCAGACGTGAGTGTCAACCGCGCACGCATTGAGAGCAGCGGGGAGAAGCAAAAAAATGACAGCGGCCGCGTATGCGGTCGAACGTTTGTTCATGAAAAGAGTTGAGTACCGGGTCAGTTTACGTAAATCTTGAGCGAGTAGTTGCCCGTGACGACAACGTCGAACGGCACCGAAGTCTGCTCATGTGCGCTCTCGGGCGAGCTTACAAATTCATGATTTGTCGCGCGGCCGCTCTGCATGACGTTTAGCACCGACGCGGGCAAGCTGGGTAATACTTTCTCATCGGAATACACAGTCGGCTGCGAATCGATGAGCGAAATGTAGAGGCGATTATTGCTACGCTCCTCATTCAGCATGGCGACGGTTTGCGGGATATCCTCAATGCGATTGAGAGAGCTCGCGATGTTTTGGAATCGGCTAAGCGTCTCGGCATCGCTAAACAGGATCTCGTGCTTCCCGCGTTCCAGATCTGCCGGAATCTTCACGTTGACGGTCCGCTCCATGCGCTCGCCGCGGTAAGGCCGCAGGAACACTTTGACCGGCACTTCCGTTCCCGGCGTCACTTTGTTGTCCGCGATCCATGCAGACTCGATCTGTGCAATGCGCCGCTCCGGCAATAGATCGACTGTGGCATCCACAGCCGTTAGCTTGGGCAGTTTCGGGGAATTGACAAACAACCGGTTGAACTTGTCGCCCCACCAGCCTGCCAGCAGCATCGGCGTCGGGATCGGCGTCTCCGCGGGCGCTTGCATGGTCGTCAGTTGCACCCGATGATGGCCTTCAATGTCGAGCTCGCCGCGCAGCCGGTACGTCGCCTCTTCCGAAAAATCGTTCAGATTCGAAAGCGAGTTGAAGAGAGTCGCCATCATCAGGTATGGCGTCCACTTCTGATCGACGAACACGTTGAAGTGGAAATCTTGCGCCTTGCGAATGCTGTCGTCACGATTGCGCGAGCACACGTGCAGCGTCACTGGAATCATCTGCGCAGTGGCGCCCAGTTCGCCTTCAATCCCGCTATGCCGATCCTGCCGCAGCGCGCCGACTATTTCCGAGGCGTTGCCCATCTTGGTCGGTTGATACGAAGAAGCGAGCGTCGTGATGATCTCTTCTTTTGCTATCGGCATGTCGACCGGCCCGAGGTTGAACATCGGATGACCGAACGCAAGAATGCGCTTGCCGTCGTTATAGCTCACGGTGCCCGCGCCGGTCATTGTCATGTCGCCCGAGACGAGCACCGCCGCAATGCCTTCCCCCGGCTGCAAGGACTTCGCCCAATCAGCCGCGGGCGTCGGTCCTCCGAGCGCTCCGCCTGCGCCTCCCTGCGATACAGTCAGTCCGAGCTGGTTGAAAATGGGCGCGAACTCTTTGACCGCTTCGGTTGTGAAGCCGGACATGGAGATCGGCGTGGCGATGGGAACCATGCTCGGCGATTCAGCCGCCGCTGCGGAACTTGCGGAAACGATGCGCGCGAGCATTTCGCTGGGGACCCGGACGTCATTCGAAGTCGGCGCCCCGCGATCGGGCGTAAGCGCCCCTGCAGGTCGCGTGGTATCGAACGTCTTCACGTCGAGCATCAATTGAATCGGCGTAATCCCGCAAATCGAATCGGGCGAAAACACGCTTAACCGCAGAGCAATCGCGCCGACCAGCTTGCCGTCTATATAGACCGGGCTGCCGCTCATGCCGGCCGCAACATTCGTCCGCGCTGCTTTGCCGCCCAGTTTCGCAATGATGATGTCCTGTTTCGGACCCCACATGTTCTTCCAGACGCCGATGATCTCGACCGGAACCGCTTCCGGTGTGTTGCCTTCAAACACGGTCCACGCCACGGCCTGCATGCCGGGCTTGAGGCCGCTTTCGGGAAACAGATCGACTTTGCCGGCGCGTGGTGGCGCCGTCATGTTAGGCATCGCGCCGGAAGCCATCGCAGAGGCGATGAAAAGAGAGCACGCGAAGAACGTAGAGCAGAATGCTGCTCGTTTAGACATGAAAGACCTTCTGGTCTGACCGACCGTGTGCCTACATTATCGCGCAGAAAATCGGAACGGTTCTCGAGGATTGTAGACTGAAAGCGGATTCCCAGGGAGATGCCCGTTCATATCATCCGCTCCGCGTTACGACTTTCGAGTTTATGCCTCGTGTGCACCGCGCTGGCCCTTCCCGCCTCCGCGCAGAAGCCGAAAACCGGAGGAGATGCCGCCAAGGGCAAAGAAGTTTTCGAGCAATGCACGATGTGCCACGCGACGGATACGGACGAGAAGCGCCAGGGTCCTTCGCTCAAAGGCCTATACAAGCGACCCAAGTTGACAAACGGCAAGCCGGTAAACGACACCAATGTTCTCGAGTGGATCAACAGCGGCGGTAACGGCATGCCGGGTTTTGGAGACATGCTCTCGCTGGAAGAGAAGGCGAACCTTTTAGCGTATCTACGAACGCTGTAGGGGAAGCCATGGCTTTGTTACAGTGTTAGCAGTTCCCGCGCTCCGAAGCGTCCCCATCGTCTAGCCCGGCCTAGGACACCGCCCTTTCACGGCGATAACAGGGGTTCGAATCCCCTTGGGGACGCCAAATCCGGGCGTTTTAGGCGCAGCCTACCACCCTTTCTCGCCGGTGGTAGTATCGAACCATAGGTTTTATCCTACTCAGGATCTGATCTGCTGCCGCTTACGCGCCGCAGGTACCCACCGTTCGTGTGGCTGCCTCGGGCCGCTCGCGTGCTGAGCGTACTTCATTTACTGAACGTTGGCCCGCTCGACACAGCTCAAGCTCAGCAGAGTGCGCCTTCTTTAGCGCAGATTGACGCTTTCATCGCAGCCGGCAAGAAACTGCGCTTCAGTGGCGATTACACGCGAGCAATTCGAAAACTTTCCATCGCTGCGAAGTCGGCCCGCGCTATAGCGGACCCGATTCGCGAGTCGGTGGCGCTACGCGAAGAAAGCGTCTGTTACCTTTCCTCGTTCCGCTATCGGGAAGGCCTTCGGCTAGCACAGACCGCCCGAGCCTTGGCAGCCCAGCAAAAGGACGATGCGGACGCCGGCGCAGCTGCAATTGTGCTGTGTTCCACTTACAGACTGCTGGGCGATTACGCATCAGCCGAAGAGGAGTCAGCCTACGCGATTAACAGTCTTGCAAACACTTCGAACGTCGACTTCCTCGCGAAAGCATTGCTAAACCAGGCCATCATCGAAGAAAACGCCGGCAAAAATGTCGAAGCCTTGACCTCCGTCCGCCGGGCGATTGTCGTTGCCCACCAGGCCGGGGTTCAGCGCCTTGAAGGGTACGCGTGGGATATCTGTGGGCTTCTGTTATTGAAACAGGACAAACTTCCAGGAGCGGAACAAGGCCTCAACAACGCCGTCGCCATTCAGGTACGGATCAACGACACCGATAATCTCGCCGTCACGCGCGAACATTTCGCCGAGCTCGAGTTAAAGAAGCGCAACTACGCTGCCGCGCTGAAATTCGTGGATCAAGCTTTTGGCGCGCGCAGCCCAGCTTTCAAAATAAATGCGCAATATTATCCCGTGCACGTGCGCGCTCAAATTCTGCTCGGTCTTGGGCGTACCAACGATGCTCTGCGCGAATTTCGCCACGCTGTCGATCTTGCGAGCGAATGGCGCACCCGCGCACTACCAGGCGATGTCAGCAGCACTTCGACGGTCGCCCAATTGCATGAAGCATATCAAGATTACGCCGAACTGGCCGCCTCACTGGCGCTGAAGAACCACAATCCGGCACTTGCCCGCGCCGGACTGGAGGCTCTAGCGGAAAATCGAGCTGCCAACCTGCGTGAAGAACTAACACGATCGTTGGATGAAAATCAGCGCCTGCCGGCCGAATACTTTGCGCTTCTTTCATCGCTCCAAAAAGAGCAGGCGAACGTCACACTCGGAGAAAAACCTCGGGAACACGAGGCGAGACTGCGCCAAACTCAACTCCAACTTAGCGAGCTAGAAAACAGAATCGGCCTTAACTTACCTGATGCTTCATCTCCGGAAGCGAAAGATCGACACAAGTATTCGCTCAAGAGTATTCAAACGAAGTTAAGCGCAACCGAATTGCTGCTGAGCTTTTGCTTGGGCAAACAGAAATCGTTTGTTTGGGCGGTGACGCACAACGGCGTGAGCCTGTATAAATTGCCGGACGAGACCACTATTGGCAATCAGGCGAAAGCGTTCACTGCTGCTGCACTGGCGAACAAGGATATTGTCGTCCCTGGCCGTGCGCTTGCGAAATCGCTATTCGGACAACTCACGTCAGCCGTCCAGGGCAAGCACGACTGGCTGATAGTTGGAGACGGCGCTTTACTCGACGGCGTTCCCTTTTCTGCGCTCCCGACCTCAAGCGACGGCGTTCCGTTGTCGCGAACGCACAGCATCCGACTGCTTCCGAGCGAATTGTTGCTTTTGCAGCCACAAATCGCCAGGCCCGCAGCGGTATTCGTCGGCATCGCCGATCCGATTTACAGTCCGAGGGACCGGCGCGGCGGCGGCACACCGTCACTGAAAGTCAAGCGCGGCGGCGAGGGGGCTGTTCTCGCGCGACTCGCGGGCAGCGGGCGGGAAGTGAAGGCCGCCGCAACCAGCAGCGGCTTGAGCGTAACCGATCTCCTCACCGGCTCGCACGCTACCGAAGATCTTTTGCGTCGTGCAATCGCGAAACGGCCCGAAGTGGTGCATTTCGCGGTGCACGTGGTGAGCCCCGAAGGTCGGCCACAGGAAGCAGCTTTGGCCTTGAGTCTCACGAACAACGGCATGCCTGAATTGTTGACCCCGGAGGCAGTCGCCTCTTTTCGCGTTCCCGGCAGCTTGGTAGTCATGAGCGGCTGCGATTCCGAACAGGGGAAGACCGTGCCAAGCGCCGGCCTGATCGGTCTCAGCCGCGCTTGGCTGCTCGCCGGCGCTGCCGCTGTGATCGTCACCGCCTGGCCCATCTCAGACGACTCCGGGCAGTTCTTTTCTTCCTTCTATGCCCACTTGCAAAAACACTCGGGGCCCCTGCCGAAGCGGGCTTCTCTCGCTTTGCAAGAGGCGCAGTCGGACATGCAGCGAGGCGGAGGTTACGGGAGTTCGCCTTCCTTCTGGGCTGCCTATTCGATCATTTCCAAGGAGTGAACTCCACGTGTGCTCGCGAGGGCTCTTAAGCGTGGTACACACGATGCCCCGCGGGAGGTTCGGCCAAAGATTTGCCAGCCCTCACTACACTTTTTGCAGATCGCGCCCGACGCCGTCGCCACCTGTCCAGTTCGGATTTGAGTTGCTTGCGCCCCGATCTCGTGAGCGAATAGAACTTCGCCCGCTGGTTGCAGAAGCGCGATCTAACGTTAAGGCACTCTCTCAATGAGGCACAACAGTTTGGGGCGCTGCGGAATTCGACTTCGCCAGAGCCCGTTTACCTCCGACTGCAATCACAAGGGTCGCGACCACGACACTCCCGGCGGTTATCAAAGCGCGCCGAAACGATCTTCGCTCTCCCTTCTCACGAGCTCGCATTGTCCACAAGACCCACAAGACGGACATCTTTAGAAGCAGAACAATCGCGCCGAACAGTTCCGCGATGATGATGAATTTCAAGAATCCTATGGAGTACCCGGATTGCGAAAAGAACTCAGTCATGGGCCCCATCGACCAGCAACCCAACAAGGATCAGACCTAAGACATAGTCAACGCGATAGAACAAATGACCTCCTGCTCAGTCAGGCTCCTACTCGCGATATACTATCGCCTCGGCGCGTAGCGCCCCTGTGGCGCGGAGTCAGCCTTTCACTGCTGCGCTCGATCGCCCCCAGAGCCAATGCCGCTCTGGCGCTCTCCGGGATCGTACGCCTGAAGAGCAGGGCTGACCTGCTTCCGGTTCGCTGAAGACGAGGGCTCGATCACGCTTGGACGTGAGGATGACTGCGCGCTAAGAGCGGCGTCGCTGCGATTGCGCCGGCGTCTGTGTTCGGCAACAGATCTGAACGAGAGCAACCCGATTGTCACGGGATTTGCGCGGGCTATGTCCATCCAAGTCGCTTCGAAAGCCGCAGCCGCTTGGGCCCGCCAAGTGTCGCGATGCCCACGGGTTGCCGGTGCATCACAGTTGTTCAATCTAAGGGCAGCTATCCTGCCGTCGGTTGCGAGCGGCGGACGTCCTTCCGCAACAACTCGTAGCGATTGCCGCGGCAGCAGTGAGGCCGCTTGCACACAGCCGCTAAACCAGAGGTCGTTCACAACTTTTGCGCGCTCGTTATCGATCGCGAGATCGATCGCGTGCGTCACGTGCATGTCTCGAACAGTGAGGCCAACGTCCTCCGATGCAGCCGCGAGCCAGACGTCAGAATCTGCCTGGTTCCAAAGCCGGACGTGGTGGCGCTTGGCAACCGTATCCAAGCTCTTCTGATAAGTGCGCGTCGCGCGAACACCATTGAGCGTTAAAGGCGCCATCGGAGCCATGCGGTACCCAGTACGCTGCACCAGGCCGCAGTACATGCGATACAGCGCCATCACTCCCCGTTTGTTTTCTCCGGTCCAGCCCGCGCGCGTGAAAGCCGCATCCACCTGTTCGGGCGCGCCCAGCAGCAGAATATTGACCAAATCCGAATGACGCGTGCGCCCCAAGCTCGTCTGCTGTACAGGCGCCGCAGCGAGGAATTTCTCTACTCGATCTCGGTCGTCATCGGACAATGGGGGCGCCGTCTGGGCGACAGATCGCGAGAAGTCTATCGATACGGGACGTTCCAACTCAACCACCAATTCCGTACCGGCGGGTAGGTAGATCTCCGAATCAGGTGAGCGGATCGCGATGACCTTAACGATCACGGCGGGCGCCGTTAGTTCCGTGTGTGTGAGTAAGGTCGAGATTGCAAACGATATGCCGGACGAAAGGTTCGCCGTCGGCAGAATGCCATCAATGCTACCCGTCTCGTCCACGCGTTCGCGGGCATTTTCGATTTCACGGACTCTCGCGAGAATGGGGAAGCTGCGGCCGTCCGCGAGGGTCATCGAATCGAAGCGGAAACCGATGCGAGCTATTCCATGCTTCAGACCAAATCCGAGTGGCTGAACGTTATCGATCTCGCCTGAAATCGTCGCACCCTCAAGCAGGAGCTGCCGGTCTTCCCCAACTACCGGCGCGATGATTGCGGCCTTGATCTGGTTGCCGAGCTTTGATATCCGCGACCCCGCCGGCGTAGACAGGCGGACCTCCATAGTTGTCGTGGCGGGTATCAGGGCTGCCTTTGCGCGGCACGGAAACGAGGAAACAAGGGTACAGAAACATACTAGGGCCGCCAGCTTCAGACGGCGGTCGCAACGGCTCCGGGCAGGGGGCGCGAGCGTATGCATGGGTACACGTTAGTCGCATCTGGCACTGTAAGGTTGCACCTGCGTCATTTCGCGTTGCAATTCGACTAGGAAATGTGTGCGCGTTACGGGAATTTACATTGCGTGATTAACGAATTATCGGTTCAAACGGGTCCCAACCTAGTCAAGAGGATGCCGTGGCCCCTCTCCGCAGCCTGTTGAAGCGCCAAGTATCTGATATCATGGCGTGCCATG
>Ga0213875_10002344_pt1 | contig 11443 bp, 10 predicted proteins | sample BarmaccomBMRX_R8_FD_160105 | JGI IMG/M metagenome (GOLD analysis project Ga0213875, IMG submission 160105) | Root-associated microbial communities from Barbacenia macrantha in rupestrian grasslands, the National Park of Serra do Cipo, Brazil - RX_R8 | ecosystem: Host-associated > Plants > Roots... | reverse complement strand
CGCTAACGCGCCCCAGAAGCGCCCGAAGCGCTCCAGGATCAGCCGGGCGTGCCCGACGCCGGTGACCGCGCCGAGGCGCACCACCATCTCCTGGTTGACATACAGCACCGGGACGAGCAGCAGCATCGTCCACAGCAGGCTGGTGCCGTAGTTCTGCCCGGCCTGGGTGTAGGTGCCAAACGCGCCGGCGTCGTTATCGCCGACCATCACGATCAGCCCCGGCCCCAGGATCGCCAAAAGCGTCTTCACACGCCCTGAGACGCGCCGGCGCGGCGCGAGATCATCGCGGGCGATCGTGCCCAGCGCGCCGCGGATGTCGCCCACGTGCGCGTCGTCAAGCACGGCGCCGCGGGTCGGCGGGATAAGAACTGCGGTCTTGGTGTTCATGGTGACCTCCAAGGTCCAAAAAGAAGTTGCGTTGCTCTGGCGGCAGCGCACCCTCAGGAGGTCACCCAGACACGATCAGGGCGACCGGCTCGCGAGGACGCGCGCCGCGGGTTGCGGACTTGGTCCGTCGTCGGCGGGCATGCCGTCCTCGCTAGTCGTCGTGGTCTGGCAAACCACTCGAAGGCTTCGAGCGCGGGTCGTCATCGTCATCTGCGATCTCCTTTGGCGAGTCGTCTCCTCGACGGCCCGCGGGAGTCGCGCGACGGCTAAGCCAGAGCGCTGCGGGCGATCAAGAAGAGCTGACTACTTCGAGAAATGTCTTTCATAGCTCCGTACTTGATCTACGACTTGGTAGCCAACCCAAGATACCGCGACCAGCACCCTATGACAACCCGTCCAGCGCCAGCGTGAGCGGCCAAATGTGCTGCGGATGCGACCTGTTTAGCCTGTCGGGATGCGAGAGGCGTTCGCGGCGGAGTTGGCGGGGCTTGAGCGCCGGCTAGAGGAGGAGCTCGAGCACGCCTCGGGGCTGCTTGGAGCGGTGGCGGAGGCAATTCCCGCCCCGGGGGTTGCGAAGGTCAAGGAGATCACCGAGGACGCACTGCGGCTGCGTCAGGCGGGCCGTACGGTAGATGCCGAGCTGGTGATCGTGACCGCGCGCCAGGCCCCAGTGGCGGGTGATCTGCGACTGGTGCTTGGGCTGGTCGAGCTTGCTCATCACAGCGTCCTGATCGCCAACCAGTTCAAGCTGATCTGCGAGCAGCTGGCATACCTGCGCCCGGTTGGTGCCGCGGGGAGCCCGACGGCTGGAAACCTGGCGGCGATGGCGCACCTAGCCGGGTCGCAGCTATTGCACGCGGTGGGAGCGTTCCGAGCGCGCGATCTCGCGTTGGCGCGCCAGATCGATGTCGAGGACGATGAGCTTGACCAGCTCAACCGCCAGGTGTTTGAGGCGACCGTCGCGCTTGATCAGATCGGACAACGCGAGCGGGCGCTGCGACACGTTCTGATCGCACGAAGCCTGGAGCGGATCGGTGATAACGCAGTCGATATTGCCGAGCAGGCCACCTTCCTGGTCACCGCCCAACAGCGCCAATTCACCGACGCCTCAAAGCCCCGGCGCAGGAGCCTTTGATCGCCGAGGACGTGCCCGGTCATGCGAGTTGCGGTTCCGTCCGACCCCGCTCGTATGGTCACGTTTGCATGCAGAAACGTGACCGATCGACAGGCCAGCGAGCCAGCGGAAGGGTGCCTGCGACGGCCCGGGCAGCCCAGGCGCAATGAGCGCCACCACCCGGGCGTCGACGTCGCGGCGGCGGCCGCCGGAGGTGCTCTCAGAGGCCGAGGCGGTGGCGTTGCTCCGGGCGTGCTCGAGCCGGGCGCCGACCGGGGTGCGTAACCGGGCGTTGATCGCGGTGCTGTGGCGCTGCGGGCTCAGGGTTGCCGAGGCGCTGGCGCTGGAGCTGCGCGACGTCGACCTCGACGCCGCGACCCTGCGGGTGCGTCACGGCAAGGGGGATAAGAGCCGCACCGTCGGCCTGGACGAGCAAACCTCGGCGTTGTTGGCGCGGTGGCTGGACCGCCGCCGAAAGCTTGGGCCCGGCGCGCGCGCGCCGGTGTTCTGCACGCTGCAGGGCGGCCGGATTGACGCCTCCTACATCCGCCGGCTGCTGCCCCGCCTGGCCGCCCGCGCCGGCGTGGACCGCCGCGTGCACGCCCATGGGCTCAGGCACACCTACGCCGCCGAGCTGGCCCGCGAGGGCACCGCGATCAACATCATCCGCGACGCGCTGGGGCACACCAGCCTGGCGGTCACCGACCGCTATCTGCGCGACGTCGCTCCCATCCACGTGATCGACACCATGCGCGCCCGCCACTGGGACGGGGCGTAGGGGCTGCGGCGCTACACCGCAGCCCCTACGACCAACGTAGAACCTCGATTGCAGCGCGCGACGGTCCTGCAGCGCGGCGCCGCAGGACTGTCCGAGCCTATGGCGAAGATGAGCGTCGATGGAGACCTTCACGATTCGGGAAGCCGCCGAGGCTTGCGGCATGACCTATGAGGCGATGCGGGCCCGCGTAGATCGAGGGACGCTGCGGGCCGGCAAGCGTCGTGAGGATGGAGCTCGCACGATCCCCAAGAGCGAGCTGCAGCGCCTGGGCTTGCTTCCCGGTGCTGACGTCGCCACGCTGCGCATCGAGCTCGACCGTCTCCGTGAAGAGCTCAAGACCCACCGCATGCTCACCGAGCACGCTGAAAGCGCCACCGCCGCCGAGCGGCGAGCCCGCGAACTCATCGAGGAAACGATGCACAAAGAGCGGGCTGAGAAGCAGAGCCTCGCGCTCCAGCTCCGCGAGCTTGAGCAGGCGCAGGAGAGCACGACCGTCAAGCTTCAGCAAATCGCCACGGCCAGCTTCTTCACTCGCCGCCGGCTACTCCGCGAATTTCGCGCTCAAGCCGACGCTTGACGCTCCAGCGCATCATCGCGACGTCGGCCACTGGCGCTGAGCTGCTGCATCGCGTCGTGTCAGCCGACGAGCCGCGGTTAGACGACTTTCGCGGCCGTCGCGACTTCCCCCGTCGACGTGCGCTACCTCCCGACACCCCCTGGCTGCTGCTAGCAGGCGTGTCGATGTTCGACACGCAGCAAGGAGCTCTGCGGATCGCCCGACGCCGGCCCGCAGGCGTCGCCCAAGTCCGCCTCGAGCCCAATCTCGGGATCTACTTCACGAGAACCGGGCGGCCGGGTCACTACACGGTATGGGGCGCCCCAAGCGTTCTCATGGATTGCGTCGAGAGATTCGATCAGGCATCCTGAAGCTATGACCTACGGCGTTCTCTACATCGATGAGGGCAACTTCGTCAACTGGTATGACCGCCGTGAGGACGCCGAGCGCGCCGTTCTCGCGGTCGCCGAGCAGGATCCCGCCGAGGCCTCAGAATTCGGCTACTTCGCCTATGACGAGGCCGGGGAGCCGGTCGGCGAGTTCGTTTCCGGCGCCGAACTCATGGCTCGTCGCCAAGCTGTCGCCTGAGCACTGCCTGCGGCGCTGCGCCGCAGTCCCTACGACCACTGCAGCATCTCTAGTTGCAGCGCGCGACGCACCTGCAGCATCGCGCTGCAGACTACGCCGCAATCTCGCTGTCGCCATCGCTCTCGCTCAGTCGCTGACGGATGATCTCTCGTACGACCCGGCGTTCCGCTCGCTCGGCCTGTAGCCGCTGTTTGTTGGCAGCAATCCCAGTGATGCGATGGATACCCGCCGCGCGAGCACGTGCCCGTCCTCGCGCGCCGGCAATGCGACGGACGACAAGACACCACCCGCCGCCGCGGTGCTCGCAGCGAACCACCTCATAGGCGGGATCGGCAGCGACGAGAGTTCGGCCGGCACGGTCCAGTGCACGACGCGCGTCTCGCTTGCGCTCATACTGCGCAACGCCGAGCGACTGTAGGGCGGGCTGGCCGAGCCCTATCGCTGTCTCCTCACGGCCGTCCAGCGATCGCTGTGGCCAGCGAGCCCATGCTTCAAGCGCGACCCACACGCGCGCGCTTAGCCCGGAGCCCAGCGCCCGCAGCAGATCAAGGTCAAGCCACGTACAGCGGCCTTCAACCACCTGTTGAGCCGTCCAGTGGCCAATCTCGACCTTCAACGACGTAGCACCCTTCAGGGCGCCCCACTGACGTGGGGTGCGGAGGTTGAGCCGAGTCGTCGCCAGCCAGAGATCGCCTACCAGTGAGACATACCCCTCCTGCACGAACTGCGCTGCAAGCTCTGGGTCCCGGTCGACGACCTGAACACATGCTCGGGTCGCCGCCAGGCGCACCAGCGCCCCCCGAAGCTTGAGGTACTTATCGCCGCCATCGGCGGCCCACACCATCTCAGCCAGCTGATAGCCGGTTGTCTCGACAGTCCGACTATCGATTCGCTGCAGGCCCGGGTCATCAACCGGGATCTCAGCGAGTTGCCGACGTAGTAGCGCGCAGAGCGCTGCCCAAACGCGTAGGTCGAGCATCGAAAGCCGCCGATTGGCGCCAACAACACCTGGGCCAAGAAGACAACGGGCGATAAACGCAGCTTCGGATGGCTTGCCGCTGGCGGCTGGTTCCCACACGGGGTGTAGCAGGCTGTCGCGGGGGGCTTGTCCCTGCCAGCGAGGTGCACTCGGCATAGGCGGGAAGCGTGACGACGGTTGCGGACGGAAGCCCGTTCTTTTTGTCGCGGGCTCTTTGCCTGCGCTGCTAAAGCCCGTTCGGCGAGTCGCGCTTAAGCCCGTTCGGCGAGTCGCGCTTTGGCGGCATAAGCCCGTTCGGCGAGTCGCGCAGGATGTACCTACTTAATAGGTCCTGTAGGGATCTGCGCGCGCGGGCGCGGGCGCGAGAGGCCGCGGTCGGTTCTTGGCCCCGCTCGCCGCAAGCGGCTCGGGGACCATCACCGACCGCCCCGGGAAACGCCGAGGTATCCCACTCAGACGCAACCGATGCTTGAGGAGTCGGCGCCTGCGCGCCTAATCTGATCAGGCTGTCGAGGAGGGGGTCGCGCGAGCGGGGGTGAGGGCTCTCGGGGTGGTCCGCGAAGTGTGACCGAAACTACAGCTCGGCGAGCCACATTATGCGGACCAGGTGGATCTGCCGTCCGCCCCGCCATCATTGAGCTTGTGGTGGGTCTGGGGGTCTTTGTGGAGCCCGACTACCCACCCCCCACGTCAGATCAGAAAAAGGGGATGGGGTGGGTAGTCGGGCTCCAGTCAACCCCCAGACCCAAGACCTGTTGGGAGGCGGGGCGGACGGGGTCAAAACCAAGCGGCTGAGGGATCGACAGCAGCAGGAGGAACAGAGGGTGGTAGAGCAGAGGACAAGACCGGGGGTGGGGCCGGGAACGGTGCGGGTGGGGCGGTTCATCGGCCGGGTCGCAGTCATCCGGATACCAGACATCACTCACGCGCTAAGCCTGGCGGAACGGGTGGTGCGCCGTCACGTAGCCAAGCTTGAGGCGGCGGCTGGCTGGCGCGGGCGGCGCTGCGATGGGGAGAAGGATCGATGGTGTGGCTGACCCCCGCCGGCTACCCCGCGCTCGGGCTCGGCCAGCTGCGCATCCCCGCGCCACCTGACCCGGTCTCGGCGCGAACCTACCGTCAGCTGCAGATCGCCCACGCCGCCAGCGCCCTGCAGCGCGCCGGGCTGGACTGGCGCTCCCGCGGCGAGCTCGCCCTGGACCGTTCGCGGTGGGTGTTTGCGGTCGCCAACGAGCACGGCGGCCACAGCCGCCGGCTGCCTGACCTCGTCTACTGGCCCCCCGGCGAGCACCCCGGCCCCGTCCTCGTCGTGGTCGACGCCGGGCAGCTCAACCGCTACCGCCGACCCGCGCTGCTCGCCGGGCTCTATGAAGCTGTCACCGACGGGCCCTACGCCCAGGCGGCCTATCTCGCGCGCCCCACCATGGTCCCCGAGATCCGCTGGCGGGCCCGCCAAGCCGGGTTTACCAGCCGCCGGCAGCTGCTCATCTGCCACCAGGCCGACCAGCTCACCGCACCCCCACCACCCGCGCCGCCGGCCCCGGAGAAGCCACCCCAGCCCGCCAGCGCCCCCCAGGCGCCCGTGCCGACTCTCCAGGCCCCCGCCGGCACCCCTGGGCCGCTGACAGCCCCAGACACCCCCCAGCCGGGCGACGCGCGCCAACTCATCAACCAGCTGCTCGACCCCCCACCCAAACGCCGACGCTGGCGGCGCCGCAGCCCCTGAACTCCCGTGCCCCCAGCAGCCCCGAAACCGGAGGAGCAAGCTATAGCGTAAGGGGCTACTAATGGCACCACTAAACGAACTCCCGCCGGGTGGCGGGTCGCTGCGCTGGGCTAACTCGACATGACCGATCAGCCGATCCCTGACCACATCCCCCGCCGGCGCTGCTATGAGCCCGGCGGGCGACCCGTCCGCCTATCGGTCACGCTGACCCAGCAAGAGCGCGACCAGCTCGGCGCGCTCGCCGCTCAACACCGCGTGTCGATCGCCACCCTGCTCGTCGACTCCGCGCTGCGCTCCCCCGTGGCCCCAGACCGCCCAGACCACCGATGAGCGCCCTCGGCGTTCCGCCGCGGGTGGTTGCCGGGATCGCCGTCGTCCTGATCCTCGCCGGCATCGCGCTCGCGGCCATGGGAACCATCTCGATCGCCCGCGCGGTCATCTCCAGCGTCGCCCTCACGGTGATCGCCGCCCTCAACTGGCGACGCGCCCGACGCCAGTAAGGCTCCTCACCCCGCGCCTGGCCGGTTCAAGCCCCATGCCGCTAAACCGCCGCCGCCAAGCGCGGCCCGCGAAGCCTCTCGCCTCGTTGAGTCACGTTTACGCTCAACCGGCCCTCGGAGGCCGCTATAGGGTCACGTTAATGCGCGAAAACGTGACGCGTGTTGCTCTGGGGACGTCGGAGCGGTCAGCTCCGATCACGGGATCACGACGACGAGTCGCGGCGTGAAGCCGACAACGTGCGCGATCGCCGCGTCGAGCGGCCGGACGTGGGGGTGGCGCGCCTTGAGGATTGCCGCCAGCCGATTGGCCTGTCCCGCGTTGCCGCGGGTGTAGAAGACCTCGTAGGAGGTCGTGGAGGCCGTCCCGAGGTTGCCGATTTGGACGACGTGGACGTGGTCGCGGGTGAGGTCGAGCGCGAGGCGATGGGCGGCATCGGGTGTCTGGCCGGCGTTGAGCACCGTGACCGGCGCCGTCGGCAAGGCGGAGGTCTGCGTCTGCGGTTGTGGTCGGCGTGCGGACGCTCCGGAGTCGAGCACGAGGTAGGCAGCTGCGGCGATCAAGACGAGGCCGAGTCCGACCGCGGTCGCGATCGGCCGCCGGAGTGACCTAGAGCGTTCGTGGCGGTCTGAGCGCGGTACCCCGGTCAGGCGTGTATCGGCTTCCCAGCGGGTCGGGTACGGTGGCGCAGCGGTCGCGATCGACAGCGGGTAGCCGGCGGCGGCCGCGAAGTTGGTCTCGAGGGCCGCCGCGCTGGCTGCCGCCGTGTCCATGCGGCTGCGTACGGTTCGCAGCCGGCCCCAGTTGCGCGCCACCAGCGCCAGTCCCAGTGGCAGCAGCGCCAGCACCACCAGCCCGCCGACCCGTCCGATGGATTCGAGCACCGGGGTCTCGGTAGTCGCCGGCGGGGGCTGGTGGGTCGGGACCGAGAACGCCTTGAGGATCACGTGCGTGGGTTGGCTGTGGACGGGCCCGATCGGCGTCGTCTGCTCGGCGATCGCCAGCAGCTCGCCGGCGCCGAGCGCGTCGGTGAGCGTGTTGTGGACCCAGTAGACGGCCCCGTACTGCCGCCAGGCGATCGTGTCGAGGCGACTGCCGTCGTAGTAGAGATCGTAGGTCCGCGTGCCGACGTGGATCGTCTGGTTGGGGTCGGCGAACAACGGCGCGCCGGTCCAGGTCGTCCCCTGGACATCGTAGAACTGACCCAGGTCGCCGTTGGAAAACACCTCGACGTAGATCGGGTACGCATCGCCGTCGGGGGCGTGGATCAGGTAGGCGCGGATGCACGCCTGCACCAGCTGGGTGCACCTCGCGGCGACCGGGACGGCACTGCCGGCCAGGTCCTGGACCTTGGGGAACTCGACGGTGAACGGCAGCCTCGCCGCGTCCGCGTGCTCGGCGGCCACGTTGGCGTCGAGTGTCGCCGTCAGCGGCAATCGCGACAGCTCCCCGCGCCGACTGATCCGGTGGCTGATCGCCGCGACCTGCCGGGTCGGGGTGGTGTCGCCGCCGAACAGGAAGTTGTGGACGCTGTCGTGGACCTGCTGCGGGGTGGCGGTGAGATCCGCCGCCGGACAGGTGTCGGTGCACGCGACCGTCTGGAACTTGACCTGGCGGACGCGCAGCCCCTCGGCGCTGATCAAGAGGTTTGCGAGATTGAGGATCTCGGTCGGGCTGCGCAGCGCCGAGTCGGTCGAAACCGTCTCACCGAACACCTTCTCGAACCGGCCGATATTGCCGCCCAGCAGCGGGCCGTACTGCCGCTTGACCGCCAGCAGAAAGCTCTGGTCACGGGCGTCGCGGACCTGCGAGGTGTCGGTGTGTCGATAGGACACGAACTGCTCGGCGTCGTTGCCGTCGAGACACTGATATCCCGGCTGCAGGTCGACGTCCTGGTACTGGTCGCCGCCGTCGGCATTGTTGTGGTAGTAGCGCTCGTCGATCGTGTCGTAGACGCAGCCGAGCGTGTTGATCGCGTGCTCGAACTGGGTGAACGTGGTCGCGATCACGTGGTTGACCGACAGCCCCGTGAGCTGCTTGATCGTCTCAAGCAGGGTTGTCGTCCCGTACGTGTAGGCCGAGTTGAGCCGGTTGGTGTACGTCACGCCGTCGGGCTCGGTGACGTTGACCCAGAGCTCACGCGGGAGCGACAGCATCGAGATCCACGGCTTGCTCGGATCGATCCGGACGAGCAGCATCTCGTTGGCGAGATCGGGAACATAGCCGTGGTAGTACTTGAACTCCTTGCGCGTGTCGTCGCCGACCAGCAGCAGCGTCTCGGGTTGCCCGAAGTGCGACCGTGCGAGCACGGTCGAGCTCACCCGCAACGGCTTGTTGATGCTGATGTCCTGGACGATCGTGTGGACCTGCTCCAGGACGGCCACCGCCACCGCGCCCCCGCTGGCGAGCAGCACGACCAGGCAGCCGACCACCACCCGCCAGGCATAGCGTCGCCGGGCCGGCGGGAAGAGCGAGTCGCTGTCGCGGCCGTCGCCACCAGCTGGGACGCGGGAATCGCGACCCGAGTTGGGGCCAGACGGCGGCCCGGCTACCGGCGAATCCATGACAGACGATCGCTCATCTCAGACCATCCCATGAATTGCGTTCGCGTGGCGTCGCGCCGGGGGATCGCCGCCGGCGTCGCGTCGGTGACGTTATGCGTCGACATCGGTTGGATTGACTGGGGTTGGGTGTGGGGGATCGATCTGCCAGCGCACAGCGGTGACGTCGGGTTCTAGGCCGAGGCGTCCGGCGGCGGCTTCGATCTGGGCGTCGTTGCGCCCGGTGGTGGTCAGCTCGGCGCGGATCTCGACCAGGTTGGTGTTGTCGATGTCGGCGCTTTGCAGGGAGCGCAGCTGGTAGCCGTGGCCGGAGATGGCTTGCAGCAGCAGCGCGCGGATGTGCGCCTCGCGTTTTTCGCGGGTGGTGGCGCGGATCTGGTACGTGGTTTCGATCTCGGTGTCGTCATCGAGCGGTCGGCGGTCCAGACGCCGGCCGATGGGTCTGAGGATGATGTTGATGGCCAGCACGGCGGCGGTGCCGGCAGCGGTTTGCCAGATGAACCCGCTGGCTGCCAGCGCGCCGATCGCGGCGGCGCACCACAGGGTGGCGGCGGTGTTGATCCCGCGGATGCTGACGCCGTCAGAGATGATCACGCCGGCGCCGAGAAACCCGACGCCCGAGACGACGTAGGCAGTGACCTGAGTCGGATTCGTCCCCGCCGGGGTCATGTGCGAGATCAGGACGAACATCGCGGCGCCGGTGGCCACCAGCGTATTGGTGCGCAGCCCGGCGCCGCGGCTTCGCCATTGGCGCTCCAGTCCGATCAGCGCGCCGGCGACCACCGCGGCACCGAGCCGCACGATGAAATCGCCTGAGCTGATCATCCGAGGCTGATGATGACCAGCTTGGCCACCACGAGGATGACCGCCAGCGCCAGATAGGCGCGCAGGGTGATCAGCCCGACTTTACGCTGGGTGGAGAGCACGGGCCGGGCGAGCAGCTCCAGCGCCGGCATCCTCCACGTGGCGCGGGCGGCCCGCTCACGCTCCCAGGCGGGGAACGCCGGCTGCCCTCCGCGCGGCACGCTCAGCATCCGCTCGGCGAGCGCGGTCTGGCGGTAGCGGTGATAGCCGACCAGCAGGTAGGCCCCGGCGGCGGCCCCGAGCAGGATGCCGCCGGCCAGGATCGCGAGGATCATGCGGCCGCCGATCTCGGGGAACACGACGCTGGCGGTGAGGATCACCGACAGCAGCACCAAGATCCACACCACGATGCTGGTAAACACGTTGGTCTTGAGCGTGTTGACCCAGGGGCCAAGGACCGCTCGGTCGTTGCACAGCAGCAGCAAAAACACGGTGGCGGAGGGCAACAGGACCCCGGCCAGCGTCTGTACGCCGGTGGTCAGCGTGCCCAGCGGCACGCCCGGCGCGAGCACCAGCGCGGCGGCGATCGCGATCAGCCCGGCATAGCAGGCGTAAAACCCCTTGGCCTGGGTGATGGGGCGGTGCAGGGAGTGGTTGATCGACAGCACGTCGCTGGTGGCATACGCGGTCGCCAGCCCGACGGCGGCGGCGCCGATCACGCTGGCGTCGATCAGCGCGATCGCAAACAGCACCCCGGCGGTGTGCGACACGTAGCGCCCCAAGCCGGCGGCGGTGCCGGCGGCATCGGTGAACTGCCCAAACTCCGGGTGTCCGGTAAACGTCGCGGCGCTAAAGCCGATCATCGCGGCCGCGCCGAGCACGACGATCCCGATCCCGATCCACAGATCCGCCTTCTCATAGCCGATGAACCGCGGCGTGATCCGCTTATCGACGATGTAGGACTGCTGAAAGAACAGCTGCCACGGCGCCACCGTAGTGCCGACGATCCCGATGATCAGCAGCATCACGTCAGACAGCTTGGCGCCGTGCGGCAGCCCGGGAACCACGAAGTCGTGAACCATCTGCGCCGCCGGGGGGTGGATGAGCAGGTAGATCGGGATCAGCACCAGCGACCCGGCCACCAGCACAAGGCACAGCCGCTCAAACCGGCGAAAGCTCCCGGTGCTGGCGGCCGCGACGATCAGCACCGCGGCGAGGATCACCGTCGGCAGCTTGGGCAGCCCGAGATACCGACACGCCAACGCAATGCCGATGAACTCGGTGACGATGGTCAAGGCGTTGAGCAGGAACAGGTCGATGACGCTAAACGCGCCCCAGAAGCGCCCGAAGCGCTCCAGGATCAGCCGGGCGTGCCCGACGCCGGTGACCGCGCCGAGGCGCACCACCATCTCCTGGTTGACATACAGCACCGGGACGAGCAGCAGCATCGTC
>Ga0213875_10002343_pt1 | contig 11446 bp, 8 predicted proteins | sample BarmaccomBMRX_R8_FD_160105 | JGI IMG/M metagenome (GOLD analysis project Ga0213875, IMG submission 160105) | Root-associated microbial communities from Barbacenia macrantha in rupestrian grasslands, the National Park of Serra do Cipo, Brazil - RX_R8 | ecosystem: Host-associated > Plants > Roots... | reverse complement strand
AGGGCGTCAACCCGGACGAGGTTGTCGCGGTCGGCGCCAGCCTGCAGGCCGGTGTGCTCAAGGGTGAGGTCAAGGACGTCCTCCTGCTCGACGTGACCCCGCTGTCGCTGGGCATCGAGACCAAGGGCGGCATCTTCACCAAGCTCATCGAGCGCAACACCACGATCCCGACCAAGCGGTCGGAGATCTTCACCACCGCGGACGACAACCAGCCCTCGGTGCAGATCCAGGTGTTCCAGGGTGAGCGCGAGATCGCGGCCTACAACAAGAAGCTCGGCATGTTCGAGCTGTCCGGCATCGCTCCCGCCCCCCGCGGGGTGCCGCAGGTCGAGGTCGCGTTCGACATCGACGCCAACGGCATCGTGAACGTGTCCGCCAAGGACCTGGGCACGGGCAAGCAGCAGTCGGTGACCATCTCCGGTGGTTCGGCGCTGGGCAAGGACGACATCGACAAGATGGTCCGCGACGCCGAGCAGTACGCCGAGGAGGACCGCCAGCGGCGCGAGGAGGCCGAGGTCCGCAACCGGGCCGACACCCTCGTCTACACGACCGAGAAGTTCCTGGCCGAGAACGCCGAGAAGGTCCCCGACGACGTGAAGTCCGAGGTGGAGTCCGCGCTCGCCGACGTCAAGAAGGCGCTCGAGGGCAACGCCACCGAGACCATCCGCCAGGCCACCGAGGCGGCCGCCACGGCCAGCCAGAAGATGGGCAGCGCGATCTACGCCCAGGCTCAGGCTGAGCAGCAGGCGGCTGGGGCCGAGGGGGCGGCCGGCCAGGACAACACTGCCGCCGACAGCGACAACGACGTGGTGGACGCGGAGATCGTCGACGAGGGTCCCGAGGACACCCGCGAAGGCGGCGCTGCTTGATGAACTCACCTGAGGAACACGGCAACGGTCCGGTGATCAACGATCGCCGCCGCATCGACCCCGTGACCGGTCAGGTGAGGGAGCCGGACAGGCCCCGGGGTAAGCACGCGGCCTCTCAGCCGGGTGGCCAGGGTGCGGAGCAGCAAGGCTCCGCACCCGGCCCCGAGCCGGAGGCGCCTGCCGCCACCGGGAACGGCCAGGCTGCCGACGAGCAGCCCGGCCGGTCCGGCACGACGGATGAAGGCAAGGAGATGGCAAACCTGAAAGAGCAGCTCGCCGAGCGCACGGCCGACCTGCAGCGGCTCCAGGCGGAGTACGCCAACTACCGGAAGCGGGTCGACCGTGACCGGGGCGCCATGCGTGACCTGGCGCTGGCCAACGTGCTGACCGAGCTGCTGCCGGCGCTGGACGCCATCGGCCAGGCTCGCCAGCACGACGAGCTGACCGGCGGCTTCAAGTCGGTCGCGGAGACCGTCGAGTCGGCGGTGTCCAAGCTCGGCCTGGTGACCTACGGGGAGTCGGGCGAGCTGTTCGACCCCAAGGTCCACGAGGCGGTCGCCACCTCCTATTCACCCGACGTCACGGACGTCACCCTCGCGGAGATTTTCCAGCCGGGTTACAAGGTCGGTGACCGGATCCTGCGTCCGGCCCGGGTCGTGGTGGCGGAGCCCGCCACCGGCCCGGACGGATCCGCTGAGCCGGGCGCGCAAGCGCAGCAGGACCAGGACAACAAGTGAAATTGAGCGGCGAGGGGAGCGTTGAGTACGCCAGATGAGTACGAAAGATTATCTGGAGAAGGACTATTACAAGGTCCTGGGCGTCCCCAAGACCGCGAAGGCTGACGAGATCAAGTCGTCGTATCGCAAGCTCGCCCGCAAGTACCACCCGGACGCCAACAAGGGTGACCGTGACGCCGAGGAACGCTTCAAGGAGATTTCCGAGGCTTACAACACCCTGTCCGACGACAAGAAGCGCAAGGAGTACGACGAGGCGCGGTCGATGTTCGGCGGCGGGTTCCGGGTTCCCGGGGCCGGCGGCCGGGCCCCCGGCCAGCCCGGCGGTGGCTTCGGCTTCGACCTTGGCGACCTTTTCGGTAACAGCGGCGGGCAACCAGGCGGGACAGCTGGCAACGGCGGTCTCGGTGACATTCTCGGCGGCATGTTCGGCGGCGGCGGCCGGGCCGGTACCCAGGCCCGGCCCCGTCGCGGGGCAGACGTCGAGACCGAGGCCACGCTGTCGTTCAGCGAGGCGGTCGACGGCACCACCGTCCCGCTCAAGCTGACCGGCGACGGGCCCTGCCCGGTCTGCCACGGCACCGGCGCCAAGGCCGGGACCGTGCCCAAGGTCTGCCCGACCTGCGAAGGCACCGGGCAGCAGAGCCGGAACCTGGGCAGCTTCGCCTTCCAGGAGCCGTGCAAGACCTGCCGGGGCCGGGGGATGGTGGTCGACGACCCGTGCACCTCCTGCAACGGCAGCGGCCACGCCACCAGCACGCGCACCATCCAGGCGCGGATACCGGCCGGAGTGGCCGACGGGCAGCGGATCAAGCTGCGCGGCAAGGGCGCTCCGGGCGAGCGCGGCGGTCCGGCCGGCGACCTGTACGTGAAGATCCACGTCACCCCGCATCCGGTGTTCGGGCGGTCGGGCGGCAACCTGACCGTGACCGTGCCGGTGACCGTGCCCGAAGCGGCGCTGGGGGCCGACATCAAGGTGCCCGCGCACAAGGGCGCCCCGGTGACGGTCAAGATCCCAGCCGGCACCCCCAACGGCCGCACCTTCCGGGTGCGCGGCAAGGGTGTCCGGCGGTCCGACGGGACCTACGGCGACCTGCTGGTCACGGTCGAGGTGATCGTGCCCAAGGACGTCAGCAGCAAGAGCCGGCAGGCGCTGGAAGACCTGCGCGAGGCCACCGCCGGAGAGGACCCCAGGGAAGCTCTCCTGCAGAAGGCCAAGAGCGCGTAAGACCGGGCCCGAGCCAGCGGCGGCCGCCGCCAGCAGAACGCGGTTTGAGGAACGACCGGCCGCCGCCCTCCGGGGCGGCGGCCCATTGAAGGAGACACGAATGATGAGCGCGAAAGGGGGATGGCAGTGACAACCCCCTATGACATGTCCGACGACACGCCGGTCTACGTCATCTCCGTCGCCGCTCAGCTGTCCGGGCTGCATCCGCAGACGCTGCGGACCTACGACCGGATGGGGCTGGTGTCACCCGGGCGGAGCACCGGCCGGGGCCGCCGTTACTCCATGCGGGACGTACTGGCGCTGCGGGAAGTGCAGCGCCTGTCGCAGGACGAAGGCGTCAACCTGTCCGGGATCAAGCAGATCCTGGAACTGACTGACGAGCTGGACCGATCGCGGCGGATCATCGCCGAACTGAAGAGCGAACTGACGCAGCTGCGGGTCGAGCTGGAATCCACCCGCTCGGTCGCCGCCCGGCTCGCGGACCTGCTCCGGCGGGGCCGCGGCGGGCCGGGGATCGTGCCCGCCCGCAGCAGCGCCCGGGTGGCGGTCTGGGAGCCGGTCAGCGAGACCGACCCGGCCCCCGGTACCCCGGCTGACGACACCGGACGGCCGCGGGCGGCGGGCCGGTACACAACCGAAGAGAACGAGGGCTGAGAGCCTCATATGGACGACAAACTGACCAGGAAGAGCCAGGACGCGCTGTCATCAGCGGTCCGGCGCGCGGCCGCGGACGGCAACCCACAGGTTGACCCGCTGCACCTGCTGGTCGCGCTGATCGCGCAGAACGGCGGCACCACCGCGCCGCTGCTGCGGGCGGTGGGCGCCGACCCGGCCACGGTGGCCAAGGAAGCCGAGACCCGGCTCAGCCGGCTGCCCCGGATCAACGGGCAGACCGCCAGCGCCCCCGAGATGTCCCGGCCGATGCTGTCGGTGATCAACACCGCGGTGGCCCGGGCCCGGGAGATGAACGACGAGTACGTCTCGACCGAGCACCTGCTGGTCGGCCTGGCGGCCGACGGCGGGCAGGCCGCCACGCTGCTCCGTGACGCCGGGGCGACCCCCGAGGGTCTGCTGGAGGCGTTCACCCAGGTGCGCGGCAGCGCCCGGGTGACCTCCGAGAACCCCGAGGAGACCTACCAGGCGCTGGAGAAGTACGGCGTCGACCTCACCCAGCAGGCCCGTGACGGCGGCCTCGACCCGGTCATCGGCCGGGACGCCGAGATCCGCCGGGTCATCCAGGTGCTGTCGCGCCGGACCAAGAACAACCCGGTGCTGATCGGCGAGCCCGGCGTGGGCAAGACCGCCGTGGTCGAGGGCCTGGCCCAGCGCATCGTGGCGGGCGACGTGCCCGAGTCGCTGCGCGACAAGAAGCTGATCGCCCTGGACCTGGGCGCGATGGTGGCCGGGGCCAAGTACCGCGGTGAGTTCGAGGAGCGGCTGAAGGCCGTCCTCGACGAGATCAAGCAGAGCGACGGCCAGGTCATCACGTTCATCGACGAGCTGCACACGGTCGTCGGGGCCGGTGCGGCCGAGGGCGCGATGGACGCCGGCAACATGCTCAAGCCGATGCTGGCCCGCGGTGAGCTGCGGATGGTCGGCGCGACCACGCTGGACGAGTTCCGCGAGCGGATCGAGAAGGACCCCGCCCTGGAGCGCCGCTTCCAGCAGGTGTTCGTGGGTGAGCCGTCGGTCGAGGACACGATCGCGATCCTGCGCGGCCTCAAGGGCCGCTACGAGGCGCACCACCAGGTGCAGATCTCGGACGCGGCGCTGGTCGCGGCCGCGACCCTGTCCGACCGCTACATCACCGCCCGGTTCCTGCCCGACAAGGCGATCGACCTGATCGACGAGGCGGGCTCGCGGCTGCGGATGGAGATCGACTCCCGTCCGGTCGAGATCGACGAGCTGCAGCGGACCGTGGACCGGATGAAGATGGAAGAGATGGCGCTGGCCCGCGAGTCCGACGCCGCCTCCAAGGACCGGCTCGAGCGGCTGCGGGCCGACCTGGCCGACCGCCAGGAGCAGCTGACCGCGCTGATCGCCCGCTGGGACCAGGAGAAGGCCGGCCTGAACCGGGTCGGTGAGCTGAAGAAGCGGATCGACGACCTCAAGAGCCAGGTCGACCGCGCCCAGCGCGACGCCGATCTGGAGACCGCCTCGCGGCTGATGTACGGCGAGATCCCGGCCCTCGAGCACGAGCTCGCCCAGGCCACCGCGGCCGAGAGCAACGCGGCCGGCGCTGACGGCACCGTGCCGGCCGAGGAGCCGATGGTGAAGGAAGAGGTCGGCCCGGACGACGTCGCCGACGTGGTGTCGGCGTGGACCGGCATCCCGGCCGGGCGGCTGCTCGAAGGCGAGACCGGCAAGCTCCTGCGCATGGAGGAAGAGCTCGGCAGGCGCATCATCGGGCAGGCCAGCGCGGTGCAGGCCGTGTCCGACGCGGTCCGCCGGGCGCGGGCCGGAGTCGCCGACCCGGACCGCCCGACCGGCTCGTTCCTGTTCCTGGGGCCGACCGGCGTGGGCAAGACCGAGCTGGCCAAGGCGCTGGCCGAGTTCCTGTTCGACGACGAGCGGGCCATGACCCGGATCGACATGAGTGAGTACAGCGAGAAGCACTCGGTCGCCCGGCTGGTCGGCGCGCCTCCCGGCTACGTCGGGTACGAAGAGGGCGGCCAGCTGACCGAGGCCGTGCGGCGGCGCCCGTACACGGTGATCCTGCTCGACGAGGTGGAGAAGGCCCACCCGGAGGTCTTCGACATCCTGCTGCAGGTGCTGGACGACGGGCGGCTGACCGACGGCCAGGGCCGGACGGTGGACTTCCGGAACACGATCCTGATCCTCACGTCCAACCTGGGCTCGCAGTTCATCGCCGACCCGGCCATGACCGACGAGGCGGCCAAGCGCGAAGCGGTGCTGAACGTGGTCCGCAACACGTTCAAGCCCGAGTTCCTGAACCGGCTCGACGACGTCATCGTGTTCGACGCGCTCGGTACCACCGAGCTCGGCCGGATCGTCGACCTGCAGGTCGAGCGGCTGGCCAAGCGGCTCGGGGACCGGCGGCTGACGCTGACCGTCACCCCGGCGGCCCGCGAGTGGCTGGCGCTGACCGGCTACGACCCGGTCTACGGGGCGCGGCCGTTGCGGCGGCTGGTCCAGTCGGCCATCGGTGACCAGCTGGCCCGGGCGCTGCTGTCGGGTCAGATCGCCGACGGCGACCACGTGGTGGTGGACACCGAGGAGGGCGCCGACGCGCTCACCATCCGGTCCGCCGCCGAGGTGGCCACCCAGGCCTGAACCTCAGGCCGCCAGCTAGTTATCGCCAGTGCCTCCGGCCGGTTTCGACCGGAGGTGCTGGCTTTTACGCGTGTCGGCGGTCAGCTCGTCGAGCAGTTGGTCGTACTCGTCCTCCGGCATCCCCAGGTCGTGGCGGATCCGGTAGCGCAAGCTCAGCAGCAGCCGCAGCTCGGCGGTGTCGCCCCGCCGTTTGCACTCGTCGGCGCCGGCCGTCGCCCAGTGCAGGGCGCCATCCATGTCTCCCTGTTCGGCGAGCAACTCGGCCACCAGGTCGCAGGTCCGCGGATCGCGGGTGCCGGCCTCGGCCGCCTGGTCCAGCTGGCCGATCAGCGCGGTGGCCTCATCCCGCCGCCCGAGCGCGAACAGAGCCCGGGCCAGCGGCGCCCGCGGGTCGGCGAACGTCTCGCCGCCGTCCGCCATCGCCTGCTGGAACCGGTCGGCGGCGACCTCGGGCTCGTCGGCCAGCAGCCACTGCTCGCCCGCCCGCAGGTACGCCTCAGCCCGGGACATGTTCCCTGCCTGCTCGGCCGTTGCGGCGAGATGGTTCATCCGCAGCGCCGCCCGCCGGTGATCCCCGGTCCGTGCGGCGTCGAATTCGATCTCGTCGAACAGGTCATCGGTCAAGACAACCACGTTCGTGGACGTACCCAGGCGCCCGGTATCCAACCCTTCGCCGGCAGCAGCACCCGGTGCGTTGCCTGCGGCCGAAACGGCCCCCCGGCCTGGATTGCTCACAGTTGTCCCGTCGGTTGTCGCGTACGTGCCGGTCAGCGCCGGGAACTCTCGAGGGCGTCCCAGAATCCGCGGCGCAGGGCGTGCCTGACCTCGTCGTGCAGCAGGAAGTCGATGGGCAGCGCCGACCCCTGCAGCAGCCGGGCCTCGAGGTCGGACGGCATCCGCGGCTTGCGCGCGAGCACCGCCTCGAGCCACAGCGCGGGCGCCTCGCGGGCGACCGACTCGCCGAAGTCCTTGCCCTCTTCGTGGGCGGACTGGACCGCGTCGGTCAGCGAGACCGGCGCCCCCGACGACGGGCGGCCCGCGGCAGGCTGCGGCCCGCTGTAGGGGCCGTTCTGGGCCGGCACGTAGGCCTGCGACGCGGGCGGCCCACCGGGCAGCTGACCCTGGCCGCCGTGGCCCGGCCCGTTCAGGCCGGAGGGCCGGGCGGGCGGTCCGGACGGCCCCTGGCCAGCGGGTCCGCCCGGTCCAGCCGGGCTCAGGCCGGGCTGCTGGGGCGCCGCGGGCGGGTTGGCGGCCGGCCGCCGGAACGGTCCCGGCTGAGCCGACGGCCCGCGCTGGTCCAGGCCCTCGGCCCGGTACTGGTCCTGGCCGCCGGGCGGCCCGTAGGCGGGCTCGTCGGCGCGGCCCCGGCCCGGGCCCTGGTAGTCAGCCGCCGCGGGCCGGCCGCGGCCGGGCAGGCCGGGCGGGTCGTTGCGCGGGGCCGGGTCGCTGGCCGGCATCGGCCGGTGGCCGGTGTCGTTCCGGTTGACCGGCTCGTCCTGGCCCGGCCCGGACGGAGCGGTCCGGAACGGCATCGCCACCGGGGCGCCGTACAGGTCCTGGCGGGCGCCGTTGTCGCTGTCGGCCAGGTCGCCGCGGCCGAGGTCGTTCCGGCTGAGGTCATTACGGCCCAGGTCGTTGCGGCTCAGGTCGTTGCCGCGGCCCAGGTCGTTGCGGGTCAGGTCGGCCCGCCCCGCGCCCAGGTCACCGCGGCCGTTACCGAGGTCGCGCCCGGGGCCGAGGTCGCCCCGGCCGGCCGACGGCAACGGCGCCACGCCCGTGTCCCCGCGACCCCGGTCACGCCCGCGCGGGTCGCCGCCGCGCAGGTCACCGCGCAGGTCGGCCAGTCCGTGGTCGGCGCGGACGGGGTCGGGCCGGGGCGGCTCCGGGCGCTCGGGGGCGGCCGGCGCTTCCGGCCGTCCGAACACCATCGGCGGGGCCGGCAGCGCGGGCGGCTCGTCGCGGACCGGCGGCTGCGGCTCCGGCTCGAGCGGCGGCAGCGGTGAGATCTGCTGGGCCGGGCGCTGGTACTCGGCCACCACCGGGGCGGTGTAGATCGACGGCGGACTGGAATGCCCGCCCGCGGGCAGCGCCTGGTAGGAGCCGGCACCGGCCGAGTGGCCGTTGGAGGCCGACCGGACCAGCGCGGCCGGCGCGTACTGCTCGTCGGCCCGGGCCGGCTCGGCCCCGGGGATCAGCTCCACGAACGGCCGCAGGTGGGCGCTGTTGAGCTCCATGATGTCGTCGCCCTCTTGCCGCAGCGACCGGGAGATGGTCCAGTTCCCGTCGACGGTGACGTGCACGAACGTGACCCGCATGCCGAGGTCCTGGACGTCGGAGACGACCTGGGCGAGGTCCTCTTCGGCGCTGACCACCACCGCGTCGCTGACCGCGCGGTTGCGGGCGAGCACGGTGAGATCGCGGTGAATTTCGGTCTCGACGCCCTCGCGGCGGCCGGGCCGCAGCTTGGCCAGCCGGAGCTTGGTGCCGGCCATGTCGGCCAGCGCGTCGTGCTCGGCGGTCCGGCGGCCCTCGACCGTGGCCTCGTACCAGTAACAGCGCAGCAACGGCAGGCCGGTGCGCTCCCGGGCCAGGTTGCCGAGCAGCTGCAGAAGGCCTTCGTAGTCCCAGGTGACCGACTCCCGCCGGCGAGTCCCGTGGACGGCCATCGCGCCGTCCGCGAGCATGTAGCCCGCGTCTACGAACAGCGCGCAACGATCCACGCAACACCGTCCTTCCCTCGGCGCGGGAACTCCTCGAGATACAGCGGCCGGGGTGGCCCGCCACAGTCCCCTGCTCCGGTCATAGCGTAGTGAAATCGGCTTCTTACGTTTGCCTTTCCGCGTTTTCCCTGCGGCCCAGAGCGCACCCGGAACGCGGTATTCGAGGCGGGAGCGGTCATCGTGACGAATCGGGCCACAATGAACAAAGCGTCGGCCCGTGGTCAGGATGTCACAGCGCGGTCCGATTGCGCCAACGTGGCTTCCCCCGCCTCGAACGTGTAACCGTGGCTCACGGTTCCCACCGGTCCCGTTTTTCATTTATTTAAAGGGTGCTCGCGTGGCCGCCTGGCCGGCTGAAGCGGGCGGGCCGCGGCTCGGCTGCCGTCGGCCACCTCGATCTGCAGGCCCGGGAAGGCGGGGCCCGGCACCAGCCCGGTCGAGAGATCAGCGGCGGTGGGGTGAACTTCGGGGCCGGGGAGCAGGTCAGAGTCTGCGGGGCGACCGGCTCCACGGCGAGTTGATTCATTACCCAAGGTATCCAAGTGATTTCATGGAGTCACGAAAGATTGTGGCGTAAACCGCGTCACGACGAGGCCGCTTCACCGTCTCCCCTAGTGAAACCGGCAGGCGGAGGCGAATTCATTGAGGTCAGACGGCAATGCCCGGCACACCGAAACGCAGGACGGGGGGCAGGAACATGCCGACCAGGCGGGCGATCTGCACCGCCTGCGGGCGGAGTGGCGGCGGCAGAGCCTGTCGGCCGGATGGCTGGCCGAGGACGACTGGTGGACGGCCGCGGTGGACGCGGTAGCCCAGGCGGCCTGCCGCGACGGCAGCCTCCGGCAGGCCTGCACGATGCTCGGCCAGGCCCGGGCCCAGGCCGGGGTGGGCATCAGCGAGGCGCTGACCGACATCGGCGCGCTGTTCCGGGTGCTGGACGAGGGCACCCCGCCGCTTGACGTGATCACCGCCGTAGCCGAGGGCTGGGCCGACGCCGGGCTGGCGCGGATGTCCGGCGCCACCTGCGAGGACCCGCTGACCGGGCTGGTGTCGTTCGCCTACCTGCGCACCCGCCTGCGGGAGATCTACCGCGACTTCCGGCAGCAGGGGCACTCGCCCACCGACACCCACCGGCTGGTGGTGGTCGACCTGCCCAAGCGGCCCGACCCGTGGCACCGGATCTCGCTGGTCATCCTGGTCGGCCACGACCTGCGGGCGGCGTTCCCGGGCGGCGACACCCTCGCGCTCGACCGTCCCGGGCCCGCCATCGCCCTGGTCCAGGCGACCGAGGACTTCACGTTCCGGTTCACCAGCCTGCGGCGGGCGATCCGGGCGGCCCTCGGCACCGAGGTCCGCATGCTCAAACTGCCGGCCCAGCCAGAGGACGCCGAGCGCCTCCTGGACGGGCTGGCCCACTGACGCCGCCGGCGCCGGCGCCCCGTGGAGGGGACGGGACCCGGTGCCGGCGGCCCGCCCGACGCTGCGGGCCTCGTGGAGGGGACGAGGCCCGCAGCGAACGGCGCCGCCCGCCGGGCGGCCGCCCGGCCCCGGCCGCCCGGGGCCTGGGCGCCCGGCCAGCTAGGATGCGGGCGTGAGCGACCGTGACGAACTGCTGAACGCGATCCGGGCCGACGCCGTGGTGCACGGCGACTTCGTGCTCTCCTCCGGCCAGCGGGCCAGCTGGTACGTGGACCTGCGGCGGGTGCTGCTGGCCGGGAAGTACGCGCCGCTGGCGGGCCGGGTGATGCTGGCGGCCACCGCCGACCTGGCCTACGACGCGGTCGGCGGCCTGACCATGGGGGCCGACCCGGTGGCGGCGGCGATGATGCACGCGGCCGCGGCCGGCGGCCGCATCCTGGACGCCTTCGTGGTCCGCAAGGGCGAGAAGGCGCACGGGCTGCAGCGCCGGATCGAGGGCCCGGACGTGGCCGGGCGGCGGGTGCTGGCGGTCGAGGACACCTCGACCACCGGTGGCTCGGTGCTGACCGCGGTGACCGCCCTGCGCGAGGCCGGAGCCGAGGTAGCCGGGGTCGCGGTGCTGGTCGACCGGGGTGCCCGCGAGCACATCACCGAGCTCGGGATCCCCTACCGGGCGGCGTTCGCGCAGGCCGATCTGGGCGTGTAGAACCAGCCGGGCTAGAGCGAGCCGGCCAGGGCCAGGCCGCCCACGACGAGGAGCAGCAAGAGCACGAAGATACCGCCGCCGACCGCGAAGTAGCGGCCGGTGCCGTGCGGATCTGACTTATGACGGCCCACGGGGGGAGATTAACTCCGAACCGGACGGACGGGTGGCTTTATCCCGAATTCAGCCACGGTAGCTCCGGTCGGTGTAGGAGCGGTCGGCCCGGTGGGCGCCCCGCTCGCGCGGCGGAGCCGACGGCCGGTCCGAAGATTGGGCCGCGGACGAGGACGGCGGCACCGCGGCGTCGGCCGCCCGGGCCTCGCGGCTCTCCTGGCGGACCGCCCGCAGCCGGATGACCACGAACGCCACGATCGCCACCACGACCAGGGCCACGATCACGTAGCCGGCCACCGAGACCTCGTGGGCGACGTGGGTCCAGGCGCTGCCCAGCGCGTAGCCGATGGCCGAGAAGGCGCTGG
>Ga0213875_10002342_pt1 | contig 11447 bp, 8 predicted proteins | sample BarmaccomBMRX_R8_FD_160105 | JGI IMG/M metagenome (GOLD analysis project Ga0213875, IMG submission 160105) | Root-associated microbial communities from Barbacenia macrantha in rupestrian grasslands, the National Park of Serra do Cipo, Brazil - RX_R8 | ecosystem: Host-associated > Plants > Roots... | reverse complement strand
CGCGAAGTCATGAAGGCTATGAAATCCGGAACCGTCGTCCTCTCGACCGCACGGACGCCCTTCGGGCGTCTGGGCGGCGCCCTTTCGTCGCTTGCGGCCACGTCGCTCGGCGGCGACGCGATCCGCAACGCGATCGCCCGCGCCGGCATCGATCCCGCCGACGTCGAGCACGCGATCATGGGCCAGGTCATCCAGGCCGGCGCGGGCCAGGCGCCGGCGCGACAGGCCGCCTTCAAGGCCGGCCTCGCGAAGACGACGACTGCCGAAACGGTGAACAAGGTTTGCGCGTCCGGCATGCTCGCCGTCGCGTACGCCGCGCGCACGATCACCGCGGGCGACCACCGCGTCGTCGTCGCCGGCGGCATGGAGTCGATGTCGAACGCGCCGTACCTCGCGCAGGGCGCGCGAACCGGCTACCGCTACGGCAACGCGACGCTCTTCGACGCGATGATCCACGACGGGCTTTGGGACTACTACTTCGACGAAGCAATGGCCGCATCGGGCGCGCGCGTCGCCGCCGAGCTCGGCGTCACGCGCGCGGTGCAGGACGAGTTCGCGTATCAAAGCCACCTGCGCGCGCACACCGCGCACGAGTCCGGACGCCTCGCCGACGAGATCGTCCCGATCAACGTCGCGACGAAGGCGAAAGGCAAGATCGTCGTCGACGCCGTTCCGCAGACCGCACGCCCGCGCGTCCCCGCGATGGCGGGCGCCGGCGGAGGCGGCTCCGTCTGGGATCACGTCCCGCCCTCGAACATGATCGCCGATCCCGCGCAATACTCGCCGTACATCACCGGTGACGCACCGTTCACGCGCGTCGACCGCGACGAGCCCGTGCGATCCGACGCATCGCTCGAGTCGATGGCGAAGCTGCGCCCGATCGACGCCGGCGGCACGATCACGGCGGGCAACGCGCCCGGCGTGAACGACGGCGCCGCGGCGCTCGTCTTGAGCAGCGCCGACTACGCCCGCGCGAACGGCGTCGAACCGCTCGCCGAGATCGTCGATCACGCCGGCGTCGCCTGGGATCCGCCGTATCTCGCGCTCGTTCCGGCGATGGCCGCGCAGAAGCTTCTCGATCAGCAAGGCCTGCGCGCTTCGGACATCCACGTCTGGGAGATCAACGAAGCCTTCGCGGCCGTCGCGCTGACCGCGGCGACGCGCCTCGGACTCGATCCGACCGCGATCAACGTGCAAGGCGGCGCGGTCGCGCTCGGCCACCCAATCGGTGCGTCCGGCGCGCGCATCGTCGGCGCCGTCGTCCAGCAGCTCCGCCGCCGCGGCGGCGGCTACGGCATCGCCGCCATCTGCAGTGGCGGCGGCCAGGGAGACGCGCTCCTCGTCAAGGTCGCCTAACGCTCCGGATTGGTGGCGGCGCGGGTCGCGGCACGATTGCGGTTCGCTTCGGCAACCTCGACTCGTCGCAGGGGCACGATCGCGGCTTTTGCGCACGCGCACGTGCGCAAAAGCCGCGATCGTGCTGCGTGAACGAGGCGGCATGACGAACGTCGTGCCTGCTACGGCGGGGACGCACGGTGCCGCGGCGGGGCCTCGCGGAACACGACACGCCAGGAGTGGCGCGGCGCGTGGAGCGCGGAGCCTGACGGTCGGCCATGGATGGCCGAACGTGAGGCGTCCCCGGCCGCGGCACCGTGTGTCCTCGCCGTAGCCGCCACCCAGGAAGCCATACCGGCGAGCGAACGGGAAAGGAGCAGTCGTGCGAGTTGCGGTGATCGGCGCGGGTCAGATGGGCGGCGGAATCGCTCAGGTGCTGGCGGCCAAGGGACACGAGGTGCTGCTGAACGACGTCGATGCGGCGCGGATCCGGCGGGGCGTCGACGGCATCGCGAAGCGGCTCGAACGCGACGTCGAGAAGGGCCGTATGAGCGCGTCGCAGCGCGGCGAGATCCTCGAGCACATCGACGGGCGCGAGAGCTTGGCGAACGCCGACGTGCAGTTGGCGATCGAGGCGGCGACCGAACGGCTCGATCTGAAGCTGGACCTCTTCCGGTTTCTCGATGCGAACACGCCGCCCGAGGCGATTCTGGCGTCGAACACGTCGTCGATCTCGATCACCGTCCTCGGCGCGGTCACGTCGCGGCCGGCGAACGTGATCGGGATGCACTTCATGAACCCGGTGCCGGTGATGAAGCTCGTCGAGGTTATTCGCGGCGCGGCCACGTCGGATGCGACGTTCGCTTCCGTGCGCGATCTCGCGATCGCGTTGGAGAAGACGCCCGTCGAGGTGCGCGACTTTCCGGGGTTCGTCGCGAACCGGGTGCTGCTGCCGATGATCAACGAGGCGATCTACGCGCTGTACGAGGGCGTCGCGTCGGTCGAGGCGATCGACACCGTGATGAAGCTGGGCATGAACCACCCGATGGGGCCGCTGACGCTGGCGGACTTCATCGGGCTCGACACGTGCCTCGCCATCATGAACGTGCTGCACGAAGGTCTCGGCGACTCGAAGTACCGGCCGTGTCCGCTGCTCAAGCAGTACGTCGCGGCGGGCTGGCTCGGCAAGAAATCGGGACGCGGCTTCTACGAGTACGCGGGGGCGTAAGGCGGGGTGATCGGGGAGGAGCGCGCCGTGCAGTTCGAGCTCACGGACGACCAGCGCGCGTTCGGCGACGTCGCGCGCGAGGTCGCGGAGCGCGAGATCGCGCCGCACATCGCGGCGTGGGATCGCGCGCACGCGTTTCCGCGCGCGCTCTACGGCAAGCTCACGGAAGCCGGGCTCATGGGGATGCTGGTGCCGGAGAAGTACGGCGGCGTGGGGGCCGACCACGTGTCGTACGCGCTCGCCATCGAGGAGCTCGCGAAGGTCGACGCGGGAACGGCCGTGACGGTGTCCGTGCACTCGATGATCTGCAGCGCCATCGCGAAGCTGGGATCCGACGCGCAGAAGTCGCAGTGGCTCGAAGCGCTGGCGGCGGGCGACGTGATCGCCGGTTTCGGCCTGACCGAACCGGATGCGGGTTCGGATGCGGCGGCGATTCGCGCGACCGCGCGGCGCGACGGCGACGGGTGGGTGCTGAACGGCCGCAAGCAGTGGTGCACGAACGGCGGGCATGCCGGCGTCGTGATGGCGATGTTCCGCACCGGCGGCGCGGGCTCGCGCGGGATCAGCGCGTTCCTGATCGACTCCGCGACCGACGGCGTCGTCGTCGAGAAGGTGACCGAGAAGCTCGGCATCCACACCTCGAACACCGTCGACCTCGCGTTCGATGACGTGCGCGTTCCGGCGTCGGCGATGCTGGGCGCCGAGGGCGCGGGGTTGACGCAAGCGCTGATGACGCTGACGTCCGGACGCATCGGCATCGCCGCGCAGGCGACGGGGATTCTCGGCGCGTGCCTCGATGCGTGCGTGGTGTTCGCCAAAGATCGCACCGCGTTCGGCAAGCCGATCGCGGCGTTCGAAGGCGTGTCGTTCAAGATCGCGCGCATGGCGACGGATCTCGATGCGGCGCGGTTCCTCGTGTATCGCGCCGCGTCGCTTGCCGATGCGGGGCGACCGTTCGTCACCGAAGCCTCGAAGGCGAAGCTTTTCGCGTCGACCAAGGCGCGCGAGCACGCTGCGGAGGCGGTGCAGATTCACGGCGGCTACGGCTACACGACGGAGTTCCCGGTCGAACGGTACTACCGCGACGCGAAGATCACCGAGATCTATGAGGGCACCTCGGAGATTCAGCAGCTGATCATCTCGCGCGCGCTGCTCGGACGGCTCGACTAGCGCGCTCAGCCGTCCTGGAGGATGCGCGTGCGGAGTGCGGGCGTCGGCACCGGGCACGTGTCGAGGCGGCCGAACCAGTGGTAGCGGTTACGCGCGATCCAGTCGTACGCGGCGTCGCGCAGGCGTCGCGGGATGAGGATCGCCGCGAACGCGAGCGGCCACGGTGCGCGCAGCTCGAGCGCGACGTGCAGCACGGCGTCGCTGCGCTCGTAGCGGCGCCCGTGGTCGAGCAGCACGATCGTCGCGGACTCGGTCGCCGCGTCGCCGACCAGCGCAGCCGCCGCGCGTGACTGCAGCGACGCAAAGACGAACCGGCCGGCCGGGTCGTTTGCGGCGATGAACCGGACCGCACCGTTGCACAGCACGCACTCGCCGTCGAAGAGGACGACGGCGCGCGTCGCGTCCGCCATGCGCGCGCTCAGCCGAACGTGTCGCTGACGAGCGTCGCGTCGAGGTGCAGCGACATCGTGACGTACTGCTCGAGCCCTGCTTGATGACGCGCCGTCCCGGTGTAGGTGAACTTCGTCGGCCGCAGGCGCGCGGTGTCGTAGACGGCGACGAGCTTGCCGTGCTCGTCGAAGCCGCGCGGTCCCGGTACGACGTCGCTCACGTCGATGTCGAGCGTCGCGATGTCGCCGTCGACCGCCGTCACGCGGAACGTCTCGCGCCCGCGCGCGGGCTCCGCCGCTTCGATCGCCCACGTCGCGCCCGTCTCGATGCGCCGTCCGGCGACCACGCCGCGCGCGAGCATCGGCAGCACGCGGCGCGACGCCGGGCTGAGTTCGGCGCCCGGCGGCGCGCTGAGGCGTCCGTCCGGCAAGATCGCCACCCGAATCACCGGCTGCGCGTCCTTCTTGCCGGCGAAGGACGCATCGACGACGAGGCCGCCGTCGGCCGTCGCCGCGATGACGGCGACGGTGAGCGTGCCGTCGTCGGCCGTGGTCGCGGTACGCGTGGTCGTTGCGCTGCCGACGGACACCGCGCCGCCCGCGCCGGTGAATCCCGACGTCTGCTCGTCGTTGCGCGACGTCGCGCTGTACCGCACCGAGTAGACGAGCGTTCGCAGCGCCTTCGTGGGCGTTGCGGCAGGCGCCGCCGCCGCTGCTGCGGACGATGCGGCGAACGCTGCCGCGAGCGCGAAAGCGAGCGGGCGAAGCATTGCCGAGCGTTCGCGCGCGCGCGAACGCGATCCCGCGCCGTCGAGGGCTCGACCCGTGCCGCGCGGAACGCACCGCCCCCGATGAAGTTGATGGAGTATCAGGGCAAGGACCTGTTTCGGCGCGTCGGGATTCCGACGCCGAACGGCGTCTACGCCACCACGGCGGGCGACGTCGAGCGCTACATCGCCGAACATCCCGGCTCGTGGGTGCTGAAGAGCCAAGTGATGATGGGCGGCCGCGGCAAGGCCGGCGGCATCAAGTTCGCCGACGACGCCGCCGGCGGCGCCGCGCTCGCGCGCGAGCTGATCGGCAAGGTGCTGCGTTCGGTGCAGAATCCGGACGGCGAGGAAGTGCGCTCGCTGCTCGTCGAGGAGAAAGTCGACATCGCGAGCGAGGCGTACGTCTCGATCGCGATCGACCGCTCCGCGAAGAAGCCCGTCGTGCTCGTCACGGCGCAGGGCGGCATGGACGTCGAGGAGGTCGCCGAGCGCGATCCCGACGCGATCTCCAAGTATTGGATCGATCCCGCGATCGGGTGCCCGCCGTACATCGGGCGGCAGCTCGCGTTTCGCGCGAAGCTCCCGGACGGGTATCGCAAGACGTTTCCGTCGATTTTGGGCGCGCTCTATACGCTGTTCATGGACTACGGCACGAACCTCGTCGAGATCAACCCGCTCGTGCTGACGAAGGACGGCCGCGTGATCGCGAGCGACGCGAAGGTCGAGCTCGACGACAACGGTCTCTACAAACATCCGGACATCGCGCGCTGGAACGCGCAGCAGCCGACGGACGCCGATCAGGCGGCGGCGGTCGCGATCGGTCTCGGCATGTCGAACTATGCGAAGCTCGGCGGCTCGATCGGCGTGATCGCGAACGGCGCGGGGCTCGGCATGGGCACCATGGACGCCATCCGCAACGCCGGCGGCGAAGCCGCGAACTTCCTCGACATCGGCGGCGGCGCGCAGGCCGAACTCGTGAAGAAGAGCTACAACCTCGTGACGAGCGACGCGAACGTGCGCGCGATGTTCATCAACATCTTCGGCGGCATTACGCGCGGCGATCAGGTCGCGAAGGGCATCGTCGAAGCGCTGAAAGGCGGCGACGTGCGCATCGTGCCGCTGGTCGTGCGTCTCACCGGAACGAACGCGGAAGAAGGCCGCGCGATCCTCGCCGAGGCCGGGTTCGTGCCGGTCGAGACGATGGACGAAGGCGCCGCCAAAGCCGTCGAGCTGGCGAAAGCAGGATAGCGCCGTGTCCATTTGGCTCGACAAGAACTCGAAGTGCATCGTGCAAGGCATCACGGGGCGTGAGGGCGCGTTCCATACGCAGCGCATGCTCGCGTACGGCACGAACATCGTCGGCGGCGTGACGCCCGGCAAGGGCGGTACGACGATCGAAAGCGGACAGCCCGTCTTCGACACCGTGAAGGACGCCGTCGACGCGACCGGCGCGACGCACTCGATCGTGTTCGTGCCGCCGTTCGCCGGCGCGGACGCGCTGTGGGAAGCGTACGACGCCGGCATCGAGGTCGCGGTGTGCATCACGGAGGGGATCCCCGCGCACGACATGCTGCGCGTCGTGAACACCACGCGCGGGATGCGCATCATCGGCGGCAACTGTCCCGGTTTGATCTCGCCGGGGAAATCGCTGCTCGGCATCATGCCGGGTCACGTGTTCGCGCCCGGCAACGTCGGCATGATCTCGCGTTCGGGCACGCTCACGTACGAGATCGTCGACGGCCTCACGCGCGCCGGGTTCGGACAGTCGACGTGCGTCGGCATCGGCGGCGACCCGATCATCGGCACGACGTTCGTCGACTGCCTGCGCGCGTTCGCGAACGATCCCGAGACGCACGCGCTCGTCGTCGCCGGCGAGATCGGCGGATCGGACGAAGAAGACGCGGCGGCGTTCATCAAGGAGCACATCGCCGGCAAGCCCGTCGTCGCGTTCATCGGGGGCCGCAGCGCGCCGAAGGGCAAGCGGCTGGGTCACGCGGGCGCGATCATCTCCGGCAACACCGGCACACCGGAGTCGAAGGTGCGCGCGTTCGGGGAAGCGGGCGTGCCCGTCGCCGACCGCCCCTCCGACATCCCGCGACTCCTCGGCGAACGGCTCGCGACCGCGCGCGCGTAGCGCGCCGCAGGCGATCGGGCGATGCGCTTCGGCTACCAGTGCGAGGAGTGCGAGGAGGCGGTGTGGCTCGCGACGACCCGCCCCGAGCTCACGTGGCTCCGCAGCCGCCGCCACGTCGTGCGTGAGGTCGCGCGTCATTTGAGCGCCGGGCTCGATGGATGGATGGACGAAGGGCTTGCTTTTCTCGACCGGCATGACGGCCATAGCATCGTCGTCGTGGAGAGACAGGAACGCTAATCGTACGTTAAGGGGATGAGCGGCTGCTTTCCAGAACGCTCACAGGTCCGTCCAAGGATGGAGGACCTTCCATCTCCACCTCGCCCTTCGGAAAGGAAGGTGCCCGTGAACATAGCTCATGGGGTGAGACGAGGTGTGCTCGCGGCGCTGATGATCTTCGCGTTCGTGCTCCAGGGAACGACAAGCGTTCTGGCAGGCACGACCGGTTCGATCACCGGCACCGTCGAGGACCCTCGTACGAACCAACCCGTGTCCGGCGCGAAAGTGACCGTGGCGAGCCCGTCGCAGACGTCGTCGACGACGACCGACGCGACCGGTCATTACACGTTCGCTTCGCTCGTGCCCGACACGTACACGATCTCCGTCGCCGCGACGCAGACCCGTGACGCGGCGTCGGTGAGCGGCATCACCGTACAGGCCGACCAAAACCTGACCGTGACGCTGCAGCAACCGACGAAGCTGCAACAGATCGGCAGCGTCACGTCGCGCTCCGCATCCGCGCTGGTGAAACCGGGCACCACCGCCGACGTCTACTCGATCAACGCCGTCACGCAGGACAAGGCATCCGCGCTCGGAGGCGGCGGCACGCTGAATCAAGCGTGGTCCGCGATCGCCGCGGTTCCGGGCGTGTTCATCCAGCCGGGTCAGAGCGGATACATCGGTGCGGGAGCGACGGTCTCGATCCGCGGCGGCGACTACGATCAGATCGGTTACGAGCTCGACGGCGTTCCCGTGAACCGCTCGTTCGACAACTACCCCTCGGGGCCGCTGTCATCGCTCGGTCAGCAAGAGCTGCAGGTGTACACGGGCGCGACGCCTGCGAACTCAGAGGCCGAAGGCATCTCGGGCTACATCAACCAGGTGATCCGCACCGGCACCGCGCCGGCGTCGCGCAATCTCGATCTCGCGCTCGGATCGCCCGCGATGTACAACAAGGTGTCGTTCGAAGCGGGCGGCGCGAACCCGAGCCGCACGTTCTCGTACTATCTCGGTGCCGGCGCGTACAATCAGAACTACCGGTACTACGATCAGTACAACGGGTCCAGCCTTCAGCAGAACTGGGGCTTCCCGATCGCACCGTGTCCTGCTGGCGGCTCGCCGGGCGTCGGCTGCATGGGACCGGGCGGCGTCGACTACACGAACGGCGGCACCACGCGCGCATACGTGCTCGGCGGCCCGCAACTCGGGCAGGTGTCGACCATCCAGGACCGCGACACGGTGTTGAACCTGCACTTCGGGATCCCGCAGAAGAACGGGAACCGCGACGACGTGCAGATGCTGCTCGACATCAACCACATCAACAACGTGTACTACTTCTCGCCGAACGATTTCGGCGGCGAGGCGTACCTGCAAGGGATCGGGTTCGGGCAGCCGTCGTATATAGACGGGTTCCAGTACACGGGAGCGCCGCTCGGCGCGCTGCTGCCGATCGGCTACACGGGGGGCGGGGTCTCGAACTACCTCTACCCGCAGTCACCGAACGGCCGTCCGCTGTTCGCGTCGATCGCGCCGAACGCGCGCGACGCGATCACGAATGACCAGGGCATCTTCAAGCTCCAGTACCAGAAGAACTTCGGCACGAACGCGTTCCTCCGCGTCTACGGCTACACGTACTACTCGGCGTGGCTGCAGGATGATCCGATGAGCACGTTTTCCGACTACCAGTCGCCGGGCTCACCGGACTACGAGCTCACCGGGCACACGCGCGGCGTGTCGGCGCAGTTCTCCGACCAGTTGACCCCGCAGCACCTGTTGTCGATCCAGGGCTCGTACACGACGTCGAGCACCTTGCGCGACAACAACTTCCAGATGCTGAACGGCCTCGGCGTCGGCCTCGACTCCGAAGTGTTCGGCAGCCTTGCCGGCGTGCTGGTCGATTCGACGAACCCGTACAACGGCAAGTGCTACGCGCCGGGCGGCGGCGCCGCGATGCCGTGCTACCTCGCCGACGGATCGGACGTGAACCCCAACATCGGCATGTTCTCGCTCGCGCAGGCGGCCGGCGGGGCGGGCTCGGTGCCGGCGGCGACGGGGACGTGCGGCGGCGGCCCGTGCCAGTACATGCTCGCGGAGAACGGGCTCCACGCGCTCTACAACACGGTCACGCCGAAGTTCTACGCGTTCTCGGTCACCGACCAGTGGAAGCCGACGGATCGTCTCAGCGTCAATGCAGGCCTGCGCTTCGACCGCTTCCAGTTCAACGGGTCGAACACCGACCTCGGCGGCGCACGCACGTTCTGGTACAACGCGTGGAACGCGCAGTTCCCGACGTTGGCCCAGTACAACGTTTCGAGCCAGATCGAGGCGTACAACGAGTGGCAGCCGCGGCTCGGCTTGACGTACACCGCCAACCCGAGCACGGTGCTGCGCGCGAGCTACGGCCGGTACGCGCAGGCGCCCAACAGCGCCTTCGAACAGTACAACGCGCTGCAGGCGAACGTGCCGATCTTCCTCGCGAACTTCGTGCGGTACGGAATCGGCAACACGCCGGCGCACGCGATTCGCCCGGAAGTCTCGAACAACTACGACTTCTCGTTCGAGCACCAATTCCACGGCGACACGTCGCTCAAGCTGACGCCTTTCCTCCGCAAGACGCAGGACCAGATCGAGCAGTTCTACCTCGATCAGAAGACCAACTTCGTCTCCGGCCTCAACGTCGGCCGTCAGACGTCCGAAGGCTTCGAGCTCGAGCTGGACAAGGGCGACTTCTCGCGGAACGGCTTCGCGGGACGCCTCGCGTTCACGTACACGAACAGCTACGTGAACTACTCGGCGCAGCCCAACGGCAACTCCATCGTGTACTCGTTGAACCAAGGCATCGCGAACTACAACTCGTACACGAAGTTCTGCGCGACGAACCCGACGGATTCGCGATGCGTCGTCCCGGGTGCGACGGCTGCCACCGCGGCGGCGCCGTGCTACACCACCGCCGGCGCGGCGGACAACGCCTGCCTCGCGGGCAGCATCGCGAACCCGTACTGGAACGCGCCGGTGCAGCCGCTCCTGAACCCGAACGCCAACTACCCGACGTTCGACACGTTCCCGGGCGGCATCGACACCGGTGGCTACACGACGTTCGGCGCGCCGTACGTCGCGTCGCTGATCGTGCAGTACAAGCACGGTCCGCTCGCGATCACGCCGGCGCTGCAGTTCTTCGCCGGCCAGCGCTACGGCGTTCCGCTGAGCACGCCGGGCGTCGCACCCGACGCGTGCACGGGCGGCCTCGGCGGGACCGTCGCGAACGACCCGCGGTACCCGTACGGCGCGCCGGGCGGCGCTCCGTACGACGCCACGGCGTGCGCGCAAGCGGGCGCGACGGGCGTGCAGGTCGCGATTCCCGATCCGTTCACCGGCCGGTTCGACGGCGTGGGCGGCTTCGTGCAACCGAACCGGATCCTGCTGCACACGCAGATCACCTACGATGTCAACAAGCGCGTGACGCTCGTCGCGAACTTCGCGAACCTGATCGACCACTGCTTCGGTGGAACGAAGGTTGCGTTCGCGGTCGGGAACACGTGCCAGTACTCGAACACGCTCGGCGGCGGTGTCATCCCGCCGATCGGGAACGCGTACAATCCGGGGAACGCGATCGAACCGTTCCTCAGCGTCCCCTACAACCCGTACTTCCTCCAGCAGCCGATGAACGTCTACCTGGAGGCGCGGGTCAAAATCTAACCTGAACGGTTGAGGTGAAGGGGGCGGTCCGCTCGGCGGGCTGCCCTCTTTGCTTTTTCCGCCGGGGTTCGAAACGACGACGCCCGCTTTGGGCGGGCGTCGTCGTCGGAGGCACGGTGTGTTGCGCTGGGTTGCGCGGGGCTCGGCTGAGTGAGGCCTCGGGCTCGGCTCGGCCTTCGGATGCGGCGCCGGTTAGAGAGCTTTGCCCACCTCGTGCGGGACTCGCAGGTGCTGGCCGACCGACAGGCTTGCCGAGGCGAGGTGGTTCGTCGCGACGATCTGGTCGACGGTGGCTTGCACGTCGCCGCTCGCCGGCGTCGTGCGTTCCGCGAGCGACCACAGCGTGTCGCCGGGGTGGACGGTGATCGTCGCGTAGCTCACGGGCGGCGCGGCGTGGACGGTGCTGGACAGGGCCGGGATCGCGACCACCAGGCTGAGGGCTCCCAGCGCCACCAGCGGCATCAGGGTCGGTCTGCGCTTCGTGCGGTACATGGCTCCTGCGGTCCCCC